>ERZ1066122.1812-NODE-1812-length-15801-cov-17.637051_pt1 | contig 15801 bp, 18 predicted proteins | sample MGYA00382769_ERZ1066122 | MGnify/ENA primary metagenome ERZ1066122 (study PRJEB33369, sample SAMEA5778352) | biofilm metagenome | biome: Industrial cooling water; feature: Water cooling tower basin; material: Biofilm | place: United Arab Emirates | collected...
GGTGTTCTACGTCGTGATCCGCACGCTGGTGGAGCGCCGCAAGGCCCGCCGCGAAGGCGCGAACGACGCGCAGGAGATCTCCCATGCGTGATGCCCTGAACCGCCGCGCGCCGCGCGGCCTCGCACTCGCCATCGCCGCGGCGCTGCTCGCGGGCTGCACCGTGGGGCCGAAGCACGTGCGCCCCGACGTCGCGCTGCCCACCGAGTTCGACCAGGCCAGCCCCTCGCAGACGGCCGCCGCGCCCGGCACGGCCGTGTGGCGGGCCTTCGACGACGCAGCGCTCGACGCGCTGATCGAACGCACGCTCGCCGCCAACACCACGATCGCGCAGGCGGATGCGCGGCTGGCCGAGACGCGGGCGCTGTCCGGGCTGTCGGTGTTCTCGCTGTTCCCGACCGTCACGGCCGCCACCGACGCCACGCGCAGCCGCGCCAGCAACCAGGACCCGTTCGTGCCGCCGGGCCTCGGCACCATCGAAACCTACCGCGCCGGCTTCGACGCGACGTGGGAGCTCGACCTGTTCGGCGGGCTGCGCAATCCGAGCCGCGCCATCCGCGCCCGCGCCGACGCCAACGCCGCGGAGCTCCGCAGCGTGCGCCTGACCATGGTGGCCGAGACCGCGCAGGCCTACTTCGCGCTGCGCGGCGCACAGCGTCGCTTGGCGCTGGCGAAGGAAAATCTCGACGCCGCCGACGAGGTGCTCAAGGTGATCGAGCTCCTGTTCGAGAACGGCCGCCAGAACGGCGTCGATTTCGCCCGCGCCCGCGCGCAGCGAAGCAGCCTCGCCGCGAACCTGCCGCAGCGTGAAGCCGAACTCGTCGCGCAGGAGCAGCGGCTTGCGGTGCTCACCGCGCAGCCTGTCGCCGCGGTCCGCGCGCAGGTGGGCGAGGCCGCCGCGTTCCCGGACCTCCCCGAGCTGGTGACCGCGGGAACGCCGGACGATTGGCTGCAGCGCCGCCCGGACATCGCGGCGGCCGAGCGTCGCCTCGCCGCCTCGCGCAACGACGTGGGCGAGGAGCAGGCGCAGTTCTTCCCGAAGCTGTTCCTCAATGGCGCGTTCGGCTGGACCGGCCAGGAGGCCAACGTGCTCGGCGATTCCGGCGCGCAGCGCTGGCAGTGGGGGCCCGCCCTGACCTGGCGCTTCCTCGATTTCGGCCGCGTGCGGCAGAACGTGCGGGCGGCGGAGGCGCGCGCCGACGGCAGCGTGGCGGCGTATCGCGAGACGGTGCTGCGCGCGCTCGAGGAAACCGAGAACGCGCTGGCCGGCTACCGCGCCAGCAATCGGGCCGCCGTGGAGCTCGGTGAAGCGGCCGATGCCGCGCAGGAGGCCTCCCGGCTGTCGCGGCTTCGCTTCGACGTCGGCGCGGACGATGCGATCACCCTGCTCCAGACGGAACAGACGCGGATCGACCTCGAGGACGCCGAGGTGCAGGCCCAGACCTCGCGCGCCACCGCGTTGGCCGCGCTGTACAAAGCGGTGGCCGGGGACTTCGCCGAGGCGGCGCCGGCGGCGGAGCGCGTGGCGACCGACGGCTGAGGCCGTCGGCGTCGATCAGCGGAAGCGGCCGTCCACGTAGAACCAGCGGCCGCCCTCGCGGACGAAGCGGCTCACTTCGTGGAGCCGCACGGCGGGGCGACCGCCCACCCTGAAGCGCGCGACGAACTCCACCGTCGCGCCGTCGTCCTCTTCGACCGCGCGCCTCACCTCGAGGCCCAGCCAGCGCGTGCCCGGCTCGGGCGTCAGCGCGTCCGCCGCCGGCCTCGTGCTCGGATGCCAGGTCGCCAGCAGGTGGGCCACGTCCCCGCGCGCGAACGCGTCGTAGCGCGAGCGCATCAAGGCCTCGGCGGTCTCCGGCCAGGGCGCACCGGACGGCAGGCGCGCATCGGTCCCGGCGTCGCTCATCCCCACCGCCACGCCGTGGCCGCGGCCAGCCACGCAACGGCCAGGCCCGCCGCGACGCGGAGGCCATAGGCGGCCCCGCCGCTGGCGAAGGCGACCGCGCTTCGCGCCAGCACGCTGGCCCCAAGCACGGCGAGCAGCGGACCGAGCGCCGTGGTCGGGCTGGCGCCGCCGCCGGCGACGAGCTGGCCGATGGAGGCCGCGGCCGCGTGCACCTCGGCCAGCGCGGCGAGGAAAGCCGCGGCGACCACGCCGCTGTGCCCGAAGCGCGCACCGAGCAGGGCGGACGCGATCAGCACGCCGGCCATCAGGGCCGCGAAGGTGAGGGCGTGGGTGAAGCGGAACATCCGCGACTCCTGCGTGGGCGCCGCCGCTTCGCCGGAGCCGCCGCTCAGGCCCAACGCACCGCCCAGCGCCAGCACCGCGGCGAACGCGCCGAGCATGGGCAGCGCGGCGCTGAGCAGCGCGGCCGAGGCGGTGGCGAGCACCGGCAGCATCAGCAGCAGGGACGCGAGCGCGGCGAACATCGCCGCGGCCACCGACGGCCGCAGCAGGGCCGGTTCAGCGCGCACGCGCTGGCCGAAGCCGGCGATGGCGGCGGTCGACGACACGAAACCGGCGAAGAAGCCCGCCACCGCGAGGCCTCGGCGCGCACCGATCACGCGCAGCGCGATGTGGCCGAGCGCGCTGACCGCCATGACCAGCACCACGAGGCGCCAGAGCTTCTGCGGGTTCAGCGCGCCGCCGGGGCCGACCGGGTCGTCGGGAAGCAGGGGCAGCACGAGCAGCGCGGCCGACAGCAGCAGCAGGCCATCGCGCACCTCCGACTCGCTGATCAGGTCGCGGCCGAGGCGATGCAGCTTCTCGCGCGCCTGCAGCAGCAGCGCGGCGACCACGGCGAGCGCGGCGGCAAGCCCCGGCTGGCGCGCGGCGAGACCGCCGAGCAGCACGGTCAGCAGCAGCGCCACTTCGCCGGTCTGCCCGGTCTCGGCGCCGGCGCTGCGGCGATCGCTGGCGTAGGCGAGCAGGCCGACGACCAGCAGCAGCGCCACGAACACCGGCAGCCCCAACTGCCAGGCGACCGCGCCGCCGAGCGCCGCCAGCGCGTGCGTGCGCAGGCCCGCCGGCGCATGCCCATCGGCCGGGCGCTGGCGCTCGCGCACGACGCCGATCAGCAGGCCGAGGCCGAGCGCGCTGAGGTAGCCGGTGACGTCCGAAGGCAGGGTCATGGGGCGATGATGCCGCGCGCGCCGCCGCGGCGTCAGCCGCCGGCGGGCCGCGCCGCTAGAATGCGGCACCCCGTCCGGAGCCCCGCGCGATGTCGAGCCGCACCCCCCTCACCCGCTTCCTGATCGAGGCGGAGCGCGCCGGGCAGATCAACCCCGAACTGCGCCTGCTGATCGAAGTGGTGTCGCGCGCCTGCAAGTCGATCAGCTACGCGATCAGCAAGGGCGCGCTGGGCGGCGTCCTCGGCGATGCCGGCACCGGCAACGTGCAGGGCGAGGCGCAGAAGAAACTCGACGTGCTCTCCAACGAGATTCTGCTCGAGGCCAACGCCTGGGGCGGGCATCTCGCCGGCATCGCCTCCGAGGAGATGGACGACCCGCATCCGATCCCCGATGCGTATCCGAAGGGCAACTTCCTGCTGCTGTTCGACCCGCTCGACGGCAGCTCGAACATCGACGTCAACGTCAGCGTCGGCACGATCTTCTCGGTGCTGCGCTGTCCCGATGGCGTGACCACGCCGACCACCGGGCACTTCCTGCAGCCGGGCACCGAGCAGGTCTGCGCGGGCTACACGATCTACGGGCCGAGCACGGTGCTGGTGCTGACGGTCGGCCATGGCACGCACGCCTTCACGCTCGACCGCGAAACGGGAAGCTTCATCCTGACCCAGCGCGACGTGCGCATCCCGGCCGACACGCAGGAATACGCGATCAACGCCAGCAACGCGCGGCATTGGGACGCGCCGGTGAAGCGCTACGTCGATGACCTCCTCGCCGGCAAGACCGGCCCGCGCGGCAAGGACTTCAACACGCGCTGGATCGCCAGCATGGTCGCCGACGTGCATCGCATCATGACCCGCGGCGGCACCTTCATGTACCCGGTCGATGCGAAGTGCCGCGACAAGGGCGGCCGCCTGCGCCTGATGTACGAAGCCAATCCGATGGCCTTCCTCGTCGAGCAGGCCGGCGGCGCGGCGACGACGGGCACGCAGCGGATGATGGAGGTCACGCCGACCGGGCTGCACATGCGCGTGCCGGTGATCCTCGGCTCGAAGAACGAAGTCCGCGAGTACGAGCGCTACGTGCGCGAGGGCTGAGCATGACCGACACCGCGCCGGCGCCGGAAGCGATCCCGGACTTCATCGAGGTCTACGACGGGCTGCTCGACGCCGCCTGGTGCGAGCGCGTGTGCCGACGCTTCGACGCGGCCAACCACGTCGAGGGCCGCGTGGGCGGCGGCGTGTTCCCCGACATGAAGCGCAGCCGCGACGTCGAGATCAGCGGCCGCGCCGAATGGAACGACGTCAGCGGCCCGCTGATGGGCGCGGTGCTGAAGGCGCTGATGGCCTACCTCCGCACCTATCCGTACACGATCGTCGCACCGCTGATGCTCGAGCATCGCCCGGCCGACGGCAGCGCCGCGCGCCGGCTGGCCGCCGGGGACGTGAGCGCCATGGACGACGGCAGCCTGCTCGCCCTGGTGCAGCAGCTGCTGCGGCCGGGCAGCATCAACCTGCAGCGCTACACCGCCGGCGAAGGCGGCTACCCGTACTGGCACTGCGAGCTCTACCCGCGCGACGCGAACGCCGACACGCTGCACCGCACCCTGCTGTGGACGGTGTACTTGAACGACGGCTTCGAGGAAGGCGAAACCGAGTTCCTGTATCAGCGCCGCAAGGTGGTGCCGAGGACCGGCAGCGTGCTGATCGCGCCGACCGCGTTCACGCACACGCACCGCGGCAACCGGCCGGTGGGCGGCGATAAATACATCGCGACCAGCTGGATCCTGTTCAATCGGGCGGAAGCGATCTTCGGCCGGCCCGGCTGAAGCCGCCGCCGCGATGCCCAGCGCACACCACGCGGCGCCGACGACGCCCATCGCGCTGGCCACCGTCACGGCCTTCGCGCTGCTCGCGTTCGCCGCCAATTCGCTGCTGTGCCGGCTGGCGCTGCTCGACGGCGCGACCGACCCGGCGAGCTTCACCGCGATCCGCCTGGCGTCCGGCGCGACGGTGCTGCTCGCGCTGCTGGCGGCGCGGCGTCGACGTCCGCAGCCCGGGGACGGTCGAGACAACGGCGTCCTCCGAGGCGGCGGCACGTGGCGCGGCGGCCTCGCGCTGTTCGCGTACGCCGCCGGGTTCTCGCTCGCCTACGTCGCCGTCGGCGCCGCTACCGGTGCGCTGCTGCTGTTCGGCGCGGTGCAGGCGACGATGCTGTGGGCCGGGCTGTGGCAGGGCGAGCGGCTCGCGGCGCCGCAGTGGATCGGATTCGCGCTGGCGATCGTCGGCCTCGTGGCCCTGCTGCTGCCGGGCGCGGCTGCGCCCCCGCTGGCCGCGGCGCTGTGGATGCTCGGCGCCGGGGTGGCTTGGGGCCTGTACTCGCTGTGGGGGCGCGGCAGCGTCGATCCGGTGGGCGACACCGCCGGCAGCTTCCTGCGCGCGCTGCCGTTCGCGGCGGCCATGCTCCTCGTGCACCTTGACGCGCTGCGCATCGACACCGTCGGCCTCGCCTGCGCGCTGGCGTCCGGCGCGATCGCCTCCGGCCTCGGCTATGCGCTGTGGTATCGCGTGCTGCCGCGGCTCGAGGCGCTGCGCGCAGCCACGCTGCAGCTCGCGGTGCCGCCGCTCGCGGCCCTCGGCGGCGTGGTCCTGCTCGACGAAGCCCTCGACGCCATGCGCATCATCGCGGGCGCGGCGATCCTCGCCGGCATCGCCGTCGTGTTGCGCGGCCGGCGCGCGTCGACGCATGCTGCGCCGCAGTCGTCCACGCCGGAGTCCCGCCCATGACCGCCCTGCGCCTCATCGCCATCGTCCTGGTCCTCGCCGGCGGCGCCGGCCTCGCGTTCGGCGGTTTCAGCTACACGCAGGAGAGGACGGCCTTCAAGGCCGGCCCGCTCGAACTGAAGGTGCAGGACAAGGAAACCGTCGCCGTCCCGGTCTGGGCCTCGGGCGGCGCGATGGCGCTGGGCGTGGTGCTGCTGCTCGTCGGCGGCCGCAAGCGCTGATCGGAGGCCGGCGCGATGTCGAGCGACGATCTTCCACCGCTGCCGGACACCCCCACGGGGTTCTATCGCCATTACAAGGGCGGTGAGTACGAGGTCGTGGGCTGCGTGCGCCACAGCGAGACGCTCGAACCGCTGGTGCTGTACCGCGCGCTGTACGGCGGGCGCGGGCTGTGGGTTCGTCCGCACGCGATGTTCTTCAGCCCCGTGGTCGTACACGGCCACGCGCAGCCCCGCTTCGCCTTCCTGTCGCCGGACGTCCCCCCGGAGCGCTGAACGCGATGCCGCTCTACAGCGTGTCGTTCCAGTGGCAGCCCGGCGAGTACGACGCCGAGTTCCATCGCCTCAACGCCATCATCGACTCGGTGGCGAAAGCCTCGCCCGACTTCGCCGGCGTCGAGTCGTGGCGCTCGCCCGACGGTGCGCGCGGCAACGCGGTGTACTACTGGCGTTCGCTGGAATCGCTGCAGGAATTCGCCGCGCACCCGGCGCATCTGGAGGCGAAGCGGCAGTACGCACGCTGGTACAACGGCTATCGCGTGGTGGTGGCGGAGGTGCTGCGCGAGTACGGCGACGGGCGCATGGGTGAATGGGTGGCATGAGCGCCCTGCTGCTGCCGATGGCGGCGCACGTCGCGCTGGCCGCGGCGCTCTACGTGCTGCTCACCGTCGCGCGGGCGCCAACGATCTGGGGCATAGGCCGCCGCGCCGACGGCAGCAACCCCTTCGCCGCCTACGAGCCGCGCATCAGCGCGAACCTCTCCAACCAGTTCGAGTGGCCGCTGTTCTTCCACGTCGCCTGCCTCGTTCTGATGTCGGCACCGGCCAGCCCGTGGGCCCTGCCGCTGGCGTGGACCTTCATCGCCGGCCGCGTGCTGCACAGCGCGGTGCAGATCGGCACGCGCAACGTCCGCCTGCGCGGCGCGGTGTTCACGGTGAACTTCCTGGCGGCGCTGGCGCTATGGGCGGTGGTGGTGGGCGCTGCGATGGGGCGATGAGCGTCACGGCGTCGACGGATGCCGCCAAGTGCGGCGTCGGCGCGGCGCTTATTCGGTGCCGTCGTCGCGCTCGATGCCGTACTTGCGCAACTTTTCCACCAAGGTCGTGCGGCGGAGATTGAGCAGCGTCGCGGCATGCGCGACCACGCCTTCGGCGCGTTCGAGGGCCTGCCGCAACAGCTTCTCCTCGATCGCGGCGATGTGTTCCTTCAGGTCGATGCCCTCTTCGGGCAGCGCGTCCAGCGCCGGCGCCGCTGGCGTGCCGAAGAGCGCGGCGCGTTCGGCGGCGAGTTCCTCGGCCTCGGACAGGACCGGGGCGCGCGCGCTGGCGGCGTTCGCGTCTTTCGACGCCGAGTGGCCGACGACGCGTTCGGCGAGGGCATGGGCGACGCCGTCGTCGAGCGGCCGCGCCGTCACGGGGATCATCGGCGCTTCGCCGCGCGCCACGGCGGCGTCGTAGGCGCTTCGGTAGCGCTGCGGCAGGTCGGCGGCCGTCACCGTCGCGTTCGGGTGCAGCACGGCGAGGCGTTCGATCAGGTTGTGCAGCTCGCGCACGTTGCCGGGCCAGGCGTAGGCCGCTAGCGCGGCCATCGCGTCGGGGCCGAGCCTGACTTCGCCGCGGCCATCGTCGGCGAGGCGCGTGCCGATCGCCTGCACCAGCGCGGGCAGGTCGTCGATGCGCTCGCGCAGGGCCGGCATCTCGATCGGGAAGACGTTCAGGCGGTAGTAGAGGTCTTCGCGGAAGCCGCCGCGGGCGATCTGGTCTTCGAGGTTGCGGTGCGTGGCGGCGACCACGCGCACGTTGCACTTCAGCGTCTGGGTGCCGCCGACGCGCTCGAAGCTGCGCTCCTGCAGCACGCGCAGCAGCTTCACCTGCATGGGCAACGGCATGTCGCCGATCTCGTCGAGCAGCAGGGTGCCGCCCTCGGCCATCTCGAAGCGGCCCTTGCGGGCGGCGAGCGCGCCGGTGAAGGCGCCCTTCTCGTGGCCGAACAGCTCGCTCTCCAGCAGCTCGGCCGGCACCGCACCGCAGTTCAGCGCGACGAAGGGGCCCTTCGAGCGCGCCGAGGCGGCGTGGATGGCGCGCGCGGCGACCTCCTTGCCGGTGCCGCTCTCGCCAAGGATCAGCACCGTGGTGTCGAAGGGCGCGACCTGTTCGATCATCCGCCGCAGCCGGCGCACGCCGTCGCTCTGCCCTTCGGGGCCGGCGTCGCGCTGGGGCGCGTCTTCGCCGCGGAGGGCCTGCAGGCTGGCGCGGCGCAGGTGACCTTCGAGCTGCGGATGGCGCAGCGGCCAGTCCAGCGCCCAGACCTGCTCGGGGTGCACGCCGAGCTGCTCGACCACCCCGTGCAGCGCCGGCAGCGCGAGCAGCGGCGGATGCAAGGGCGACTTCGACAGCCACGCGCCGAAGCGGCGGAAGTCCTCGAGATCCTCCACGCCGCCCACTACGATCGCCAGCCAGTCGCGCGCCTTCACCCGCGCGAGGTCGAGCTCGTCGACGGCGCCGACGCGCTTGGGCGTGAAGTCGAGGAAGTCGAGCAGCGCGCAGAGGCGCTCGGCACGGGCGTCGTCGGACTCGACGACGAGGATGCGCGACTCGCTCATTCGCCGTCCCGCGGAGCGTGGTCGCCAGCGCGCGATCCCGCGTGCTGCTCGATCACCGGCAGCAGCTCGGCGATGTAGTTGAGCTTGCTGATGAAGGCGTCCGCGCCGGCGCGCTGCGCGTGCTCGCGATGCTCGACGTCGTCGAAGTGCGAGGCGACCACGACGAACGGCGGGTCGTCCTGCGCCTTGATCAGGCGCGTGGCCTGCAGGCCGCCCATCTCGGGCATGGCGAGGTCGAGCACGACGATGTCGGGCTTCAGCTCGTCCGCCAGCGCCACGGCCTCGATGCCGTTGCGGCCGCGACCGACGATCTGGACGTGCCCGACGCGGCGCAGGTGGCGCTCCGCCGCATTGAGGAAAGCGTCGTGGTCGTCAACGATCAGCAGTCGGATCACGGTCATGGGGAGCGTCCGTCGAAGGGCGGCGGCCCCGGGGCCGCGCGCGGCGCCGGGGCGGGCCTCACCGGTCAGGCGGCGCGGGCCGCGTGGCCCCGCTGCCGTGCCGGCGGGATGTTCAGCTGCTCACGATACTTGGCGACGGTGCGGCGGGCCACCTGCACGCCGCGGCGGGCCAGCAGCGCCACGAGCACATCGTCCGCCAGCGGCGACGCCGGCAGCTCGGCGTCGATCAGCTTCTTCACGAGCGCGCGGATGGCGACCCCGGCGATGGCGCTGCCTTCCAGCTTGACGCCGAAGAAGCGCTTCAGCTCGAACAGGCCGCGCGGGGTCTGGAGGTACTTGCCGGTGGTGATGCGCGACACCGTGCTCTCGTGCACGCCGACGTCGGCGGCGATCTCCTTCAGCGTGAGGGGCAGCAGGCCCTCTTCGCCGCGCTCGAGGAAGGCGCGCTGCCGCGCGACCACGGCGCGGGCGACCCTGATCAGGGTGTCGTGGCGCTGGGCGATGCCGCGCGCCAGCCAGCGCGCTTCGTTCATCAGCGCCTTCAGGTGCTGGACAGAGGGCGAATCACCGGCTTCCGACAGCGCGCTCTCGTATTCGCTGGCGACGCGCACGCGCGGCGCGGCCTGCGGGTTCAGCGCGACGTGCCAGCGGCCGTCGGCGGGCCAGGCGACGACGTCGGGCAGCACGTGCACCTGCTCGTCGGCCAGCAGCGGCTCGCCGGGCTTGGGGTTCAGGGACTGGATCAGGCGTGCGGCGACGCGCAGGGCCTCCATCGGCGCGGCATGCACGGCGGCCAAGGCCGGCCAGTCCTTCTTCGCGACGAGGTCGAGGCTGCGGTCGATGAGGTCGCGGGCCAGGGCGACGCCGGCGTCCTTCGCCGGCAGGTCGTGGATCTGGGCCAGCAGGCACTCCCGCAGGTCGACGGCGGCGAGGCCGGCGGGCGTGCCGTGCAGCAGGCGCTGGCGGATCGCCTCGGCGCGACCCTTGCGCAAGCCGAGCGTGGCGGTGATCTCGGCATCGATGGCCTCGCGGTCGCCGGCGAGGTAGCCGCTATCGGCGGTGCGCTCCAGCCACGCCGCGGCGATGGCGAGGTCGGCGGGCTTCAGCTCCATCGCCAGGCCCTCCAGCACGCGCAGGGCCGGGTCGTTGCTGACCGGTGCGGCGATGCGCGACAGGCGGTCGTCGCCCTCTTCGGGATCGAAGCCGCTGGCCATGCCGGGCGTCGAATAGTGGTCGGGCAGTTCGTCGAAGGCCGCGGTTTCTTCCGCGGCGCGTGCCTCCGGCGCGGCCACCAGCGCTTCGGGCGGCGAGACGTCGGTTTCGTCGTCCTCGCGCTCGAGCATGGGGTTCTGCGCCAGCGCTTCGGACAGCTCCTGCTCCAGCTCGAGGCCCGTCAGCCCGAGCAGGCGGATCGACTGCAGCACCTGCGCGTTGAGGCTCTGCGACTGGGTCTGCGTGGCGGCGAGGCGGTTCTTCATGGCGGCACTTCCGAGGAGGTGCCGAAGCGGGATGCAAGGGGCGTGCCAACGGAGGCGACGGGAAGCCGGCGCCCTCAGGCCTGCCTCCGCGGAATGACCAACGCCGCCGGGGCCTCGCCTCGGCACCAGCGGATCCACGCGCGGCGCAGCCCATCCTCGAAGGCCTCCGCCATCACCTTGGGATTTCCGATGGGCGAGGCGGCGATGCGTTGCCGCATGCCCTGGCGAATGGTCGCCAGTTCCTCGGGGTTCGAGCTCCATCGAGTCGCGCAGTGGACGAACTCGCTCTCCGATGACGCAATGAATGCGTTCAGCCCCAGTCGACCCAAAACGCTGACGCCCTGTCGGCCGGGAAGCGTCCGACCGGCGAGAGTGAGGGTGGGAACGCCCATGACGACGCCATGGCAGGTGGTTGTTCCGCCAGCGTACGGCGTGGTGTCCAGCAGCAGATCGATGTGTCGATGGGCGTCGAGATAATCGCGCAGCCCCATTCGAGGGAAGAACATCAATCGCCGGTGATCGACCCCGTGGGCGGCGAGCGCATCGGTCAAGCGCTGCTGGTCGTTCCCGGTCAGCGCTCCGACGGCCAGGCGCGACGCCGGAACGGCGGCCAGGACGTTGGCCCAGAGGCGCACGCTCTCCGGGCCGACCTTGCTGATCCGGTTGAAGCTGCCGAAGGTGAAGGGGTGGCCGGACAACGATGGCAAGGGCGCAACGTCCGGTACGTCGTCCATGATCTGGAACGTGCAGCCGGCCTCCGTGAGCATGAGGCGCTCGGTGAACTGGTCATCGAGAAGACCGGGCGTGGCGAAGGCGGTATCGGCGAGGTAGTAATCCATCCGCGTCAGACCCGTGGTTGCCGGGTATCCCGCCCAACTGATCTGGATCGGCGCCGGCTTCATCGCGAACACCCGCAGGCGATGCTGGCCGGTATGGCCGGAGAGATCGATCAGGACGTCGATCCTCGTGCCGCGGATGCAGTCGGCGAACGCCTCGTCCCCCAGTCCCTCGACGTCGTGCCAATCCTCGAACAGCGGGCGCATGGCGGCGGTGACATGGTCCTTGACGGCGTGGTTGCTGAACGCCACTACCTCGATCTGCCCGCGATCGAGCGCGCGAAGGAACGGGATGAGGAAGTACGCCATCGCGTGCTGGCGGAGATCGCCGGACACGATCCCCACCCGGAGCCGCCGCCGTTCATCCCGCGTGTTCGGGTGGGGGGACGGCTCGGGAACCGCGTCCTCGAGCAGCGTACCGAACTGCCTGTGCATGGCCGCCAGCTCCGCCGCGCTGATCGAAGCGAGGTGCGTCCCCACGAAAAGCGTGATGTCGAGGGCCGCCAGATCGACATGCGGGCTCGCGGTGGCACGCCGGAAAAGCGCCGCCGCGTCTTCATGCCGCCCCACGGCGAGGTAGCACACCGACAGCGCCGCGGCGGCCATCTGGCTCTCGGGCTGCTTGGCCAGCGCCTCCTCGAGCAGCGGGATGGCCTCTTCGGGCTGGTCGTGGTCGCGCAGGTAGCCGCCCAGCGCCAGCGCGACGCGATAGTCGTCCGAACCGCTGGCGCGGGCCCGTCGTAAGGTGTCGAGGGCCGCGGGGTCGCTGCGCACGTTCTGCAGCAGGCCCAGGTTCACCAACGCGCGGAGGTTGTCGGGCTGGCGGGCGAGCACGTCGCGGTAGAGCGCTTCCGCCTCGTCGTAGCGGTTGAGCTCATGCAGCGCCAGCGCCAGGTTCATCGCGGCGTCGACGCCTTCCGGGTCGAGCTCGCAGGCCAGTCGGCGCGAGAGCATCGCGAAGTCCGGGTCGTCCGCGACCGGGGTCACGAGCGCCATGACACGCCAGCCGAAGGCGGCCAGCGGATAGCGCTTCAGCAGGTGCCTCGCCTTCTGGCGCGCGTCGTCGAAACGACGGTCGAGGAAGGCTTGGCGCAGCTCCAGCAGCTCGCGCTCCGGGGGCTGCATCGCCTGCTGCGCGGTTTTCCCGGCGGCCTTCACGGCATCCGCCAGATACGTGACGCGGCGCTCGTGCAGGCGCGCCTCGAACGCGGCGACGCGCGTGGCGTCAAGGCCGCTTGCCCTGGCGCGATGCAGCAGCTGGTGCACGGCCTCGACCTGGTCCAGCTGCATCAGGGCTTCGAGCTGGCTGATCCACAGCTCGGGCTCCCACGGAGTGATCCCCAGGGCTTGCCGGAAGCAGCGCAACGCCTGTGGCCAATCGCCGCGCTGCACGCAGAGCCAGCCCAGGCCGTGCAGGGCCTGCGCCTCGGCCGGCTGGGCCGCCAGGCAGGCCCGGTACAGCGACTCCGCCTCATCCAGCCGGCCCGCCTCGTGGGCGACGGTGGCGGCGCGCAGCGTCGCGGCAGGATCGATCGGGCTCATGGTCACAGCCTGCATCAGGGTCGGCTCCCGGAGTAGTCCCGGGGCCGTGCAAGCCGCGTTCCAACCGATGGGCTCAGGCCGGACGACGCAGCGCGAGCGAGCGCCGATGCAGCCGGAACACATGGCGCTCCAGCGCATCGTCCAGCGCGGCGCCGAGGGGTTCGAACGCCCACCACGCCAGACCGCCCTCGGCACCCACGCGACGCACGGGCAGGTGCAGCAGCACGGGCAGGGCGTCGGCGGGCTGCCACTGCAGGACCGCGGTCGCCGCCACGTCGTCGGGTGCGGACGCCCCGCGGTCGAGTCGAAGGCCGGCCGCACCGAGGCGGATCGGCAGCGGACGCGGGCCCCGCAGCGCCGGCAGGGCCCGGGCAAGGAGCAGGAGGGTGAGGTCGAGCTTTGCTTCGAGGCGCCGCCACGCGGCGTCGCCCGGCGAGGAGGTTTCGCCCTCCTCGCCGCGCCGGTCTTCGATCGTGGCCAGGTCGCGGAGCGCGCGCTCGGCGTCGTCGAGCGCGCCCTCGGGCAGCGGCCCCGGGACAAGCGCCACTCGCGCGATGGCGTCGACCGAGAGGCGATCGCCGAACAGCCGCGCGTCGAGATCGGCCTCAGGCACCGGCGGCACCCAGGTAGGCGCGGGCGGCCGCGCCGCCCTTGCGCGTCGCCTGCAGCTCGGTGGCGACGCCGCGCTGCACGGCATCCAGCTGGTCGAGCAGCACGCGCTGCGCGTCGGCGAGCGCTTCGCCCTCGCTGCGCGCCAGCCGCGGCGGCTCGGCCGCGAGGGCATCACGGACGATCCCATCGTGCTCGCCGAGGTGCCGCTGCGCCGCCCCAAGGTCGAGGGCGTTGAGCGCGTCCCGCGCCCGGCGCAGGGCCTCGAGGGCCGTCGCGAAGGCCGTCATCCGATCAGGCCGGTCGGATCTGCTTCCAGGCGTCGAAGACGTCGCCCAGCAGCGTCGCGACCTCGCCGAAGGCCTGGGCGTCGTTCGCCGCGTTGGCCGCGACGATGCGCCGGGACGCGTAGTCGTACAGCGCTTCGAGTCGCTCGGCGATCTCCCCGCCCTGCGCGAGGTCGAGGCAGCCGGAGAGGGAATCGACGATCGCGCCGGCTTCCGACGCCGCCTTGGCCTTGCGAGGCACGTCGCCGCTGGCAACGCAGGCCTCGGCCGTGCGCAGGCGCTGGATCGCACCTTCGAGCATCAGCTCGATGAGCTTGTGCGGATCGGCTTCGTGGACGCGCGTCTCAACGGCGGTCTGGCGATAGGCGGCGGTGAGGTCTCGTTTCATGGGATCAACCGGACGTCGGGAGGCGGGCGAGCTCCTGCGTGAGGAAGCTCTGCGTGGATTGGAGCTGGGCGACGAGGCCATCCAGCGCGGTGAACTGGCGGCGGTAGTTGTCTTCGATCTTGCCGATGCGAACGTCGAGCCGCTGCCGGCTGGACGCAACGTCGCGGACGCGATCGTTGAGCGATTTCGTACGGCTGTCGATCAGCCCGGTGTTCGCGGCCACGGCGCCTTCGAGGCGATCGCCGAGCACCTTGCCGAGGGAGCCCGCCACGCTCTGGTCGAAGACGCGGCGAACCGCGGACGGATCGGCGGCGAGTGCCGCGTCGAGCCTGGCGGTATCGAGGGTCAACGAACCGTCTTTCGATCCCCGGATGCCAAGGGTCGACAGCGCGCCGAACGCGTCGCCGACGGCGCCGCGGAGCTGCTGGGTCAGGCCGCGGACGGCGGCATCACCCAGCAGCGGTCCGCCCTGCCGCGTTTCGGGGTTGTAGGCGCCGGCGCTGCGGAGCGCGCCGATCGCGGTGTTGTACGCACTGACGAAGGCCTGGACGGCGCTGCGGACGTTGCCGCTGTCGGTGCCGACATCGAGCGAGAACCGCGTTCCCACGGCAGCCTTCGTGAGGTCGAGAGTGACGCCGGCGATCAGGTCGGTGAGCCGGTTGCTGCTCGAGGTGCGGAGCACGCCATCCACGTCGACCAGCGCATCCGCTGCGGGAGTGGTGACCGTCAGGCCCGCGGTGAACGTGGCGATGCTGCCGGTCGCGTTGACGGTGATCGCGCCAGCGCTGCCGGCCTTCGCCGCATTCAGCACCAGCACGCTGCCACTGTCGCCGTTGACCACCGTGGCCGACAGTCCGCGGCCGCCGGTCGCGGTGTTGATGGCATCGCGAAGCTGCGCGATCGTCGTGGTGGGCCCGAGCGAAACATTGAAGGTCTCGCCGTCCACCGTGAAGGCGAGCGTACCGGTGCCGAGATCGCTGGCGGCGGCGACGGCGGCGCTCTGCCGCTTCTCGGCCGCGGCGAGGCTGCGGACTTCGATGCTGTAGCGGCCGGCGGCCGCGGTGCCGTCCGCGCTCGCGGTGAAGCCGGCGTCCTTCTCCACCGTGGCCCGACGGCCGGGCGAGGCCGCGGCCGCGGCATTGAGCGCGGTATTGGCGGTGCGGAGCGCGGTCAGCGCGTTGCGCAGCGTGCCGAACGCGTTGAGGTCGGCGCGCGCGTTGGATTCGAGGGCCTGCAGCCGGCGGTCTTCGGGCGCACGCTCCGCCGCCACGAGCTGGGCCACCAGCTGCGTGACGTTCAGGCCTGAGCCGATACCGGGACTGGAAATGGATGCCATCGGACACTCTCCGGGCGCTGCGGCCGGGACCTCCCCGCCGCAGCGACATTACGCCGGCGCCGGCCTTGCGGCCAGCGCCGGTCCACGACCCGGACCGGTCAGCTCCGCAGCAGCGACAGGACGTTCTGCGGGATCTGGTTGGCCTGGGCCAGCATGGCCGTGCCGGCCTGCTGCAGGATCTGCGTGCGGGTCAG
>ERZ1066122.1813-NODE-1813-length-15801-cov-8.905055_pt1 | contig 15801 bp, 12 predicted proteins | sample MGYA00382769_ERZ1066122 | MGnify/ENA primary metagenome ERZ1066122 (study PRJEB33369, sample SAMEA5778352) | biofilm metagenome | biome: Industrial cooling water; feature: Water cooling tower basin; material: Biofilm | place: United Arab Emirates | collected...
GCGCGCCGACCGTGGTGGTGCTGGCGCGGTCGACGCCCTTCACCAGTTCGACATTATTCTTCTTGACCAGATCGAGCGCGAGATATCCCTGCACCGTCACCGCCATTTGCGTGAGCAGATCCTGCGTCCGCTGGCGCGCGTAAAACAGCGCGCTTTCGCGCAGCACCTTGGCTTTCGCGGGGTCGGTGCCGTCCAGTTCAGCGGCCTTGGCCTCCAGCCGCTCGTCCAATGTCCGGGAGATGTGGACCATCTGTTCCAGCTTGCCCATCGCCTCCCACAGCTTGCGCCGTTCGACATCGATGGCGGCATTGTCCATCAACAGCTCGTCCTTGCCATTGGCAAGCGCGGTCAGGATGCCGCTGATGTGCGTCTGCGCCGAACGATATTTGGCGAAATAATTGGTGACGCCGCTGCCGAAAAACTTGTCGAGGAACCCGCGCTTGCTGAGCAGCTTGCCATTGGCCGACGGGTCGAGCCGTTCGACCGTGTTGCGAAGTTCGATCAAATTGCCACCGATGTCGCTGTCGCGGTCCATCGCCTTGACCGGACGGTCGAGGAAACGGTTGGACAGGCTTGCCGCCTCCAGCATCTCCTTGCGGCCCATATTGGTGATCTGGTCGACCTTTTGGCCGAAACCGGGCGAATTGGGATCCTGCGCCACCAGATCGTCGATGAAGCCGTCGACGCGCTCCTCCAGCTTCGATTTCTGTTCAGTGGACAGCGGCACCAGTCCCGCCGCCTTTTCGGCGGTAACAAGGGGCAGCGGATCGGGCGGGGTCAGCACCAGATCGTCGGTGGCCGTTGTGGTCGCCGTGGCTTCGCTCATCGTTTCAACGCCTTTCACACCCTTGCGCCGCCGATATGGCATGCGCCGCTGTATTATTCAACTAGGACGCTGCCCGTTCTGCGCGCGAGCACCGGCGCAATCCAGGCGGCAACCATCAATTGGGCCATATGATAGCCGAGGATGACGACCAGCACCATGCCCGCTGCGGCGGGGGTGAACAGAGTAGCGGCGAGCGGCGCGCCCACCGCGATGCTCTTTTGCGCGCCCGCGAACAATAGCGCGGTGCACTGCGGCTGGGGCAAGCTGAAAAGGCCGCCGACCGCCCAGGCACCGCCATAGCCCGCCGCGAGAAAAACGGCGATCCCGACCGCGATGATGCCCAGGTCCGCGCCCGACAGCCGGCCCCACAAACCGCCGACGACCGCACCTGAAAAGGCGACATAGACGGCGATGGCAATGGCGCTGCGGTCGAGCGTCCGGACTAGGGCCGGATGGGCAGCGACATGGGATTTCAGCCAGCGGCGCACCATCTGACCGGCCACGAAGGGGGCAAGCAAAATGAGCAGGATGCGCAGCGCTGCATCGCCGCTGATCGCCGCCACCTGTCCGCCAAGCACCGCAAACAGCGCAGGCGACACCAGCACCCCGACAAGATTGAGGAGCGCAGCCAGCACGACGCTGGCCGCAACATCGCCGCCCGCCATGCCAGTTGCGGCCGTCGCGGACTGCACGGTCGAGGGCAGAATCCCGCAATAGACAAAGCCCAGAGCGACGAGCGGCGGCAGCAGCGGAGCGGTCGCCTGATGAAGCAGCACGCCAATGGCGGGCATCACCGCAAAGCAGAAACCCAGCGCCACCCCAAGCAACCGCACATCACGCAGCGCCGCAACGACTTCGGCACGGGGCAGCCGGACGCCGTTCAGAAAGAACAGCAGGATCACGGCCCCCGTCGCCACCTGCTGCGCCATCGCCGCTGCCCTGCCCGTCACCGGCAAAACGCTGGCCAGCGCTATGGCCACAAGCAGGATCAGCACAAAGCGGTCGGGGAACAGGCGGGCGAACATGACGGCTAGCGGGATGGCGCGGCATCGACGGCTTGGCAAGCGCGCACGGGCCGCTATGACACGCCATGGCCGTAACCTTGATCCTCGCCGCGCTGCCCGAAGAGGCTGATGCGGTCTTTGCCGGGCGCGGCGACGCCCTGTCCAGTGCGCCGTTTCCGGCGCGGCAAGTGGGCGATGCGATCATCGTCACCTGCGGTCTGGGAAAGGTCAATGCGGCGACGGCGGCGACCTTCTGGGCCGGGCGGCTGTCCCCGGCGGCAATCGTCATGACGGGAACCTGCGGACGGCTGAGTGCCATAGCTGGCGATGCCTTCTGGCTCGCGCGGGCGGTACAGCATGACTATGGCGCGGCGCGCGGCGACGGTTTTATTGCTTACCCCGCCGGGGACTGGCCGATGGGGGTGCCCGCCGACCGACCCTTCGCCGCCATGCCCGACCCCGGCAGCGGTCTGCCGCACGCGATGATCGCCAGCGGCGACAGCTTTGTCGAATGTCCGGCAACCGCCGCGCGGCTGGTCGCGGCGGGATGCGATCTGGTCGATATGGAGGTGGCGGCGGTGGCCCAGGTCGCCGCGACGCTGACCCTGCCCTGGGCCGCGATCAAGGCCCCGACCGACGAGGCCAATGGCAACAGCGCCGGGGATTTCCGCGCCAATCTGCTGGCGGCAGCAGCGCGGGCGGCGCAAGCAGTAGAGCGGCTGGTGGCGCAGATGAGCCCCCAAATGTCAAAGGTCCATGGCGAACCGCAGCACAGGTTATAGCGATTTGTGACCAGACCGATCCGTCACCCCGATTCCCCCTAAAACCGCTTGCCCTGAGCTTGTCGAAGGGCTGTCCTTTCTTCGGCCATGGTCAAGGAAAGAACAGCCCTTCGACAAGCTCAGGGCAGACGGAAAGAAAATATGGGTGCCGGATCGGTCTGGTTACAAACCGCTCACGCTAATTCTCCTCCCCTTCGTCATTCCCGCGCAGGCGGGAATCCATCTCCCGCACTCTAGAGCCTGATGACTTCATATGGAATCGTCACCCCCGCGAAAGCGGGGGTCCATCACCTGCCGTGGCAAGTTTACCCAGCAGGTGATGGATTCCCGCCTTCGCGGGAATGACGAGGACAAGAGGATCAACCTAAAGTCATCACGCCCTAGGCTAATCCTCTACCCTCGTCATTCCCGCGAAAGCGGGAATCCATCGCCTGCGGCCCAAATTTGAGCGGGCTGGTGATGGACCTCCGCCAGCGCGGAGATAACGATATAGTCATTACCCGATAACGGGCCGCCACCCGGCCTGCACCATCCTCAATCGAGGAATATCTTCCCCGGATTGAGCAGGCCCATGGGGTCCAGCGCCATTTTGATCGCGCGCATCGCGGCAATGCTCGCACCGCCATGTTCGCGCAACATCGCGGCCCGCTTGCCGACGCCGATCCCATGTTCACCGGTACAGGTGCCGCCGACCGAAAGTGCGTGGGCGATCATGGCTTCGTTGATCGCGCGCGCCTGATCCCAGCTGGCCGGGTCGTCGGGGGGCAGGATGAACAGCACGTGGAAATTGCCGTCGCCGACATGGCCGACGATGGGGGCGAACAGGCCCGATGCCGCGATCGCCGCCTTTGCCTGCGTCACCGCTTCGCCCAGTGCGCTAATGGGTACGCAAATGTCCGTCACCCACGCGGCCGCGCCGGGGATCATCGCCTTGGCCGCCCACAGCGCCCGGTGCCGCGCGGTCCACAGCGCGCTGCGCTCCTCCGCTGCGGTGGCCGTGCGGAAATTGGCGCCGCCGCACGCCGCGCTCAGCTCCGCGACGACCGCACAATCCTCTGCCACTGCCCCCGCGCTGCCGTGAAACTCCAGAAACAGCGTGGGCCGTTCGGGCAGGCCCAGCCCGCTTTGCGCATTGCAAGCCCGGATGGCGGCGTCGTCGAGCAGCTCCATCCGCGCGATCGCGATGCCCGACTGGATGGTGGCGATCACCGTATCGACCGCGCCGCCGACATCGGCGAAATCGCACACCGCTGCGACCGTCGCCTCAGGCTGGCCATGCAGCCGCACGCTGGCCTCGACGATCAGGCCCAATGTCCCCTCCGCCCCGGTGAACAAATGGGTCAGGTCATAGCCCGACGCCGACTTGCGCGCGTGCGACCCGGTGGCCAGCAGCTCGCCCGCCGCCGTCACCACTTTCAGCGCCAGGACATTGTCGCGCATGCTGCCGTAACGCACCGTGGTGGTGCCCGATGCCCTGGTGGAGATCATGCCGCCGATGCTGGCGTCCGCACCGGGATCGACCGGAAAGAAAAGACCTGTCGCACGCAGTTCACGGCCCAGCTGCTCGCGCGTCACCCCCGGTTCGACCACCGCCAGCATGTCGGCGGCGCGAATATCGACGATGCGGCTCATGCCGGAAAAATCGATGCACAGCATGTCGGGCCGGGCGGCGGCGGCATTGCCCTCCAGCGACGTGCCCGCACCATAGGCGACGACGGGAACGGCGGCGGCGCTTGCCGCCTGCATCAACAGGCACACCTCCGCCGCATCGACCGGACGCGCGACCAGCGCGGGGGGGTTAAAGCGGTGCGGCCCCTCGCTCTGCGCATAAGCAGCGCAGGCGGCCGGAGCCGACAGCAGGCGCGCGCCAAAACGGTCCGCCAGATCGCGCGTCAAGGTCGCCATGCCCGTCATGCCGCGACGATAGCAATATTGCGCCGCCGGGTAAATTGGTATTATATAGGTATTATATGCCAGTCTCTTCCCACACTCTGCCGCGTGCCGAAACATCGACCCGCATGTTTGCCGAGGCGGCGGAGGCTCCCGCCGTGGTCCTGCGCCAGCTGGCGGCCAACGCCGCGCCCTTGGGTGCCCTGGCACAGCGGTTGCAGCGGGCCGACCCGCGTGTCATCTTTACCTGCGCGCGCGGCAGTTCCGACCATGCGGCAACCTTCGCCAAATATCTGTTCGAAAGCCATCTGGGGATCGCCACCGTCTCCTATGCCCCATCGCTGAGTTCGATCGGCGGCGGCGCGCTGCGGCATATGGTGGGACAGCCGTTTATCGCCGTATCGCAGTCGGGACGTAGCCCCGACCTGATCGCCGCGGCACAGGCAGCGCGCAAGGAAGGCGCGCTGGTCATTGCGCTGGTCAACGACACATCGGCCCCGCTGGTCGATGCGGCGGATGTCGTCATCCCACTCCACGCTGGCCCGGAAACCAGCGTGGCCGCGACCAAAAGCTATATCGCCGCCATCGCCGCCATTGCGCAACTGGCGAGCCTGTGGCGACCCGAGGCGGCGCTGACGCACGGTGTCGCCATGCTGCCCGATGCGCTGGAGCAGGCATGGGCGGCGGACTGGTCGGCGGCGGCCGCCATGCTGACCGACGCGCGCGGACTGTTCGTGCTGGGGCGCGGGCTGACGCTGGGGATCGCGCAGGAAGCGGCGCTCAAGACCAAGGAATGCTGCGGCCTGCATGGGGAAGCCTTCAGCCTGGCGGAAGTCGCGCACGGGCCGATGGCGCTGGTTGGCCCCGATCTCCCGCTGCTGGTCCTCCCGCCGCAGGGCGTGGGCAGCGAGGGGCTTGGCCCGATGCTGACCGGCTTTGCGACACGCGGCGCGCCGGTGGCAGTGGCGGGCACCGCGCTGCCGGGCACGACCGCACTACCGCTCGCGGCCGGACTGCATCCGGTGACGGCGACGGCGGCGATGGTGCAAAGCACCTATCGGCTGATCAATCATGTGGCGCTGGCCCGCGGCCTCGACCCCGATCATCCGCCGCTGCTCAACAAGGTCACGGAAACACGATGAGCGTATTTGCCATCTGCGGCGCGCGCATCCTGTCCGGTGGCCGGTGGTATGACGACCATGCCCTGCTGGTCGACCGGGGCCATGTCGCGGCCGTCGTCCCGCGCGTCGCGCTTGATCCTGCCCTGGCGGTCGAGCAGCTCGGCGGCGGGACGCTGATCCCGGGCTTTTTCGATACGCAGGTCAATGGCGGCGGCGGCGTCCTGTTCAACGACGCACCGACCGTGGCGGGCATCGCCGCCATCGCCGCCGCGCACTGCCGCTTCGGCACGACGGCGCTGCTCCCCACGCTGATCAGCGACGATCTGTCCGTCATCGCCCGCGCCATCGCGGCGGTCGACGACGCGATCGCGGCGGGCGTGCCGGGCATCGTCGGCATCCATATCGAAGGGCCGTTCCTGAACCCTGCCAGGGTCGGCATTCACGACCCGGCACATATCCGTCCGCTCGACGCAGCCGCCATCGATCTGCTGGCGTCGCTGCGGCGCGGCAAGACGCTGGTAACGCTTGCGCCCGAATGCGCCCCGCCGGGGGCCATCGCCGAACTGGTGCGGCGCGGCGTCGTCGTGGCGGCGGGGCATAGCGAGGCCAGTTATGCCGACATGGCGCGCGCGGCCAGCGAAGGTCTGACCGGCGTCACGCACCTGTTCAATGCGATGAGCCAGCTGGGCAGCCGCGAGCCGGGCCTGGTCGGCGCGGCGCTAGACCTGCCGCTGTTCGCCGGGGTGATCGCGGACGGCCACCATGTTCATGCCGCGTCGCTGCGGACGGCGTTGCGAGCGAAAGGCACGGACCGGTTGCTGCTGGTCAGCGACGCCATGCCCAGCGTCGGCACCGACCTGACGGGCTTTGCGCTGGGCGGGCGGTGGATCGACCGTGTGGGCGGCGCGCTGCGGGGCGCGGACGGGACGCTGGCGGGATCCGATCTCGACATGGCCGCCGCGCTGCGCAGTGCGATGGCGATGATGGACATCGATCTGGCGCAAGCGAGCGCGATGGCGAGCGGGACGCCCGCCGCCTTCATGGGGCTGGCGGATCATTTCGGCGCGTTGTGGCCGGGGCAGCGTGCGGACATGGTGCATTTGGACGACGTACGGGGGGTGCAAACAACGTGGATTGCGGGCGCGCGCCTATAGCCCTCGTCTATAACCCCCGCCGCGTTCGGATCGTCGTCACCGGCAACCCCGCCAGGATCAACGCGCCGTCCAGCGCATCGCCCAGCGGTTCGTCGATCTGCGCCACGATCCTTTGCCGCAGCCACGGCTTCATCCGCTGCGCCAGCCCGCCCATCAGCACACAGCGCGGTGCCCCGCGCGCCACGATCGTCTCGATAAAGCGTTCGACATGCAACGCCGCGTCGCGCACGATCGACAGCGCGATTTCGTCGCCATTCTCGGCATAATCCATCACCAGCGGCGCAAAGCGGGCATAATCGCCGGGCGCGGCCTGATCCATCCATTCGATCACGCGGGGGATGGCGTGGTCGAACTCGCGCGTCACGGCCTGGCTGAGCGGGCTGGGCCGGGTGCGCCCGTCGAGCGCGCGCAGGGCGTGGCGAATGGCGCTCAGCCCCAGCGCAGCGCCGCTGCCTTCGTCCGAAATGGGAAAGCCATAGCCGCCGATGCTGACGCTGTCCTCACCGCGCTTGACCAAACCGACGCTGCCCGTTCCCAGAATCAGGATTGCGCCGTCGCCGCCCAGATGCGCGCCCAGATTGGCGATCATCGCGTCGCTGCTGAACTGCACCGCGCCATAGGGGAAAGTGCGGGCCTGCATCTCGGCCTTCATCCCCATGCGGTTGATCCCCGCAATCCCCATGCCGCAGCGCACCGTGGACAGATCATCGCCGGTCAATCCGGCGGCAGTCGCCGCGTCGGCACATATGGTCAGCAACTGGGCGTGCAGCGCATCGCCGCCGATCCGGGCATTCGCCGGACCCCCCGATGCTTCGGCAAGCACCCGGCCATCGGCGGCGGTCAGCCGCGCTTTGGTTGCCGTGCCGCCGGCATCGATACCAAGGAAAAAACTCACCCTGCGAACCGCTCCGGCTGACGCTACTGGTATTAAATTGGTCTTTATCAGCTTGCCATCGCCTTGTCCATTGCCAATCAGACCAAGCTGCAAGCCGGAACAAGCAAAAGATATTGCGAGTTACTCGCAATTAATGCATGGGCGCTGCGAATCTTTCGCAATTTAGGGGTCGTTCATGCGTTTCGCGTTTCTTGCTTCTGCTGCCACTCTCGCTTTCATGCCGCTATCGGCTATCGCGCAGACGCAATCTGAAACTCCCGCAGCCGAGGACACAGAGGACAATATTGTCGTCACCGCGACGCGCAGCCAGCTGCCGCCGTCGGCCTTGCCGCTGACCATCGACATCATCGCTGGCGACGCGCTGGATCAGCAAGTCGCGATGGCCGGTTCGGCGGTTGACGCCGTTGCCGCGCTGACCCCCTCCTTTTCCCCGACGCGGCAGAAGCTGTCCGGCGCGGGCGAAAGCCTGCGTGGCCGCTCGCCCTTGTTCGCCATCAACGGCATTCCGCAGACGACCCCGCTGCGCGATGGCTCGCGCGACGGTTTTACCATTGATCCCTTCTTCATCGACCGGATCGAGCTGATCTATGGCTCCAACGCATTGCAGGGCATCGGCGCGACTGGCGGGATCGTCAATCAGATTACGGTCCGTGCGCCATCAGCGGACGGGGTCAGCGGCCGGGCACTGGCGCAGCTGACCTTTGACGAAGATTTCACGGGCAGCGGGCTTGGCTGGAAGACGGCGGGCCTCGTCAGCCTGCGCCAAGGGCGCGTCGACGCGACGGTGGGCGCCGCCTATGAAAAGCGCGGCGTATTCCGGGACGGGGCGGGCCTCATCATCGGGTTCGACGGAACGCAGGGCGAGCTTCAGGATTCGCGCAGCCTCAACCTCTTTGGCCGCTTCGGATTCGAACTGTCGGACGGCGCGCGGCTCGACCTCATCGCCAACCGGTTCGAGCTGGAGGGCGACGGCGATTATGTAACCGTGAACGGCAACCGCGCCACGGGCCTGCCGACCAGCGCGGTGCGCGGCATACAGCCCGGCGTGGTGCCGGTGAACCGGGTCGAAACCCTCTCGCTCACCCTGACCGACGACGACCTTGGCGGCGGCGACCTGACGCTTCAGCTGTTCTGGAACCGCACCCGCGACACGTTCGGCGGGGGCATCTTCCCGGATTTTCAGGATGTGCGCATTGCCCCCTCCGGCACCCTGTTCGACCAGTCACAGAACCGCAGCCGCAAATATGGCGGCAAGTTCGCCTATGAACGCCGCGTGCCGGGGCTGGAGGCGCTGACCGCAACGATCGGCTTCGACGCGCTCTACGATCGTACCGAACAGGTGCTGATCGCCACCGATCGGCCCTGGGTGCCGCAAACCGATTTCCGCAGCCTCGCCCCCTTTGTTCAGGCCAATCTGGCGCTGTTCGATGAAAAGCTGCGGCTGGCGGGCGGGGTGCGCTATGAAAATGTGCGGATCGCCATTCCCGACTATACCACACTCGCCTTTTACGGGCGGCGGCAGGTTGCGGGGGGAGCGCCGGAGTTTTCCGACGCGCTGCTGAACGGCGGAGTGATCGTCGAGCCGCTCGATGGGGTACGCCTTTATGCGAGCTATGCCGAAGGCTATACCGTGCCCGACGTCGGGCGCATCACCCGCGCGGTGGCGCGCGATGGCGTCGACATCGACAGCTTCCTCGACATCAGCCCGATCGTGTCGAACAACCGCGAACTGGGGGTGGAGATCAAGCGCGGACCGCTCGATGCCAGCGCCACCTATTTCTGGTCCACCTCCACCAAGGGCCAGCTGCTGGTCCTGGTCAACGACGTGTTCGAGGTGCAGCGCCAGCGGGTCGAGATCGAGGGTGTTGAACTTAACCTGGGCGTCGAGACGCCGGTGCCGGGACTGCGCGTCAATGTGGGCTATGCGCACCTGACCGGGCGCAGCGACAGCAACGGCGACGGCACCGTCGACATCGACCTTGATGGCGCCAACATCTCGCCCGACCGCTTGAGCCTTGCCGCTGTCTATAAGGGCGAACGCTGGTCGGCGCGCCTTCAGCACAACGCCTATCTTGGTCGCAGCTTCCGCGGCAACGACCCGCGCAACGCCTTTTCCGGCTATAATCTGACCGACGCCTTCATCGGTTATGACACGGGCATGGGCACCGTATCGCTGGCGGCGGCCAATATCTTTGACCGGCAATATATCAGTTACAACAGCGATACGACCCGGCCGACCGACAATATGCGCTTCTTTGCCGGGCGCGGACGCACGCTGACACTGGGATGGGACATGCGGTTCTGATGACGCTGCTGCGGAGCCTGCACCGCTGGACCGGCGCGCTGATCGGCCTGCTGCTGGCGGCGATGGGCTTGTCCGGCGCGCTGCTGGGCCTGCTGGCAAGTGTCAGCTTCTGGCGCGCCGGCACGGTGCCAAAACCTAGCGCGCTCGCTATGGCCTTGTCCGGCGCGCTGCTGGCGTGGAAGGAGGACTGGATCGGCGTCCCCGGCGCCGATGCCGCCGCCACCACCGATCCCGGCGCGCTGGCCCGCGCGACTGCCGCCATGGCCGCCGAATGGCCCGGCGGGCACAGCATTGTCTTTGCCAGCGACGGCTTCGGCCTCCACCGCATTTATGGTCAGGACGATCATGGCGGCTATGCCGATGCCGCCGGACAGATGGTCACGCGGTGGGACAGCGTGTGGGACCGGCCCGAATTGTGGCTGTTCGACTTTCATCACCATCTGCTCGCCGGCGAAACGGGCGAGCTGGCGGCGGGCGTGCTCGCGCTGATCGGCATCGCGTTCATCGTCACTGGCGTGATCCTGTGGTGGCGGACGCGGCGGACCTTTCGGCTGGCGCTGTGGCCCCGGCGCATGACGCAAAGCGCGATCGTCCGGCAGCACCGCGATCTGGGGGTCGTGACCGCGCCGCTGCTGTTCCTCACCTGTCTGACCGGCGCGATGATGACACTGCAACCGCTCAGCGATGTGCTGCTCCGCCCCTTCTCGACCCCGGCGGAGATGAAGGCGGCGACTGCCCCACCGGACTTTGTGCCGAACCCGGCGGCGGGGCCGACCGACTGGCCCACGCTGTTCACCGCCGCACAGGCGCGCTTTCCCGATGCCGAGCTGCGCGTTGTCCGCATCCCCGCCGAGCCGGGCGGCCTCGTCCAGCTGCGGATGAAGCAGCCCGCCGAATGGCTGCCCAACGGCCGCACCTTGCTGTGGTTCGCGCCCGACGGACGGCTGATCGACGCGCGCGATGCGGCGACCCTGCCGCAGGGGGTTCAGCTGTTCAACACCGTCTATCCCCTGCATGCGGGCAAGGTTGGCGGGCTGGTCTGGAAACTGGCCATCACCGCGGCGGGCCTGGCCCTCGCGCTGCTGGGCCTGCTGGCAAGTGTCAGCTTCTGGCGCGCCCGCACGGTGCCAAAACCGCGCGCGCTCGCTATGGCAGCTCGGTAAATGTCAGGGAAATACAATAGTTTTAGGGCGTGATCGCTTAATACCAATCGGTCACCCCAGCGAAAGCTGGGGTCCATCACCTGCCGGTTCATCTTGAAACAGCTGGTGATGGATTCCCGCCTTCGCGGGAATGACGGGGGAGGCAACATAACATTATCGCACTCTAACTCCACTCCTCCCCGCATGCCTTTCGCTTGCCCTTTGCTCAGGCGGACAGCCCCATTTTCTCTAAACTGGACTCGGGCACGGATTCACCGCTTGTCGCCCATGCCCCCCTGCGGCATATTTCGCGCGGGGTTGATACGCGAACGGGCGGGAGAGGCAGATGGTCGCGGTTCTGGCGGGGCAGGTGCATTCGACGTTGCAGCCAAGCGACAACCCCTATCTTCAGGGGGCGTGGCGGCCGACCAGCTGCGAATGGGACGCCCTGTTTGCCAACGGCGATGTCGAGGTGATCGGCACTATCCCAGCCGACATCGACGGCGTTTACGTGCGCACCGGCGAAAATCCGGTGCACGAACCAATCGGCCGCTACCACCCCTTTGACGGTGACGGTTTCCTGCACAGCATGTCGTTCCGGAACGGCCGTGCCGCCTATCGCAGCCGGTTCGTGCGGACCAAGGCGTTCGCGGCAGAGGCAGAGGCGGGTCGCGCGCTGTGGGCGGGCCTGATGGAGCCGCCGCACCGCTCGACCCGTCCCGGCTGGGGCGCGCAGGAATGGCTGAAGGACAGCAGCTCGACCGACGTCGTCATTCACGCCGGGCGGGTGCTGTCGACCTTTTACCAGTGCGGCGAGGGATATCGCCTCAACCCCTTCACGCTGGAGACGGAGGGGACAGAGGGCTGGGTGCCGCTCGACGGCATCTCCGCGCACCCAAAGGTCGATCCCGCGACGGGCGAGCTGCTGTTTTTCAACTACAGCAAACATGCGCCCTTCATGCATTATGGCGTGGTCGGGCCGGACAACCGCCTCAAACATTATGTGCCCATTCCGCTTGCTGGCCCGCGCCTGCCGCACGACATGGCGTTCACCGAAAATTACAGCATCCTCAACGACATGCCGCTTTATTGGAACCCGGAACTGCTTGGCCGGAATATCCACGCGGTCCAGTTTCATCCCGACCAGCCGACCCGCTTCGCCATCATCCCGCGCTATGGTCAGGCAGCGGACATTCGCTGGTTCGAGGCAGAGCCGACCTACACCCTCCACTGGCTCAATGCGTGGGAAGAGGGGGACGAGATCATCCTCGACGGCTATTTCCAGGAACAGCCGATGCCGACATCCTTTCCCGACGCGCCGCCGGGGCTGGAGCGGATGATGGCCTATCTCGACCAGCATCTGATGCGTCCCAAGCTGCACCGCTGGCGCTTCAACCTCGCCACCGGGCGCACGCGCGAGGAACGGCTCGACGAACGCATCCTGGAATTCGGCACGTTTGACCAGCGCCGCGCGGGCCGCCAATATCGCTATGCGTACAGCACCATCCCCGAACCCGGCTGGTTCCTGTTTCGCGGGCTGGTCAAGCACGACCTCGCCAGCGGGATCAGCGAGACGGTGCATTTCGGCCCCGGCCGGTTCGGCAGCGAGGCACCCTTCATTCCGCGCATCGGTTCGACGGGGGAGGATGACGGCTACCTCGTCACCTTCATCTCCGATGTGCCCGCCGATCGCAGCGAATGTGTGCTTTACGACGCCCGCGATCTTGCCGCCGGGCCGGTGTGCCGCATCATCCTGCCCGAGCGTATCTGTTCGGGCACGCACGCGCACTGGGCCAATGCGGACGATATCGGGATGGAACCGAACCCGATCCTGACGGACGCCTGATGCGGCTTGCGGCGGGGGACGTCGAGCTGGTGCTGACGCCGGACTGCGGCGGCGGGGTGGCGGCCTTTCGCTGGCGCGGCATCGACATGATGCGGCCTGCCGTGCCCGGCGCGGGGGTGCTGGGGATGAGCAGCTTTCCGCTCGTCCCCTTCTCCAACCGTATCGCCCATGGCCGGTTCCGCGCAGGGCAGTATGAGGTGGCTCTGCCCGCCAATCTGCCCGGTGCCGATCAACCCCACGCGATTCACGGCTTCGGCTGGCAGGCGGCATGGGACGTCGCGGCCATGTCCGCCGACAAGGCGCACCTTGCTCACCATCACCCCGGCGGGGCATGGCCGTGGCCCTATCTGGCGGAACAGCATTTCGCAGCTGCCGATGATGGCTTTACCCACCGCCTGGCGCTGACCAACCGCGGCGACACCCCCATGCCTGCGGGTCTGGGCATCCATCCCTATTTCCCCCGCCCTGCCGGTCGCGGTGCCGCGCGGATCGACCTGGACATCGATGGGCGGTGGGAAACGGACGACCATTGCCTGCCGACGGAGTGGCGCGCGCTCGACACCGCGCCCGACTGGCTGGGCGGCGAAGCCATCGACCATGTGTTCACCGGGCGCCGCCACGCCATCGCGCTGCACTGGCCCACCCACGTCCTGACCATGGCCCCGGCGGCCGATCTGGCCTTCACCGTCGTCTATGTCCCTCAGTGCGAGGATTATTTCTGCGTCGAACCGGTCAGCCACATGACCGACGCCATCAACCGCACGGAGGAGGACGCCGTGACCGGCCTGCGCTGGCTCGCGCCGGGGGAGCGGTGGGAGACGCAGATTGTCTTTACCGTGCGCGAACCGGGCTGAAACCATGATGCACCGAACGCGCATGGCCTGGCAAAACGGTATCCAGCGCACCGCCACGACCATGTTGCGCGAACCGCTGGTCCATTTCCTGATCGCCGGTCTTGCCGTCTTCGCCTTTTCGGCATGGCGGGGTGAGCCTGCCGATCCCGCGAGCCGCACCATTACCATCACCGAGGCTCAGGTGACGCGGCTTGCCGCAGGCTGGCAGGCCGCTTGGCGCCGTCCGCCAACCCCGCCAGAGATGGACGCGCTGATCGCCGATGCGGTGAAAGAGGAAATTTATTATCGCGAGGCGCTGCGGCTGGGTCTCGACGCGGACGATCCCGTCATCCGCCGCCGCCTGCGCGCCAAGATGGAATATCTGGCGGTCGCGGCGGCGGAAAATGCTGTGCCGACCGACGCCGAACTTCGCGCCTGGGTCGCGCGCAACCCGGCCCGCTACGCCAGCGACGCGCGCATCAGCTTCGACCAGATTTATCTGGGACAGGGCGGCGGCGCGGCGGCCACGCGCCAGCAATTGCGCGCCGGTGCCGACTGGCGCAGCCTTGCCGCGCCACTGTCCCTGCCGCAGACCATGGACCAGGCCGAGCGCGGCACCATCGCGCGTGACTTTGGCGAACCCTTCGCGGCGGCGCTGACGACATTGCCCGTTGGTGACTGGCAGGGGCCGGTCGCGTCGGGTTTCGGCCTGCATCTCGTCCGCGTTCGCGCCGTGTTGCCCGGCACAGCGCCGCCGCTGGCCGAGGTGCGGCAGGCGGCGGAGAATGACTGGCGCGCCGCCACCCGCGCCGCGCGCGAGGCCCGCGCCTATCGCACGCTGGCCGAGGCTTATCGCGTCACCATCGACCGGCCATGATCCGCTGGCTGGCTGCGCTGCTATTGAGCCTGGGCCTCGCGGCCCCGCTCGCCGCCGATACGCTCCGCCCTGCCTATGTCGAACTGACCCAGGCCGACGCGACCGACTGGCGGCTGGTGTGGAAATTGCCGGTGCAGGCCGATTTGTCGCCGGACCTGCGCCCGATCCTGCCCGCCGGATGTGCGATCGGCGGGCCGGTGATCCGCGAACGCGGCGCGGCGGCGCTCATCGCCCGCGCGCCCGTCCGCTGCACCCGCGCGGTCGCGGGCGGGCGCATCGGCTTCAGCGGCCTTACGCAGGCGCAGACCGACGTCATCGTCCGCGTCGCGCCGCTTGGTCGCCCGGTGCAGACGCTGCGCCTGACCCCCGCTGCGCCGACCGCCCTCATCGCCGCGCGCCCGGGGCGCTGGGCGGTGGCGCACAGCTATTTCGTCATCGGTGTGGATCATATCCTCTTCGGCTATGATCACCTGCTGTTCGTCCTGTGCTTCGTGCTGCTGCTGCGCGGCGTGCGGCGGATCGTGGCGGCGGTCACGGCCTTTACGCTCGCCCATTCGGTGACGCTGATCGGCACGACGCTGGGGTCTATGCACCTGCCCTCCGCCCCGGTCGAAAGCGTGATCGCGCTGTCGATCCTGTTCCTCGCGGTCGAGGTGCTGAAGCGCGACCCGGCCGCGCCCCGCCTGTCCGAACGCGCGCCGTGGATCGTCGCCTTTGGTTTCGGCCTGCTCCACGGTTTCGGCTTTGCGGGCGCGCTGGGGGAAATCGGCCTGCCCGAAGGCGAAGTGCCGATGGCGCTGTTCGCCTTCAACCTGGGGGTGGAGGCGGGGCAGGTCGCCGTGGTGCTGGTCGCCGCCATGACGCTCGCGCTGCTGCGCCGTTGGGCCGCAAAGTGGGAACGCCCGGTCGTCCGCGCCGCCGCCTATGGCATCGGCATGGTGGCGGGGGTGTGGTTCATCGAACGGCTGCTGGGCGGCTAGAGCCTGATGACTTCATATGGAATCGTCACCCCCGCGAAAGCGGGGGTCCATCACCTGCCGTGGCAAGTTTTACCAGCAGGTGATGGATTCCCGCCTTCGCGGGAATGACGAGGACAAAAGGATCAACCTAAAGTCATCACGCTCTA
>ERZ1066122.1814-NODE-1814-length-15799-cov-34.681402_pt1 | contig 15799 bp, 11 predicted proteins | sample MGYA00382769_ERZ1066122 | MGnify/ENA primary metagenome ERZ1066122 (study PRJEB33369, sample SAMEA5778352) | biofilm metagenome | biome: Industrial cooling water; feature: Water cooling tower basin; material: Biofilm | place: United Arab Emirates | collected...
ATGAAGAACACCAAGTCGAACGACGAGTTCTTCAACTTCATGAAGCGCTGAGGCGCGGCGCGCGCCGTGTCGACGGCGGATGCGGCGCAACGTGGCGGATTCGAGCCAGAAAAATACAGGCCCCGCGATGCGGGGCCTTCGTCCTATCGGCGGGTACCGAAGCCGACCGGTCAGTTGATGGCGGTTCCCGCCACGTCATTGAGCAGACGGAAACCCGACGCGTTGGCTTCGCCGGCCGCCGTCAGCGCCACGGCCTGCGACTGCGCGGCAACCATCCACGGCAGCGGCGTGACGTCGAGGGGGATCTGCGGCGTCCAGCCGCCCATCTCAAGCTGCGGCGGATGAAACGTGACGGGAACGACTGCCGAGCCCGCCGCAATGACCGCAGGGTCGGCGAACGTCCAGCCGCGTGCGGCGGAAACCGACGCATCGGCGAGCCGACGCGCCATTGAAACCGCCTGCCGCTCGCTGCGTAGCGCGCTGCGCGACAGCGTGAGGCTGGCCACACCCGCATCCGTCACGCGGCCCTCGGCGTCCAGCGCCACGAGGACGTTGACGGTCCCACCGTAGCCCGCGACGGCGGCGTCTTGCGGATAGCGCGGGGGAACCAGCGCCGAACGCGGCTCGCGCTGCTCTTCGGCGCCTTCGAGGCTCTCCGACCCATGGAACCACACGTTGCCGATGCCGAGCCGCATGTCATCGCTGCCGTCGATGGCCGTGCCGGTGGCAATGAGGGTGAAGCGCGTCTCGGCGCGCACGGGTTCGCCGCCGACGCGCATTGGCTCGAACCGCCAGCGCGCGATGGCCTGCTCGTAGATGTCGCGCGTGGCCCTCGGCATGTCGAGGCGCACATCGCTGACGCGGCCATCCGGCTCCACGACGATGCGACCGTGCGCAGTGGCAACGAAGCGGTCGGCTCGGCGGACGCCATCCGCCAGCGCGATGCGCTGGACCGCGTCGCTGATGACCGCGGAATCCTCGGCGCGCGATTCCGGCGCGGGGGACTGCGAGGCGGCCACGGCGCCAACGGCCACGGCGGCGGCGAGCGCCATCGCAAGGGGGAGCGGACGCGTCATGAGTGACTCCATTCGTGGGGGGTGGTCTGAAGCCTGCCACACGCCCCGTGACAGCACCAACCGGCGGCCGTGGACGTCCCGGTCAGGGATCGCGCGGCCTGAGCAGGCGGGCCAGCGAGGGCAGTACGCCGGATGCGTTCGTCGCGCCGGCGTCCGCGCTGGGCGCGGCAACGGTCGGATCGACGGCGCCCCCGAGCGGTGCGGCCGCGCGTGCGGGAGGGGAATCGCCGTAACGGCGCGCCTGGAACAGCGCGGCGATGTCGACGAATCCGCGGATCAGGGCGAGGTCGTGCGGCGTGCGCCCCAGGCGGTCGCGGGCCGTTGGATCGGCGCCTTCGCGCAGCAGGCGTTCGACGATGCGCCCCATGCCGTGCAGCGCGGCGAGGTGCAGCGCCGTGAGCCCGCGGTGTTCGACCTGCGCGAGCGAGACGCCCTCGCTGAGCAGGCGGTCGAGCGCGGCGTGCAGGACGTCCTCGTCGACGCTGGCGCCGGCCTCGGCGCGCGCGCCGAGCAGCAGCAGCGCGGGGGTCTGTTCGGCGCTGCTGGCCGCGTCGGCATCGGCATCGGCGAGCAGCAGCGCGTCGAGCAGGGCCAGCACGCGGGCGCGATCGCGCGAGGTGAAGGCGAACAGCGCGGCGCAGTGCAGCGGCGTCAGCCCCTGCGCGTCGCGCGCGCCCACATCGGCGCCGGCCCGAAGCAGCCGCGCCACGAGATCGGGCAGTCCAAGCGCCGCCGCCAGCATCAGGGGCGTCACGCCGCCTGGCATCGACTGCTCGGGGTCGGCACCGGCGGCGAGCAGGCGATCGACCACGGCGGCGTGGCGCATGCTGATGGCGGCCGACAGGGCGGTGGCGCCGGTGCGCGCGGCGATGCGGGGATCGGCGCGCAGGGCGAGCAGGTGGTCGACGACGGGCAGATGCCCACCGCCAGCGGCGCGCAGCAGCGCCGTGCAGCCCTGCCCGTCGACGGCATCAAGCGGCAAACCCAGGGCCAGCAGCCGCACGACGGCGGCGAGGTCGCCGGCCATGGCGGCGGCCGGAAGGTCGGCGCCGCGCAGCGCCCGCGGCGGCGGGCGCCACGCGCCCCAGTCCAGCCACTCGGCGAGGTCGCGGCGCCCGCGCGCCAGCGCGGCGCCGAGCGGCGTCTGGCCGTCGGCGGCGCGCGCCTCGGCCGGCGCGCCGGCGCGTACGAGGAGGCGGATGGCGGCCTCGTGGCCGCGGGCCACGGCCAGGTGCAGGGGCGTCTGGCCGCGCGCGTCGCGGGCCGCCGGGTCATGGCCGCGCGCCAGCAGCGCCTCGAGCACCGGCAGGCACGGGCCGGCGGCGGCGAGGCCGATCGCGCTGTCACCGCCCGGCGCCGGGCCGAAGGGGTCGGCGCCCGCCTCCAGCAGGGCGAGGGCGAGGGGCGCGGCGCGCGACGGCTCGCGGGCGACCGCCAGCAGCCAGCGCGCAAGGGCCCCGCGGCCCTGCGGATGCTGGCCGCAGGCCAGCGCGGCGCGAAGGCCCGGCTCGGCTTCGAGTCCGCGATCGAGCAGCAGCAGGCCAACGCTGTCCATGCCGGCGATCCGGTCGTCGAGCCGCGCGCCGTGCGCCAGCAGCCACGCATAGGCGGGCGCGCCGTCGGCATCGGCGAACTCCAGCAGCAGCATCGACAGCGCCGCTGGCGACGGCGCGTCGTCGGCGGCGAGGACCGCCGCCGCGCCGGCCCGGTCGCCGCGGCGCAGCGCGTCGAGCAGGCGCTCGCGGGCGGGAACCCGCCCGCGACCGGCGTCGGCCTCGGCCACGCCCGCAGGCAGCGGATAGTCGGGATCGAGAACCGCCACCAGGGGCCAGCGGCCGCCGCCCACCGCGTGGTCGACCGCACGGCGTCCGGCCGCGTCGCGGCGCGCCGGATCCACGCCGAGCGCCAGCAGCAGGCGCAGCCGCTCCGGCTCGACGCCGGCGAGACAGGCCAGCGCCAGCGCGCTGCGGCCCGCGGCGTCGACGGCGGCGGGATCGGGCGACTTCGCCAGCACCAGCGGCAGCACCGCCGGATTGGGGGACGCGGCGGCCTCCAGCAGCGCGGTGCGGCCCTCGCCATCGGCTGCCTCGACGGCGGCGCCCGCGTCCAGCAGCGCCTCGACGATGCTGGCGTGCCCTGCGGCGATCGCCTCGAGCAGGGCGGTGCGGCCGCGCGCATCGCGGCTGTCGACCTTGGCCTTGTGCCGCAGCAGCAGCTGCACGCCGGCGGGATCGTCGTCCTCGCCGCCGGCCGCGGCGTGCAGCGCGGGCTGCGCGCCCGGCAGCTCGGGCTTGGCGCCGCGCTCCAGCAGGAAGCGGGCGACGCGCCAGTTGCCCGAGGCCAGCGCCAGCGCCAGCGGCGGCTGCGCATCGGCATTCAGCGCGCCCACGTCGGCGCCCGCGTCGAGCAGCTGCGCGGCCACCGCCGGATCGGTGCTGCGCGCGGCGTGGTGCAGCGGCGTATTGCCGTCGCGGTCGGCGCGCCGCGGATCGGCGCCGTTGGCGAGCAGCATGGTCACCGCGTCGATGCGTCCATGCCACGAATCGCGCGTCGCGGCGAGCAGCGGCGTGAGGCCGGCATGCTGCTGGTTCAGGTCGGCGCCGCGGGCGATCAAGGCGCGCAGCAGCCGCAGGTCGGGAAGCAGGGCGGCGAGCATCGGTAGCGTGCGCTGGTCGGCCGCCTCCGGCTCGGGCAGCGCGTCCGGATCGGCGCCGGCCTCCAGCGCCGCGATGGCGGCATCGACGCGACCGGCGCGGGCGTGCGCGTAGAGATCCTCGTCGTCGGCTGGCGCCGGCGCGGCGGGCAGGTCGACGGGCGGCAGCGCGCGGGCCGGCTCGGGCGGAAGCGGCGGCGGCGGCGGCGCGGCGCCCCGCCGCTGCAGCGCGGCGTGCAGCGCGACAACGCCGACGGCGTAAGGCGCCGCCAGCCACCACGGCGAGTCGAGCCGCGGCGGCGGCCACACCAGCAGCCAAGCGCCGGCCGCCGCAAGCAGCACGCCGAGCGCAAGGAGCAGGCCGCGCGCCACGCTCCAGGTTCCCGGCACGGCGACGGCCAGATCGGCGAAACCGCCGCCGGCGCGGGCTGCGTGGGCGAACAGCGTCCACTGCCGCCAAAGGACCGTCCACGCCAGGCCCAGCGCGGCGCCAAGGCCCAGCGCGGCGGCCAGGCTGCCGGTCTGGATCAGGCTGGCGTAGGGCCAGGCGAAGCCGACGCCCAGCAGCGCCAGCGTAGCGCCCCACAGCGCGGCAAGGGTCACGGCGTCCCGCCACCAGCGGCGCCGTTGAGGGGCCTCGGGGGCGGGGAACAGCAGCGCCATGGCGAGCGCCAGCGCCGGCTGGGCGAGCCACGGCCCGACGAGTGCGGGCAGGCCGGCCGGCCAGACGGCCGGCAGCAGCGCGGCGGCGGCGCCGAGTGCCAGCAGCGGCCCGCCCGCCATCCGCTGCAGGGCCGGGCGGCCCGGGGCCGCGGGCGTCCGCGTCGGGTCACCCATCCGCGCGATCCGGCACCGGCGGCGGCGGGAACTGCACGTGGAAACCGTGGTCGGCGAGGTTGCGGCGCACCACGTCGGCGTCCTCGCGCGCCAGCCGCCGACCGGGGGTCAGCGCGACCTCGAGCACGAAGCGGAGCGCGCCGAGGCGCTCGCGCAGCGGTGCCGGCACGAGTCCGAAGGCGTCCCGCTCCCGGAGGTACAGGTAGGTCTCGGCCTTGCGGAGGGAGGAGTAGACGTAGGCCTGCATGGGCACGCGCGTTGCGGCGATGGCGCGGCATTGTGGCCGCCGCGGGCCGCGGGGGGAAGCGCGGCGGCGGCCCTCTCACGGCGCCGAGCCGGGCCCTGATAGTCTCGCGCGCTTTCGTTCCCGTCCGAGTCCTTCGCGTGCCCGACCTTGCCCTGCGCCCCGCCCTGCGGCGGGCCCTGCTGATTCCGGTCCTCGCCGCCGCGCCCGCCCTCGCGGCGAGCGCCGAGTCCCCGCCGACCGCGCCGGCGCCGCTGACGCTCGATCTCGCGATGTCGCACCCCGACTGGATCGGCCCGCCGGTCGAGCAGCTGTGGTGGACGGCGGACTCCCGCCACGTGGCCTACGCGCTCAAGCGCGAGGGCTCGCCGGTGCGCGACGTGTTCCGGCAGCCGGCCGCGGGTGGCGAGGCCGTGCGCCTCGAGCCCGCGGCGCGGGCCGACGGCGACGCGCCGAACCCGGTGTTCGACGCCCGCCGCACCCGGATGGCCTACCTGCGCAACGGCGACGTGTTCGCCGTCGTGCTGGCCACCGGCCAGCGCCAGCAGCTGACGCAGAGCGCCGACGACGAGGCCGACCTGCGCTTCGCCGCCGACGGCAACGCCGTCTTCTACCGCGTCGGCGACGAATGGCGGGCTTTCGACTTCGCGGCCCAGCGCGAACGCACCGTCGCGGTGCTGAAGGCCGAGAAGGACCCGCAGCAGGCGCCGAAGCCCGACGTGCTGCGCGACGCCGAGCTGCGGCTGATCGAGACGCTGGCGCGCCAGCGCGCCGACCGCGAGGCGCTGGCCGCGGAGGCGCGCGCGCAGGCCGCGGGCGACCGCACGCGCGCGCCGCTGCCGGTGTTCCTCGGCGACGACGTGACGATCGCGGCGAGCCACCTGTCGACCGACGGCCGCCACCTGCTGGTGGCGCTCGAGCCGAAGGGCTTCGACGCCGGGCGCACAGGGAAGATGCCGCGCTTCATCAACGAGGACGGCTTCGAGGACGCCGAGGACGTGCGCACCCGCGTCGGCCGCAACGCGCCGGCGCCGCAGTCGTTCAAGCTGGTCGATCTCGTCGACGGATCGATCGCCGACATCGACCTCAAGGCCCTGCCCGGCATCGACGTCGACCCGCTCGCCGCGCTGCGCAAGAAGTACGACCAGCCCGCGCTCGAGGGCCTGCGCGGCGTGCGCCTGATGGATGTGCGCTTCGGCACCGACGGCGCGCCGCTGGCCATGCTGCGCGCCATCGACAACAAGGACCGCTGGATCGTCCGCGTCGGCCGCGACGACGCCGCGCTCTCGACCGTGCATCGCCTCACCGACCCGGCGTGGATCAACTGGAACTTCAACGATTTCGGCGCGCTGCCCGACGGCCGCGCGTGGTGGCTGTCGGAGGAAAGCGGCTACTCGCACCTGTACGTCGAAGGCGGCCGCCGCGCGACCGCACTGACGTCGGGCGAGTGGGAAGCCTCGTCGCCGGTGCTGACGCCGGACGGCGCGAATTTCGTGTTCCTATGCAACCGCGAATGGCCCGGCGACTACGAGGTCTGCCGCGTGCCGGTGGATGGCGGTGACGTGCGCGAGATCACCGCGCTTGACGGCGTCGAGGACTTCGCGCTGTCGCCGGACGGCCGGCAGATCGCGCTGCGCTGGTCGGACAAGTTCATCCCGCCGCAGGCGGCCGTGGTCGGCGTCGACGGCGGCGAGGCGCGCAAGCTCACCGACACGCGCACGCCGAAGTTCGCGTCGATGCCGTGGCGCGAGCCTCGCTTCGTGCAAGTGCCGAGCAGCGACGGCGCCGGCGTCATCCACGGCAAGCTCTACGCGCCGCCGGCGATGGACCCGGGCAAGCGCTACCCGGTGGTGATGTTCGTGCACGGCGCCGGCTACCTGCAGAACGTGCACCACCGCTGGCCGCAGTACTTCCGCGAGCAGATGTTCCACCAGCTGCTGGCCGACCGCGGCTACCTCGTGCTCGACCTCGATTTCCGCGCCTCGGAAGGCTACGGCCGCGACTGGCGCACCGCGATCTACCGGCAGATGGGCCGGCCCGAGCTGCAGGACTACAAGGACGGCATCGACTATCTCGTGGCCAACCACCAGGCCGACCGCGCGCGCGTGGGCATCTACGGCGGCAGCTACGGCGGGTTCATGGCGCTGATGGCGATGTTCAAGGCGCCCGGCGTGTTCCAGGCGGGTGCCGCATTGCGCCCCGTCACCGACTGGCGCCACTACAACCACGAGTACACCAGCAACATCCTCGACACGCCGGAGCTCGGGCCGCAGGTCTACATCGACAGCTCGCCGATCGAGCACGCCGAGCACCTGCAGGGCCGCCTGCTGATCGCCCACGGCATGATCGACGACAACGTGTTCTACCAGGACGCCGTGCGCCTGGCGCAGCGCCTGATCGAGCTGAAGAAGCACGGCTGGGAGATGGCCGGCTACCCGCTCGAGCGCCACGGCTACGTGCAGCCCGAAGCGTGGTACGACCAGTACCGGCGCATCCTCGAGCTGATGGATGAAACCCTGAAACCGGAGACCACCCGATGATGACCGCCCTGATGCTCCTTGCCGGCCTTGCCCTGCTGATCTGGGGCGCCGATTTCCTGGTCAAGGGCGCGTCGCGCGTGGCTGCCGGCTTCGGCATCTCGCCGCTGGTCATCGGCCTCACGGTGGTCGCTTTCGGCACCAGCTCGCCGGAAATGGCGATCTCGGTGTCTTCGGCGTGGAAGGGCGAGGCCGACATCGCCGTCGGCAACGTCATCGGCAGCAACATCTTCAACGTGCTGTTCATCCTCGGCCTGTCGGCGCTGATCACGCCGCTCGTCGTCAGCAAGCAGCTCGTCAAGGTCGACGTGCCGATCATGATCGGCGTCTCGGTGCTGGCTTTCCTGCTGTCGATGGACGGCCTGATCGCGTTCTGGGAGGGCCTGGTGCTGTTCGCCGGCGTCGTGGGCTACACCCTCTTCGCCATTCGCCTCGGCCGCGCCAGCGGCGACGACGGCGAAGCGGTGGACGGCAGCGAGCGCTGGGCGGTGAACATCGCGATGATCGTGTTCGGCCTGATCCTGCTGGTGCTGGGCTCGCGCTGGCTGGTCACCGCGGCCATCGAGATCGCCACCGCGATGGGCGTCAGCGAGCTGGTCATCGGGTTGACCATCGTCGCCGCCGGCACCTCGATGCCCGAGGTCGCCACCTCGATCACCGCGGCGATCCGCGGCCAGCGCGACATCGCCGTGGGCAACGTCGTGGGCAGCAACATCTTCAACATCCTCGCCGTGCTTGGCCTGACCGCCATCGTGGCGCCGGGCGGCCTGCCGGTGTCGGACGCGGCCATCCGCTTCGACTACCCGGTGATGATGGCGGTGGCGATCGCGTGCCTGCCGATCTTCTTCGTCGGCTACACGATCCAGCGCTGGGAAGGCGCGCTGTTCCTCGGTTACTACGTGGCCTACACCGCCTACCTGATCCTCGCCGCCACCGAGCACGCGGCGCTGCCGGTGTTCAGCCTCGCGATGATGGCCTTCGTCGTGCCGCTCACCGTCATCACCCTCGGCGTCGTGCTCTGGCGCGAGATCCGCCGCCGCCGCGGGCTGGCGCCGGTGGCCTGACCCGGCATCGCGACGCCGCGCCGATGCTGACCTCGATCGCCCTGCTGCTGGCCGGCCTCGTGGTGCTTGTGCTGGGCGCCGAGCTGCTGGTGCGGGGCGCCTCGCGCCTCGCGGCCGGCTTCGGCATCCCGGCGCTGGTGATCGGGCTGACCGTGGTCGCCTTCGGCACGAGCGCGCCCGAGCTCGCCATCGCCATCGGCGCCGCGCTGCGCGGCGAGGCCGACATCGCCGTCGGCAACGTGGTGGGCAGCAACATCTTCAACGTGCTGCTGATCCTCGGCCTCTCGGCGCTGATCACGCCGCTCGTGGTCAGCCGCCAGCTCGTCAAGCTCGACGTCCCGATCATGGTCGGGGCGTCGGTGCTGGCGTTCGCGCTGGCCTTCGACGGACGCGTCGACCGCCTCGACGGCGCGGTGCTGTTCGGCGCGCTGCTGGTCTACCTCGCGGTGCTGCTCCGCAAGGGGCTGCGCGGCGGCGAAGACGGCGAACCCGTGCCCACCGGCGGCCACTGGGCCGTGAACCTCGGCGGCGTGGTGGCCGGCGTCGCCCTGCTCGTCGTCGGCGCCGGATGGCTGGTGGACGGCGCGGTGGCCATCGCGCTGCGCCTTGGCGTCAGCGAGCTGGTCATCGGCCTGACCATCGTCGCCGCCGGCACGTCGATGCCGGAGGTGGCCACGTCGGTGGTGGCCGCGATCCGCGGGCAGCGCGACATCGCCGTCGGCAACGTGGTGGGCAGCAACATCTTCAACCTGCTGAGCGTGCTGGGGCTCACCGCGCTGGTCGCGCCGATGGGGCTGGCCGTGCCGGAGGCGGCGCTGCGCTTCGATTTCCCGGTGATGCTGGCGGTGGCAATCGCGTGCCTGCCGATCTTCTTCGTCGGCTACACGATCCAGCGCTGGGAAGGCGCGCTGTTCCTCGGTTACTACGTGGCCTACACCGCCTACCTGATCCTCGCCGCCACCGAGCACGCGGCGCTGCCGGTGTTCAGCCTCGCGATGATGGCCTTCGTCGTGCCGCTCACCGTCATGACCCTCGGCGTCGTGCTCTGGCGCGAGATCCGCCGCCGCCGCGGACTGGCCCCGGTGGCCTAGTCGGCGCCGAACACGCCCTCGATCTCCACGTCGAGCTCGACGCGGCACACCTCGCCGTGCAGGAAGGCGATCCGCTCGCCCGGCAGACCCAGTCCGTCGAGGCGGGCCTGCACCGCCGGCAGCGTCGCCGGGTCGCGCAGGTAGACGCGCAGCGCCTGCAGGCCTTCGAGGTCGAAGCGCGCGCCCGAGCGACGCCCGCCTTCCTCGAGCAGCACCTCGAGGTTGGCGAGGCTCTCGTCGAGCTGCGCCACGACGTCGCCGCGATGCTGCGAGACGTGGCCGACGATGCTGGCGGTTCCCGAAGCGAGCAGCGTCGCGCCATCGCCGTCGCGCAGCACCGCGCCGCGCGAAAAGCCCGGCGGCACCGGGCCGTACTCGCGCGGGTACTGCCAGGCCGGCGTCTGCCGCGGGTTCTCCAGCGCGATGGCGGGCCGGGTGCTGCACAGCGCGACCACGCTGAGCGGCGCGCGGGCGTCCGGCGCGCCGATCGCGGTGGCGGCCGGCGGCGGATCGCGGAACATCGCGTCGACGGCGGCGTTGCGTCCGACGCAGAACCGGCGGTAGCGCTCGGCGTCGCCCTCGCCGGCGTTGATCGCGCCGAAGAAGTTCCACAGCCGGATCAGGTACGGGTGCGCGCTGGGGCGGACGCTGGCGATCAGCCGGGCGTAGAGCGCCTGCGCGGCATCGGCCACGTCGGCGTCGGCGGCGCGGTGCACCGCGATGGCGGCCCAGTCGCCGGCCTCGCGGCGCGGCCTGTCGCCGTCGCCGTCGTCCCGGACCGCGACGGGCGCTGCGGTGGTCCACGCTTCGCGCCGCGCGCCGGCCAGCCACGTGCAGCCGCTGCGCCACGGCGGCGCGGCCTCGACGAAATCGAAGTCGAGCAGGGCGGGACGATCGGGCCGAGCGGAGACGCGCAAGGACGGGGCCGGGGTTCGAAGGGGCGCGAAGTATAGCGGCGAGGCCGTGGGCGCCCGGCTGGGGACGCGCGGACGGCTAGACTGCGCGCGAGTCCTCCGCCCCCTCGAGCCGCATGCGCGAAGCCAGCCCGAACTTCACCGCCGTCCGCGACTACCTGATGGACCTGCAGGACCGCATCTGCGCGGGCCTCGAGGCCGAGGACGGCGAGGGCCGCTTCGCCGAGGACGCCTGGACGCGCGCCGAAGGCGGCGGCGGCCGCTCTCGGGTGATGAAGGAGGGCGCGACGTTCGAGCAGGCCGGCGTGGGCTTCTCGGACGTCAGCGGCACCACCCTGCCCGCCTCCGCCACCGCGCATCGCCCCGAGCTGGCCGGCGCGCCGTGGCGCGCGGTGGGCGTCTCGCTGGTGATCCACCCGCGCAATCCCTTTGTTCCGACCTCGCACGCGAACGTGCGCTATTTCGAAGCGCGGCCGGAAGGCCGCGAGCCGATCTGGTGGTTCGGCGGCGGCTTCGACCTCACGCCCTTTTACCCGTTCGACGACGACGTGCGGCACTGGCACGCGGTGGCGCGCGACCTCTGCGCGCCCTTCGGCGCCAGCCGCTACGCCGAGCACAAGGCGTGGTGCGACCGGTACTTCTTCCTGAAGCACCGCAACGAATGCCGCGGCGTGGGCGGGCTGTTCTTCGACGACCTGCACGCCGACGGCTTCGAACGCAGCTTCGCCTACCTGCGCGCCGTCGGCGACGGCTACCTCGAGGCCTACCTGCCGATCGTCGCGAGGCGTAAAGGCACGCCTTATGGCGAGCGCGAGCGCGAGTTCCAGCTCTACCGCCGCGGCCGCTACGTCGAGTTCAACCTTGTGTGGGACCGCGGCACGCTGTTCGGGCTGCAGAGCGGCGGCCGCACCGAGAGCATCCTGATGAGCCTGCCGCCGCGCGTGCGCTTCGAGTACGGCTACGTGCCGGAACCGGGCAGCGCCGAGGCGCGGCTGGCCGAGTACCTCGTGCCGAGGGCGTGGGGCTGACGGAGCTCGGTGGACGAACGCGTTTATCATCGTGGGACGCTCCCCCCCTGAGGAAAGACATGGACGCAAGGACGCTCGTCGCCGGCATCGCCATCGCATTCGGCCTTGCGGGCACCGAGGCACGCGCCCAGCAGCTCGTGCAGGACGGCTTCGTGGAGATCCGCTCCAGCACCGACCGCGGCAGCACGCGCGTGCTGCTCGACGGCCTGCCGCCCACCCGGGACCTGCGCGTGGAGCGCATCGGCATCGGCTCGTGGCTCCGCGACGACAAGGACGTCGGGCCTGCCCCGGGCACGGCGTTCCAGCCGGCGGCGTTCACCGCGAGCCGGTTCACGCGCGCCGGGGACGACCGCGTTGTGATGGCCCATTTCCGCGCCCGCGCAGCGAACGACAGCCGGGTGAACGTGCACGTCACCGACATGTTCGGGCGCACGCATTGCTACGCGGAAGGCGCCGGCCGGGCCGGCGCCCTTTGCACGGCACGCATCGCGCACGCGGACTTCGCCAGCCTCAACATCGGCGAGCGCTTCGACGTGCTGGTCGACGCCGGGCATCGAAGCCCGTTCGCGACGCAGGTGACGGTGGAGGGCTTCTTCCAGGAGATCTTCCCCGGCAATCCGCTGCTCGAGTTCCAGGTCGACCCCGTGCCGGGCAACCCCGGCTCGGCGCTGCTCCGCGTGCCGATGAACCTGCGCCTGCATGCGCCCGGGAAGGCGCTGGGCGAACTGCTGTCGGTGAAGGACGGCGATACCGAGCTCCGCCGGATCACGGTGAAGAGCGAGTGGAACGGCAGCACGCCGGCGGCGAGCATCGGCATCTTCGATGACGGCCCAACCCACTCGTCTGGCGGACTGGTGCGCGCCTCCAGTTCGCACGCCGCGATCACCACGCACCGCCGGCTGCCGTTCCTGGTGCCGGCCAACGTCGACTCGGTCGAACTGACCATCTCCACGTTCGAGTCCACCGACGGCGCCCCGCACACGGTGGGAGCGCCGCGCGACCTCCTTCTCGAACTCCATCACCTGCCCGGCGATCCGGCGCAGGCGCAAGTGGCAGCCGTCCCGCCGGGACGCGCACCCGACATCGTCGTCGACGCGGAGCCCGCGCGCGCCGCGCCGACGTCGGCACGGGAGGTCCTGACCCTTCGCGCGCCGCAGCTCAAGCCGGGACGCTGGTTCGTCGTCCCGGTCTCCAAGTTCGGCAACCCGCTCAACGTCAGCGTGTCGATGCGATTCCCCAACGGCCAGCCGATGAAGCCGGCCGCGGGGCACTACTTCAATCCATCGCGACCGGGCCACGGCTTCTACTTGGCCGAGGCGGGATCGGACTGGGTGCTCATCTGGTACACGTACCAGACCGACGGCGCACCCGTCTGGTACTACGCGCAAGGGCCGAAGCCCAGCGCGGCCAGCGGCAGTTCGCAGTGGATCGGCACGCTGTACCGGAACGTCTGGAACGGCAGCCGCACACGCTTCCAGTTCGCCGGCTTGGTGCAGCTGGCGGCGACAGGCGACGGCCGCATGGAGTTCGCCCACCTCGTGGACGGTCAGCTGGGCATCGAGAGCGTCCAGCGCCTCGGCACCGGCGGCTGCAGCCAGCAGGTCGCCGGCCAGGCCCTCGATGCCAACGGCTTGTGGTACTCGCCGCAGAAGTCCGGCTATGGCTTCAGCGCGGAGATCATCGGCGACACCGAGTTCTACCTCGCCTATGCCTATGACGGCCTCGGCCTCCCGCGCTGGGGCACCGCACAGCAGTCGTTCGAGGCCGCGGCGTCGATGCCGCTGCTGCAGACCCGGGGGTTCTGCCCCACGTGCGCCTTCGCGCCGCCCCAGCGTGGCGCCGCCGGCACACTGTCCCGCGGGCTGGCGGCCGCCGCGTCCCCGGACGCGCGTCCGGGGTTCGCGCGGATCGGTATTGATGCGCGGTGGATCAACGGCATCGTCGGCGCTTGGACCGAAAGCCTGCCATCGGCCCTGCTGAGCCAACGGACGGACTGCCGCTAGGCCGAGCCCGCGCTTCGAAGGCCGCAATAGCCGTCAGCGCACCGGACGGCCCCACTCCCGCACCACCTCCACCGCCTGCTGCCGCAGTTCCGGCACGGCCGTCGTCTCGAAGCGCTCGCCGAAGCGCGCGGCGCCAACGACGGCGAGGGCGGGGTCGTCCGGCCGGCGCACGCCGGTGCCGAGCGGATGCGCCGCCAGCACGCCGCCGCGCACCAGCCGGGCCAGCAGCGACGTGCCGGCGAGCGCGGCGCGAAAGCCGGGGCCGCGGCAGTCCAGCACGAGGTCGGCCGACACGATGCGTGCCTCGCCCGCGTGCCGCACGACGATGCGCCCGTTTCCGTCGACCGAGACCCGGCCGGCGCGGAGGTGCAGCGCCGCATCCCCGGACAACGCCGCGCTCACGTCCGGCGCCATCCGATGCCGGTGGCGGTTCCAGAGCCCGAAGGCATGGCGCAGCACGCGCCGCTGCTCGTCCTCGTCAAGGGCCGCCCAGCGGGCGTTGGTGTCGGCGCGCAGCGCATCGATGACGGCGCGCCACGGATGCCCGCCCGCCGCGCGGCGCAGCGCGCGCACCAGCTCGCGCGCGCTGCCGGCCGCGTCGAGGGCCTCGTCGAGGCGCTCGCGGGCATCGGGATCGAGCGGCGGGGACGCGGCGTGCGCCGTCGACCAGCGCCCGCCCGTCGAGACGACCTCGATGGGCCCGCTGAAGCCCCGGACCCGCAGGCCGAGCACCATGTCGACCGCCGTGAGGCCACTGCCGACGATGAGGACGCGTCCCCCCGGCGGCAGCGGCAGCGGCCCCTCGGCGTGCCTGCGCCACCAGGCCCAGGGATCGCCGACCCAGTGCAGCGGTGCGCCGGGCATCGGCAGCGGCGCCGGAAGGCCGACGGCGAGGACCACCCGCCGCGACGTCGCCGCCCGTCCCCCGGCACCCTCGAGCGCCCACCCCGCGTCCGTCCGCCGCAGGTCGACGACATCGGCGTCCACCGCCGTCGCGCGGACGCGAGCGGCGCGGTGCGCGAGGTATTCGCCGAACCACGCGCGCGGCACGAAGTCGCCCGGGCGCACCGCGCGCGACGGGTGCGCCGCGCGGAGCCAGTCGAGGAAGTCCACGGGCGCTTCGGCGTCGAGGCCCATGCGTTCGACGGGCACGTTGAGCCGATGGACGGGATGGTTGCCGCCGTAGGCGGGCAGGAAGCCGGGCGTGGCCCCGCGCCACCAGGCGATGCGCCACTCGGGCCGCTGCGCTTCGGCGGCGAGCACGGTGGCGAGACCGCCGGGCCCACCGCCGACCACCGCCAGATCGAAGGGCGCGCTGCCGTCCAGCCCGGTCACCGATCGGCGCCCTCAGCGGGCGCTGTGGACGTGCGCCGCTTGGCTCGCGCCGCCATCTCGGCCTGCACGCGCTCCAGCGTCCTTGAGCCGCCGCGCTCGAACAGGAACGGAAGCGCGGCATGCACGACAAGCTGCACCGACGCCCACGCGCAGCGCGCGGCGATCCGCACTGCGAACGCGGCGTGCTCGGGATACGACTCGCCGACCTCGCGGAGGTGGCGCGCGTACCAACGTGGCGGCGGCAGCGGAGACATGCCGGCCTTATGCCACAGCGTCGCGCGCGCGGGAATGGCAAAACGCCGGGCCGCGCTGGAGTTCCCGCGGGCCTTGAAAAGAAAAAACCCCGCGAGCCAGGGGAGACTCGCGGGGCGGTGGAGCGACGAGAGGGGAGGCCCGGCGCTCCGGTGTGGGTCGACCAGGGGAGGGATCGAGTCCACGGCAACGGACGTTGCATCCGTTGCGGTGAATCTGACCATCGCTGCACGGAGAAGTTCGTGAAAACAGGCGCGCCGCGCCGCGCGGATTCAGATGCGGTTCACCGCTGAATCACGCTACCGTGACGCGCCCCAATCCGTTCGTGCGCCGCAATCCGCGCGGCTCGAATCCGCGAATTGCTCCGCGCACGCGGCTCCACGCGCGTCGCGGCCTCTGCGCCGCTCAGTGCGCGTCGTCCCACGTCGGCCCGACGCCCGCTTCGACCAGCAGCGGCACGCGCAGCTCGGCGGCGGCCTCCATGCGCCGCAGGATCTCGGCCTTGGCCTCGTCGACGAAGCCGACGTCGACTTCGAACACCAGTTCGTCGTGCACCTGCATCAGCATCGCGATGCGATCGGCGCGCCGCGCGGTCCAGGCGTCGACCGCGACCATCGCGCGCTTGATGATGTCGGCGGCGGTGCCCTGCATCGGCGCATTGATCGCGGCGCGCTCGGCACCGGCGCGCTGCGCCTGGTTGCGCGAACGGATCTCGGCCAAGTGCAGGCGGCGGCCGAACACGGTTTCGACGTAGCCCTTCTCCTT
>ERZ1066122.1816-NODE-1816-length-15785-cov-7.032359_pt1 | contig 15785 bp, 12 predicted proteins | sample MGYA00382769_ERZ1066122 | MGnify/ENA primary metagenome ERZ1066122 (study PRJEB33369, sample SAMEA5778352) | biofilm metagenome | biome: Industrial cooling water; feature: Water cooling tower basin; material: Biofilm | place: United Arab Emirates | collected...
CAAATGATGCGGACCGGGCTCCAGTCGGCCATCCTCGTGGAGCAGGTCGCCCGGCGCGGCGAGTGCGGCATGGCGGCCGCTGGCGGTTACCCCGTCGCCGCGGGCCGCGATCCGGACGATCGGTTCGCTCGCGGACTGGAGGATCACAGGGCGTTGATCAGGCCGTCGGCGATCATGCCGGGTCCGGCTCGCTCCGCCGCACGGCCGTGGAGCCATACGCCGGCGCACGCGGCTTCGAACGCCTCCATCCCGCGCGCGCGAAGAGCAGCGATCATGCCGGCCAGGACATCGCCCGTTCCAGCGGTCGCAAGCCAAGCTGGCGCAGGCGGCGCAAAGCCGAGGCGCCCGTCCGGAGCAGCAACCATCGTGTCCGGCCCCTTGTAGACGACCACCGCGCCGGAGCGTTGCGCGGCCGCCAACGCCTGTTCCGCCTTGGTGCCTGGAAGGTCTCCGAAGAGGCGGACGAACTCACCTGCGTGCGGGGTGATGACTGCATTTTGACCCTTAAGCCGCTCCGGCTCCCCCAGTGCGCCGAGCGCGTCGGCGTCGAGGACCTTGGGCGCATAGGACGTGAGCGCGAGCGTCAGCACCTGCGGGATGTCGCCCATGCCGGGACCCACGAGCAGGCAGCCGATGTGCGGATCGTTGATGACCGCCGTATCGGTCTGGACGATCGCGGCAGGCAGGCCGTCGATGCTCCGCGAGGTGCTGACCCGCACGTAGCCGGCGCCCGCTCGCGCCGCAGCTTTGGCGGCGAGCGCAATAGCGCCCGGCATCTTGCCGGCGAGCAGGTGGACGAGGCCGCGGCTGTACTTGTGGGCGTCCGGGGCAAGCGGCGGCAGCTCCGGCTGGCCGATCTCATGCCAGAGGGTCTCGGCCTCGATGCCGATGTCTGCGAGGACCACGCGGCCCATGCGGCTCATGCCCGGCATGAGACGGTGCGCGGGTTTGAGCGCGCCGAAGGTAACGGTCAGATCGCACTCCGGAACCGGCGATAGGCAGGCGCCGCTGTCCGCATCGACGCCGCTGGGGAGGTCGCATGCGACGACCAACTCGGCCCAGGCTGCAAACGCTGAGAACGATGCTACAGCAGGCTCTTCGAGACCGCGCTTGAGGCCGGTTCCGAACAGGCAGTCGAGCAGCAGCGGCGCGGGCGCGGCGTCGGCGAGCGGTTCGACGAGGCCACCCCACTCACTCGCAGCCCAACGGCACGCGTCGCTTGCGGGCTCGGCCAAGGCGGCCACGCGAACCGTCGCGCCGAGCCGCTGGAGGTGGCGCGCGGCGACGTAGCCGTCCCCGCCGTTGTTGCCTGGGCCGCAGAGGACCAAGGCCTCCATCGGCCCGGCAAAGCGCAGTGCCGCTTCGGCAAGGCTCGCGCCCGCCCGCTCCATCAGGGTCTCGACGTTGGTTCCCGCAGCAATCACCGCCTCTTCGGCGGCTCGCATCTGAGCGGCGGCCAGGATCGGACGTCCGGTCATGACGTCACCTTAGCGCAGCGTGCTGGCGAGGTGCCACCACTCCGCCGGGCAAGCAGCGGCGGCTGCATCCCGCTGCTCCTCATCGGCGAACAGAGCAAAGCAGGTGGCGCCCGAGCCAGACATGCGAGCTATTGTCACCCCAGACTGGTCGGCCAGCCAGTCGAGTACGGTGCCGATTTCCGGGACGAGGGTCCGAGCCGGCGCTTCCAGGTCGTTGCGGCCATTTCGCCAATCTTCGAGCGGACCCTGATCCGCACCGTCCCAGGCTGCGAACACGTCGCGGGTGGAGAGCGGCAAGCGGGGGTTGACCAGCAGGATCGGCGTTCCGGAGACGCCCGCGTCGACCAGTTCGAGCGCATCGCCCGCGCCTTCTCCCCAGCACGTCATGCTGAGCAGGCAGGCGGGTACGTCCGCCCCTAGCTGAGGTGCCACGGCTGCAGCGTGCGCGGGATCGACCTTCCACAGCGCCGTCATTAGCCGCAGTGCCGCTGCCGCGTCCGCCGAGCCGCCGCCGATCCCGGAGGCCACGGGCAGGTTCTTGATCAGGCGAAAGCGAGTCGTGCCGCCCTCGCCTTCGGCGCCGACGCGCGCGCGCATGGCGTCCCACGCCCGCTCGATCAGGTTAGGTCCCTCCCCGAGCTCCTCGGCAAAAGGGCCGGTGAGCTCCAGGCTCATGCCATCGCCCTGTGGCGTCAACCATCCTTCCACCCGGTCTCCGTCCGTGCAGAAGGCGAAGAGCGTCTCTAGCCGGTGCCTTCCGTCGGGCAGGCGGCCGCGAACGTGGAGGGCGAGGTTGATCTTCGCCGGAGCGATTTCGACCGCCTGTCGCGGCTCGCTCGACGTCAAGGCGCGGCGTTGGCCGGGTTCAGCCCGGACTCGATCTTCGCCTCGACGCGCTGCTTCACGCGGTCTTCGGCGGTAGCCAGCGCCGCTCGCCAAGCGAAGCGCGCCTCATACTTACGCCCGGCCGTGTAGAGCGCATCGCCTAGGTGCTCGTGGATCTCGGCCTGTCCCGGATCACCAAGAGCGGCACGCTGGAGCGTCGTAATCGCGTCCTGGACCTTGCCTCGCTTGAACTGCGCCCAGCCGAGCGAGTCGGTGATGGACGCATCGTCCGGTGCCAAGGCGCTTGCCTTGGCGATCAGCGCCTCAGCCTCGTCCAGCTGCTCGCCGCGTTCCAGGCGCGCATAGCCGAGGTAGTTGAGCACGACCGGGTTGTTCGGAGCCAGCGTGTAGGCCCGCTCCAATGCCGCTTCGGCTTCGGCCCAGCGCTTCGCCTCCTCCAGCGCCGAGCCCTGCAGCAAGTACAGTGTCCAGCGATCATCGGAGCCGCGCGCTTCAGCGGCGTGCACTGCGTGGCCATAAGCGTCGGCGGCCTCGACGTGGCGATCGAGGCTGTCGAGCACGTCTCCAACCCGACCCCAATCCTCCATCGCTCCATCGTTCGCGGCGAAGGCTCGGGCCCGGGCGAGCGCTTCGTCGCGGCGACCGGCACCCACCAGCGTCCGGATCTCGGCATCCCGGGCTTGGGTGGCAAAGGGGCTGCCGTCGGGCACCGAGCGGAGCACCGCGAGCGCATCGTCGGCGCGACCGTACCCGCCGAGCAGCATGCCGAGGATGATCGGCGCCTCGGCGTTGCGCGGGTCCGCATGCCGGGCGACCTGTGCCATGGCGATCGGCAGGTCGCGCTCGTCCTGGCGATTGATGTCGATGGCGAAGGCGAGCAGCAACTCTGCGAACGCGCTCGCCGGGGTCAGGATGGCGGAATCGAGCCGGCCACCCCTCTCCAGGCGCCGTCGGGCGGCAGAGATTGTCGCATCGTCGCCGGCAAGCAGCTTCAGCGCGCCGCCCCGATCACCCGCCCGGAGGTGAGCATCCGCGAAGGCGATCCTTAGCCGGCGCTCCCGCCCCTGCGCCGAGGCAAGCGCGCGCTCGATCAGCGGGGCCGCGTCGGCGGTCCGGCGGAAGCGGAGCAGGATGAACGCGCGCTGCTCGGCGGCGTAGGGTGACAGGCCGCTCTGCGCAGGCACGATGTCGAGGTGCCGCAGCGCGCCGGCCAGATCATTGCCGTCCGCCGCCCGCCAAGCACTGACTGCAGGAAGAAGGAAAGAAAGGTCCACTCCGTCCCCGCGAGCGCGCAGGACCCGCTCCGCGCCTTCCGCACGGCCGCGTGCCAGCTCGTCGGCGACCAGCGCCAGGCGACCTTCAGTGGTGAGTTGTTCAGGCGGGTGGGCCCTAGCCAAGCGCAGGGCCAAGGCCAGATCGCCCGCTGCGATCGCTTGGGAGATTGCCTTGGCCGCAATCATCCGGTTGGATGGCTCCGCTTGCACCAGCGAGGAGTAGAGCAGCGCCGAACGCCGAGCATCGCCCGCCATGTCGGCGGCCCGGGCGCCTACGAACAGCGACTCCGGGCTTTGCGGCAGCATTTGCCGCGAGGCGAGCGCCGGGCCGGCGGCGACCACCGCCGCCAGCCCGATCAGGCTACATGTTCGGATAGTTCGGCCCACCGCCACCCTCCGGCGTCACCCAGTTGATGTTCTGGCAGGGGTCCTTGATGTCGCACGTCTTGCAGTGGACGCAGTTCTGCGCGTTGATCTGCAGCCGCGGAGCGCCACCCTCTTCCACATATTCGTAAACGCCGGCGGGGCAGTATCGCTGCTCCGGACCCTCGTAGAGCGGCAAGTTGACGTTGGTCGGGAGCGACGGGTCCTTCAACTGCAGGTGGATGGGCTGATCCTCCTCGTGATTGGTGTTCGAGATGAACACGGAGGAGAGCTTGTCGAAGCTGATGACGCCGTCCGGCTTGGGATAGTTGATCTTGGGCGCGATGTCGCGGCGCCACAGGGTCGTATGGTCCGGCACATGCTTCATGGTGAAGGGCAGCCCAATCTTGAGCTGGCGCATCCACATGTCGGTGCCGGCGACCAGCGTACCGATGGTGCTTCCGAGCTTGGCCACCGCCGGTTCCACGTTGCGGACCTTGGTGAGCTCGTCCGCGATCCAGCTGGAGCGAAGCGTCGGCTCGTAGCTTTCCAGCACATCGCTGCGCCGGTCCGCCGTAATCGCCTCAAATGCCGCCTCCGCAGCCAGCATGCCGGACTTCATCGCCGTGTGGCTGCCCTTGATGCGTGGCACGTTCACGAAGCCTGCCGAGCAGCCAATCAGCGCGCCGCCCGGGAAGGCGAGCTGCGGCACCGACTGCCACCCGCCCTCGTTGATCGCCCTCGCGCCATAGGAGACGCGGCGTCCGCCCTCAAGCAGCGGCCGGATAGCCGGATGCTGCTTCCAGCGCTGCATTTCGTCGAATGGCGACAGATGCGGGTTCTTGTAGCTGAGCGCAACCACGAAGCCGATCGACACCTGATTGTTTGCCTGATGGTAGATCCACCCGCCGCCCCACGCATCGTCGAGCGGCCAGCCCTGCGTGTGGACCACCTTGCCCGGCTCGTGCTTCTCGGGATCGATGTCCCAGAGCTCCTTGATGCCGATCCCATAGACCTGCGGCTGGCAATTCGCCTCAAGGTCGAAGCGCTTCTTCACCTGCTTCGTCAGGCTGCCGCGGGCCCCCTCGGCGAAGAAGGTGTAGCGGGCGTGGATCTCCATGCCCGGCTGATAGTCCGGCCGGTGCGAGCCGTCGCGCGCGACGCCCATGTCGCCAGTCGCGACGCCCTTCACCGATCCGTCCTCATTGTAGAGCACCTCGGCCGCGGGGAAGCCGGGGAAAATCTCGACCCCGAGCTCCTCCGCCTTGCCGGCCAGCCACCGGCAGGTGTTGCCCAGGCTGCCGGTGAACATGCCCTTGTTCTCCAGGAACGAGGGCATCATCAGGTGCGGGAAGTTGAACTTGCGGCTCTTCGTGAGCACCCAGTGATGGTTGGACGTGACCGGCACCTGATTAAGCAGGCAGCTCGGGTCCTCGCGCCAGTCGGGCAGCAGTTCGTCCAGCGCCTTGGGATCGACGACCGCGCCGGAGAGGATGTGCGCGCCGACCTCGGAGCCCTTCTCCAGGATGCAGACGGAGAGCTCGCGGCCCGCCTCGTTGGCGAGCCGTTTCAGTCGGATCGACGCGCACAGGCCCGCCGGACCCGCACCCACGATTACGACATCATATTCCATCGACTCCCGTTCGCTCATCACTCGTCCCGGTTTTCCGTTCGTTTCAACCACCTGCCCCTGACATGGCGCTGGCGTCAATGGCGACAAGGGGTATGAAGGGCCGCATGGGAGGGGAAAGTGACGCGCTGAGCCCGCAGGAGGCTGCCAGCCTGTTGGCATGGTGGCTGGACGCCGGCGTGGACGTGGCGGTCGCGGAGGAGCCGCGGAACTGGCTAGCGCCGCCGGCCAGAGCAGTTGCGCCGAGTGCGCCTACGCACGCACCTTCACCGGCGGAAGCTCCTGCGGACCTGCACGCCCTTCACAGCTGGCTGCGCGAGGCCAGCGACCTGCCGCTGTTCCGCTCGGGGGCGGCGCGCGCGCTGCCACATGGTCCGGCCGAGGCCGAGATCATGCTAGTCTCTGGCCTACCGGATCGCGACGACGCGGCGGACGGACGCCCGATCGGCGGCGAGGCTTGGACGCTCACGACACGCATGCTGGCGGCAATCGGCTTCACTCCCGAGCAGGCTTATGTCGCAAGCCTGACCTGTTTCCCCGCGGCTGGCACCCGGCTGGCGGACGACGAAGCGCGGCGCTGTGCCGAGCAGATGAAGCGGCATATCGGCCTGGTCGCTCCCCGGCGGTTGCTGCTGCTGGGCGACGCGCCGGCCAAGGCGCTCCTGGGCGCACCCATGGCGGCTGCGCGAGGCAAGGTGCACCGGATCGACGGCGTACCGACAGTGGCGACCTTCCACCCGCGCCACCTGATGCAGCGGCCTGGCGACAAGGCGCTCGCCTGGCGTGACCTTCTTCTGTTGATGAGCGAGACGATTTCATGAGCTTTCTCGTTGGCTTGACCGCGATACTTGCGATGCAACCTGCACCGGATGTGCCGAGAGTGCAGGACCCGTTGGCGCCGCTGGAGGAGCCGACGGAAGCGCCGCCGCCCAAGGCTGAGCAGCCGAGCGCGCCGCCGGTGCAGCAGCCGGTCGTGGTGCCAAAGGATTGGACGGGCGTGTTCGCCGCCATCCGCTCGGGCCAGTGGGCGTCCGCGTCGGCGGGCATCGCCGCCCTGCCCACTTCACCACTGACCGCTACCGCTCGCGCACAGCTCTATCTGGCCAAAGGTTCGCCGCGAGTTGCAGCCGACGCGCTGATCGACCTGCTGCTCGAAGCGCCGGAGCTGCCGCAGGCGGAGCGGATCCAGCGTCTGGCCGAGAGCCGCGGTGCCGACGAGACGCCGCGTGCGGCTCGCCGGGCCTTGCTCGTCCCGATCGGCAGCTCGCCACGCCGCGGCCGGGCGCGTCCGGTCACCGGCGAGCCGGAAGCCGACAAGCTCCGGGGCGAGCTGGACCCCTTGGTCAAGGCAGACGATGCCCTGGGAGCGGAGGCGCTGCTGATGTCACGCGCACCCCTGCTCTCGCCCGAAGCCCAGGCCGAGGCTGGGCAGCGAGTGGCCTGGATCTACTATGTAACCGGGCAGGATGCCGAGGCTCGGCGCGTGGCGGACACCTGGCGGGCGGGCGCGGCCGGCGATTGGGGGCAGCAGTCGGCGTGGGTGTCGGGCCTTGCCTCATGGCGACTGAACGACTGCGAAGCGGCGTCCCGCGCCTTTCGTGAAGTCGGCACCACGGCCCGCGAGCCGAGCTTCGCAGCCGCTGGCTACTATTGGGCAGCTCGAAGCGAGATGGCGTGCCGCCGCCCAGCCGGAGTCGAGGCCCTGCTACGGGCCGCCGCTCGCAGCAACGAGACCTTCTACGGCCTGATCGCCCGCCGAACGCTAGGCATGGACACGCGGCTAGCGCCTCTCACGGCATCGGCCAGCCTCTCAGTCGAGAGGCTGCCGAACGTCCAGCGCGCGGCGGAACTGGTGCGGATCGGCGAGCGCGACCTTGCCGGCGAGCATCTTCGCCACCAGGCGCGGCTCGGCAGTCCCGCCGATCATTCCGCACTGGTGGCCGTCGCCAAGCGACTGGAACTTCCGGCGACGCAACACTTCCTCGCTCACTTCGGCCAGCCCGGCTCCCAGGTGCCGCCCGCCGCCCGCTATCCCCGGCCGAGCTGGGCACCGCGTGACGGCTGGCGGATCGATCCCGCGCTCGCCTTTGCCCATGCGCTGCAGGAATCGAGCTTTCGGTCCGAAGCTGTCAGTCAGGCGGGTGCGGTCGGGTTGATGCAGGTGCTGCCGTCGACACGCGACCTTATCGTCCGCTCGCGCGGAGTGCCGAACGGCGACCTGCGCGATCCCGCCACCAACATGACCTTCGGGCAGGCCTGGATCGAGTGGATGAAGGGGCATGGCGCCACTCAGGGTCACCTGCCGAAGGTCGTCGCGAGCTATAATGCAGGACCGCTGCCGGTCGGCCGCTGGGTCGTGAACGACCGGGGCGACCCTTTGCTGTGGATCGAGAGCATGCCTTACTGGGAGACGCGCTTCTACGTGCCTGCGGTGCTGCGGAACATGTGGGTGTACCAAGGCTTCGACAATGCGCCGACGCCGACGCTGACATCGATGGCGCAGCACAAATGGCCGGTGTTTCCGGCCGCGCGGCGCTAGCTCAGTTGCGGAACAGGTAGGACAGCGCGCCGAACGGGCGCTCCGGTGGCTCGGCGCGGCCGCGGCGGCGGTCCTCCTCAAAGGCGCGCTGCTGCTCCTCCGCCAAAGACGGGCGGGAAGCCGGCTGACTTACGTCCTGGGACGCGGAGTCATGCTTGTCTCTCATGGACTTGGCATATGACGCCAAAGCATGACGATCTGCCATCACCTATGTTGCAGAGTAAAGACGTTCTTGTTCTGTTCTGGCTGACGGTGTAATCTTCGACCCATGCCGGTCGAGTCGGTCCAAGGCCGCGGGGCTATCCGCAATGCGACGCCCACGCGCTTCAACCTCGCGGAGCGGGTGAGCGAAGGCGATTGGCTGGACCAGGTGGAAGCGCTGGACGGACTCGCACCGCGGCGGACGACGGTCACGGTGGAGAAGCCGCGATCCATCCTGACCCGGAACAGCTCGCCGGACATCGGTTTCGACCGGTCGGTGAACCCGTATCGCGGCTGCGAACATGGCTGCATCTACTGCTTTGCGCGGCCGACCCACGCCTATCACGACCTCTCGCCGGGGGTGGACTTCGAGAGCCGGCTGTTCGTGAAGCCCGATGCGGCGAAGCTGCTGCACGCCGCGCTGTCGCGGCCAGGCTACGACTGCGCGCCGATTGCGCTTGGCACGAACACCGATCCCTACCAGCCGATCGAGGAGCGCTGGAAGGTCACGCGCTCGGTCGTCGAGCTGCTGGTCGAGACCAAGCATCCATTCACCATCACGACCAAGAGCAACCGTGTTTTGAGGGACTTGGACCTGATTGCTCCGGCAGCGCATGAGGGACTAGCGGCGGTGGCAATTTCCGTCACCTCACTCGATCCGAGCATCAGCCGAACGCTGGAGCCGCGGGCGCCGGCTGGCCGCAAGCGGCTGGAAGCGATCGCCAGGCTCAACGAGGCGGGGGTGCCGACGTTGCTTGCGGTCGCGCCGGTCATCCCGCAGATCACTGACCATGAGTTGGAGAGCATCGTCGAGGCGGGCGTTGCCGCAGGTGCGCGGGCCGGCTTCTACCTCCCGGTCCGCCTGCCGCACGAAGTCGCCCCCCTGTTCCGCGCCTGGCTGGACGAACATTACCCGGAGCGCGCGGCGAAGGTCATGGCCACGATCAACGCGATGCGCGGCGGCAAGGACAATGATCCGAACTTTTTCAGCCGGATGCGGGGGCAAGGACCATGGGCGGACCTGCTGAAGACGCGGTTCGAGAAAGCGGCTCAACGATATGGGCTGGGTCAGGCGAAGACAGTGCTCCGCCGCGACCTCTTTCGACCGCCCGATGGCGCGCAGATGCGGCTGTTCTGACACGGGGGTGACGGCTCCGGGCGGCGCGGCTAATCGGGCGGCATGACGTACCGCTCTTCCCTCCTCCGCCTGCTCGACGAGCGGGGCTACATCCACCAGGCGACCGACGCCGCGGCGCTGGACGAACTGGCCGGCAAGGAGATCGTCAGCGGATACATCGGCTTCGACGCCACGGCACCAAGCCTGCACGTCGGCAGCCTGGTGCAGATCATGATGCTGCGGCGGCTCCAGCAGGCGGGGCACAAGCCGATCGTGCTGATGGGCGGCGGCACATCGAAGATCGGCGATCCGAGCTTCAAGGACGAGGCCCGCAAGCTGCTGGGCGACGAGCAGATCGCCGCCAACATCGCGGGCATCCGGCAGGTGTTCGAGCGCTTCCTGACCTTCGGCGACGGGCCGAGCGACGCCATCCTGCTGGACAACGCAGAATGGCTGGATCGGCTGGAGTACATCCCCTTCCTGCGGGAGATCGGCCAGCATTTCTCCGTCAACCGGATGCTCAGCTTCGACAGCGTCAAGCTGCGGCTCGACCGCGAGCAGTCGCTGAGCTTTCTCGAGTTCAACTACATGATCCTCCAGGGCTACGACTTCCTGGAGCTGTACCGCCGCACCGGCTGCCGCCTGCAGCTCGGCGGGTCGGACCAGTGGGGGAACATCGTCAACGGTATCGAGCTGACTCGGCGTGTCGCGGGATCGGAAGTATTCGGGATCACCACGCCGCTGCTCACCACCGCCGACGGCCGGAAGATGGGCAAGACGGAGAGCGGGGCAGTCTGGCTCAATGCGGACGGACCTGAAGGTTACCGAGTAAGCCCTTACGATTACTGGCAGTTCTGGCGAAACGCCGCGGATGCGGATGTCGGCAGGTTTCTGCGACTTTTCACTGATGTGCCGCTGGTAGAGATCGCGTGGCTGGAAGCGCTGGAAGGTGCGGAGATCAACCAGGCGAAGATCGTGCTGGCGACAGAGGCGACGGCGCTGCTGCACGGGCGCGAAGCGGCGTTGGCGGCGGCGCAAACGGCCCAGCAGACCTTTGCCGGTGGCGGCACGGGCGCCGAACTGCCGCGCCTGCCGGTCAAAGGCGAGATCGGCATCCTTGCGGCGCTGACCGGCCTCGGCTTCTGCGCGTCCAACGGCGAAGCCAAGCGCAAGATCGCCGAGGGTGCAGTGCGGGTCGACGACCGGCCAGTGAGCGACATCGCCCTGCTGGTGCCGGTATCCGGCGAGGTGAAGATCAGTCTCGGCAAGAAGAAGCACGGGCTGCTAGTAGGCTAGCCGCTCCGCAACAAATCCACCGCCTGATCCCGCTCGAACAGGTACAGGCACATCCGCGCCGCCTGGCCGCGCTCCCCGGCCAGCCCGCCATCACGGTCGAGCAGGAGTCGCGCATCGTCCGTCGCCATCGGCGCGAGTTCCGCCACCATCTCGGGCGACGCGAGTCGGAACATCGCCTCACCGCTTTGGCGCGTGCCGAGGATCTCGCCCGGGCCGCGGAGGCGCAGGTCCTCTTCGGCGATGCGGAAGCCGTCGCTGGTCTCGCGCATTAGGGCCAGCCGCGCGCGGCCCGTCTCGGTCAGCGTTCCGCCACGGATCAGCAGGCAGGTGCTCTTGCCCTCGCCCCGCCCGACGCGGCCGCGCAGCTGGTGCAGCTGCGCCAAGCCGAACCGCTCGGCTCCCTCGCTGATCATCAGGGTCGCGTTGGGTACGTCGACACCGACCTCGATCACCGTCGTGGCGACCAGCACCGCAAGCTCGCCCGACGCGAATGACGTCATGACGGCATCCTTGTCCGGCCCCTTCATGCGTCCGTGGACCAGCCCGACCTTGCCGGGGAAGCGCTGCCGCAGCACCGCCGCGCGTTCCTCGGCAGCAGCCGCGTCGCTCTTCTCGCTCTCCTCGACCAGCGGGCAGACCCAGTAGGCCTGGCCGCCCGCCGCGACATGCCGACCGAGCCCATCGATCACGTCGCCCAAGCGCTCGTCGCTGATCACCCGTGTTTCCACCGGCGTCCGGCCGGGCGGCATCTCGTCGATCCGGCTGACGTCCATCTCGCCATATTGAGTCAGCGTCAGCGTGCGCGGGATGGGCGTGGCGGTCATCACCAGCAGGTGCGGCGGCCGCTCGGCCTTGGCGGACAGCAGCAGGCGCTGGGACACGCCGAAGCGATGCTGCTCGTCGATGACGGCGAGGCCGAGGTTCCGGTAGCTGACCTTCTCCTGGAAGATGGCGTGGGTGCCGACTAGGATGTCCACTTCGCCGCTGGCCAGGCCCATCAGCACGTTGTCGCGGGGCCGCCCCTTCTCCCGCCCAGTGAGGATCGCCACCCGCACGCCGATCGGGTCGAGCTGCTTCAGCAGGGTGGAGTGGTGCTGGCGAGCGAGGATCTCCGTAGGGGCCAGCAGCGCCGCCTGAGCGCCCGCCTCGACCGCCGCCAGCATGGCGAGCAGCGCCACGAGCGTCTTTCCGGAGCCGACATCGCCTTGCAGCAGCCGCAGCATCGGGACAGCCTGCGCCATGTCGCCACGGATCTCCTCGACGACCCGCCGCTGTGCTCCGGTCAGCTCGTACGGCAGCCGGAGCTGCTCCGTCAGTCGTCCATCGCCGACCAGCGGCACGCCACGCTTGCGCCGGCTGACCTGCCGCAGCAGCTGAAGCGCGAGCTGGTTGGCGAAAACTTCGTCGTACGCCAGGCGCTTGGCCGCCGTTCTTGCGGTCGGGTCGGAATGCGCCTCGGCAAGCGAACTCCGCCAAGGCCGCCAGCCCTGCCGGGCGAGTACCGAGGGCTCAATCCATTCCGCAAGCTCCGGCGCCCGCTCCAGCGCGGCCAGCACCAGTTCGCGCAGCCTCCGGTTGGTGAGCCCTTCGGTAAGCGGATAGACCGGCTCGCGGAGCGGCGGCTCGGCACCCGTCCCAGGCTCCACCACCTCCGGATGAACCATCTGCCACTGATCGCCGTAAGCCTCAAGCTTGCCCGAGACGATGCGCGCCTCTCCCAATGGCAGCTGCTTCTTCGCCCAGCCGCCATTGTTGAAGAAGGCGAGCGTGATGACGTTCCCCGCGCCGTCGGCCGAGTAGATGCGCGTCGGTCCCCTGCCCGCGCTCTGCCGCGCTTCGAACGGCTTCAGTTCGAGCACGACGTTCCGGCCCAGCATGTCGGCGGTGGCGAACGGCGCGCGCACCCGCTCGATGGCGCCTGTGGGCAGGTGAAACAGCAGGTCGACCGCCCGCCGCAGGTCGAGCCGGTGCAGCAGCTTGGCGACCTGCGGCCCAACGCCCTTGAGCGCTTCGACTTCGGTGAACAATGGGTTGAGCAGGTCTGGCCGCATCAGGCCCGCTCGCCGGTGAGCACGTCCGGATGCTCGGTGAAGAAAGCATGCATGGCCTCGAACAGGTCGCGCACGGGCGGGCGGCGGAGGGCGGTGCGGCGCCCGAGCAGGTAGATGGGGACGTGGAACTCGGCCGGCGGCGGGAAGCAGCGCACGAGGCTCGGGTCCATGTCGCCCACGGTACAAGGCAGGATCGACAGGGCCGCTCCCGACGCGACGCACGAGCGCAGCGCGCCGAAGCTGGAACAGCGGATGGCACCGGGTTCCGGACGCACCTGCTCCCGCAGCCAGCCGTAGGCCGGCAGATGCTGCGCCGGTGGTCCCTCGAGCAGAGCCAGCCGATGGCCCGGCACTTCCTCCGGGCTCGAAGGGCGCTTGCAGGGCTCATGATGGAACGAGGCGTAGAGCGTCCAGCCCACGGGCGGCAGGTCGCGGGCCACGATCTCGTCCTCGCCGGGCAGATGGCGGCCGCGAACCGCGATGTCCGCCTCGCCGCGGGCGAGGTCGTAGAGGCGGTCGCTTGCCAGCAGCTCGACGTGCACGGACGGCCAGCGCTCGCCGAAGCCCCGCAACACGGGGACGAGGAGCTGCTCGAAATGGTCGAGCAGGGTCAGGCGGATCAGGGCTGCGCCCGCGCCCGTCACCAGCTCCACCTCGGCTTCGAAGGCGCGGATTGCGCGCTCGACTCCCTTCGCCGCCTCAATGAGCTGGCCTGCCTCTGCCGTCGGCACCAGTCCTGCCGCAGTGCGCTCGAACAGGGCCATGCCTAGGTCTTGTTCCAGTGCAGCAAGCCGTCGAACCACCGTCGGCTGGCTGATCCCAAGCGCCGCGGCTGCTCGCGTGGTCGTGCGCTCGCGGTGGAGCGCCAGGAACACGGCAAGATCGTCCCAAGAGAACATGATGCAAGCTATTCACACCTGCATAGGTCACTGCAAGCATTTCGATTGAGGCGACTCGGTCACACACATAGAGGCCCCGCAGCGCCGCGGATGGGGACGCGGCAGACAAGGGGAACCAACATGCGTGCGAAGATCGGAGCCGCGGTGCTGACCGCGGTGACTCTTATTTGCTTGCCCGGCGCCAAGGCGGACGCCGCTTCGAAAGAACCGAGCCTGGCCGAGATCAGGGCGGCGACGGAGAAGTATCGTGACGTCAAGGTTGCGCTTGCGGAAGGCTACATCGCCGATCCCGGCAACATCTGCGAGACCGCCGACATGATGGGCCGGCCCGCCTCGGACGGAGCGATGGGCGTCCACTACTTCCGCCCGGACCTGCTCGGCATCAAGGGGCCGCCCAACCCGCGCGTGGACGGCGACGGGACGCACACCGACTGGCTGAAGCCCGGCATTCTCATCTACGAGCCGCAAGCGGATGGCTCGCTGGCGCTGGTCGCGGTGGAGAACCTGGTATTCGCCAAGGCCTGGCATGCCGCAGGCAACAAGGAGCGGCCGAGCTACCAGGGCGTGCCCTACGACCATATGGCCGACGATCCGAAGACGAAAGTCGACGAAGCCCACATGTTCGAGCCGCACTACGACCGGCATGTCTGGCTTTATCGCGAGAACCCGAAGGGCATGTTCGCGCAGTTCAACCCGAACGTGAGCTGCAAGCATGCCAAGAGCGGCCACGGGCAGCACTAAGCACAAGATGACAAGCATGCATGCGGTGCCTATCTGGCCCGCATGCATCCTGACGACGAACTGAAGCGCCTCCACTGGCGTGCGCACCACCGCGGCACGCGTGAGGCGGACATGATGATCGGCGGCTTCTTCGACCGTCACGGCGCGAGCTGGACGGTGGAGGAGCGCGCTCTGTTCGCGGAGTTGCTGAACGAGCAGGACGTCGACATCATGGCCTGGGCGATCGGAACCCAGGACGTGCCGGAGCGCTACTCGGGCTCGCTCATGGCCGCCATGCAGCGGCTCGACTACATGACCATCGCCCGGTGACCTGAGTGACGGATATCCAGCGCATCCTGAAGGCGGGCGAGCCGCTGACGCTCGCCGGCGCGCCGGCCGGCTTCCTGCCGTGGCTGGCGGCCGATCTGGCGCGTGCGGTGCATGGCTCGGGCAAGGGCGGCCGCGCCGTCTTCATCGTGCCGGATGAAGTAGCGATGCGCGCCATGGCCGACACGGCTCCGACCTTCGCGCCGGAGCTTGAGGTGGTGACCTTTCCCGCCTGGGACTGCCTACCCTACGACCGCGCGTCGCCGTCGCTCCGGGTCATGGCAGAGCGCCTGGCCTCGCTGCACGCACTGCAGGCGCCGCGCAAGGGACCGCAGCTGCTGCTGGTGACCGCGAATGCCGCGACCCAGCGCGTACTGACGCCCTTCCGTATCCGCCAGCTCACCAAGCGGCTCGCGCCGGGCGAGCGGATCGACCGTGACCGGCTGGTACAGCTGCTCACAGCCAATGGTTACCAGCGTACGGACTCGGTCGCAGACGCCGGCGACTTCGCGGTGCGCGGTGGCCTGATCGACCTGTTCCCCGCCGGCCAGAGCCACGCCATCCGCCTCGACTTCTTCGGCGACGAGATCGAGACGATGCGCGCCTTCGATCCGGCCGATCAGCGGACGACGGGCGCCGCCGAGGCATTCACCCTGATGCCCGCCTCCGAAGCCCTGCTCGACGAGGACAGCATCAAGCGCTTCCGGGCGCGATACCGCGAGCACTTCGGCGGCAATGCGACGGGCGATCCGATCTACCAGGCGGTCAGCGACGGACGGCGCCTCGCAGGCATGGAGCACTGGCTGCCCTTGTTCGAGGACCGGCTCGGCACCCTGTTCGATCACCTGGGTGACGGCGACATCATCGTTCGCGACGGCGGCACGGGTGGCGCGGTCGAGAGCCGCTACGAGTCCATCCAGGACTATTTTCAGAACCGCGAGCGGGCGATGGTGGCCGAGCCGGGCAGCTACCGCCCGCTTGCGCCAAGCGAACTCTATCTCTCGCGCAAGGAGTGGGACGGGGCGCTGGCGGACCGGCCAGTTC
>ERZ1066122.1820-NODE-1820-length-15740-cov-9.334013_pt1 | contig 15740 bp, 9 predicted proteins | sample MGYA00382769_ERZ1066122 | MGnify/ENA primary metagenome ERZ1066122 (study PRJEB33369, sample SAMEA5778352) | biofilm metagenome | biome: Industrial cooling water; feature: Water cooling tower basin; material: Biofilm | place: United Arab Emirates | collected...
AAATCAAATTGTTAGCTTGCGGCTTGCAGCTTGAAACTTGTGGCTAGCTGCTTAAGCGGTCGACCAGAAGTTTTGCGGTTCTTGATGCCCTGAAAACATCTGCAATTCAGAAAGTTAGCGTGCAGCTTACAGCTTGTAACTTGTGGCTACCCGCTTAAGCGGTCGCCCAGAATTTTTACGGTTTTTGATGTTCCGGAAACGTCTGCAAATCAGGAAATTAGCTTGGAGCTTGCAGCTTGTAACTTGTGGCTACCCGCTTAATACCAAGTACGGCCCCGCCTAAAACGAAAACCGGCCGGCCCCTTGCGGGACCGGCCGGTTTTTTTGTCTTTCTCGAATCAGGAGCGAGACGTCAGGCTTACCACTTCCGAACGTCAACTCAACATATCGAGCGGGCACGGTGGCCCGGCGGGTCGGCTGACCCGCCGGGCCGGCTGTGCTTACTCGATCACTACACGGCGGGTAGCCGTCTGAGCGCCAGCCGTCAAGCGGAGCGTGTACACGCCTTTGCTCAGCGAGCGGGTGCTCATTGCGCTGTTCACTTCGCCGTTCACGGCCGCGAGCTGCTCGGTCGAAACCGTGCGGCCCAGAGCGTCAACCAGCGTAGCCGTCACCGACTTCACGGTCGTGTTCAGGCCCGTCATCTCCACGTGCAGCTTGGCATTGGTGGGGGTCGGGTTCGGGAACACGCTCACCTGGTTGGCGGCCAGCGCGGCGCTCGTGCCCAGGACACGGTTGGCCGGGTTGAACACCAGCTGGAAGCGTACGCCGACGTAGTTGGCGTCCATCGTGAAGGCGTAGGTCGGGTTGGCAACCAGATCCTGCTCGGTGCCCGTTACGGCGTCGCGCAGCACCACCGGCACGGTAGCCGGGATGTTGAGGAAGTCCGCCACGTTCAGCTTGTACGAGCCGGTGATGCCCACTTTCAGACCCAGCGGTACGATTACCTCATCGGTACCCAGCGCCGGCAGGCCGTTGATCACGGCGTCGGCAGTACCCACTTTCGTGTACAGCGACGGCGTGTTGCCCATCGAGTGCAGCTTGTAACCGTCGAAGAAGTCGTCCATCCCGGTGGTAGCACCTTGCTGGAAGTACACGTAGGTCTCGTCGCCTTGCTCAACCGGACGGCCCACTTGCTGCACCGTCAGCTTCACGAGCGGACGGGTTTCGCCGGCGGTACGGTAGTGGACGTTCGACGCGGCCACGAAGGCCGTTACCCGGTTGTTGTTGTTCAACGAAACGCTGCCGTTAACGCCTGCGGCCGAGGGGTTGAACATAAAGAAGCCCTGTGCCATCGGTACATAGCGGGCCGAGCCGACACCGTTCGTCCAGGTGAGGTAGTTGCCATTGAGCGAGTCGATTGAGCGGGCGATATAAATCGTTCCGTTCATATTCGAGATCTGGGCGTTCGTCACCGTGCTCCAGTCGATCGGCGAGGGGTAGGGGTTACCCAGCAGGTGCCAGCCTGAGTTTGCGAAGGCGCCTTTGCTCAACGGCCCCGACGAGTACGGGCCGGTGTGCGTAGTGCCCGTGAAGTCCGGCGTTACACCATCCGGCATCATCACGGTGTAGCCGCGCATTTCATTGCCGGCGTTACCCATCGGATCGGTAGGCGCGTTCGGCGAGAAGTAGCCATCGTAGAAGTTCGGACGCGCCGTTGCGATGCGGCTTTCGTCGTAACCGAAGACGGTCGGGAACGGTGAAACGCGGCGGAACGAGTTGTAAGCCGTGTTCGTGATGATCCGCACACCCGGAGTTCTCATATCGTTCAGCGTCGTCGTCACCGGCGCCGACATATGACGGTACACTTTCGGGGTAGAAGAGAACATCCCGTCGATGTAGCGCTGCGCCGTGTACGGGCCTGCGATGGAACCGCCATCCGCCCATACGAGCGCCGTGCCGGTAGCATCCGACAGCAGACGCAGGCGCCGGCCGTTGGTGTTGAGCGAGCCTTCCACGCGCACCACGCGGCGCACGTCCACGTTGCCGGTCATAATGGCGCCGTTCGTCCCGACGCGCAGGTTCTGGAACATCATTCCGCCGATTGCCACCGGATTGTCACCGTCCACGAAGATCGTCGAGGTCGGGTCTTGCGTCAGGGTCGCGCCGGCCGGTACCTCCAGGCCACCGTCGCCGACGGTCAACGTCGAGTTGGCGCTCAGGGTCAAGGTGGCACCCGGTGCAATGGTCACACCGTACACAAACTCCGGCGAACCCGTTGCGACGGCCGTCAGGCCGGTCGGAATCACGATGTTCAGCCCGTCGCCCTGCGTCGAGAAGTACTGATCGTCGGCCTGCGGGAAGAAGTTGGAGCTGGCTGCGCCAAACACTGCCGGCGGGTTGAAGGCCGTCGTACCACCGAGGAACTTCGGCCGGTCAGAAATACCCAGGCGGAAGTTGCCGGTAGCGGTCGTACCAAAGCCTCCCACCCGGATGTACACCCGGCTCACGCCGGCCGGAATGCTGATCACTGCCACCGAAGAGTTTGAAGCTACGCCGTTGTCATCATCGCAAGCCAGCTGCGTGAGGTTGCCGCTGCAGTTGTTGTTGTCGGAGCTGAATACCTGCAGAACCACGTCGCCATTGGTACCACCAGCGGGTGAGGTCAGGCCCGTGAGCGTCTCGATGTACAGCGTCCGGTTGGCGGGTACGTCGGCCCGGAACCACACGTCGCTGTTGAACGACGCGCAGGCCGTCGGCGTCGAGTTGGTCGTGGCCGATACGTTCGAGAACGTCTGATAGGTCACAGGCGCGTACTGAGTCGGAACGCTGAGCGTGAGGGCCCCGCAGATTTCGTCGTTGGCGGGCAGCGGCGGCACGATGGCGCGCGTACCGGCCGGGTTGAGCGCGCTGGCCGGATACGTTGCCGCACCAATGGTCAGGCTGTTGGCCAGAATCTGGGCGTCGAGCGTGTTGCCGACAGTTGCCCCGGCAGCCACGTCGTACGTCAGGAAGAAGTACGTTGTGCCAACCGGCAGGTTCGACGACAGGTTCGTGAACGATACCGAGTTACCCACCACGTTACCCGTCCCGATCAGCGGGTCGGCAGAGGTGAATGTAGCATCCGTCGAGCGGTAGATGCGTACCGCCGAGACGTCGGCATTGTTGGTGTTCGCCATCTGGAACGTAGCCGCTGAGAACGGCAGCGTACCGCCTGCCCCCGAGACCGTGATACCCAGGCGCAGGATCGCATTTTTCGTCGAGCCGGCATACACCGGCCCCGTCACCTGCACCGCCGCGATGCCCGATGGCGCCTTGGTGCCTTGCGTGAGGCAAATGTTGAAGCCGCCATCGGTCGTGCCCGACACCGTCGAGTTGTACACCCGCACGTAGTAGGTACCGGCCGGCAGCGTCAGGGTAGCCGTCTCGGCGAGGCTGGCGCCGTTGGCGTCAGCGTAGTTCAGCGTCCCCGTGATGGTCAGCGGCGTAAACGTCGAAGACATCGCATTCCAGGTACCGACCTGGAACACCGGGTCGAAGGTGGCGCTGTTGATGCCCGAGGGCGTCACCGTGACAGCACGCACCGACGACGTACCCGTCGTCGTGAACTGGTACCACACGTCGTTGGCCGACGTCACCGTGCCCCCGTTGCGCGGCGCCGGGTTGAGGCCGGTACCGGTGGTGTTGGTGGCTTCGATGGTCGAACCGGCAACCGGCGTGGTGCAGGTGGTGGCCGACGTCAGGGTGCCGGCTGCTGCCGGGTTGTCGTTGGCCGGCGGAATCAGCGACGTGACGCATACCGAGAACGCGCTGCGCTCCGTGGTGCCCGAGCTGAACACGCGGAACCAATAGCGCTGGTTTACGGTCAAGCCCGTCAGGGTCAGCGTGGCGGGAACACCTGCTGCGCCAGATGCGAAGCTGATAGCCGTAGAGGTACCGGCCGGCGGCAGGCTGGCAAACGCCTCCACAATTGTGGGGAATGTGCTCGAAGTCGGCGCTACCGTGATCGACGTCTTCGGGGCACCCGCCAGGAACGTGTAATACACGTCGTCGTCGGGCGAACTGGTCCAAGTCTGCGAGCCGGTGTACGGCCCGAAAGCGCCCACCGTCGTGCCCGTCACCGACGAGCAGGTGTTCACCGTCGGCGTCAGGTCGTAGGCCGTACCGATCAGGCCGTTCGGCGAGTCGTTGGGCAGCGGGTTGAGCGAACGAACGCAAATCTCGAAGCCACCTATGCCGCCGTACACACGCACCAGATACGTGGTGCTCGGGGTCAGGCCGAAGTAGTTGCCCGAGGCCGTGCCGCCGGCCGTGGTGGTCGAGAAGCAACCCAGCGACGTGGGCGAGGTGCAAGCCGTCAGGACTTCGAACGACGGCGCCATCGTGCCCTGGCCGGTCACGTCGATGGCGACGGCCGTGGTCGGGGTCGAGAACGAATAGAACACGTCGTTGGTCGGCGTCCCACCGCAGGTCGTGGTGATGTTCGAGTTGGTCGCGCCGAACGTCGTTCCCGTGAGGGGCGTCGTCGGGCAGGTAGCCGCTACCGAGCCGATGGCCGTAGGCGTCGAGCATACGTCGTTGCCCGGAGCCGGCGGCAGACCGAAGGCATCGACCACGAACTGGCCGTAGCCGCCCGTGCCGGTACCCGAGTGGTTGACGCGGATGTAGTACGTGGTGTTGGCCGCCGCCGCGAACATCACCGAAACGGCTTGGCTTGAGCTACCCGTCGCGCAGGCGCCCGTCACTTGGGTCAGGTTGCTCGTGGCAACCGGGCCCATCGGGTTGGTGAGCTGGAATACCTGCACCGTCGGCGTGAAGCCATTGGAAGCCCCCACGCGGACTTGCGTGGTATACGAACCGCCGGTCGGGGTGGTGGTGCTGAACCACACGTCGTCGTCGGCGTTGGACGTGCCGCAGCTGGGCAGGCCCGAGGTAGCATTAGCGAGCGTCGTCACGTAGTAGTCGCAGTACTGCGTAGCCGGCGTACTGATCTGGTTGAACGGAATGGCCTGGGCGTTCGCCAGATCGTCGTTGGCCGGCGCGGTGGGCGCGGGCGGCGGCGTGTTGCTGTACGTACCCGGCGTAAACCGGATCATCGAGTTACAGGCCGGCGTCAGGTTCAGGGTGGCCAATTGGTTCAGGAAGTAGTCGGTGTTGGCTACCTGCTGTACGGCCAGGCGGTTGGCGGCACCGTCACCTTTCAGACCCAGCACGTATGCGTACGCGGGGGCGCTGGTGGTACCGTTGTAGGCCGTCATCGCGCCGTAGATGTATTCGATCACGCCCGTGGCCTCGTAGATTTTCACCTGGAAGTTGAGCGACACGCCTGGGTTGCCGAAGCGGGCCGTATTCACCCATTCCACCGTCAGCACTCGGCTCGGCGACGTACCCGTGATGAGGTACTTGTGCGTTACACCGACGGCCTGCGACGTCTGGTTCAAATCTTCGAAGAACGGAGCGAGCGTGTACTGCAGCCCGGTGGTAGCAAAGTCCGAGGAGGTAAACGTTGTGCTGTTCGTGCCGAACGCAGCGCCCCGCAGTTGGATGTTGCCATTGGTCGAAACCCGTACGTTCGTCACGTTCACCGCCGACGTACCGGTCGGATTGTACGTGAACGTGAACGGAATGTCGTTCGACACCTGATCGTCAGTCCCAGTGCCGGCAAACGGCACTGCCGTACCCGTACTCGCGATGGAGGTATAGGTGATGCCCGTAAAGCGATCGATGTCGAAAGCGAGCGGCCCCGGCTGCGTCGTGATGGTCAGCGGGCCAGTCCAGGCGCTGGTCGTACCGCAATTGCTGCGGATATACACATCGTATTGCGTGTCGGCCGTCAGGCCCGTAATCGTGTACGACGTACCAGTCACGCCGGTAACTTGCGGCGTTGTAGCACCGGTAGGTGCGGGGCCGCCGGCCGCCTGATAGAACACCTCGGTCGGGTTGGAGCCGTTCGGCGTGAATGTGATACCCGCCGTGGTCTGGGTGGTGGTTCCGCTGTTGAGGTTGCTCGGCGGTTGGCACGCCGGAATGTCCTCATAGATCACGTTATCGATGTAAATCGTCGTGCCGGTGCCACCGTTTACGTCCTGGCCGTGGCGGAACGCGAAGTACTGCTGCGAAGCACCCGACAGGTCTACCGTGAAATCCTGGTAGGTCGTCGTGAGGGGCAGCGGCGTATTGAGGTTCGTGAAGGTAGCCGTGGGCGCGGTAGAAGTTACTTCACCCACCCGCAACGTCACCGTGCCCGACGTAGAAGTAGTGCGGGCGCGGAAACGCACCTGCTTGCCCACGCCCAGGTCGCTGAGCGGCGGCGAGATCAGAATCACGCGACCATTGGGGTCGGCCGTGAACGAGTTGTACAACTCCGCTACGATGTTCGTAGCACCGTCGAGGAGTGTCCGTACGCGGGCAGAGCCTCCCGAATTAATCAGGATCGGCGACCAGCAGGCCGGCAGCGCGGGCGTCGTGACCGACTGGAAGGTTTGCGTGAACGGTGCCCCGATGGGGTTACAGAGCGTCCGGAACGTGGTAGTGGCCGTACCGCCGCTGTACGTACCGCCTCCGCAGTTGGAGCGCAGCTGCACGTCGTACTGCGTGTCGGCGGTGAGACTGCTGATACTGAACGGGTTGCTGCCAACCGGCAGCCACGCCCCGAACGTCATCGCCGACGTCAGCTTGAACCGATACTCGTACCCGCCGCTCGGCACCGGGCTGGCTGCCGAATACGCCACCGACGCCGACGTTACGCTGGGCGTAACCGTCGTGATGGCGGGGTTGGAGCAGGAAGGTGGCGAATACGTAAACGTCAGGCCACTGGTGGGTAGCTGAGTCGAGCTGAACGTAACTGTATTGGAGTTAGCCGTACCCCGTAGGGTGTTGTTGGGGGTCGGCGACGCCGTGTTGTTCCGGCGATTGTTGTAATCGCTGTTAGAGCTACCGCGCAGCCCAATTTGCGGCGTGATGCTGGCAGGCACCGTAAACGCACCATACACCATCTCTACGTTGTTCGACCCCTCGTAGAGCTTGATCTGGAAGTTGTAATTCTGACCGGTGCCGCCGAAGTTACGGTAACTCGTCCATTGCACCGTCAGCACCCGGGTGGGCGACGAGCCGGTGGTGAGATACTGTAGGTTACCGGTAGTGGTGTTGCCCTGTAAATCGAGATTAAGCGCGGCGACGATGTTATTGCTCGTGCCTGAGCTGATCGCTGTGTACGAACTCGAAGCCGAGCCCCCTAGCGCCAGAAAACCATTCGAGTTCACGCTGAACGTGGTATACGTCGTGCCGTTATACACGAACGAGAACCCAATGGGCAACGCCGGGAAACTGGTGTCGTCGTTTGTATCAACGCCTAGCACGGTGCCGCCTGAGATGGCGCTGTAGGTGCCGGTTGACTGGGCGAACGAGTACCCGCTCGCCTGCGCGAGCGCCGACCCCGTGCTCAGCAGCCCGAGGGCCGCCGCGAGCACACCGGAGCGCCACGCTTTACGCAGACCCGCGCCGGGGGGCGCTGTTGTCTGCGGTGTAGGAGGCAGGGGCCGGTTTCGGCCCGTACCCCCTGTTCGTAGGAGTTTTAACATTGAACTGGGAGGGGGGGAAAATGAAAAAACGAACGTAAACAACCTAGAGAACCGCGAGGCCACTTGACCCGATGGGCAACAGAAAATCGGCAGCCTCGGGCCGAAGCACCGAAGAAGCCGGCAGGAAGGAACAGAGGCAAAAGAGCGAAGAACGCAACAGCACGACGAAAAAAAACACCACGACGGCCAGAGAACCATACACCGCGCGGCGACGCTTGGACATCAAAGTTAGTAACTTTTCTTAGACAAGCACCATCTGTTACTTTTTTTTGAAGTTTTTTTGCTTAAACGTCGATAATCTCGTAACCAACGACTGTGGGCGTGGTGGGTGGAGAAGTTTTGTTACTGCACATTCCCAACCTGCCGGGGCGTGAGGTGATGTAGCGTGGGGCGCCGGCCCGTAACGAGCGAAGCGAGTAACCGCATCAAGCTCGGTGCGCTCAACCCTCGCTCATAACCGCCGTGCACCTTGCTTCGCTCGTTCCGCGCGGAATCAAGGCCGGCGCCCCACGCTACAAGCTTTGCTCTGGAGGTGGGGCACCCACCGGCGCCAGCCGAAAGACGGCCAGCAGCAGCAGCACCGGCAACGGCGAGAGCAGGCCGCCGTTATCGACGGGGCCACCGCCCATCAGCTCGTAGGCCAGCATCTTGCTGGTGGGGCCGATGCCCGGCAGGCGGCTGCCCGCCAGCAGCACCGCCACCAGTGCCAGCGCGCCGCCGTAGAGCAGCAGCACGAGGCGGCTGCGGCGGCGGTCGGCCAGCGCGAGATGCAGCACCAGGATGCTCAGCCCCAGATACAGCCCGATGTAGAGCAGCCCCGCCGGTACGCTCGGCGCGAGAATGCTGCCGACGGGTGCGTGAACCGGCGTATCGAGCGGCCGACCACTGAGAAGGTTGGCCGTCAGGGCGCGCATCTGGATGCCGAAGTGGCCCAGCAGCAGCAGGCCGCCACCGGCCAGTGCCAGACCAACCCAGCGGCCAGCTCGGGCAACGGGAGCGGGCGCGGCGGGAGCGGCAGCGGACGATTCGGGGGCCGGGCCGCTACGCATTGGTCGGGGCGATGGGTCCGGACGCGGCGGGTGCGTCAGGGCTGCCGGGCGTGGCGGGCGGCGACGCGAACCGCCGCACCCAGATGGTCCAGAACCAGAAAATGCACCCATACACGATGATGGTATAGGTGTAGTGGTGATTGAAGTCGGTGGTGGTGCGCGAATAAACCTGATTGAGCGCCAGCCCCGCCACCCGCAGAATGTTGAGACCGTGAATGATGAGCAGCCCCGCCGGAATGAACCATAGCTTGGTACGCCACGGGCCGGGATACGCGATGATGAACCCCGCGAAGAGCGCCATCATCGGCAGGCCGTCGCACTGCCAGCCGACCGTCACGACGTGCCAGCCGTTGAGGTGGAGCAACGTGCCCTTCGTCATAGAATCATAGCCGAGGCCGCGCAAACAGGCTGCACTCGCCTCCGCAATGTGTCGGCACAGGGCTTCATCCAATGAAGAAGAAGAACCGCCGGCCCGGATGAGGTGATGGTACAGAATGTACCACGCCACATAGAGCAGGGCGGCGGTCAGCAGAAAGCGCGGCAGGCGCTGGGAGAGTACGTTCACGGTGGGTGGAGCAATGACACAACACCCCACGTGGGGGCGTGGGGTGCCAGACAAAGATACACGGGGTGCGACTGGTAGCCACCAACCGGCAGGCAATGGCTGCCGGCCCTGTGCGACACCGCGCCTGTACGCGCAGCGTTGCGGCGTGATGCAGTGCACTACGCCCCGTAGTGTTTGCCGATGCCTGCGCTACTTATGCGCTTTTAAGCGGGTAGCTACAAGTTACAAGCTGTAAGCTAACTTTCTGAATTGCAGACGCTTTCAGAACATCAAAAATCACAAAGCTTCTGGTCGACTGCTTAGAAGCTGTTTGCGGCCTATTCCCGCTACCGCAAACAGCTTCTTAGACGCGCTACGCAGCGCCAATGGCCTCCCCCGCCTGCCGCCCACTGCCGAGCGCGGCGTTGAGCGAGGGGTAGGCCACATAGTCACCACATACCCACACACCCGGCGCGGCGCGGCGGATGCCACCGGGCGGCGCGGCGGTGGGGAGCGCCTCGGGCACTCGGTATGCACCCAGCCACCGCCACCGGGCCACGGCCTCGGCGCCGAACCACGCCGCCAGCTCGGGGCGCAGGGCGGCGTCGAGGGCCGCGTCGGTGGGGAGCGAGAGCGCCGGGAGGCCGTGCGAGGAAACGGAAATCAGCGCCTGACCGGGGGGCGCGTAGGTAGGCTGCACATCGGACGGCACGGCTACGTTATGCACCAGACCGGTGAGCGGGTGCTGGTCGGTGGGGGCGAGCATCAGCAGGCCGGCGGCCGGCCCGGCGGCCGGCGAGGCAGGCGCGGCGTAGTAGGCAACGGTAGTGGCCCGAAACGTGCCCGGCGCCGGCGGCGGCAGGTCGAGCAGGCGCGCAGCCGTGGCGGCATCAGTGGCGAGGATGACGGCCGAGCCGATGAGGCGCTCGCCGGTGGTCAGCTCGACGGTGTGGCCGTCGAGGCGGGCCACGGCCGTCCCGCACCGGATGCTGCCGGGCGGGAGGGGCGCGGCCAGCGCTTCGGCCACGGCCTGAATGCCGGCGGCGGGCAGCGCGGCATCGCCGGTCAGAAACTGCTTCAACAGAAACAGCAGCAGCCCGGCGGCGGGCGCCAGGTCGCGGTCGAGAAAGACACCACCGAAAAACGGCCGGAAGAACGTGTCGATGATGCGGTCCGAGAAACCGGCCTGCTGTAGAAATGTGTACGCACTCTGGCCCGGCCGGTGGGTCAGGAGCGCCGTATCCGACGAGCGGGCCACCCGCGCGGCCAGCGCCGCGAGGCGCCACCGGTCGGCCCAGGTAGCCAGGCCGTAGCCGAGGTGCGCGACCGCGCCGACGCCCTCGCGCAGCGGGTTGAGAGCGGTGCGCCACTCCTCCCCTACCCGCACCCGCGCGCCGGACCGGAAGCGGCGCAAGCCCAGCTCGGCGTACGACGGCCCCAGCCAACGGCGCGCTTCAGGGTAGGAGGTCAGAAAAATCTGAAAGCCGTGGTCGAGCAAAAACCCCTCGGGGTGATGGGTGGTGCGGAGGCGCCCGCCTACCTGCGGCGCGGCTTCGAGCAACAGAAACGGCCGCCCGACGGCGTGGAGGGTACGCGCCGCCGCCAGCCCGGCCGCACCACCGCCGATGATGAGAACAGGAGCAGAAGAAGGCATTTTCAGGGAATGAAGCGCGGGGCGTACACCGGCGCGCGGGGCAGGGGGCAGAAGGGTGTACAACCGGCAGACGGCCTGAGTGTTCGATGCGTGGCCGATGGGTGTTCGACCTGGCCCGAACCCTCGCCGGGCGCGGGCGTAGGAAGGCCGGCGGCGCCGGGTGGCGCCTTCATTTTTCGTTTCTCCTCATTCCGTGCATCGCTATGGCCCTTGACTCACAACTGCAGCCCATTCTCGACCGCTTCGCTGCCTTCGGCGCGCCGCCCGTCGAATCGCTCACGCCGCTGGCGGCGCGCAACTCGCCCACGCTCAAAAACGCCGTGCAAGAGCTGGCCGCCGAGCACACGATGCAGCGCGCGGCGCAACTCTTCAAGCCGATGCCCGAGCCGGTGGGGCGCATCAGCCACGTCCTGATTCCGGGGCCGGCCGAGGAGCTGCTGGCGCGGGTGTATTACCCCAGCGGGAAGGGCGACACCGACGGCGCCCTGCCGGTGCTGGTGTATTTCCACGGCGGCGGCTTCGTGATTGCCAACCTCGATGTGTACGAGCCGTCGTGCCGGGCTTTGGCCAATGCGGCTGGGTGCATCGTGGTGTCGGTGGCGTATCGGCAGGGGCCGGAGGCGCCCTTTCCGGCCGCCCACGACGATGCTTACGTGGCCACGCAGTGGGTGCTGGCCCACGCCCGCGAGCTGGGCGGCGACCCGGCGCGGGTGGCCGTCGGGGGCGAGAGCGCGGGCGGCAACCTCGCCACGCACGTCTGCATTCGGGCAAAAGCCGTCGGCGACCCGCTGCCCGTCTATCAGCTGCTGATTTATCCGGTGGTGCAGTGGGACGCCGACCCCAACCGCTTTCCGTCGCTGCGCGAGAACGCGGAAAGTCGGCCGCTCAACGCGCGGATGCTGCCGTGGTTTGCGAAGCACTACCTCAGCAGCCCCGCCGACGCGCGCGACCCGCGCGCCGCGCCGCTCTACGCGCCGTCGCACGCGGGCCTGCCGCCCGCGCTCATCCTCACGGCCGAGCTGGACGTGCTCCGCGACGAAGGCGAAGCCTACGCCCGCGCGCTCGAAGCCGCCGGGGTTCGTACCAAGTGTGTGCGCTACGACGGGATGGTACACGAGTTTTTCGGTCTGGCGGGCGCCGTGGATGGCGCCAAAGCCGCCTTGCAGGAAGCCGCCACTGGGTTGCAAGGGGCGTTCGGGACGGCGGAGTAGCGAGTTGCCGGCGGCTACGTAACGCGGGGCTACAGCTCCGGCGGCATACCACGTTTAAGTGGTTTTAAGGGGTCAGCCAGCAGTTGTGCGGCATTGGACGGCTTATCCGAGTAATCGTCGGACCACTCGGAGTGGTCTGACGACTACACTGCGGCCTCGTCTGACCACTCCCGGTGGTCTGACGAGTTTCCGCCGAATACCCCAAAACTTCCGGCCAACCGCTTGATATGGCGCCGGAGCTATAGCTCCGCGTTACGTTACGCCCGATGCGGCGCGGCGCTACCTTGCCGCTGGTTTCACTAACGCGCAACCGCCCATCTTATGTCGTCGCTCAGCCAACGTTTCGAGGCTTTCTCACACGTCATCACGCAGTGGACCGGCTCGACGCCGGCGTTTCTGCTGGCCTTGCTCACCGTGGTGGTGTGGGCCGCCACGGGGCCGCTGTTTGGGTATTCGGAGACGTGGCAGCTCGTCATCAACACGGGCACGACCATCGTCACGTTTCTGATGGTGTTTCTGATTCAGCGGGCGCAGAACAAGGATTCGCTCGCGCTGCACGTCAAGCTCAACGAGCTGATCGCCGCCACGCAGGGCGCGAGCAACCGCCTCGTCAACGCCGAAGATTTACGCGAGGACGAGTTGGAAACGCTCCATCGCTACTTCGCGCGGCTGGCCGCCGAGGCGCGGCAGGATGCCGACCTGCACCAGACCCACTCGGTGGAAGAAGCTGCTGCCAATCAGGAAGAAAAAAACTCGCATCGGCGGCGGCGGCGCCACGGCAAATAACTCGGCGGCACTACACCGGATGCGCCGCCCGTGCCGGACTTTTGCGGGATGCTACACCGCCTACCCCGACCCCTCGGCCTCGGCCTGCTCGTACTTCTGCCGTGGCTGGCGCTGGGCCAGCGGGGCAAGGCGCTTTCGGCGCAACGGCCGTTGCCACGCCCGCGGCTGGCGGTGGGGCTGGTGGTGGACCAGATGCGCTACGATTTTCTGTATCGCTACTGGGGCAAATACAGCCCCGACGGCGGCTTCAAGCGCCTGTTGGGGCAGGGTTTTCAGTACACGAACTGCCACTACGACTACGTGCCGACCTACACCGGCCCCGGCCACGCGGCCGTGTACACGGGCACGGGGCCGAGCGGCAACGGCATCGTGGGCAACAACTGGTTTTCGCGCGAACTGGGGCGCAACGTCTATGTCACCGAAGACCCGGCCGCGCAGACCGTGGGCGCGCCGCCGTCGGTGGCGGGGCAGCAATCGGCCCGCAATCTGCTCACGACCACCATCACCGACGAGTTGCGGCTTGCCGACATCGAGAGCAAGGTCGTGAGCGTGTGCCTGAAAGACCGGGGCGCCATCTTGCCGGCCGGGCACTTTCCGACGGGTGCCTTCTGGTTCGACGGCGCCAGTGGCGCGTTCATCTCCAGCACGTTTTACACGCAGGAACTGCCGGCGTGGCTGCGCGATTTCAACGGGCACCACCGGCCCGATTCGCTGCTGCGCCGCCCCTGGACGCCGCTGCTCCCCCTGACGGCGTACACCGAAAGCACTTCCGACGACGTGGCCTGGGAAACCCTGCTGCCCGGCGAGGAACGGCCCGTATTTCCGCACAACCTGCCCGCCATCCGGGCGGCGAGCAAGGCGCCCGACTCGCGCGACCTGATTCGCTCCACGCCCTTCGGCAATACGCTCACGATTGAGGCCGCCGCCGCCGCACTGATGGGCGAAAGCCTCGGCAAAGGACTGGCGACGGATTTTCTGGCCGTCTCGCTCTCCTCCACCGACTATGTTGGACACGCCTACGGCCCCAATTCCGTCGAGGTCGAGGACACGTACCTGCGCCTCGACCACGATCTGGGGCTGCTGCTCGATTTGCTCGAAAGCGAAATCGGGAAAGACCGCCTGCTCGTGTTCCTCACCGCCGACCACGGCGCCTCCCATTCGCTGGGTTTTCTGGAGCAGCGGCGTATTCCGGCCGGCTCGCTCGGCCCGGATGCGCGACTCGCTACAGCGCGAGCTGGTGCAGCGGCACGGCGCGGGCCGGTGGGTGCTCGACTTCGACAACCAGCAGGTCTATCTCAATCACGCGCTGATCCGCGAGTGCGGCCTGCGCCTGGCCGATGTGCAGGACGAAGTGGTCGGCTTCATCACGAATTTCGCCGGCGTGAGCCGGGCGGTGGCAGCCGTCGATTTACAGAAATCGCACTGGGAATCGGGCCTGCTGATGTACCTCGAAAACGGCTTCTATCCCAAACGCTCCGGCGACGTGTGGGTGGTGATGGAGCCGGGCTGGCTCGAGGGGTATAGCGGCCCGCTGCTCAAAGGCACCACGCACGGTTCAGCCTCCGCTTACGATACGCACGTCCCGCTGCTGTTTTGGGGTGGGCAGGTGCGGCGCGGCGAGTCGGCCGCCCCGGCGCGCGTCATCGACATCGCCCCTACCCTCGCCGAGTTTCTGCGGATTCAGGAGCCGAACGGCTGCACCGGCAAGCCCCTGCGCGACGTGCTGCGGCGGTGATGCGGCGGTGATGCGGCGGTGAGGTGGTGAAGAAATAAAGCGACTGGCGCGAGTCGTCGCCCGCAGGGCGACGACTCGTGCCTACCGATGCAGCGAGTCTCCAGACTCGCCGCCCAGCAGGCGTCAAGGATGCGCCTGCTCTCACGTCGGCCTGCTTCACTTGGTATTGTCAGCAGTAGAGGAGTCTGGAGACTCCCGGCATTGGTTGACACGAGTCGTCCGCCTCGCGGAAGACCCGCGCCAGTGAAGCCCGTTCAAACAGCTCAATCAGTTCAGTACGCAATCAAAAATTCTCCAATGTTCAGTCCCTGGCACGACATCCACTATGGCGACGGCGCCCCCGGCACCGTGCAGGCCATCATCGAGATTCCGAAGGGCTCGCGCGGCAAGTACGAGCTGGATAAAGCCAGCGGCCTGCTCAAACTCGACCGGGTGCTGTTTTCGGCCGTGCATTACCCGGCGGCGTACGGCTTCATCCCGCGCACCTACTGCGACGACAAAGACCCCCTCGACATTATGGTGCTCTGCTCGGTGGACGTGCCGCCGATGTGCCTGCTCGAGGCCAAAGTCATCGGGGTGATGCAGATGATCGACGCCAGCGAGGAAGACGACAAAATCATCGCCGTGGCGGCGAACGACCAGTCGGTCAACCACCTCACCGACCTGGCCGACCTGCCGCCACATATGCTCCTCGAAATCAGAGGCTTCTACGAAGACTACAAGAAGCTGGAAGGCAAGACCGTAGTCGTCGAAAACTTCCTGGGCCGCGAGGAAGCGCTCGCCATCGTGCGCCGCGCCATCGAGCTGTACCAGCGTACGCCGCGCGAGGTGATGGGGTAAGAGTGCCTACCTCCTCTTGGCCGCGCCATCCTCACCCCCCAACCCCTCTCCACAGGAGAGGGGTTGGGAGTGAGGATAACCCACCAAGAGGGAGACTTACAAGGGTGTTCTTAGAGCGGCTTGAGGGTCAGTGGACGGGGTAGAGACGCATCCTTGCGTCTCCGCTGCACCAAGCCCAATGACTGCATCAGGGCGCAATCACCAAGTAGAGACGCATCCTTGCGTCTCCGCTGCACGGCGCCGCTGCTTGGCGTAACTGCCGCAGACGCTTAACTGCCGCAGACGCAAAGAGGCGTCTCTACTTAACTGCCGCAGACGCAAAGAGGCGTCTCTACGATGGCGTAACTAACCCAAGTTGCGGATTAGGGCGCGAATGGCCTGCGCCTACAGCGGTTTTCGGG
>ERZ1066122.1821-NODE-1821-length-15730-cov-6.978692_pt1 | contig 15730 bp, 9 predicted proteins | sample MGYA00382769_ERZ1066122 | MGnify/ENA primary metagenome ERZ1066122 (study PRJEB33369, sample SAMEA5778352) | biofilm metagenome | biome: Industrial cooling water; feature: Water cooling tower basin; material: Biofilm | place: United Arab Emirates | collected...
ATCAAGCCCTTGCGGAGAAGATTACCCGCATGATTGCTTCAGGGGAGTTCAAGCCTGGCGATCGCCTTCCGGCCGAGCGGGAACTGGCTGCCATGTTTCATGTCAGCCGCCCTACTGTGCGCGAAGCGGTGATCGCGCTGGAAATCGAAGGATTGGTTGAAGTCCGGATCGGATCGGGCGTCTATGTGATAAGCCAGACACCGAGCCGCGAGGGGGTAGAGCGCGATATTGGAGCCTTCGAATTGACGGAGGCGCGTATCCTGATCGAAGGTGAGGCAGCTGCTCTTGCCGCAGCCAACATCAGCGATGCCGAAATTTCCGAGCTTGAGCGGATGCTGGTAGAAATGGACGCTGCCAACCGCAGCGAAGCCGGGGCCGCCGAATTGATCGACAAGAAATTTCATGAATTCCTGGCTGGATGCACCCGTAACAGCGCCATGCAGTCGGCGGTGGAGCACTTGTGGATGGTCCGCAACCGTTCACCCCAATGTGTCCGCATGTTCGAAAAATCCCGCACTAAAGGGCACAAGCCGGTCATTGATGAACATCGCAAGATCATTGATGCGTTGCGCAGCCGCGATCCGGCAGCCGCCCGTTCGGCCATGCGGGATCATCTTGGCCGAGTACTCGAATATCTGCTCGATTCAACCGAAAGCGAAGCAATCGAAGAAGCCCGGGCACGGGCCGCCGCGCAGCGCGATCGCTACAAGGTCAGCGGTCGGCTGTAGAGCGAGGGCTAGGCCGCGTCGGCTCTGATTTTCTCTTCGTCTGGCTCCAGGCCAAGTCCCGGCGTATCGGGCACCGTGAAGACACCATCATGAGGCAGCAGGGGCTGTGGGAAGTACTGCCACAGCTCCTTCAAGCGCACGGCGCCGGGATGTTCCTGCGGTCGGCTCGCGGTTTCAGCCCAAGCGACAAAGTGTGCATGGGCGGCCGAGAGCAGCGTGGGCCGGGCATTGTGTACCGAAATCGGAATGTCGCGCAAGTAGGCGAGCGAGGCGACATGGCGCGCCGCCGTCAAGCCGGACAGCTTCGACACGTCCGGGTTCAGCAGGTTCGGCCTGCCCTGATCGATCAGGTCGCGGAACGCGAATGGCGTGTATTCGTGTTCACCCGCCGCGATCTCCATCTCCAGCGCGTCTGACACTTCCGCCAGGCTGGCATAGTGGTGCATGGCGCAGGGCTCCTCGAACACCGAAACCCCCAGTTCCTCATAGAGCGCGCGCCCGACCTGGATCGCGCGGGCGGCGCGGTAGCCGTTGTTGGCATCAACGTAGAGCGGGATCTGATCCCCGATTGCCTTGCGCACTGCGCGCGCGGTCGGAAGCGTCGGATCATCGGCCGGGTCGGCATTCTCCTCGCGGATCGCCATGCGCACCTTGATCGCCTTGAACCCTTCGCCGACCATGTCAGCAGCGCGGCGGGCGGCCTGATCCGGGGTCATGTAACCATCGCGGCCAATGTCGCGGCTGAACGAACCGTAGACCGGGAAGCTGGAGCGTACCTTGCCGCCGAGCAGCGCCCAGACGGGCAGGCCCAGCAGCTTGCCGCGCAAGTCCCACAGCGCGCAGTCCACCCCGGCCAGCGCCTGACTGGCAAGGCCGCCGGGGCCAAGCTCATCGGTTTCATAATAGGCTTTGGCCCACAGGCCATCACTGTCGAACACGTCCGCGCCCTCATAAAGCCGGTCAAGCTCCTGACGGACGACACGGGCAACCAGCTCGCCGCCGGAGTGGCCAGCCTCGCCCCATCCGGCCGTTCCATCATCGGCGGTCACCTTGACGAAAATGGCCCGGGGGACGGCAAAAGCTTCAACCTTGGCGATTTTGGCCCGGCCAAGGTTGGCCGCAAACAGCGGCAACGGCGCGGCCAGTGACAGACCGCCAGCGACCATCCCTGCCCCCATCCGCGCCAGCGCGCGGCGGCGATCAATGCGTCCCATCGTAGCTCCCCTCCACCAATCGACGATGCATGGCCCGGTCCAGCGGATAGCCCCAGATCAACCACGCCGACAGCACGACACCGGTCAGCGGGACCAATGCCATGACCGCCTTGAGCCCCAGCAGCGTCGCTTCGCTTTGCGCGACATTGGGGGTATAGCCGATCCACACCAGCAGCACCCCGAGCAGCCCGCCGTTGAGGCCAAGCGCAAGCTGTTTGGCGAACGAGGCGATGCCGAACACTTTGCCGTCGTGGCGCTGTCCGGTCTTCCAGGCGTTGTATTCGACCGTATCAGGCAGCATCGCCCAGAACAGCACCTGATAGGCGATGTTGGCCGCCGATATGACCGCAATCAGCGCGCTTGCCACCAGCGGATCGCGCGATGGACTAAAGAAGAACAGCGTATAGCCAACCGCGCTGACCAGGTTGGCAAACAGCCACGTGCTGCGCTTGCTGGTCCGCCGCGCTACCCAGGCCCAGATCGGCGCGAACAGCAGGTTGATCACCAGCGCAAACGGCACGATGCGCGGCACAAGATCCGGTCGCTCCAGATAATAGGTCACGTAGTAGACCAGGCACTTGTTGGTCATCGTGAAAGCAAGACTGGAGACGATGATGCAGGCAAATATCCGCACCAGCGGTCCATTGGCGAACGCCATCCGCAGCGTGTCGCGGAAATCGTCCACACTCGCAGCCACCGAGAAGCCGCGCGGATTGGCGTCGCGCAGCCGCTCAGGTTCGCTGGTGGTGGCAAAGGTCAGCCAGAAGAACGGAAGGCTGATCAGCCCGGTCAGGCCGGCTGCGAGCACATAGGTCGTCGCCTGCGTCTCCTCGCCCAGAGACTGGACCAGCTGCGGCATCACGAACGTCACGAAAGCCCCGCCGGAAAAGGCGAAAAACATCCGCCATCCGGCCATGCTGGAGCGTTCGTCGGCATCCTGCGAGATCCGCGCGGAAAGCGAACTGTAAGGTATCGACACCAGCGAATAGGCGGTGCGCAGGAACACCTGACTGAGCAGGGCATAGAGGAACAGCCCTCCCTGATTCCAGTCCGGCGTCAGGAAGGCGACCATGAACGCGATCACCAGCACTGGTGAAGCGAAGATCAGGTACGGCCGGTAAGAGCCCCAGCGGCTCCGCGTCCGGTCGGCAATCGCGCCGATCACTGTGTCGGCAAATCCATCCCACAGGCTGGCGATCAGGAACACCGTTCCAGCCAGTGCGGCATCGAGGCCCAGCACATCGGTGTAGAACGGCAGCAGCAACAGATTGAGCGTTTGCCAGAAGATGTTGAATCCGAAATCCCCTGCAGCCCATCCCAGCATGCCGCGCCGGGTCAGCGGGCGGATCTCGCTCATGTTGCCGCCCATAGGCGCCTGAGCGCCCAGGCGGCCATCTTCGGCTCGCGGGTGCGGGTGAACACACCCTTGAGGTTGTGCACCACGCGGCGGCCATGCTGCGCGGTGCGGAAGTCGGCGAAGTTCCACACATGCCCGCCCTGCACCGCCGGATGGCGCTCGATCTCCGCCCAATAGGCTTCAATCAGCGCCTGCTGGTATTCCTCGGTGAACAGCTGATCGTAGGTAGCGTGTTGCCCGGCCAGCGCATCGGCCCCGAATTCGAGCAGCATTACCGGTTTGCCATGCACCGCAACGGCGTCAAGGTCGGCGCGCAGTGCGGCGACTGCGGCATCAATCTGACCGGGATTGGAATACCAGCCATGATAGCGGTTCAGTCCGACAAAGTCCGCCTGCTCGAACGCCGGATCGTCGTTCCCGGCATAGCCGACATTGGCATGGGCCAGCGGCCGGGTCGGATCGAGCGTACGGGCATGGGCGAACAGCTCGGCCCAATAGGGCGCAGATGCCTCGCGATAATTCGTTTCCGCCAGGTAGCCCGGCTCGTTCGCCAGCGACCATGCGATCACGCAGGTGCGGTTCGCGTCGCGCGCAACCAGTTCGCTCACCGCCCGCTGGTGCCGCTCCTTTGTCGCAGAATTGACCTTGCGGAAATCGAGATTGATCGAGAACACTTCGTCAATCACCAGCACTCCGAACTGGTCGGCCAGATCAAGGAATTCCTCGCTGTAGGGATAGTGCGAGGTGCGCACGGAATTGGCCCCGATCCACTTGAGCAAGTGGAAATCCTTCACCAGCTGCGGCAGGTTGAGCCCGCGCCCGTGAAGCGGGCTTTCCTCGTGCTTGCCGAACCCCTTGAGCTGGATCGGTTCGCCATTGAGGAAGAACTGCGTCCCCTCAATCGTAAACGTGCGCAAGCCGATCTGCTGGCTGGCTGCGTCTACCACTGTGTTGGCCGCGTCGAGCACCTCGATATCCAGCCGATAGAGGTGCGGCGAATCGGGGCTCCACAAGCGCGGCACGAGGGGGTTGAGCCGCAAGGCAGCGATACCTTGTTCAATCGGAACGAGCGCATCGGTGCAACCGGTCGGATCGCTCAACCGCGCGCGCAGCCATACCCCGGTGCTGCACGCGACCGCGACGGAGAGCCCGGCGCAATCTGCCGTCGCGCGCCAGCCGGTCAGTCCGCTCTCGGGCCGCTCGACCAGATAGACCGGACGATTGATCCCGCCATAGGGGAAGAAGTCGAACCGCACGGCGGGCAGATATTCGTCACGCGGGCGGCCTTCGGCGGCGTAGGTGGCGCGGGTGATGCCCTGAGTCGACTCATCAGCATGCAATTGCGCATCGACCCGGACCACCAGGCGCGCGCGCCTCCCGCTGGCCAGATGCGCAGGCACTCGCAGCTCGAAAGGCAGCATCGGCGCGCTGCTCTGCCCCAGCCGCTCCCCATCGAGCCAGACCTCGCCGTAATAGTCGACCGATCCGAACCGCAGGGCAAGTTCACGCCCCGCCGCAACAGCGGGCAGGTAAACCTCGGTCTCGAACCACCCGACCCCGCAGAAATTCATGTAGCCGGCCTCGGCAAGTTGTTCGTTCCAGCTGCCGGGCACGGCAATCACATGGGCGCGCTCGGCCGGGATGCCGTCCTGCCATTGAACCTGCTCCTCCGCCTGTGCGAAGGCGACTCGCCACGCACCAGACAGATCGGTGAAATCACGGCAGGCATTGCGTTGGGGGCGGATCATCGGGGCAGAACCTCTCGCGGAATGATGGCCCCTGGGTGCATGACCACTTCGCCCGCCAGCCGGTGACCGGCCAGCACTGCGTCGGCGGGGCTCGCACCGGCCAGCCATGCGGCCAGGAAGGCACCGTTGAAGGAATCGCCGGCACCGGTGGTGTCGCATGCACTGCGCACCGCAGGGCAAGGGATCAACCACGGCGGATCTCCTGCACAGGAAAGGAGCGCGCCAGTATCGCCTTGCTTGACGACCACCAGTCGTGCGCCTGCCTGATGCCAGCGCGCGGCACTTTCGGCCGGGTCACGGTCGCCGAACAGAGCGGCCTCATCTTCGAATGTGGGCAACACGATCGTGCACAATGATGCGATGGAGGCGAAAGCAGCGCGCGCCGCTTCGGCGTCAGCCCAGCCGCGCGCGCGGTAATTGCTGTCGAACGCAACCTCGCCGCCGCCCGCGCGCACTTTGCGGGCAAACTGCGCCACCCGCGCCAGCCCTGCCACGTCGAACAGCGACAGGGTAATTCCGGACAGATAGAGCATCCTTGCCCCGGCCGCACGATCCAGCGCCGGCTCGGCTGCCTGGAGCGCGAAGAAATCGCGCGCCGCCGACTGTTCGCGCCAGTAAGTGAAACTGCGCTCCCCCCGCTCGTCGGTGCGGATCGCATAGAGCCCCGGCACCCGGTCGGGATGTTCGATCAGCAGTTCACAGCCCACCCCTTCGCTGGCGATAAAGCGGCGCAATTCGGCGCTGTAGATATCTCGTCCGACCGCGCTCAGGTAACTGACCTGAGCACCGGCGCGGGCGCAGTAGATCGCCACATTCGCGGTGTCGCCAGCGAATCCCATGCGCCAGTGGGTCGAGCCGGGCACCCGGCTCAGCTCGATCATGCATTCGCCAAAACAAACGATGTCCAGCGGGGTCGATTTCCCGTCCACCGGCCTACCAGTTCCACATGGTGCCGTCTTCCAGACGCGCAATCGGCAGTTGCATCGGCTTGTAGGGGTGCTTTGCCGCGAGCGCTTCGTCGATCTCGACCCCGTGGCCCGGCTTTTCGCCCACGATCATGTAGCCGTCCTCGAACCGGTAATCGTGGGGGAAGACCGCATCGGTCTCCTCGGTATGGCGCATATATTCCTGAATGCCGAAATTGGGCACCCAGCTGTCGAAATGCAGTGCCGTCCCCATGGTCACCGGCGAAAGGTCGGTGGCGCCATGGCAACCGGTCCGAACCTGATACAGGCTCGCAAGGTCGGCGATCCGGCGCAGATGCGTGATCCCGCCAGCGCCAACGATCGTGGTGCGGATGTAATCAATCAGCTGGTTCTGAATCAGATCCTTGCAATCCCAGATCGAATTGAAAATTTCGCCAACCGCCAGCGGCGTGGTGGTGTGCTGGCGCACCAGCCTGAACGCTTCCTGGTTTTCTGCCGGGGTGCAGTCCTCCAGCCAGAACAACTGATACGGCTCCAGCATCTTGCCGAGACTGGCGGCTTCCTGCGGGGTGTAGCGGTGGTGCCCGTCGTGCAGAAGGTGATGATCGAACCCGTATGTTTCGCGCAGCTTTTCGAACAGTCTGGGCACATAGTTGAGCGCCTTGCGCGTGTCCCACCCGGTGACCGAGGGCAGCGCGGCATCGGCCGGCTCATAGTAGAGTTTGCCCCGCCCCACGCCGTAGGCATCCTTGATCCCGGGCACCCCCGTCTGCGCCCGGATGGCCTTGTATCCGAGGTCTATATACTGGCCGACCGCTGCGACCGTTTCGTCGATGCCTGCCCCGTTGGCGTGGCCATAGACCATGACCCGCTCCCGACTTTTCCCGCCGAGCAGATCATAGAGCGGCATCCCGGCTGCCTTGGCCTTGATATCCCACAATGCGACATCGACCGCCGCGATGGCCCGCATGGTTACGGGTCCGCGACGCCAGTACGCTCCGCGATAGAGAAACTGCCAGATATCTTCTATCCGGCGCGCATCCTTGCCAATCAGCGCGGGACAGACATGGTCCTGAAGGTAAGAGACGACCGCCAACTCCCGGCCATTGAGCGTAGCATCACCGATCCCGGTCAAACCGCCTTCGACCTCGATCATCAACGTGACGAAATTGCGCCCCGGGCACGTCACGATAACCCGCGCTGACTTGATCTGCATTCTGTCGTGCTCCCTTGGCCCCGAATGCGAGACCCCCTGCAACACTGGTTATGTCGCGCGGAGCTATTGGTCTGTCAAGATCGATAAATTGTCCTTACCAATTATTGACGAACGCATTTCCTCTGGCTATCCGTTTCCCACAAGCCCGCAGAGGCGTCACGGGAGGATGGCAATGGGTCTGGCAGGCATCGACTATGTCATCCTGGCGATTTACGGGGTCGCATTGGTTGCCCTTGCGACCTGGGTCTCACGCCGGCCGGACGAATCGGGGCGCGATACGTCCGACTACTTCCTTGCCGGGCGCGCGCTGCCATGGTGGGCGATCGGCGCATCGCTGATTGCGGCGAATATCTCTGCCGAACAGGTGATCGGAATGTCCGGGTCCGGTTATGCCATCGGCCTGGCCATCGCATCTTACGAATGGATGGCGGCGATCACACTGGTGATCGTGGGCAAGTATTTTCTTCCGATATTCATCCGCCAGCGCATCTACACCATGCCGCAGTTCCTCGAATTGCGCTACGATGCCTCGGTCCGCACGGTCATGGCAGTGTTCTGGCTGGGCGTGTTCACGCTGATCAACCTCACGTCCATCCTGTGGCTGGGCGCACTGACCATCGAGACCGTCACCGGCTTCGACCTGCTCCACGGCCTGCTGGCGCTGGCCGCCTTTGCTCTTCTCTACTCTCTCTACGGCGGGCTGCGTGCGGTGGCGATGACCGACATCGTGCAGGTTGTCATGCTGGTGTTCGGCGGCTTGCTGATTGCATGGATCTCGCTTGACGCGGTGGGCGGCGGACGTGGGGCGGTTGCAGGCTTCGGCACACTGATCGACGTCGCGCCGCAGAAGTTCGACATGATCCTGAGCCGGGACAATCCCGATTATCAGTATCTGCCCGGTCTCTCGGTGCTGCTCGGCGGGCTGTGGATCATGAATCTGAGCTATTGGGGCTTCAACCAGTATATCATCCAGCGCGCGCTGGCCGCCAAGAGCATCAGGGAAGCGCAAAAGGGTGTGCTGTTCGCCGCCTTCCTCAAGCTGCTCATGCCATTGCTGGTCGTGATCCCGGGGATTGCCGCTTTCGTGCTGCTGCCGCAGCTTGAACGGCCGGATGCCGCCTACCCCACGTTGCTGGCGATGGCCCCGGACGGGGCGCGCGGTCTGATTTTCGCCGCGTTGATCGCAGCGATCGTCTCATCGCTGGGGTCGATGATGAATTCGATCGCAACGATTTTCACTCTCGACCTTTACCGGCCCTTCGCCCCCGAAAGGCCGGAACATCACTACGTGGTTGTCGGCCGCATCGTGGCGGCCAGCGCACTGGCGGTTGCAGTGCTGGCCGCCCGGCCGCTGCTGGGGGACGCGGAGCAGGCATTTCAGTGGCTGCAGGAGTTTACCGGGTTCTTCACGCCGGGCGTGGTGACGCTGTTCCTGCTTGGCCTTTTCTGGAAGCGGGCAAATGCTGCCGGAGCCTTTGCCGCTGCGATCGGGTCGGCTGCCTTCTCGCTCGCGTTCAAGGTCTCGCTGCCGCAGGTTCCGTTCATGGACCGGGTCGGTCTGGTGTTCCTTGCGTGCATGGTGCTGGCGGTGGCGACCTCGCTGGCAACGGGCAAGGGAGCCTCGTCCAAGGCGGTGGACCTTGCCGGAACCGACTTCGGCACCAGCCGCGGCTTCAACCTGGGATCTGCGGCGATCGCCGCAATCCTGACCTTTCTCTACTGGTACTGGTGGTGATCATGCGAACAATGGCTTGTCTTTCCCGTCCGTTCACCTTCGGCATCGCGGGCCTGCTCGCCGCGCTGCCAGTAGCACTGCTGCCAGCACAGGCCGGCGCAGCCAACGAAGGCATCGAGCCTGTGGCAATGGAAAATGTGCGCGCGCGCACCGGGCAGGACCTGTCCGGCCAGTGGAAATTCATCATCGACCGGTCGCGCCTGGGGGTGACCAAGCGGGGGATGCAGCGCAACTTCCCGCAGGACCGACCGGCCACCAACCACCCGCTGATCGAGTATGACTGGGACACATCGCCCGAGCTGACCATCCCGGGCGACTGGAACAGTCAGGTGACCGAACTGACCATGTACGAAGGCATGGTCTGGTTCCGGCGCCGGGTGGAAGCGACCCCGCAGCCCGGCAAGCGCTATTTCCTTCACTTCGAAGCCGCCAACTACGACACGCGCGTATTTCTCAACAACACTCCGCTCGGGCGTCATCGCGGCGGATTCACCCCGTTTGAGTTCGAAGTGACCGAAACCTTGCGTGCCGGTTCCAACTCGCTGGTGGTGTCAGTCGATGCCACGCATGGGCTCGACACGATCCCCGCGGCTGATTTCGACTGGCAGAATTATGGCGGCATTACCCGCCCGGTGCGCCTGATCGAAGTGCCGCAGACCTTCATCCGTGACTACAGCGTCCAGCTCGACCGCGCCGGACGGATTGCCTTTTCCGCGCAGCTCGACGGCGAGACAGCGGCGGGGGCGAGAGTACGCTTCGAACTGCCCGAATTGCGGCGCAGCTGGACAGCGACCGCCGACAATCAGGGCCGCGTTACCGGAACCATCGCCCTGCCGCGCCAAGCGCAGCTATGGAGCCCGGAAAACCCGCAGCTCTATACGGTGCGGCTGTCCTCGGGCGAGGACGCGGTCAGTGACCGGATCGGCTTTCGCACGATTGAACAACGCGGGCCGCAGCTGCTGCTCAACGGCAGGCCACTGACCCTGCTGGGCATCTCGATCCACGAAGAGGCGATCGGCGCGCGGCCAACCCGGGTGCTGGACGAGGGCGCGGCGCGCGCGCTGCTGACCGAAGCCCGAGCGCTCGGTTCCAACTTTGTCCGGCTGGCGCACTATCCCCACACCGAAACCATGGTTCGGCTAGCGGACGAGATGGGCCTGCTCGTGTGGAGCGAAATCCCGGTCTACTGGGACATCGACTTCGACAGCGAGGCTACGTACGCCGAAGCCAGCCAGATGCTCCGAGCGATGATTGCGCGCGACATGAACCGACCCTCGGTGGTGATCTGGAGCGTGGCCAACGAAACCCCGATCCGCGACAATCGCAACCGCTTTCTCCAGCGTCTGATTGCCGAGGCCCGCGCGGCCGATCCGTCGCGGCTGATTTCGGCAGCGATGGACAAGATGCCCGAAGCCGGCGGGCTCGATGCAGAAAACCTGATTGTAGTGAACGACCCGCTCGCGGCGCATCTCGACGTTCTGGCAATCAACCGTTATGATGGCTGGTACGGACCACTCACCCCGCCGCAGGTTGCCGATGTGCGGTGGGAGACGCGTTTCGACAAGCCGATCATCCTCAGCGAATTCGGCGCCGATGCGTTGCATGGCTACCGCGCCGATCCCTCGATCCGCTGGAGTGAGGATTACCAGAAGGCGATGTACGAACAGTATGTCGCCATGACCCGGCGCATTCCAAACTATGCCGGAATGTCGCCCTGGATCCTAAAGGACTTCCGCTCGCCACGGCGGTTCCACGGGCGGTTCCAGAACTACTGGAACCGCAAGGGGCTGATCGATCCGGAGGGTCAGCGCAAGCTCGCCTGGCAGGTGCTGCACGATTACTATCACGCTGCCCGAGGGCTGGAGCCGGGCGCGGGTGCTGCGCGATGAGGCGCGCGCTTGCTGCCGGCGCAGCACTGGCCGCGCTGGCGATGGCGCAAGGCACAGCCGCGCAGGAGCCAGCAAGCGCGACGCTGGAAGATGCGCGGGTCACATACGACGGGCGTGTTCTGGTGCTCGCCAACAGCCGGATCGAGCGGCGGTTTGACTGGAACGGCGGGGCCCTGATCACCACCTGGCTGGGCTTCGACGGCGAGTCCGGCTGGACCATGCGCAGCGAGACACCCGATCTTGTCCCGTTCGGAACATCGCATACTGCGCACAGCGCCAGCCTTACGCTGCGCGAGGTCGCCGCAGATGCGATCACCCCCGCGCATCTGGAAGTGTCGGTCGAAACACGCGGACCCACGCTGGACCTGCGCCGAACCTGCCGCGTGTTCCCCCGGGTTCCCGCGATCCCCTGCACAGTGGCCTATCGCGGCCAACCGCGCGAAGCGGACGACGCCGCACCCGCCACGCGCGACGTGATCGAGAACGCGGCGTTATCTGCCGACCGCCGTGGTGATGCGATCGAACGGCTGGCCTTGCCCCCCGGGCACTGGCCGCTGACGGTCGCCGCATTCCGCGCCGCGACCGATTATAACGACTGGCTGGTGGATGAAGACGAGGGCGAGCTCTACCGTCAGCCGCTGGCGCTCGCGGGCAACGTGCTCGAACTTCAGGACACGTTCGGGCGTGGGCAGATCTTCCTGATCAAGGAAGCACCTGCGAAGGCGGACCAGATCGCCTGGCCGGGGCACGATTTCGTGACCCAGCAGGGCAATGTACGGGTGGAAGGCAGCGGGATCGATCCCGCCACCCTCTCGCCCGACGCCTGGCGCAATGCCTATACGGTCACCGTTGGTGTAGCCGCGCCGGGGCGCGGCGCGGCACTGCTGGCGCGGCGCGCCTACATGGATACGCGGCGCAGCTATCGCCACGATCGCGATGGCATGATCCTGATGAACACCTGGGGTGATCGCAATCGTGATGCAGCAATGTCGGAAAGCTTCGCGCTGGCGCAGCTCGAAGCGGCGCACCGCCTGGGGCTGACCCATCTTCAGCTCGATGACGGTTGGCAGGCCGGTCTGTCGAAGAACTCCGCAGCGTCCGAAGGGGCTCTGTGGGAGGAATGGTCGACGGAGGCCTGGCAACCGCATCCGGAACGCTTTCCTCGCGGGCTTGGCCCGGTTGTTGCCCGCGCGAACGAGTTGGGGATGGAAATCGGATTGTGGTTCAATCCAACCCGCACCGAGGACTATGCCCTGTGGCAGCGCGATGCCACGATCCTGATCGATCTTTACCGTCGCCACGGCATCCGTATCTTCAAGATTGACGGGATCGAGGTGCCAAACCGCAAAGCCGCCGAAAATCTGGAGAAGATGTTCGCGCAGGTCAGCCAGGCGACCGGCGGGCGCGCGGTGTTCAACTTCGACGTCACCGCCGGGCGGCGACCAGGCTACCTCGATCCGGTAAACCGCTTCGGCAATCTGTTTGTCGAGAACCGCTACACCGACTGGGGCAACTATTACCCCCACCGCACGCTGCGCAATCTGTGGATGCTGTCGGCGCATGTTCCACCGCAATTCCTGCAGATCGAATTCCTCAATATCTGGCGCAATCCTGATCGCTACCCGCCGCGTGATCCATTGGCTCCGGCACGGGTGGGGTTCGAGTACGCCTTTGCCGCAACCATGATGGCGCAGCCGCTCGCCTGGTTCGAGGCAACCGGGCTGCCGGATGAGGCCTTTGCCACCGCGCCATTGTTGAAAGTCTATGGTGACCATGCTGCGTCAATCCATGAGGGGCAGATTCTGCCGATTGGTGAGCGGCCCGACGGAACCCGCTGGACCGGTTTCCAGTCGCTCGGGCGCGACGGCGAGAGCGGCTATCTGCTCGTCCTGCGTGAATTCAACCAGAGTGGATCGGTTCACCTTGCCACCCTGTTACCCCCCGGTCGACGTGTCCGGCTCGATCACCTCGCAGGCCAGGGACGCAGCCGAATGGTCCGGGTCGGATCGGATGGCCGCATCCCGATCGCACTGCCACAGCCGCACAATTTCGCCTTGTATCGCTATCACATCCTTGACCGATAGCGGCACAAAATTGGACTGACCAAAAAGTGAAATCAAACTTGCCAATTGCACGATAGCGGTCTAATGAGTCGCTTGAAGGGGCAAAACAAGCCCTGCGTGTCGAAAACAGCCATTTGGGGGAGTGAGAGAATGCCCGTTCGGTCCATGGACAGCGTCCGTTTGCGTTCGCGGATGGTTCTTGGTGTCAGCGCTGTTGCGTTGGTGCAATTCGCGGCGAGTGTCGCTCATGCGCAGGCTCAGCCTTCTTCCGGTGAGGAGGAAATTGTCGTCTCCGGCCAGCGCGGCGCGCTGAACGAGGCAATTCAGGCTGAGCGCGATGCCGATGTGCTCAAGAACGTCGTCACCGCCGACGATGTCGGCCAGTTCGGTGATCAGAACACGGCAGAGGCACTTCAGCGCCTGCCCGGGGTGAACATCGAGCGCAACGAAGGTGAGGGGCGCACGGTTTCCGTTCGCGGCTTGCCGTCAAGTTTCACGCAGGTGACGGTCAATGGTGCAAGGCTCGGTACCTCCGAGGCCGATTCCAGTACGGTTGCCCTCGATGTCATTCCGTCCGATCTGCTGGGAAGCATTGAAGTAAGCAAGACCTACACCCCGGATATGGACGGCGATACGATCGGTGGCGCGGTCGAGCTGAAATCCCTCTCTGCCTTCGACAAGAAAGACGATGTCACCACGATGCGGATACAGGGTGCCGCAGGAGAGTATGCCAAGACGGTCGGGCCGACTGTGTCAGGTAGCCTGGCACGCAAGTTCGCAGACGATACGCTGGGCATCGCTTTGACTGCCAGCTACTCCAAACGCTTCGTCGAAGGGGATGATCTGCGCAACGAGGACGGGTTCCAGCGCCTCGCGCGCAACGGCGACGTGTTCCTGTACCCGCGCGAGGTGAACCAGCGTTTCGAGCTGGGAGATCGGGAGCGTCTCGGTGGTACGCTCAACGTCGAATACCGTCCAAGCGATGGGCAGGAATACTATCTGCGCGCCCAGATGACGCGGTTGGACGATAACGACATCCGCATCCAGTCGCAGTGGCAGACCGAACGCGCAACCGGCAGCGAGATTCAGGAGATTGCGCCTGGTGGCGGACGGTTCATCGATGTGCGGTTGAGGAACCAGATTTTCTTTCAGCCCACTGTGGACCGGCAATTGGCCATCTCTGGCGGCCATGCAAATACCCTGGGTGCACTGGAATGGTCGAGCCAGCTGGATTATTCGCGCTCGCGCTGGACGCAGCGTGACGGGGTGCGCGGTCGATTCCAGATTGACGACATCGGTCAGATTGCCACGTATGACCGCGACAGTGCCTTCACCGAATTCTTCCGCGATCGCACACGCCCCGACCCGTTCGACCTGACACAATATCGCTTCCAGAACCTTCTGTTCATTGAGGAGGTTCGGCTCGATGAGATTTTCACGGCCCGGACCGATTTACGCTGGAATGTCAGCGATACGGCCTCGTTGCAGACCGGCATCAAGTATCGCAACCGCGACAAGTCGGCAGACAAGGAAGAATACAACGCCGACCCGAGCGCGTTTGGTATCGATCGGCGGCTAAGCGAGTTCCCGCTGCTGGAACGCCAGCCGCGCATGCAGACCTTTGGGCCTTTTCCTGCACTGACCGAAGCACGCGACCTGTTTATCAGCGAACGCGACCAGCTGCTGGGGCAGCCGGGTTTCTTCCGTGCCGACAACAGCGCTGCCCGCGATTTCAGCGTAGGCGAAGACGTGCTTGCCGGGTACCTTATGGGTCGCTTCGACTTGTCCGACCGCTTCCAAATCATTGGAGGCGTGCGGATCGAGAACACCAAGTTCGCGAGCACCGGCTTCTTCCTTGAGGCTGACGGAGAAGGAAATGCGGGGGGAGGGCCGGTGGTCCCGATCTTCCTCGGCACGGCTGAGCGGGAATACACCGACTGGTTGCCCAGCCTGGTGATGCGGTGGGATGCGACCGATAACCTGCTGGTTCGCGCCTCCTACGGCAAGGGGGTGAAGCGCCCAGACTTCGACGACGCAAGCAACCGGCAGCGCGTGTCATTCGACACGACCAATCCCGCGAATACCCGTGATCTTGTTGCCGGAAACCCCAACCTCAAAGCGCTCACGTCACACAACTTCGACCTGTCGGTCTCGTTCTATCCCTCGCGCACTGCGGTGCTCCAGGCAGCGGTGTTCCACAAGGAAATCAGTAATTTCTTCATCGATTTCGAAACCGACGTTCTGGCACAGGCGCCGATCACAATCCCGACGGGTGTCAACCCCAACTTCCGCAGCATCGAGACCGTAATCAACGGCGACAAGGCGCAGATTACCGGGCTGGAACTGTCCTACTCGCAGACTTTCCCGCAAGCACCTGGCATTCTTTCCGGCCTGTTCGTCAGCGGCAACCTGACTCTGGCGGATAGCAAGGCTGGAACCTCCACCCGCCCCGGGTTGGACTTGCCCTTCCCCGGTCAGGCGGACTTCACTGCCAACTTCTCGCTTGGTTACGAGGATGACCGGTTCTCCCTGCGTGGTTCGGTCAACCATCGTGGTGAAACGCTGGCCGGGATTTCGGGGACGACCTTTGCCGATGTCGAAGGCTTCCCCCAGGACCGCTACCGCGCCGCCTATACCCAATACGACATCAACGTCCGCTTCAACGTCACCGACTGGTTGCAGCTCTATGCCGACGCCATCAACATCACCGGCGAAAAGGATATCCGTTACTACGTCGGCGACAATTTCCCGCTGTATGAGCGGGTCCAGGATTTCGGCGCGACCTACCAGGTCGGAGCACGGATGACCTTCTGACCCGATACCCAAGCCGGGGGCAATCTCTCCTGCCACCCTG
>ERZ1066122.1826-NODE-1826-length-15715-cov-25.271009_pt1 | contig 15715 bp, 13 predicted proteins | sample MGYA00382769_ERZ1066122 | MGnify/ENA primary metagenome ERZ1066122 (study PRJEB33369, sample SAMEA5778352) | biofilm metagenome | biome: Industrial cooling water; feature: Water cooling tower basin; material: Biofilm | place: United Arab Emirates | collected...
CCATCATGTCGGCGTCGCCGCTGATCTGGAACGGCCCGAACTCCTCGATCCGGCGCATGCCGTCTTCCTTCACATTGCCGGCCACGATGCCCGAGAACGCGCGACGCAGGTCGGCCGCCAGCTCGTGCGGCTTGCGCCCGTGGTGCAGGTCGAGCGCGGCCATCGCCTCGTGCGTCGGCACGAACGGCTGCTGGAACGGCAGAGGGATATCCAGCGACCAGTTGAAGAAGAACGAGTCCTTCTGCGCGATGCGGAACTCGCGCACCTTGCGGATGCCGTGCGCCATGCGCTTGGCCACCTTCGGCGGGTCGGCGACGATGATCTCGTAGCGCGATGCCGCCTCGTCGCCCAGCGTCAGCCGGATGAAGCGGTCGATCTGTTCGAAGTACGGCGCCGCCGAGGCCGGGCCGGTGAGAATGAAGGGGAACGGCACGTGCGCGTTCTCTTCGCGCAGCAGGATGCCGAGCAGGTAGAGGATCTCCTCCGCCGTGCCCACGCCGCCCGGGAAGACGATGATGCCGTGGCCGATGCGCACGAAAGCTTCGAGGCGCTTCTCGATGTCCGGCATGATCACCAGGTGGTTGACGATCGGGTTCGGCGACTCCGCGGCGATGATGCCGGGCTCGGTGATGCCGATATAGCGCATGCGCTTGTGGCGCTGCTTGGCATGCGCGATGGTCGCGCCCTTCATCGGCCCCTTCATCGCGCCCGGGCCGCAGCCGGTGCAGATGTCCAGCCCGCGCAGGCCGAGGTCGTAGCCGACCTGCTTGGTGTAGAGATATTCCTCGCGGCCGATCGAATGGCCGCCCCAGCACACGACCAGATTCGGGTCGGTGGGGAACAACACCCGCGCGTTGCGCAGCAGCGCGAACACCGCATCGGTGATGCCGTTAGAGGTTTCCAGATCGCGCGCCGCGCCGTGGCCGTTGTTGAGCTCGATGGCGGTGTAGGCCAGATCGCGCACCACCGCGAACAGCAGCTCGGCCACACCGCGGATGATCGTGCCGTCGACGAACGCACTGGCCGGCGCCGCCACCAGATCGATGCGCACGCCGCGGTCCTGCTGCTGCACCTGAATGTCGAAGTCGGGGTAGAGCTCGCGCGCCGCACGCGGGTCGTCGCTCGGACTGCCGCTGGTCAACACCGCCAGCGCACAGCGCCGCAGCAAGTCATGCATGCCGCCGGTCGACGCATCGCGCAAGCGCGCGACTTCGTCCCGGGACAGCACATCCAGCGCACCGCGCGGGTAGATGGTGGCGTCCACGGTGGGCAGCGCCTGAAGAGTGGAGTCGTTCATCGTCCTGTTTCGCTTGTGTTTTCTCGTTTTGGCCGGCGAATGTAGCGCAGGCGGGGCGCAGTGAACAGGCCGCCCGTCCCGCTCAGGCGCGCTGTCCGGCAGCGCGCAAAAAACGAACGGCCGGGTTGCCCCGGCCGTTCGTGGTGTCGCATTCCGACCGCCAGGATCAGAACTTGTAGCGGAACGACAGCTGCGCCGACCAGCGCGAAATGCCACGGCTGTCGTAGATGTTGGAGGTGTCGGGGCTGTTGAAACGGTACACGTACTTGCCGGTGGTCGGGTCGATGCCGCCGTACTCGACCACACCGCGCGTACCCGGGAAACCGATCTCGTCGACCTGTCCCCAGTCCTTGTTCAACAGATTGCCGATGTTGGAGATATCCAGACCCACCTCGAACTTGTGGCCATCCATGAAGCCGGGCAGCTCCTGCGAGATGCGCAGGTCGAACTGGTGCACCCACGCATTGGTCGCACCATTGCGCTCGGCGACCTGGCCGCGGTGACTGTTCAGGTACTCGTTGCTGTAGACGAAGTTCCAGAACGCGGCTTCTTCCGCGGCGCTGCCGAACAGCACGTCGCCAGGAGCGACCGGGATGTAGAGCAGGTCGTTGTTGCGGCCGTCGCCGTTGGCGTCGTTGTCGAAGGTGTAGCTGAACGGACGGCCGGTACGGCCCTCGTAGAACAGACCGATCGAGGTGGTGTTGTCGCCGAAGAAGTCGTGCTGCCAGCGGACATTCGCGGTGAAGCGGTCCTTGATCTCGTAGCTCGAACGCGCAGCCTTCTCCTCGTTCGACTGGAACACCGCCACATTGGCCCACTGCGAGCCGGACGTGGAACTGGTCAGCGGGCTGACTTCACGCGCATTGGTGTAGGTGTAGGCGACCAGCCACGACCAGTTGCTCTCGCGACTGAACGGCTTCTCCAGCGACAGCGTGAGCTGCTCGCTGCCGCCCTTGCTGGTGGAACGCGCGATGATCGCGTCGTTGTATGCGCTCAGACGATTCGCACGCGTACCGACCGACGAACCGGTACCGAACTGGTTCCAACGCGACGGATCGCGGCCATTGGCGTTCCAGTAGATCAGACGCCCATCCTGGCCCACGGCAGTCGGTGCACCGAGGTTCAGTTCCTGGTAGTAGATGCCTTCCTTCACGTCGGTGACCACGGCCTCGACGCTGGCGACAAGGCCCCACCACGGCAGCTCCTTGTCGAAGGCCAGGTTGGCCTTCCAGATCGCGGGCTGCCCCAGATCCGGATCGACGAAGTCCACGGACTGGGTGCCGGGCACACCGCCGGTCAACGCCACCGGCAGCTGGTTGCGCGGGTCGGGCGAGAACACGTTGGTGCCGTTGTTGTCGAAGTAGTCGATGTACGAGATGCCGTTGTTCGAGTACGGGTTGGACAGCCACACCGACGCGGCCGCACCCTGGAACAGGCCGAAGCCGCCGCGCAGCTGGGTGTTCAGGTCGCTGTCGAAGCGGTAATTGAAGCCAAAGCGCGGCTGGAGCAGGCCATTGCCGTCGATGGTCGAACTGTTGTCGTAGCCGAAGGCGGCCGAAGCGGCAGCGTTGAAGCGCGGCGAATCCTTGACCATCGGCTCGTCGTAGCGCACGCCGAAGGTGAGGGTCAGGTTCTCGTTGACCGCCCAGGTGTCCTGCAGAAAGACGCCGAGGTTGCGGATGCCCCAGACCGCGGCCATGTTGTCCAGATTGCCGTCCAGCGGGTAGAACAGCTGATAGCGGCTGGACACGCCCGATTCGAAGGACTGCGCGCAATCGGCGGTGTTGATGCAGTTGAAGCTGTACACGCCGTTGGTGCGACGGCCGAACAGGTTGTAGATGTCGTTGTCTTCGTAATCGAAGCCGAACTTCACGGTGTGGTCGCCCACGAACCAGTTGCCGGCGAAGAACGCGTTGAAGGTCTCGGTCTCGAGCACGTTGGCGTGCGTGTTCTGCTCGGTGCCGAGGTTCAGGAACGCGTTGCCGATGCGGACGGAGATGGCCGGCAGGTTGGCGAGCGGCGTGCGCACGGCGGAGTAGTCGCGGTTGGAGAGCTTCAGCTCGGTGCTGAAGTTGCTGGACCAGTCGCTGAACAGCGAGGCGGTGTAGGTTTCCAGCTCGAAGTCGCGCACGTACTGGTGCGAGCTCAGCGCCAGGTTGGTGCTGCTGAAGCCGTTGAGGTTGGCCTGGCTCTGCTCGGACTTGCCGTAGCGGAAGCTGGCACGGTGGGCATCGCTGATGTTCCAGTCGATCTTGATGCCGTATTCCTCGGACTCGGTGTCCAGCGGCGGCAGGGCGAGCACGCCCGGATCGAAGCCCCACACGTTGCGCGCGATGCGGATGACTTCGTCGATCTGCGGCTGGGTGATGTTGACGATGTTGGACTGGCCCGAACCGATCGGGCCGGTGCCGGCGCCGCTGCCGACGAACAGTTCCTTGCCCTTGTACTTCTCGTAGTTGGCGAAGAAGAACAGGCGGTCCTTGATGATCGGGCCACCGAGGGTGAAGCCGTAGGTCTGCTCGTTGTCGAACAGCACCGGGCGCACGTCGTTCTCGTTCTTGCCGGACCAGTCGTTGTCGCGGTAGTAGGCGTAGACGCTGCCGCGGAATTCGTTGGTGCCCGACTTGGTGATGGCGTTGATCACGCCGCCGGTGCCGCCGGAGATGGTCACGTCGTAGTTGGCCACGTCCACCGCGATTTCGTCGATCACGTCCATCGAGAACGGCTGACGCGGGGTGGGCAGGCTGTTGGATTCCAGACCGAAGGCGTCGTTGGTGCTGATGCCGTCGATGCGGATGGCGTTGTAGCGCGGGTTCTGGCCGCCGACCGAGATCTCGTTGCGCGACTTGTCGGTCTGCGCGATGCGGGGGTCGAAACGGACGTAGTCCTGCAGGTTGCGGTCGATCGAGGCGAAGCCTTCGATCTGGTCGCGGGTGACGTTGCTGCCCGAGCCCATCTTGTCCGACGCGAACACCGAGCTGCCGCGCGTGCCGGTGACGCTGATCACGTCCAGATCCTGGCTGGAGAAGGACACGTCGATCTGCGAGACCTCGTCGAGGCTCAGATACACGTCGGTCTCGGTCTTGGTCTCGCCGTCCTTCTCGACGGTGATCGTGTACGGGCCGCCGACGCGGAGGCCGCGGGCGTTGTAGCGGCCGCTGGCATCGGTGGTGGCGCGGCTGACGGTGCCGGATTCGGTGTGGACGATGGTGACCTGCGCGCCGGCGGCGGGAGCGCCGTCGGTGCCGACGACCTGGCCGCCGACACCGGCGGAGGTGCTCTGCGCGAAGGCGGGAGCCATCGCGAGGGCGGCCATCAAGCCGATCGACAGCTTGGAAAGTCGGATGCGGTTGGAACGATTCATGGGCTGAGCCTCTGAAGGAGAAACGGTGCGGTGCGTGACGGAGGTGATGCGTGGAGCGGAAGCGGCAGGCCTGGACCGGCGGCATGTCGCGATTCGGATCGCGGACACCCGACCGGCACCATCGCAACGAAGCCGGCGGACGAGCGGGCGCTCGCCAGTCGGCTTCACGAAGCGGCAGATGTAGACCGGGGGATTAATTAAAGGTTAACACGATACGGGGCCGAGATGACACTCTAATGACATTCAGCTTCGAGCCAAGTGATTGATCCGAAAGGATGAACATTCTTGAGACTCGACTTGAAGGAAGCGCCGGAATTGCCCGTGAAACATCCGGCCGGACGGCTCGGAGGACACGTGGGGACTGCCCTTGGCATGATCGCGCGTTCCGACGGGCGGGCCTGGCCCAAGCCGCCCGGTCGCGCGGATCATCGGCTGCGGATCACCCGGCGAACAACTCGCCGCGGTGCTCCGCCCCGGCCGCCGAAAGCAGCATCACGCACGCCGGGGCATGCGCCCCCGGGTCGACTGCCGCGGCATCGCCGTCCTCGACGAAGGCCTTGGCGCGCAGGGGGCTGCGCATGGGGCCGGGCGCGAAGCCACAGACGCGCACCGAAGTGGAAGCGAGTTCCCCATCGAGCATCGACACCAGGGCGGCGTTGCCGGCCTGGGCGATGCCGTAAGCGCCCCAGTAGGGATGCACCGTGCGGTCGGGCGGGTCGATCGCGAACACCACCGCCGCATCGGGCGCCGCGCGCAGCAGGGGCAGGCAGGCCTGGGTCAGCCACCAGCGCGCGGTGAGATCGACGTGCAGCACACGTGCGAACACGCCGGGGTCGACATGCTCCAGCGGGGTGAGACCGGGAAAATCCGCGGCGCAGTGCAGGATGCCGTCGAGCCGGCCCAGCGTCCCGCCGATGCGTTCGGCCATCTCGGCATAGTCGGCGGGTGTGGCGCCTTCCAGGTCCAGCGGGTACAGCAGGGGCTCGCCGCCCTCGCGGGCGATCGCATCGTAGACGCGGTTGAGCTTCGGCACCTTGCGCCCGAGCAGCACCACCTGCGCACCCGCCGCCGCACAGGCGAGCGCCGAGGCCCGCCCCAGCGCGCCATGCGCACCGACGATCAGGATCACGCGGCCCTGCAGGACCTCCGGTGCGGGCGCCGGAGATGCGGATGTCATGCGGTCGGACGCCATGGGTGCCGCATCAGGCCTTCTGGGTCTCGGCGACCATGCGCGCCAGTTCGCCGGATTCGTACAGTTCCAGCGTGATGTCGCAGCCGCCGATCAGCTCGCCGTTGATGAACAACTGCGGAAAGGTGGGCCAGTTGGAATAGCGCGGCAGATTGGCGCGGATCTCGGGCTCTTCCAGCACGTTGACGCTGTGGAAGCCGGTGGCGCCGGCCGCCTTGAGGGCCTGCGCGGTGCGGCTGGAGAAACCGCACATCGGGAACTGCGGCGTGCCCTTCATGAACAGCACGACTGGATGCGATTCGATTTCGGACTGGATCCGTTCGATCACGGACATGGCGGGGCTCCTGGCTGGCGGTGCCGACACGAGGGCGGCGCGCGGGGTCGTATGGGGACGTGTCACATCCGGTGGCGATGCCGCCGGACAGCCCGTCATTGTAAGCCGGAGGGCGCGACAACGCCGCATCCGGATGGAACGCGCCGGCGTCGCGTCCCGGACGACACTCCATGCAAGGCCGGCCATGGAAGACTGGGGTACGGTGCAGACGGCCTGGATGGGCACAGCCCATGGGGACGCCGAACACGGCATGCGCCATGCGGACCACACATGCCCGGCCGCTTCTCGCGCCCGCTGAAGCGCGCAGCGGTGCGGTTGAAATGCGGACGCCACGCCCCCAGTGCAGAACACCGTTGCGCCCGCGCATCGTGCATGGCGTGGACGCTGCCGCCGCCGCGCACCATACTTCGGACGCATCGCATCTCCCTCCAACACCCCTGCCGCGCCCTGCCCGGCGCGCCTTCACCCCGTCACAAGGAACCGCCATGGCCATCGAACTGCCCGCACTGCCTTACGACCGCGCCGCTCTCGAGCCGCACATCTCCGCCGAAACCATCGACTTCCACTACGGCAAGCACCATCAGGCCTACGTCACCAATCTCAACAACATGATCGGCGGCACCGAGTTCGCCGAGATGTCGCTGGAAGAGATCGTGCGCAAGTCGCAGGGCGGCATGTTCAACAACGCCGCGCAGGTGTGGAACCACACCTTCTACTGGAACTGCCTCTCGCCCAACGGCGGCGGGGCGCCCACCGGCAAACTGGCCGAGGCCATCGACGCCGCGTTCGGCAGCTTCGAGAAATTCAAGGAAGAGTTCACCAAGACCGCGGTCGGCACCTTCGGCTCCGGCTGGGGCTGGCTGGTGCAGCGCCCCGATGGCGCGCTGGCGCTGGTGAGCACCTCCAACGCCGCCACCCCGCTTACCGGCGAAGACACTCCGCTGCTGACCTGCGACGTGTGGGAACACGCCTACTATGTCGACTACCGCAACGCCCGCCCGAAGTATGTCGAGGCGTTCTGGAACCTGGTCAACTGGGACTTCGTGGCGTCGCAGATGAAGTGATCGGCGGTGGCGCTGTTCGCAGCGCATCGATTCGACACGAAGCACGACGGCCGGGGCAACCCGGCCGTTTTATTTGAAACCCCAAGAATCTTCATTTAAACCCAAGGGAGGGTTAAACCCAAGGGATGGTCGATGCATCGCCCGTCTCGTCGCGCATCGCGTCGCCAGCCTGGAGGAACCTGCTGCCATCGATCTCGACGCTGCCGTCATGCGTGGAGAAGACATGGCGACGCAGCAGGCAAGCAGGCAAGCCGCCGTCCCGCGAATGCGCTCGCTGAAACAGCAGAATCCACGCTGCGACGATTGCGGTCCTCGGAGTTGGACACGCGACGCACGACGACGGCTGCAGGCCGGATCTTGCTGGCGATCCGGTTTGCGTTGAATCCAGGCGCGTAACAAAGCCCATCGGTCTCGCCCTGCAGCGTCGGCCTGCGCTCGGCGGCGGAGAAACGACGCGAGCCGAGAACATGCCATCGCGGCTCTGGAATATCCCTCACTGCATGCGCACCGGGCGGAAGCCGGATGCCGCAGCGGTGGTCATTCCCGCAACCATTCCCTCAACGCAGCGCTGCCGCCACCGGCGCCACCTGCGCCTCGCGTCCCAGCGCCACGCCCACGTGCAGCAGTACATCGGCCAGTTCCGCCGACGAATCCGCGCGCAGGGTGGCGTGGCCGACCTTGCGCCCATCGCGCGGCTGTTTGCCGTAATCGTGCCAGTGGCCGGCGGGTTCGCGCAGGACGGGCGCCGCTTCGGGCATCGCGCCCACCCAGTTGAGCATGCAGGCATGGCCGAGCATGCGGGTGTCGCCGAGCGGCAGGCCGAGCACGGCGCGCAGATGGTTCTCGAACTGCGAGGTTTCGCTGCCCTCGATCGTCCAGTGCCCGGAGTTGTGCACGCGCGGGGCCATTTCGTTGGCGAGAAGGATGCCGTCGCGCAGAAACAGCTCAAGCGCGAACACGCCGACGTAGTCCAGCGCCTCGGCAAGCGCGCGTGCGTGCGCGACGGCCTGCGCCTGCAGATCCGCGTCGACGCGCGCGGGCGCGAGACTCGCCGACAGCACGCCGTCCACATGCCAGTTCTCGGTGATCGGCCAGGTGCGGAATTCGCCGTCGCGGCCGCGCACCGCGACCACGCTCAGCTCGCGCTCGAACGGCACGAAGGCTTCCAGAATCAGCCCGACCGTCGAGGCCTGGGCACCGAGCGCCTCCCACGCCGCATCCGGCGTCGCAGCGTTGGCTTTGCCTATTCCCGACTCCCCATTCCCGATTCCCTGCTCCCGAATCCGAAACTGCCCCTTGCCGTCGTAGCCCAGACGGCGGGTCTTGAGGATGCAGGGCGTGCCGATCTTCGCCACTGCGGCATCGAGCGCGGCACGGTCGGGCACGTCGACGAACTCCGGCACCGGAATGCCGAGCTCGCGGAACAGGGTTTTCTCGACGAGACGATCCTGCGCCACCGCGAGCGCGCGCGGACCAGGGAAGACCGGCACGCGTTCGGTCAGCCACTGCGCGGACTCGGCCGGCACGTTCTCGAAATCGAAGGTGGCGATGTCGACCTGGCCCGCGAATTCGGCCAGCGCCGCCTGGTCGGTGTAATCGCCCACGATCAGCGGCGCGAACTGCCCGGCGCAGGCGTCGGACACGGTGTCGAGAATGCGGAAGCGCAGACCCAGCGGCGCGCCGGCCAGGGCCATCATCCGCGCGAGCTGGCCGCCGCCCAAAATACCGACTGTGGTCATGCCTGCGGATCCGCCGGCAGCGGGATGCGCGGGTCGTCGTGCGCGGCCACGTCATCGGTCTGCTTGGCGCGGAATGCGTCCAGTGCGGCGGCGACGGCGGGGAAGTCGTGCGCCAGCATCGCCGCGGCGAACAGCGCCGCGTTGGCCGCGCCGGCATGGCCGATGGCGAAGGTGGCGACCGGCACGCCGGCGGGCATCTGCACGATCGACAGCAGCGAATCCAGGCCGTTCAGCGCCCGGCTCTGCACCGGAACGCCGAGCACCGGCACCGGCGTTTTCGAGGCGAGCATGCCCGGCAGATGCGCGGCACCGCCGGCCCCGGCGACGATCGCGCGCAGCCCACGGGCGCGCGCAGTGGCGGCGTAGTCGAACAGCACGTCCGGCGTGCGATGCGCCGAGACCACACGCACTTCGTGCGGCACGCCGAGGGCTTCGAGCTTCTCGGCGGCGTGGCGCATCGTCTCCCAGTCGGAGCGCGAGCCCATCACGATGCCCACCAGCGGCGCGGCGGCCTCGGAGTTGCCTGTCCGGGCGGGCCCCGCGGCGGGGGTCGTCATGGTCGTCGTCATGGTCGTCGCCCAGGTAAAAACGTATTCTAACGGCCTCCGCTCCGGCGCCAAGCCCGCATTACGCCCATGGATCGCAAACTGCTCGACCTGCTGGTCTGCCCGGCCACCCGCCAGCCGCTGGCGCCACTCGACGCACCGGGTCTGGACAAGCTCAACCGCGCCATCGCCGCCGGCATGGTCCGGCGAAACGACGACAACCCGCAGGCCGACGCGCTGGCCGAGGCGCTCATCACCCGCGACCGCAAGACGGTCTATCGCGTGGACGACGGCATCCCGGTGCTGCTGATCGAGGAAGGCATCGACTTCGGCCAGATCGAGCGCGGGGCGTGAACATCCCGGGCACTAGCGGCACTGGCGGCACGGGCCACGGCGTCGACGCGCAGACGCTCGCGCGCGCGGTCGCCGACAACGTCGCCGCGGCGCTGGCCGAGGACCTGGGCGAGGGCGACACCACCGCCGCGCTGCTGCCCGACAGCCCCGAAACCGCCTATCTGCTGTGCAAGCAGGAGGCGGTGATCTGCGGGCGTCCATGGTTCGATGCCTGCCATCGTGCGCTCGACCCCGATGTGCGCATCGACTGGCGCGTGGAAGAAGGCGCGCGCGTGGCCGCCGGCACCGTGCTGGCCACACTGCAGGGCCGCAGCCGCGCGCTGGTGTCGGCCGAGCGCGCATCGCTGAACTTCCTGCAGACGCTCAGCGGCACCGCGACCGAGACCGCGCGTCATGTGGAGGCGGTGCGCGGCACGGGCACGCGGATCCTCGACACGCGCAAGACCCTGCCCGGCCTGCGCATCGCGCAGAAATACGCGGTGGCGACGGGCGGCGGCGTGAACCACCGGATCGGCCTGTACGACGCGGTGATGCTCAAGGAAAACCACATCCGCGCCTTCGGCTCGCTGGCCGGCGCGGCCGCCGCGGCGCGCGCGATGCATCCTGCGCTGCCGCTCATCGTGGAAGTGGAAACCCTGGACGAACTGCGCGACGCGCTGGACGCCGGCTGCGACCGCATCCTGATCGACGACTTCGGCGCCGAACAGCGCCGCGAGGCGGTGCGGATCGCGAAATCCGCGCCTTGGGACGGGCGCATCCCGCTGGAGGTCTCCGGCGGCGTGGAACTGGCCACGCTGCGTGCGATCGCGGAGGACGGCGTCGACTGCATCTCCATCGGCGCGCTGACCAAGCACGTGCGCGCGGTGGACCTGTCGCTCAAGCTGGGGCGGCCGCAGGGCTGAGGGCGGCCGCAGGCGGGCCGACCTGCACGCACGTCGATCTGCGCATCTCCACCGCCGGATGGGCCGGCTCATCGCGCCCCGGCGCACGCGCCGGCGGCACCGAAACCGGCGTCAAGGCATCAGCATCAAGACATTCAGCATCAAAACCAGAGTCGGAACCCGTTCTGGTTCCCGTGTCAGAACCAGACCCTGTGCATCGCCTGCAGGAATTCGCTCGACACTTCAAAGCCGGACGCGGAACCGATCACCGAATCGACACCACAGACCGGGCAGAGCGCCGTCTGGCCCACACCCTGCGCGTCAGCATCGATCCACTCCTCGATGCGCGCGGGTGGATACGTCTCGCAGCAGTGGAAACAACCGCAGCGTTCGCTCGCCAGTATCTCTGCGCAGTGGTCCGCCGAGTGACGGTGCGCGTCCCGCGACACCGATGGATCCGGCGCGCTCAACGCAGGGCGAACACGACCGCCGTCGCGACCACCATCGCCGCGACCACCCACACCCAGCGCGGAATGCCGGCACCCGACTCGCCGCGCGCCTGCGGGATGTCCTGCCCCACTTCGAACAGCGTGAAACGCAGGGTGTCGAAGCCGATCTCGTCGCCGGCCTTGGCGACCGCATGCTGCACGCGCTGACCGTTGTGGTAACTGCCGTTGGTCGAGGCGAGATCTTCCAGCACCACGCCGTCGTTGGTGGGAATGAGCTTGGCGTGCTTGCGCGAGAGACCGGCTTCGTCGATGCGCAGCTGGCACTCGGTGGCCCGGCCGACGAAGGTCGTGCCGGGCAGCGCGAAATGCTTGCCCAGCATGCGGCCGTTCTGCGCGCGCAGCGCGAATTTCGGCAATGCCGCACGGACCATGGTGGCGCCGATGTCGTCGTTGGCGGGCGCAAGCGCGGCCCGCTCGCGCACGGGGGCGGGTTCCCCTGCGATCAGGGTGGCTTCCACCCCGCCGAAGCTGATGCGGTCGCCATCGCGCAGCGCGATCAGGCCCTCGACCGCGCGCTGGTTGACGCGGACCTCGGCGCCATTGGCGACCCGCAGCATCACGCCCTGCGGGCCGAGCTGCAGTTCGCAGTGGCGCGGAAGCAGGCCGGGAGCCTGCAGCACGATGTCGGCATCCGGTGCGGAACCGATGCGGCGCACGCCCTGCGGCGGCAGCGACTGGGTGGTGTCGTCGGCGGCAAAGACCAGTTTCATGCGGTGTGCTCCATCGTCGGGGATTGCAACTGCGGCGGACAGGCCGCAGATTGGCGGTCATGCAGACATTGTTCTTTCTGATGCTGGCGTTCGGCGGGGGCTTCGCCTTCTGGAGCGCATCCCGGGCCGCGGCCGAGCGTGCGATCGCGCTGGGCCGCGAGGCGTGCGCGGCCGCGGGCGTGCAGCTGATCGACCAGACGGTGCACGCCACCGGCATGCGGCTGCGCCGGGGCGAGGACGGCTGGCTGCGCGTCGAACGCAGTTTCCGTTTCGACTATTCGGAGGACGGCACCGACCGTCACAGCGCGCGCATGGTGCTGCATGGGGACCGCCTGGTGGCCTTTACCGGCCCGGCGGTGCGCCCGGCGGAGCCGAGCGATCGACTGTTGCGTTGACGCCTGCTGCGCTGAGACCGGCAGGACTGTGCCGCAGACCGGCACGATGCCGACAGAGACGGTCCGCGATGCGATACCTGTACATGTCATGGACTGCCCCCCGCAGTCTCCGGCACCGGGCCGGATGGTATGGATACGCCAGTCCGCAGCGGACGCTGGACCGGCCTGTCTGGTGTGCTCGACGTGACTCGTTCGCCTTGACTCGTTCGACCTGACCGGCGCGCTCGGATCGGCCCGCTCGGATCAGAATTACTTCACCACCCGCAGATGCCCGCGCTTGGGAGACGGCGGCGTGTCGTCCCCGTCGCCGGATGCCCCGGTACGCTCGTGCGCGCCGGCATCATCCGCATCCAGGTTGTCGCCGCCGTCGAACGTGACCTCGTCGTCGACGGCATGCGCGCCGGCACCGGGCATGTCCTCGGGAAGCGCCATGCCCTGCCCGGTTTCTCGTGCATACATCGCAAGCACCGCGGACACCGGCACCGACACCCGATGCCCCACCCCGCCGAACCGGGCGGTGAAGGAAATCGCTTCGTTGCCCATATCCAGGCCGGCCACTGCGCGATCGGCGATGTTGAGCACCACCTGGCCGTCACTGACCGCAGATGCAGGCACCTGGACCCCGGGCTTGGCCGCATCGACCAGCAGATGCGGTGTCATGCCGTTGTCGGCGATCCACTCATACAGCGCCCGCAGCAGGTACGGGCGGTGACTGGTCATGCGCGGGGTCCGGGCCTCGTTCATGCGGGCAGTGTACTCCGAGTGGTGAAAATGGGCAGCGCGGGGCCGGCGATGGGGGCGTCGCCCGCGACCGGCATCACGTTTCGGGCGGATGGGCAGGCGCTTTGCGCGACACGGCATGCGACCTGCAGGCAGGACGGCCGGGGCTTCGTCCCGGAGCGGTTGGCGCAAGCGCGGCGACAGTCGATGCGCTGGCGCCTGCCTCATGCGGCAGGCGCGTCTGATGGCAGCTTCGATGGCACGACCGCGGCCGGAATGGATCCCGCAAGCGGAGCACCATCGGACATGGGCCCGGCGCGAACCTGACGGCGACGGCGCCGGCCGAAATGACTCAGACCGGCAGGTCGCGCAGATTCTTTTCCTGCGGGGTCATGCTGCGCACGAAGCCCGGATTGCGGAAGATGCGGTTGCCGTAGTCCTCGATCGCCTTGCCGTCCTTCGGCAGGGCCACGTCCAGCGAATGCAGACGCCAGATGATCGGCGCCATCGCGCAGTCGGCGAGGCTCATCTCGTTGTTCAGGAAGAACTTGCTGGCCTTGAACAACGGCACCGACGCGGTGAGCAGTTCGCGCAGGCGCTTGCGCGCGGCCTCGGCCTGCTGCTTGTTGCCGAACTGGATGGCCTGCACCTGCGGCACCCAGTCGTGCTCGATGCGCAGCATCGCCAGGCGCAGGCGCGCGCGCGACAGCGGATCGATCGGCATCAGCGGCGGGTGCGGATAACGCTCATCGATGTACTCGCTGACCACCGACGCCGCGTACAGCACCAGTTCGCGTTCGACCAGGGTCGGCACGGAGTGGTATGGATTGAGGTCGATGAGGTCTTCCGGCGGGTTCTGCGGATCCACAGGCACCAGGTCGTAGGTGACGCCCTTGGCGGCCAACACCAGACGCACGCGGTGGCAGAGCACGTCGTCGACAGAAGAAAACAGGGTCAGGGTATTACGCATACGCGGACTCGCAATCCTTCCGGAAACGAAGAAGCGCTCCGCTGAGGCGGAGCGCTTCGGGATGAGAGGCGACACCGAGGCCGACCGCCTTGGCCGCGGCGCCGGCATGCAGGACGCGCGCACATGGCGCGTGGCACGTCCGGACGGTGCTGCGACGGGATGCTGTCGGACAGGACAGGGTCATCAGTGGACGTCGCGCCAGTATTCCTTCTTCAGCAGCCAGGCGAGGAAGGTGAACAGGGAGAGGAACAGGATCACCCACACGCCGGTCTTCTGGCGCTTGAGCGCTGCGGGCTCGGCCGCGTATTCGAGGAAGGCGGAGATGTCGCGGGCCACGCCGTTGAATTCCTCGGCGCTGAGGCTGCCCGTCTGCGAGATCTCCAGACGCTCCACCGGCGCTTCCTTGGTGTCCGGATTCACTTCGCCGTACACCGGACGCTGCACGCCCTGCAGCTCCCACAGCGGGTTGGGCATGGAGGCGTTCGGGAAGACCACGTTGTTCCAGCCCAGCGGACGGGACTCGTCAACGTAGAAGGTCTTGAGGTAGGTGTAGATCCAGTCGGTGCCGCGCACGCGGGCGATCAGGGTGAGATCCGGCGGCGCCTTGCCGAACCACTTCTCGCCGCCGGCGACCGGCATCGCGTTGACGATGTGGTCGCCGAAGTTGCCGCCGGTGAAGTTGAGGTTCTGCATCACCTGCTCTTCGGTCAGGCCCAGATCCTCGGCCATGCGCGAGTAGCGCAGGTACTTCAGCGAGTGGCAGCCGGCACAGTAGTTCATGTACAGCGCGGCACCGCGCTGGAGCGAGGCACGGTCGTCGAGATCGGCACCGGACTGCTGCAGCGGCACGCCACTCCCGGCGGCCATGGCCGATGCCGAGACCAGCAGGCCGGCGACGGCCAGCATGGCGTGCTTGAGCAAGGAGCCCCTGGAACGAGGCGCGGAAATCGGATTCTTCATCGCTGTGAGTCTCGTCGCGAAAGGCTTAGTCATGCATCGTCACCCGTTCCGGCACCGCCTTGGTCCTGTCGGCCTTGGTCCAGATCGGCATGGTGATGAAGAAGGCGAAGTACAGGAAGGTCAGCACGCGACCGATCCAGGTCTCGACCGGGTCGGTACCCGGGCCGGCGCCGATCTTGCCCAGCCAGACGAAGCTGATCGCGAACATGGCCAGCATGACCTTGGCGATGGTGCCGCGGTAGCGGATCGAGCGCACCTTGGCCTTGTCCAGCCACGGCACCAGGAACAGCACCGCGATCGCGCCGAACATCACCAGCACGCCCAACAGCTTGTCGGGCACCACGCGCAGCATCGCGTAATAGGGGGTGAAGTACCACACCGGCTTGATGTGCGCGGGCGTGACCAGCTTGTTGGCTTCGGTGAAGTTGTCGTGCTCGAGGAACCAGCCGCCGAACATCGGCGCGAAGAAGATGATGAACGCGGCGATGATCATGAAGAAGCCGGCGCCGAAGAGATCCTTCACCGTGTAGTACGGGTGGAAGGGAATGCCGTCGGCCGGCTTGGTGGCATCCCAGCGGTTGCCCTTCGGGCCCTTCTTGATTTCGACACCGTCCGGGTTGTTGGACCCGACCTCGTGCAGCGCGCCCAGGTGCAGCACCACCAGCAGCAGCAGCACCAGCGGCA
>ERZ1066122.1832-NODE-1832-length-15677-cov-15.499424_pt1 | contig 15677 bp, 11 predicted proteins | sample MGYA00382769_ERZ1066122 | MGnify/ENA primary metagenome ERZ1066122 (study PRJEB33369, sample SAMEA5778352) | biofilm metagenome | biome: Industrial cooling water; feature: Water cooling tower basin; material: Biofilm | place: United Arab Emirates | collected...
TGGCCAGCACCTCGGTCTCGTCTTCCTGGCGGATGTCGCGCATCGCGGCCAGTTCCGGGTGGCGGAAGGTGGCGTTGTCGTCGGAGTTGATCTTGCCGTCGAGCACGGCCAGGTCGCCGTTGGTGAGGATGGCCAGCGGGTTGAGTTCGACCAGGGCCAGGTCCTTCTCGTTGAACAGCTTGTACAGGCCCAGCATGATCTTGCTCAGCTGGCCCACCTGCTTGGCGTTCAGGCCCAGGGCGAAGCCCATCTCGCGGCACTGGTAGGGCTGCAGGCCCTGCACGAAGTTGACGTTGAGGGTCTTGATCGCGTCCGGGTTCTCGGCGGCGACCTGTTCGATCTCCATGCCGCCTTCGGCCGAGGCGATGAAGGTGATCGAGCGCGTGCCGCGGTCGACCAGCACGGAGAGGTAGAGTTCCTTGGCGATGTCGGTGGCCTGGGTCACCAGCACGCTGTCGACCGGCAGGGCGATGCCCGCGGTCTGGTAGGTGGCCATCCGGGTGCCGAGCATGCCCTTGGCGTACTCGCGGACCTGGTCAAGGGTCTTGGCGAGCTTGACGCCGCCGGCCTTGCCGCGGCCACCGGCGTGGATCTGGGCCTTGACCACCCAGAAGTCGCCGCCAATGGCCTTGGCCGCATCCACGGCCTCTTCAGGGGTACGGGCGACGCGACCGGCCGGGACGGCGATGCCGTAGTCGGCGAACAGTTGCTTGGCCTGGTATTCGTGGAAGTTCATGCGGCTACCTGTGCTTGGGGAGGGCTCGCGAGCGAGGGGCGGTATTGTCGCCGACCCCTCCGGCAAAGGCAAAAGACCCGGGGCGCGGGTCCGCCGGACCGCCCGTTGGCCGCGGCGGACGCGCGTTCACAGGCATAATCGGGCCATGGCCGCCCCCTCCCGCCGCAGCGCCCAAGTCGCCTCGCCCCAGCGCCGGGAGCTGTACTTCTTCGCCCTGTACCGGGTGCTGGAGGCGGCGCTGCTGGCACTGGTGGCCTTCAGTCCGCTGGGCGGCGCCATGCTCGAGATCCGCCAGCCGGGAGTGCTGCAGGGCATCGTCATGGTTTACCTGGCCGCCGCCCTGGCCATGGTCTACGCCAGCTTCCGCAGCCAGATGCCCACCCGCCACCAGGCCGCCCTGGGCCTGGGCGTTGACCTGCTGGTCGCGGCCGGCGTGCTGGCCACCACCAGCGGCAGCCAGGGCGGGATCGCCCTGCTGATGCTGTTCAACGTGGGCGCCGGCGCCCTGATCCTGCCGCAGCGCGCCGGCCTGGGCTTCGCGGTGGCGGCGGCCGTGCTGGTGCTGACCGACAGCCTGCTCAACCGCACCTTCGACCCGCTCAACGCCCGGCCGCTGGCCGAGTCGGTGATGTTCAGCGTCACCTACCTGGCCACCGCGGTGCTGTGCGAACTGCTCAGCCGACAGGTCACGGAGTCGCAGGCCCTGGCCGAGCGCCGCGGCGAGGAGCTGGCCAACCAGGCCGAGATCAACGAGCTGGTGATCCGGCGCATGCGCACCGGCATCCTGGTGGTGGACGGCGAGCACCGGGTGAAGGTGTGCAACGAGGCCGCCTGGGGCCTGCTGGGCAAGCCCTCGCCGGACCGGCAGGAGCTTTCCGACATCGCCCGCGACCTGCACCGCGCCCTGCTGACCTGGCGCCAGGGCCGCGGCGAGATCCCGCGCGCCATGACCCTGGCCGAGGGCGCCCCCGAGGTGCTGCCCCGGTTCGTGTCGCTGAGCCTGACCGACAACCTGTTCCTGATCTTCCTCGACGACAGCCGCATCTACTCCGACCGCGCCGAGGAGCTGACCCTGGCCACCCTGGGCCGGCTGTCGGCCAGCATCGCCCACGAGATCCGCAACCCGCTGGCCGCCATCAACTATTCGGTGCAGCTGCTGGAGGAAACGGCGGTGCTGCCCGAGGCCGACCGCCGCCTGCTGGAGATCATCCACACCCAGTGCCAGCGCATGAACGGCATCGTGCAGGACATCCTGGGCCTGGCCCGGCGCGAGCGCTCGCAGCCGGAAACGCTGGACATCAGCCAGTTCGCCCGCCGCTTCGTCGAGGAATACCGGGCCAGCCACCCGCTGGAAACCGACATCCTGCAGGCGGTCAGCCACCGCAGCACCCTGGCCATGGCCGACCCGCGGCACCTGCACCAGGTGCTCACCATCCTGGTCCAGAACGCCCTGACCTACGGGCGGATGCCGGGCGAACCGGCCAAGGTGACGGTGTCGGTGCCCAGCGCGCCGCCGGGGGCGCCGCCCGAACTCAACGTGCTCGACCGCGGCCCGGGCATCCCGGCCTCGGTGGCCGACCAGATCTTCACCCCCTTCTACACCACCAGCGAACATGGCACCGGCCTGGGCCTCTACATCGCCCAGCAGCTGTGCGAGGCCAACCAGTGCACCCTGAGCTACCAGCCGGTGCCCGGCGGCGGCAGCTGCTTCCGCATCATCCTGCCGCCGGGCATGACCCTGATGCAGGACGACAGCCCGACGGGGCGGCTCAATCTGGCCTGAGACCCACGCCTTCAGCTAATGTGTAGGGGTTCCCGCCCCCGACCGGTAAGTGATGACGACCCCCCGCAGCGCCCTCGTGGTCGATGATGAACGCGACATCCGGGAGCTGCTGGTCCTGACCCTGGGCCGGATGGGCCTGCGGGTGGACACGGCGGCCGACCTGTCCAGCGCGCGCGCCCAGCTCGCGCAGGGGGCCTACGACCTGTGCCTGACCGACATGCGCCTGCCCGACGGCTCGGGCCAGGACCTGATCGAGCACATCGCCCAGCGCTACCCGGACATCCCGGTGGCCATGATCACCGCCTTCGGCAACGTCGAGGCCGCGGTGCAAGCGCTCAAGGCCGGCGCCTTCGATTTCGTCACCAAGCCGGTGGACCTCTCGGTGCTGCGCCGGCTGGTGCAGCACGCGCTCGACCTCAACGAACAGCGCCGCAGCGCCACGCCCGCCAGCAGCCGCCTGATCGGCGATTCCCCGCGCATGCAGCAGCTGCGGCAGACCATCGGCCGCGTCGCGCGCAGCCAGGCGCCGGTCTACATCAGCGGTGAGTCCGGCGTGGGCAAGGAGCTGGTGGCGCGCCTGATCCACGAGCAGGGCTCGCGCGCCGGCGGCAGCTTCGTGCCGGTGAACTGCGGCGCCATTCCGTCCGAACTGATGGAAAGCGAGCTGTTCGGCCACAAGAAGGGCAGCTTCACCGGCGCCCACGCCGACAAGGAAGGGCTGTTCCAGACGGCCAACGGCGGCACCCTGTTCCTGGACGAAGTCGCCGAGCTGCCCCTGCACATGCAGGTGAAGCTGCTGCGCGTGATCCAGGAGAAGTGCGTGCGCCCGGTGGGCGCCCCGGCCGAGCTGCCGGTGGACGTGCGCATCCTGTCGGCCACGCACAAGAACCTGGCCAAGCTGGTGGAGGAAGGCAAGTTCCGCCAGGACCTCTACTACCGCATCAACGTGATCGAACTCGCCGTGCCGCCGCTGCGCCAGCGCCGCGAGGACATCCCGGTGATCTCGGCCGCCATCCTCAAGCGCCTCGCCGGCGAGCAGGCCGACGCCCTGCCCGCGCTGTCTGAAGAAGCGGAGGCGGCGCTGGCCGCCTATCCCTTCCCGGGCAACGTGCGCGAACTCGAGAACGTGCTCGAGCGCGCCGTGGCCCTGTGCGAAGGCCACCGCATCGAGGTCGCCGACCTCTACCTGCCGCAGGTGGACAGCCTGATCGGCCAGGAGGCCGACGCCCCGCTGCGCACGATCGCCCCGCCCTCGCCCACCGCCTTCGGCCCCGACGGCACGCCGCTGCCGGACGCGATCGAGCAGATGGAGCGCGAGACCATCCAGAAGGCGCTGGAGGCGAACCGCTACAACAAGACCAAGACGGCGGCGGCGCTAGGCATTACGTTCCGGGCGCTGCGTTACAAGCTCAAGAAGCTGGGTATGGAGTAGCTCCCTCGCCGCGCCTCGCCGCGCCGCGCCAAGCACAGTACCGGCGTTCCTGAGTCTTGCGCTCCCACCCTCGCCCGTCGGAACGGGCGGGGCAATCACGGCGGCCAATGACCTCTCGCGATTCAGCGGCGCACGGCTGCCTTTTCAAGCCAGGCGGACAAGAAGGTGCGACCGAAAGTGTAGTGCTGCGTGCGCGGCGGCGCTTTCGCACCATACTCGCGTTCAATGGAGTCGGCCGACGTCCAGTCGCCGGAGGCGATTGCACCGAGCCTCGCGATCAGGATCATCTGCTCGTGTACCAGACTGGGCTCCACAGATCCGATGGCCTCAAGCGCCGCGAGTCCATCACGATGCATGGCGGCGCCGTCGCGCGCGGCGGCGGCGGCGTACGCAGCCATGACCGCCCTGACCGTTTCTGGCTGGCTGCCCAGGTCGATCCATCTCGGATTGACCCACACGCCGTCGTGGTCCTCGAGCGGCAGGTAGCCCAAGTTAAAGTCGGCCATCAGCGAAACGGCGTCCAGCCACTCGCTCAGTCCGGCCTCGGTCACGGGCGAACCGGACAATGCCACAAGCCGCGAGACCTGCTCCTGATTGACCTTTGGGAACTCCTCGGCACCTAGGCCAGCAATCGGCTCGCCCAGCAGGTTCGCACGCATCGCACGGGCGATAGCGTGCTCAGTGGCCGAGATGCTGACAGGCGAGAAGGTGACCCCCCCCGACCGCGAGACAGGGCTGCGGCCGCCTGTCATTTCCAACAGCGGCATACCCACGCCCATCAGCAGGCGGAACGACGCCACCGACTCGCCGGTGAACCGCGCCTTCGGAGCCTCAAGAGCCACCACTGGATAGAAGTCGGAGTGCGGCGTCGCGTCGTACATCGCCACCAGCGCCTGGATCGTACTGCGGTCGCCCACCTGGCGCACCTGCAGGTCGCCGGTGCGGGACAAACCCACACGGCGAAGTTCCGCCAGTTGCTCCTGTCCGTCGAGTCGGCTGAAGTCCAGCGGCGGGAGCGGACGCTCGCTGGCCAGGAACAACAGATCGGCGGTATTGGTCATGTAGGCGTCAACGTACGGATATTCCTCGATCAGTGCCGACAGCATTGTCGCCAGCAAGGGATCGCTGAGCTCGTAAGTCTGGAGCCACTGCACCAGGATGCCGCCCTCTTCAAGGTGGCCGCGCAAGAACCGGTAGAACTCCTGGGTGAAAAGGCTGGCTACACCGCTGACCCAGGGGTTTGAAGGCTCCGAAATGATCACGTCGTAGCGCCGCTTTCCCGCCGAGAAGTAGGTGCGAGCGTCATCCACATGCAGGGCGGACCGATGGTCGCGATAAGCCCTGGCCACTGAACGCCCGAACAACTGGGCGCCCTCGTGCATTGCCGACTCGATCTCAATCGAATCAACCTGCCTCGGCCGACGACTGCCGAGCACCGTGTGCGTAGTAAGTCCCGAGCCCCAGCCGATGATTGCAATGGTCGCCGGGTCCGGGTGCGCGGCAAGAGGCAGTACACCCGCCATCGCCATCGTGATCTCGTCCTCGGAAGGCGGCAATTCGGTAATCAGCTGGATGGAGGCGTCAGGCTTGCCATTGGTGGCGATGGTCGCCACGCTGCCCTCGACGAAATAGGAGATGGTGGCCGTCTTGCCGTCCCGCAAATAGATGACCTCGGCCTGCTGGGACAACTCGACACGACCGTGGCGGAATACACCGGATGCCAGCGACTTCGGATCGAGCTGACCAAATACGAGGCTTACACAGACCACCACCAGCGTGGTGGCCAGTGCGCCCAGATAGGCCGGCGGACGGACTTTCTCGGCGAATGCCCGTAGCAGAATGACTCCCAACGCGATGTCGGTGAGAGCGGCCAGCGTGACCGCAAGCCGCAGGCCCATCAACGGGATCAGTATGTGAACGGCCAACGCAACGCCGATGATCGCACCCAGCGTGTTTGCAGCGTATATGCGACCGATGCTGGCCTCGCCTGCACCGCGACGCAGCAACGCCATAGTGAACAATGGGAGGGTCATGCCGGCGAAGAACGCCGCAGGGAACATCACGAGGAGTGCGATGCCCGCGCTGCCCAGGCTGTACCAGAAATAGCCACCATCGTCCTTGGGCAGGGACGCCATCAGCGCGCCCACCCAGCGGAAGCTTTGGCTGAAAATGGGAATGGAGATCAGGGCCGCAACGCCCATCCAGATCTGCGCGTAACCCGCGTAAGCCACTGCATCATCGACCTTCTGGCTGCGCTTGCGGATCCACAGCCCACCGAAGGCCAGGCCGAGGATGAAGGCTGCCAGCATGAGCTCGAAGGAGTGCACGGTCGTGCCCAGCGCCTGGTTGAGCAGGCGGATCCAGCCAATCTCATAAACGAAAGACGCCGCGCCCGACAGGCCGGTCGCCAGCAACATCATGCGGTAGAAGCCACCAGTGATCGTGGCGCGCCCGGCAGCCGGCGCCTGTGCGGCGATACGCTCGGAATCCGGCAGCGGCTGGGCATCGGTGCGGCGCGAGATGGCCCACGCCCCCAGGCCGACCAGCACGTTCACGGCGCCCGCAATTGCGATGGCACCCGGCATGCCCACCCAGGGCAGCAGCGCGAAAGTGGCGAACAGAGCACCGAAGGCGGCGCCGATGCTGTTGGTGAAGTACAAGCCGCCCAATATCTCGCCATCGGCCTTTGGCGCGACGCGCAGGTAGCCGCCGCTCATCAGCGGGAATGTCATGCCGAGCAGAACGCTTTGCGGCGCGATCAGCAATGCGGCGCTGCCCCACTGCCAGGCCCTTACGGCGGACTCGCTTCCGAGCGCGGGGTAGACCACGTTCTGGGACAAGTCGGTGTAACCGAGGAACACGAAGTGAAAGGCAAGGCCCGCCAAGCCGATCAGGATCTCGACCACAGCGTAGGCGAAAATCAGCCGTTTCCACTGGGCACCGCGGCTGCTGACCAACCAGGCGCCCAGCGCCATGCCTCCCATGAATATGGCCAGGACCAGGGTCTGCGCGTATGCCGCGTGGCCGAGGCTGAGCCCGAGGTAGTGCGACCAGATCGCCTGGTAGATGAGACCGGCGAAACCGGATGCCACGAAAAGGGCCAGAAGCGCCCGCTCAAGCCCGCCGAACCTAGCCGTCATGTTGCCCCTCAAAAAGTGTGTAGTGTCCCCGGCCGGAGCATAACCCACGGCACCCAGGCACTGGGGGCGGACGGCTTTGGGTCAGCCGAAGGGCAAAAGGTGACTATTTACGTCACAATGTGACCTGTCCTGATTTTCTTTTCCCTTGCGTGGAGACTGATGCCTATACTCGGCTCCGTGCCGGTCGGATCCGACTGGCACGGTAAATGCATCACAGAACAGGCACGTGCTTCCGCGCGGCCGACCAAGGAAGGCTTACCGACTTTGGCACGTGACAACCAACATCCACCCTAGGGGTTTCAAAAATGAAGAACATCCAGAAGGGCTTCACCCTGATCGAACTGATGATCGTGGTCGCCATCATCGCCATCCTTGCGGCGATTGCGCTCCCGGCCTACCAGGACTACATCGCCCGCTCGCAGGCGACCACCGGCCTGGCCGACATCCGTGGCGGCGTGACCGCCGTGGAAGAGATCATCAACCGCGGTGGCACCACGCCGATAAACAACCTCAACGCCGGCCCGGCCGCCAAGACCGCCCGTTGCCAGCCGCTCGAAGTGGCCGGCACGGTCGCCACCGGCGTCGCCACCCTGAAGTGCACCCTGTCGGGCAACCCGAAGGTGCAGGGCAAGGTGGTCACCCTGACCCGCAGCACCACCAGCGGTTCCTACGCCTGCACGATCCCGGGCCTGGACGCGCGCTACGCTCCGACCGGCTGCGCCACTCCGTAATCGGTGCAAATGCTGTAGCAAGAAGAGGGGGCGGCCAACCGCCGCCCCCTTGTTGTTCAGCGGAACCAATGACTCTGAACTAGCGCGGAAACTGTCCACTCAGGGGGGACAATGCCGTGTCCAAGCATCGCGGATTCACGCTCATCGAGTTGATGATCGTCGTGGCGATCATTGCCATCTTGGCGGCGATCGCATTACCTGCTTACCAAGATTACGTGACCCGGTCCCAAGTGACCGCCGGTCTGGCAGACATCACGAGCGGCAAGGCCGCTTTTGAGACCGAGGTTGTCGCGCGCGGTGCGACCGGGTTCTCGCTGCCGGACATCGGCCTGGCCCCTAGTACGCCCCGCTGTTCAAGCATCACCATGAACTTCACGCCAGCACTGGGTTTCATCCAGTGCAAAATGCTGGGCAACCCTAACGTCAACGGAAAAACCGTGAGGCTGGAGCGCAACAGCACCGGCGCGTGGAGTTGCGTAACTTCGGTCGCCGCAGCCCGACACAAGCCCGAAGGCTGCAGCTAGGGCTTTACAGGCAGCACGCCCTTCGGCACCGTGCTTGCACGGTACCGGCGCCTGAGGCGCTCCCTGCGAGAACCCCATGGCGACCCAAGCGTTTCCCCTGAACACATTTCGACGCTTCGTCGCGCCCCTCATCCTGCTAGCGGCCACCGCGCTGGTGTTTTGGCAAGGACTCGGCGGCGGCTTCCTACTCGATGACTTCCACAACATAGTCACGAACAAGGCGGTCCAGATTGAGAAGCTGGACCTCTCGTCCCTTGATCGCGCCATCAAGGCATATCCCGTCGATGGCACCGGACGCCCACTGGCCACGCTGAGTCTGGCTATCAATTACTGGTGGAGCGGGACCGATCCTTACAGCTACAAGCTGACCAATCTGGTCATTCACGCCGGCAATGGCTGGCTGGTGCTGCTTTTGATCCTCCGATTGCTGGGGTACTCCAGCCTGTCCGAGCGCACGCGGCTCACGGTCGGGCTACTGGTGGGACTTGCATGGGCGCTACACCCCCTTCAGGTATCTACCGTGCTTTACGTCGTCCAGCGGATGGAATTGCTGGCCACCACTTTCATGCTGTTGGCACTGTTGGCATACCTGAAAGGACGAACGGCACAGATCCGTGGAGAGCGGGGCGCCGGCCTGATCGTGCTTTCAGGCTTCCTGATGCTCACGGGCATGCTAGCCAAGGAGTCGGCAGTGGTGTTCCCCGCGCTGGCACTGGGATTGGAATTGACCATCTTGCGCTTCCGATGCGCGGAGGCCAGGCACGCGCGGCGGTTGGCTCAGGCTTATGCGGCGCTATTCGCCGTGGCCATCTTGGCATACCTGACCTTGGTGGTACCGTCGGCGCTGGCTCCGGACAACTACGCACTTCGCGATTTCACTCCGGTCGAGCGGCTGCTGAGCCAGGCACGGGTGCTGCCAATGTACATCGGCCAGATCCTAGTACCGCTGCCTGGCTATTTGACGTTCTATTACGACAACTTTGAACCCTCCCGCGGATTGTTCCTGCCTTGGACCACCGCAGCCGGCGTCGCGCTTCTGGCGTTGCTTGCATTCGGCGCCTGGTGGCTGCGCCACCGCGCCCCCCTTGTTGCGCTCGGGATCTTCTGGTTCTTCGCTGGGCACGCGCTCACCAGCAACGTCATCTCGCTTGAGCTCGTATTCGAACACCGAAACTACTTCCCGATGCTCGGGATACTGCTTGCGGCTGCGCTTGGCCTGCAGTGGCTAGCGCGGGGAAGTTCAGGCGATCTTTGCCTCGTCGCGGGCGCCGTACTCGTGCTAGGTTTCGCGGGCCTGGCCGCCATCCGATCCGCCACCTGGGGTGATGAGTTCCTGCTGGCGACCGACCTTGCGGCCCGCAACCCTACCTCGCCGCGCGCGAGCAGCGAACTTGGCACACTTTACGCCGGGCTTTCGAACGGAGATCCTGACTCGCCTTTCTTCACATTCGCCATAAAGGAGCTGGAACGCGGGGCTGCGTTGCCTGGCGCCTCACCCATCGCCGAGCAGGCGCTGATCCTGCTCTCTGCATCCTCCGGCCAACCGGTGCGCGACGAGTGGTGGGACACACTGCTTCGAAAGCTTCGGTCGCAGCCCGTCGGCCCGCAGGAGCTGGCAGCCGTCGGCGGGCTAATGAAGCAGCGCTACGAGGGGATGGAGTTGGACGATCGGCGACTCGCCGAGGCCTATCGGGTGATGCTGGACGCCCGCGACCTCGGCATCCAGTACCACGTCCAGTTCGGGGACTTCGCCATCCGCTATCTCCGCGATGACGCCGTCGCAGACGAGGCGTTCAAGGAGGTAGCACGCATGGGCAAGGATGATCCCGGCTATATCAACCAGGTGGCTTCCATGTTGGCTGCCGACGGCTACCTCCACCAGGCGGAGCTGCTGCTGGAAGAAAGCGAGCGGATGCGATCGCAGGCGGGCAAGACCGCCCAGCCTGCACCCTAGGAGACCGTGCCCTGCTCGTGATGATGGCCAGCACTTCTTATCCGGCGGACGACCGGGATTGGCGGGGCCTGTTCATCAGGCGCCTGGTGTATTCGCTCGCGGAGCGACCCGGCGTTAACCTTCGGCTATGGTCGCCCCCAGGCGAAAAACCGGACGGATGCGAGTGGGCCCATGTTCGCGACGATGCCCCCTGGCTGGCCCGCCTGATGGCCGAAGGTGGGATCGCCCACCAGCTCCGAGCTTCGCCCGTTCGCGGCGCACTCATCGCCGCAAGTCTCCTGCGGAGGCTGCGCCGCGCCTATTGCACCGGCCCCAGGCCGGACCTTCGCCACATCAACTGGCTGCAGAGTGCGCTTGCCGTTCCCGCCGACGGCATCCCGCAAGTGGTGACCGTGCTTGGAACGGACATGCAGATGCTGCGTATCCCCGGGCTAACCACTGCACTGAGGCGCATTTTCCGGGCACACCCCACCACGCTTTGTCCCAATGCCGACTGGATGCGGCCCGCATTGGAACGGCGATTCGGCGATGTAGCCAGCATCCGGGCGGTGCCCTTCGGGGTGGACAAAGTCTGGTTTGATGTTTCCCGAAAAGTCACCTCGCCGCCCCACGACTGGATTTGTGTCTCCAGGCTCACGTCCGCCAAACTCGGCCCGCTTTTCGCGTGGGGTGAGCGGTTCTTTTCAGGCCCCGAGCGCATCCTTCACCTGTTCGGCCCGATGCAGGAGACCCAGGCCATACCGGACTGGGTCCGCTACCACGGCCCCGCAACCCCGAGGCAACTGGTCGACGACTGGTTCCCACGGGCAACAGGGCTGATCACGCTCAGCCGTCACGCCGAGGGGCGGCCCCAGGTGATGCTTGAGGCCATGGCGGCCGGTGTTCCGATCCTCGCCTCGAACCTGCCGGCCCACGCAGACTTCATCGCGCAGGGGGAAACCGGCTGGCTCTGCGGCAGCCCGGAGGAGATGCGGGCCGGCATCGACGCTATTGAGTCGCCCGGGGCCGAAAGCCTAAGTACCACGGCGAAGGCCTGGGTGGCCCGGAACATCGGCACTTGGGCCGATTGCGCAACTCGGTTCCAAGGGATTTATTCTCAAACATGCGCAAGATCGCGGCCTATCTGATAGCGCTGTTCGCGCTACGCCGGCGGCAGGGAGCAAGCCAAGGAGTCGAATGAACACGAGAAGCAATGACACAGCGGTAGCCAGTGCGGTCGATTGCCCTGCATGCGCTACGTCGTCACGAGCCGTCGCCAACTACGCATCGCCCCACAACGGCATTACCTACTACCGGCACTGCTGCCCAGCTTGTTCCCTCCACTTCTGGTCCCCGCTGAAGGCCGACAACAGCATTTACGAGGACGCAGGATTCCCGGCGTACCGTGATTACCATGCCGGAAACCGCCCGTTCCCGCGATGGGCGGAGCCCTTGGTATCCGGACTCACAAGCCCGTCCGTGAACGCCTTGGATATCGGCTGCGGCGACGGCGCCGTACTGGCACGCTTGCAGCAATTGGGGGCGCGCGTCCGGGGCATTGACCTTGATCCGCAGAGCATTGAAATAGCGGAGTCCCGCTGCGGACCCGGGACTTGTTCCGTCAGCACGCTGGCGGACTTTGTGACGGACGCCGCCCGCTCGCAGGAGCAGTTTGACTTGGTGTCCTTCTTCGAGGTGCTTGAGCATCAGGTTGACCCAAAGGGGTTTCTCGCACAGGTGAAAAAGCTGGTCTCGCGGGCGGGAACGGTGGCAGGGAGCGTCCCGGACCGGGACCGGTTCCTGGCATGGATTGATCGCCGCTTGGACACCGGGGACCTTCCTCCGCACCATTTCCTTTGGTTTTCAATGGAATCGCTGCATGGCCTTCTGGTCCGGTCCGGCTACACCCGGATCAGCATCCGGCGCACCGGGCGATTAGGGCTGGGGGAAACCTTTCAGAAGACCCAACGGATGCTGGGCTCGCGGTTGGAGCGCATCCGCGGCTTTCCCGGGCCGCTGGCGAATGCCATGGCTTGCGTGGCTGCCTTTCCCCTCGCCTGCATTTACTGGCTGGGACGCAGGCGCCGCCCTTCGCATCTCTACTTCAGCTGCCATCCTGACTCACCGTAATGGGGCTCTCTCCTTGGCTTATCCCGGCGGATGCAATGTCGTGAGGCGACTGTTGCAGGCAATTCGTAGCGCGTGGGTCCCAATTTTCCTCGTCGCTTGCGCGGTTTTTGTCTGGTCTTACGCGGACACACTCTACGAGCACTTACGAGCATTGCGGCCCGTCGCCCCTGGATGGCTGTTGCTGGCACTCCTGCTGCAGGCGAGTGTCTGGTTTGCCCTAGCAGCGGGTTGGCGCGAGGTGGTGCATTCCCGAACCGGGATTCGCTATCCGGTCCGGAACGCGCTGATCCACCTCGCATTTTTCTCGCTCGGAAAGTACCTGCCAGGTAAGGTATGGGGCGCCGCGGCGCGCGCCCTCAACATGGGGCGCGAAGGCGTTTCCGGGACGGACAGTCTGGAGGCTACCCTGCATGAGCAATTCCTGGTGCTGCATTCCGCTGGCATCGTCAGCCTGGTGCTGCTGCCGCTGGTCCACCCCGGCTGGGTCCCCTGGCTGGCCGCCGCGATGGCTGTGGCCAGCGCCCCGATCGGTGGCCGCCTCGTTCATGCCTCCTTGCCATGGCTAACCCGCTTGCTCAAGCAGGACAGTAAGCCGCTGCATCGCTTGCCGATGGGACGTGCCGCCGCGCTTGTGGGCCAGTACGCCCTGGCCTGGCTGCTGCACGGGGCGGTCCTAGTGACGATTTATGCATCGCTTTTCGGCGGCTTATCCGCCATCGATGGCCCGATGTTCGGACTGCTGGTGCTGGGCAACACAGTCGGGATGGTCGCGGGATTCGCCGCCGTATTCGCACCGGCTGGCCTGGGCGTACGCGAGGCCATGATCACCGCAGTACTGGCACAGGGCATGCCACTCCCCGAAGCGGCGGCGCTGAGTATCGCCATGCGACTCTGGACCGTCGCGACCGACGCAGGATTCGGCGGACTTGCACTGCTTGCCCGCCCACGGGCGGCGGGCTGAGCCTCAGGGCTTCAGCAGCGTCAAGTCGTAGCCCGTACCCATTGCCTCCCAGTCAGGCAGCACCAGGCTCGCCACGAAGGCGCAGCAATTGACGGCGAGCACTGCCAGCCCCGCCAACGGAAGCAGCAGGATGGCCAAGGCCCGGGGCGACTGGTCGAGGGCGCCTGCGATGGCCAGATTGGACAACAGGCCGGCACTTCGAATTGAGTGCGTGCGTTTCACGAGATGCTTGACGGAAAAGCCATGCTGCTTCGCACGGCGGAGCCAGCCATGCGCCGTGAACCGGGCGAAATCGTAAGGCGCATCGTGGATTGGGTACAGGAATGGCATCGAGAAAAACGCTTGGCCGCCAGGCTTTAAGACTCGCAAGACCTCGACGATGACCCGATCGGGGTCGGGAACATGCTCAAGGACCTCAAGGCAGGCCACCGCATCGAAGCTTTCATCCCTGAAAGGCAGGGCAGCGGCGTCTGCAAAAATGCAGGGCTTGGCCCCGTAAAGTTCCCTTCCGGTTGCCGGGTAGTCAATGGAAACATACCATGTGCCGGACTTGACCTTGGCCCGCAACCACTCGTCGGCCGCCCCGATGTCGAGCACCCTCCCATCAACCGTTTCGAATGCAGCCGGCGCCACCCGGGGCCCAAGCAGCCACTGGGGATGCAGGGGAGTCCGACTCAACCAGCGCGCATGGCGCCGGAGCCAACTCACCCGCCGTTGCTCCGGTTGTAGGTCAAGGACGTGATCTGCTCCGACACCAAGCCGATCAGGAAAATGATGACAGCCGCACTGAACAGCAGCGCGCTCATGTTGGTGAAGCGGCCGGCAGTCAGGAACGTGTAGGCGTAGTAGCCGACGCCCGTGAAGAAGAAGGCCATCGAGGCGGGCAAGAACAATTTCAGTGGTGAATACAAGGTCGCGATCTTGAAGATGATCAGAAGGAACCGCACCCCATCCTTCAATGGCCTGATGTGGCTGGCCTTACCCACGCGCCGGTCCACCCGAACAGAAACGTAGTCCACTGGATACGCGCTCCGGAAGAAGGCCATCGTGCTGGTGGTCGGATAGCTGAATCCGTTGGGCAACAGGTGCAGGAACTCGCGGAACTTGTCGGCGCGAACCGCCCTGAAGCCCGAGGTCAGGTCCTTCACGTCATGGTCTGTCATCCAGCTGGCCAGCCGGTTGTACAGGCGATTGGCGAGCCCGCGCCCGACGCTGGCCTGGCCGCTGCCGTCCCGGGCACCGACCACCATGTCGAAGCCGGCCTCGAGCCGGGCCAGGAGCTGGGGGATCAGGGCCGGGTCGTGCTGCCCGTCGGCATCCATGAAGACGATCACTTCGCCGGTGGCCGCCCGCGCCCCGCGCTTGATGGCGGCGCCATTGCCCATCGAATACGGGGCCGACAACACCCGGGCGCCCAGCGCGGCGGCCACGGCGGCGGTGTCGTCGGTGGAGCCGTCGTCGACCACGATCACCTCGGCCCCGGGCAGGGTCGCGGCCAGGGCCGGCAGTGTCCGCCGCAGCCCCTCGGCCTCGTTCTTGGCAGGCAACACCACGCTGACCTTCATGGCCACCCCTGAATGGACCCGACCCCAAGCTTACTTGATCCCACCCCCCTCCTGACTATAAGAAGGTGCTGCAAGAGGCTGGCCAGCGGCCTGTTTTCGGGTACAGTTGGGGCATCCGTGCGTCTCTGGGGAGCAGAGTGAACGCCAACGCGACCGCCAACCTGGTGGGGATCACCGGCATTGCCCGGCGCCTGGTGCTGGACGGCGTCCTGGGCGAGGCCGACGCACGCAAGGCCTTGGACGAGGCCAGCAAGCAGAAGCGGCCGATCCACCTCTACCTGCTCGAGAAGAAGCTGGTCACCAGCGCCCACATCGCCGGCGCCAACGCCGTCGAGTTCGGCATGCCGCTGTTCGACAGCGCGGCGCTCGACCTCAGCCAGGCTGCCACCAAGCTCGTCAGCGAGGAGCTGATCACCAAGCACCAGGCCCTGCCGCTGTTCAAGCGCGGCAATCGCCTGTTCGTGGGCATCGCCGACCCCACCAACACCCGCGCGCTGGACGAGATCAAGTTCGCCGCCAACCTCACCGTCGAGCCGATCCTGGTCGACGAGGACAAGCTCCGCCGCAGCATCGAGCAGGCGCTCACCGCCTCCGACAGCATGGGCGACAGCATGGGCGACGACGAGGGCCTCGAGAACCTCGAGTCCACCGGCGGCGACGACGACGCGCCCGACAACCTGGCCGACACCAAGGGCGGCGACGACACCCCGGTGGTGCGCTTCGTCAACAAGGTGCTGCTCGA
>ERZ1066122.1835-NODE-1835-length-15657-cov-15.187732_pt1 | contig 15657 bp, 16 predicted proteins | sample MGYA00382769_ERZ1066122 | MGnify/ENA primary metagenome ERZ1066122 (study PRJEB33369, sample SAMEA5778352) | biofilm metagenome | biome: Industrial cooling water; feature: Water cooling tower basin; material: Biofilm | place: United Arab Emirates | collected...
GCTCGTCAAGGGCCAGAAGGGCATGCAGGCTGACGAAGTGCAGCCGATGTAATCCAGTCCCCCAAGGACTGAGCAAAGCCCCGGGTGGCAACGCCCGGGGCTTTTCTTTTGGGTCGCCGGCCGTCGTATGCTGCGGGCCGACCCCAAGCACGGAAGCCGGCATGTACACCCTGTACTACTCCCCCGGCGCGGCCAGCCTGGTCGTGCACTGGTTGCTGATCGAGATCGGCGCGCGCCATGAACTGCGCCGCCTGGACCTGGCCGCGGGCGAGCACAAGCGCCCCGAATACCTGGCCATCAACCCCAATGGCGTGGTGCCCACGCTGCTCATCCACGGCGAGCCGGTGGCCGAGGCGGCGGCGCTGGTGCTGCACCTGGCCGACGCCCACCCGAGCTTCGGGCTGGCGCCGGAACCTGGCAGCGTCGAGCGCGCGAAGTACTACCAGTGGGTGCTGCACCTGGCCAACACGCTGCAGCCGGCCTTCCGCACCTGGTTCTATCCGCACGAGGCGGCGGGCGAGGCCCAAGCCGAGGCCGCGAAGACGCGGGCGCGCGAACGCATCGAGGCCTGCTGGGACAACATCGAGGCGCACCTGGCCAAGCGCGGCCCCTACCTGCTGGGACCCACGGTGAGCGCGGCCGATTTCCTGCTGGCGATGCTGATGCGCTGGTCGCGCAACATGCCGCGCCCGGCCACTGACTGGCCGCAGTTGGACGCGCTGGCGCAGCGCATGAAGGCGCGGCCCTCGTTCCGCCTGCTTTACGAGCGCGAAGGCCTGAGCGAGTGGGCCTGAGCCGGTGAACGCCGGGCGCGCCGTGCTGCTGGCCGGGGCCACCGGCCTGGTGGGCGGCCGGGTGCTGGAAGGCTTGCTGGCGCGGGCCGACGGCCCGCTCGTGGTGGCGCCGGTGCGCCGGCCGCTGGCCACGGCGCATCCGCGTCTGCGCACGCTGGTGGGCGCCTGGGATGCCGCGGCAATTGCCGGGGCGCTCGACGGGGCGTCGCTGGACGCCTACGCCTGCTGCCTGGGCACCACGATCCGCCAAGCCGGTTCGCGCGAGGCGTTCCTCGCGGTCGATCGCGACCTGGTGCTCTCGCTCGGCGAAACCGCGCGTGCCCTCGGCGCGCGCCAGGCGCTGCTGGTGTCGTCGGTCGGCGCCAGTGCGCAGTCGGGCAACTTCTACCTGCGGGTGAAGGGCGAGGCCGAGCGCGGCCTGGCCGGGCAGGGCTTCGAGCGCGTCGATTGCCTGCGCCCGGGACTGCTGCTGGGGGAGCGCAGCGAACGCCGGCGCGCGGAAGGCTTGGGGCAGCGGCTGGCGCCGCTCGCCAACCCGCTGATGCGCGGGCCGCTGCGCCGCTACCGCGCCATCGGCGCCGACGTGGTGGCCGGCGCCCTGGTGGCGCTGGCCGGCCGCGAGGCGGCCGGCCGGTTCGTGCATGAGTACGACGCGCTGGTGGCGCTGGCCACCGGCGCCGCCTGAGCCTTACTCGAGCCCGACGCGCAGGATCTGGCCCTTGGCGTCGTCGGTGAGCAGGTAGAGATAGCCGTCCGGGCCCTGGCGCACGTCGCGGATGCGCTCGCCCAGGTCCACCAGCAGCGGCTCTTCGCCCACCACCTTCTCGCCGTCTAGGTCCAGGCGCACGATGCGCTGGTAGGCGAGGGCGCCCACGAACAGGTCGCCCTGCCAGGCCGGGAAGCGCTCGTGGGTGTAGAACGCCAGGCCGCTGGGCGCGATCGACGGGGTCCACTGGTGCATGGGCTGCTCCATGCCCTCCATTTCCTTCTTGCCCGAGCCGATCGGCGCGCCGGAGTAGTTCACGCCCAGCGTGATCACCGGCCAGCCGTAGTTCTTGCCCGGGTCCGGGATGTTGAGCTCGTCGCCGCCGCGGGCGCCGTGCTCGGTCTGCCAGAGCTTGCCGGTCTGCGGATGCAGGGCCGCACCCTGCACGTTGCGGTGGCCGTAGGACCAGATCGCCGGGTCGGCGTCCTCGCGGCCCACGAAGGGGTTGTCGGCCGGGATGCCGCCGTCGCGCTCGATGCGGAAGATCTTGCCCTGGCCCTTGTCCAGCGCCTGCGGGAAGTCCCAGTTGCCCCGGTCGCCGGTGGTCACGTACAGGCGGCCCTCGCGGTCGAACACCAGGCGCGAGCCGAAGTGCTGGCCGGCCTCGAGCTTGGGCAGCTGGCGGAACACCACCTGCACGTCCTCCAGCGCCTCGCCGACCAGCTTGCCGCGGGCCACGGCCGTGCCCGCGCCGCCTTCGCCCGGCTCGGAATAGCTCAGGTAGACGAGCTTGCTGGTGGCGAAATCGGGGTCGACGGCCACGTCGAGCAGGCCACCCTGGCCGCGGGCCCAGACCGCGGGAACGCCGGTGAGCGGCTCGGAGAGCTGGCCGTCGGCCGACACCAGGCGCAGGCGGCCAGGGCGCTCGGTCACCAGCATGCGGCCGTCGGGCAGGAAGGCCAGGCCCCAGGGGTGCTCGAGGCCGCCGGCCACCGTCTGCACTTGCACCGGGCCGTTCTGGCTGGGGAAGCTGCGGGTGATCTCGGCCGGCGACTGCGCGGAGCAGGCGCCCACGGCGAGCATCAGGGCGAGGGCAAGGGGCGTCTTCATGCGATGGGACTCCTGGGTTTTGGTACGGGTCAGTCCAGCAGCGGCGCAAGCGCCGGCCAGACGTGGTCGCGCAGCTTGGGCTGGGCCTCGGCCACGGGGTGGAGGTTGTCGGCCTGGAACGCGTCGCGGTCCATGGCGATGGGCTCGAGCAGGAAGGGCAGCAGGGCGGTGCCATGCGCCTGCGCCAGCTCGGTGTAGTTGCGCTCGAAGGCCTGGGTGTACTGCGGGCCGTAGTTGGGCGGCAGGCGCATGCCGACCAGCAGCACGCGGGCACCGGCGTCGCGCGAGGCGACGATCATGCGCTCGAGGTTGGCGCGGGTCTGCGCCAGGTCCAGGCCGCGCAGGCCGTCGTTGGCGCCCAGTTCGATCACCACCACGTCGGGCGCATGGCGCCGCAGCTCGGCGGCGATGCGGCTGGCGCCGCCGGCGGTGGTTTCGCCGCTGATGCTGGCGTTGGCGACCTTCCAGCCCGGGCGCTCGCTGCGCAGTTGATTGGCCAGCAGCGCCACCCAGCCCTGCTCGGGCGGCAGGCCGTAGGCGGCCGACAGCGAGTCGCCCATCACCAGCACGGTTCGTTCACCCGCCGCAGCCGCGAAGGCGGGCAGGCTGGCAAGTGCCAAGAGAAAGACCATGACCCCGCGTTGAACCCGGGTGCGCCATGCTCCATATCCTGTTGTAGTTGCTCTCATCGTCTTCCCATTGATTGAGGATCCCATGGCCGACTCCCGCCAACCCCCGGACACCCGCGATGCGCTGCAGGTCGAGCGCCTTGGCAAGCGGGTATCGCTGCCGTCGGGGGAGCTGACCATCCTCGAAGGCGTTGGTTTTACCATCCCGAGGGGTGAAGCGGTCGCGATTGTGGGCGCCTCCGGTTCAGGCAAGAGCACGCTTTTGTCGCTCCTGGCCGGGCTGGACGTGCCCAGCGAGGGCGAGGTTCGGCTCGATGGCGAGCCGCTGTCGGGCCTGGACGAGGACGGCCGCGCCCGGGTTCGCGGCGAGAAGGTGGGCTTCGTCTTCCAGAGCTTCCAGCTGCTGCCCTCGCTGACGGCGCTGGAGAACGTGATGCTGCCGCTGGAGCTGCGCGGCGACGACGACGCCGAGGGGCCGGCGCGCACCATCCTCGGCCAGGTCGGCCTGGCCGGCCGCCTGGGCCACTATCCGCGCCAGCTCTCGGGCGGCGAGCAGCAGCGCGTGGCCCTGGCCCGCGCCTTCGTCACCCGGCCGGCGGTTCTGTTCGCGGACGAGCCCACCGGCAACCTCGACACCCGCACCGGCCAGGCCATCATCGAGCTGCTGTTCAACCTCAACCGCGAGGCCGGCACGACGCTCGTGCTGGTGACCCACGACGAACACCTGGCCGAGCGCTGCAACCGCGTGCTGCGCCTCGATGCCGGCCGGCTGGTGTCGGCATGAAGTGGCTGCCGCTGGCCTGGCGCCAGCTCGGGCGCGACCTGGCCTCGGGCGACGTGCGCATCCTGCTGGCCGCGCTGGTGCTGGCGGTCACGGCGGTGTGCTCGGTGGGCTTCGTCACCGACCGCGCCGAGCGCGCACTGGCGCTGGAGGCCAACCGCCTGCTGGGCGGCGACGTGGTGGTGCGCGCCGATGCGCCCATCGAAGGCCCGCTGCGCGAGCTGGCGGCGGCGCCGGGGCTGGACCGCACCGAGACCTGGTCGTTCCCGAGCATGGTGCGCGTCGGCGAGGCGCTGCGCCTGGGTGACCTCAAGGCCCTGGGCGAGGGCTTCCCGCTGCGCGGCAGCTTCCTGATCCAGACCCAGGCCGGCGGTGCCGAGACCGTGGCGCCCGGGGTGCCCGAACCCGGCACGGTGTGGATCAGCCGCGCCGGCGCCGACGCGCTCGACGCCAGGCCCGGCGACCTCGTGGGCATCGGCAACAGCGAACTGCGCCTGGCGGCGCTGGTGGTGCAGGAGCCCGACGCCGCGCTCGATTACTTCAACACCGCGCCCAAGGTGTTCCTGAACCTGGCCGACCTGCCGGCGACCGGGCTGGTGCAGCCGGGCAGCCGGATCGCCTACCGGCTGGTGATCGCCGGCGAGGCCGCGGCAGTGGATCGCTTCGCGACCGCTGCAGCCGGCCAGCTCGGCCGCGGCCAGCGGCTGGAGACGGCCGCCGAAGCGCGGCCGGAAATCCGCCGCGCGCTCGACCGCGCCGACCGCTTCCTGGGCCTGGCTGCGCTGGTATCGGTGGTGCTGGCGGCCGTGGCCGTGGCCATGGCCGCGCGCCGGCACAGCGCCCGGCACCTGCAGGGCGCGGCGGTGATGCGCTGCCTGGGCGCGCAGCAGTCCACGCTGGTCGGCATCCACGTGGGCGAACTGGCGCTGCTGGGCCTGCTGGGCAGTGCGATCGGCGTGGCGATCGCCTTCGGCCTGCAGTGGTTCGTTGGCGACTGGCTGTCGGGCGCCCTCAAGATCGACCTGCCTGCCGCGGGCCTGATGCCGGCGCTGGAAGGACTGGGCGTGGGCCTGGCGGTGCTGCTGGCCTTCGGCGTGCCGCCGGTGCTGGCGCTGCGGCGCGTGCCGGCGCTGCGAGTGCTGCGCCGCGACCTCGACCCGACCGAGCCCTCGGCTTGGGTGGTGGCCATCGCCGGGCTGGCGGGGCTGTCGGCGCTGCTGTGGTGGAAGGCCGGTTCGGCGACGCTGGGCACGGCGATGCTGGTGGGCATCCTGGCCACGGTGGCGGTGCTGGCGCTGCTGGCCTGGTCGCTGATCCTGCTCGTGCGCCGCCTGCGCACGCGACTGCGCGGGCCTTGGCGCTATGGCCTGGCCAATGTCAGCCGCCGCGCCAGTGCCTCGATCGCGCAGGTCAGCGCGCTGGGCCTGGGCCTGATGGCGCTTCTGCTGCTCACCTTCGTGCGCACCGACCTGCTCGACCGCTGGCGCGACGCGCTGCCGGCCGACGCGCCGAACCGCTTCATCGTCAACGTGCAGCAGGCGCAGATCGAACCGCTCCGCGAATTCCTTGAAGCGGAAGGCATCGCCGAGCCGGAGATCTTCCCGATGATCCGCGGCCGCTGGGTGGCGCGGAACGACGAGGCCGTCAACGTGCAGGCCCTGCCGGAGGCCGGGGGGCGGGCGCGGCGCTTGGCCGAGCGTGAGTTCAACCTCAGCACCGCCGACGCGCTGGAAGAGAGCAACACCGTCATCGCCGGGACGTTCTGGTCACCCGCGGCATCGCGCGGGGCCGGGGCGCCGGTCGAATTCTCGGTCGAGGAGGGCCTGGCCGAGACGCTGGGCTGGTCGCTCGGCGACCGGATCGCGTTCGACATCGCCGGCACGCGACTGGAAGGCGAAGTCACGTCGATCCGCACGGTGAAGTGGGAAAGCTTCCGACCGAACTTCTTCGTGCTGGTCTCGCCCGGTGTGCTCGAACGGCTCCAGGGCAGTGCGATCACCGCCATCCATCTGCCTCCCGGCCGCGAGGGCTTCACGCGCGCGCTGCTGGACCGCTTCGCCAACCTGTCGGTGATCGACATCGACGCGATCCTGACGCAGGTGCGCGACACCGTCGACCAGGTCGCGACGGTCGTCGAGGCCGTGTTCTTCGTCGCCCTGCTGGCCGGCGCACTCGTGCTGCTCGCGGCCGTGGGCGCCAGCCAGGACGAGCGCATGCGGGAGGGGGCGGTGATGCGGGTGCTCGGCGGCAGCCGGCGACAGCTGCGCCTGGCGCAGGCGGGCGAGTTCGCCGCCTTGGGGCTGATTTCCGGCCTCGTAGCGGCGATCGCCGCCTCGGTGCTGGCCGGCGTGATCGCCGTGCAGGTGCTGGAGCTCCCGTGGACCCCGAACCCGATCCTGGCGGCCACAGGCGCCATCGTCGGCCTCGTCGTCGCGCTGCTCGCGGGCCTGTGGGCGACGCGGAAGATCCTCGACGCACCGCCATCGGTCACGCTGCGCGAGCTCTAGCCCGGGCGCGATCCGCCAGCGGTGCCTGTCACGGGCCTCTGGCATCCTGCGGTGATGTCGCCGTCACCGTCCCCGTCCCAGGTGCCCGTCGACCCGGCGGGGTCCGCCTCGTTGTGGCAGGCGTTGCGAGCGGCCATCCGCGGCACGAACGCCGACTACACCCGCATCCCGATGCGCCGGGCGGTGCTGCTGCTGTCGGTGCCGATGGTGCTGGAACTGGTGCTCGAGTCGACGTTCGCGGTGGTCGACATCTTCTTCGTCGCGAAGCTGGGGGCCTCCGCCGTCGCGACCGTCGGCCTCACGGAGACCCTCCTGTTCCTGCTGTACGCCATCGCGATGGGCCTCGCGATGTCGGTCACGGCGCTGGTGGCCCGACGGGTCGGCGAGGGTCGCCCGGAAGACGCGGCGAGGACCGCCGTGCAGGCGATCGCGGTCGGGGTGCTGGCGTCGCTGCCGTTTTCCTACGTCGGCATCGTCCACGCGGAGGACCTGCTGCGCCTGATGGGCGCCGACGACTGGGTGCTCCAGAACGGCGTCGGCTACATGCAATGGGCGCTGGGCAGCAATGCGGTGATCATGCTGCTGTTCGTGATCAACGCGATCTTCCGCGGCGCCGGCGACGCCGCCATCGCCATGCGCGTGCTCTGGGTGGCGAACGGCATCAACATCATCCTCGACCCGATCCTGATCTTCGGCTTCGGGCCGATCCCGGCCATGGGCGTCGAGGGTGCCGCCGTCGCCACGACGATCGGCCGCGGGGTGGGCGTGCTCATGCAGCTGTGGATCCTGTTCCGCGGCGGCCAGCACATCCGCGTGCTGGGCTCGCAACTGGCGTGGCACGGCGAGCTCGCGTGGCAGGTGCTTCGGACGTCGTTCGGCGGCATCGGCCAGATGATCGTCGCGATGACCGCGTGGATCTTCCTGATGCGCATCCTCGCCACCGTCGGCAGCGAGGCCGTTGCCGCGGCGACCATCGCCATCCGCATCATGATGTTCACCCTGATGCCGGCCTGGGGCATGTCGAACGCGGCTGCGACGCTCGTCGGCCAGAACCTCGGCGCCGGTCAGCCGGAGCGCGCGGAGGCCTCGGTGTGGACCATCGGCCGCTACAACATGGTCTACACGGTCGCGGTATCGGTGCTGTTTTTCCTGTTCCCCGCCGAGATCATGCGCGTGTTCACCGCCGAGCCCGAGGTGGTCGCCATCGGCGCGGAATGGCTGCGCATCCTGTCCTACTCGTACTTCGTCTACGGCTGGTGGATGGTGGCGGTTCAGGCCTTCAACGGCGCCGGCGACACGGTGACGCCGACCTGGATCAACGTGGTGTTCTTCTGGCTGATCCAGATCCCGCTGTCGTGGTGGCTGGCGGTCGAGCTCGGCTGGCAGCACACCGGCGTGTTCTGGGGGGTGTTCGTGTCGGAGACCGCCGTTGGCCTGTTCACGCTGTGGCTGTTCTCGCGCGGGCGCTGGAAGACGATGAAGGTCTGAGCCGTCCAGCGGCCGACCGCTACAGCCAGATCGCCAGTGCGAAGACGCCGAGCATGGTGAAGGCGACCGCCAGCTTCAGCGCCGCCCCGACCGCCATCGCGATCCACGTCGCCGCGCCGATCTTCGCCGCGTCGCCGACGTTGCCGCGATCGTAGGCCTGCCGATGGATCAGTTCGCCGGCCACGGCGCCGACGAAGGGCCCGATCACCAGCCCCACGATGCCGAAGAACAGCCCCGCCACCGTCCCGATGGCCGCTCCGATCGCGGCCTTGTTCGAGGCGCCGACCTTCTTGACGCCCAGCGTCGATGCCAGGAAATCGATGGCGAGGGCGAACAGCGACATCAGGCCCAGGACCAGCAGCACCCAACCACCGATGATCTGGAAATCGCCGACCCACGCGGCGAGGAGCATGCCGCCGAAGATCAACGGCATGCCCGGCAGCGCCGGGAGGAAGGTGCCCAGAACCCCGATCACGATCAACGCGCCCGCGAGCACGTACAGCCACACCGTTGTATCCATCGTCGTCCTTATCCGGCGGTCGCGCCGCGCGCCCAGAGGACGTTGAGGCTACCCAACCCGGCGCGGTACTGCGAGGCCGAAACGATCTCGGTGATGGCCGTGTCCGGATTGCGGCTGTCGCGGATCTGGGGGTAGGCCAGCGGCGCGCCGTCGCGGCCGATGACCGTACGGAGCTGCGGATGCGCGCCGTCGGTGGTGCGGCGGACCGCGACCGCGATCTCGCCGTTGGCCAGCTTCACCATCGTTCCGGGCGGATACACCCCGAGCTCCTTGATGAACATCAGGGCGAGCCGCTCGTCGATGCGCTGGCCGCGCTCGAGGAAGATGTCGCGCAGCGCGATCCGCGAGGGCTGGGCGTCGCGGTAGGCGCGCGGGCGGATCATCGCGCTGTAGATGTCGACGATGCCGAGGATGCGGGCTTCGATCGAAACCGTATCGCCGCGGAGCCCGCGCGGGTAGCCGGTGCCGTCGACGCGCTCGTGGTGGTCGCGCACCGCCTCCAGCCACACCGTGTCGGTGACGCCACAGCGCTGCAGCAGGTCGACGCTCTCCATCGTGTGCGACTGGATCGCCTTCCACTGGGCTTCCGACAGCGGGGTGGTCTGCGCGGCGAGCGTCTCGCTCATCGGGGCCAGCGCCACGTCGAAGGTCAGCGCCGCGCACATCAGGCTCAGCCGATGGTCGGCCGGCAGGCCGCTGGGCAGCGCCAGCACCTGCGTGAGCACGGCGGCGTGCATCAGCCGCCGCGACAGCCGATGGTCGGTGGCCTCGAGCTGCAGCAGCCCCATCGCCTGGTCCGGGTCCTGCTCGTAGGCGTCGCGCAGCTGCACGGCCAGGGCGGACACGCGCGCCGTGGCGTCCTGCGCGGTGCCGGCTTGCAGGTCGCGGTGGATCAAGGTCAGCTCGTCCTGCGCGTCGCGGAGGCGCACGGTCTGGCGTTCCTCGACCACGCGCGGGCGGGGCTCGTCCGGTCGCGCGGTCTCCTGGCGAAGGCCCCCGACGGTCTCCTCCACCACGCCGCGCTCCTGCAGCCGCACGAGCATCAGGTCGCTGTCGATGACGTGGCCCTTCACCAGCAGCGCTTTGCCCGTCTTGTCGAACACGGTGAAGGGCAGGGCGTCGCCGACCTGGATCGGGATGTCGGGCAGGGGCCTGAAACGCATCGCGGGGGTCCTCGCGGATCAAGGGCGGAGGGTAGCGTGCGCGTCGATGGCGCGGTACGCCGGATGGGTCAAGCGCTGTGTCGGCCGCCGTGAACCGCGTCGCAGCTTGCGCCGTCCGTGATCCGGTCGCCATGCTCCCCGCATGCCGTCCTCCTCCTTGCCGCTCCTGCAGGCCGCCCCGTTGGGCCCGCCGTCCGCCCGCCTCCTTTGGCTGCCCGCCTTGGGCGTGCCGGCGCGGAAGTACCTGCGCTTCGCCGGTCTGCTCGCGGAGCGCGGTATCGCCGTGGGCGTCCACGAGTGGCGCGGCACCGGGGATTGCGCTCGCCGCCCGTCTCGCCGCGATGACTGGGGCTACCGCGAATGGCTGCTGGAGGACGTGCCCGCCAGCGCGGAAGTCCTGCGCCGGGCCTTCCCGGAGGCCGCGCCACTCCTTGGCGGCCACAGCATCGGCGGTCAGATGGCGGTGCTCGGCGCCGCGCTCGGGCTGCCGGCCGACGGCGTCGCCATCGTGGCCAGCGGGGTCCCGCATTGGCGCCTGTTCCCGTCCTGGCGAGAGCGATTCGCCGTGGGCGGCTTCGGCGCCGCGCTGCCCCTGCTCACGCGGGCGGTCGGGCATTACCCCGGCGACCGCCTCGGGTTCGCCGGACGCGAGGCCGGTCAGCTGATGCGCGATTGGGCGAGCACCGTCCGGTCGGGGCATTACGGCGGGCTGCGCGGTCTGCCGACCGATCTCCCCGCTCGGATCGCCGCGCTCGAGGTCCCGCTGCTCGGCCTGCGCTACGTGCGCGACTGGCTGGTGCCCGAGGCGTCACTCGGCGCGCTGTTGCACGCCACGGCCTCTCGCGCGATCCATCGCGACACGCTGGACGACGCGGCGGCGGGCACGCGCGCCGATCATTTCGCCTGGATGCGCGAGCCGGCCGCGACCGCCGCCCGCGTGGCCGAATGGTGGCGGGGCATCAGCCCTTGAACTGCTGGTGGCAGGCCTTGCAGGTGGCGCTGATCGCGTTGAGCGACTTCGAGGCGTCGTCGCAGCTCGCCGGCGCCGTGGCCGCCGCCGCTTCGACGGCGCTGCGATAGTCACTGGCGTACTGGCTGAAGGCGGCGTCGTCCGGCGTCGGCAGGAAAGCCGGCTCCAGGTCGTTCCCCAGCGCCACGAGGGTGCCGAGGTTCGCCTCGAGATCGAGCGCCGAGCAGGCCTCGGTCTTGATGCGGGCGTCGAGTTGGCCCATCTGCGCCGACATCACGGCCATCACGCCGTTGGGGTAGGCCGTGCCTTTCCTGAGGCTGTTGACCGCGACCACGGTGAGCATGGCGCCCATCAGGAGTCCAATGATCAGGGCCACCACACTGCGCATCGAGTCCACTCCGTCCGGTCGCCAGCCCGCTGCTGGCGCCCGGACGATACCAGCCGGGGGCGGCGATGGGGATCAGCGCATCGGGATGAAGCGACGTCCGTCGAAGCGCACGTACGTGCCCTGGCGCAGTCCCGCGGGCAGCGAGTTCATGTTGAGGGTGACGCGACGGCCGTCGTCCATGCGCACGGTCACGTCGAAGGTCTCCTCGTTCACCTTGTTCTCGATCGCGTTGCCGGCGAGTGCGCCTGCCGCTGCGCCGGCGACGGTCGCGGTGTTGCGGCGGCCCTTGCTGCGGTCGTCCGCCAGCTCGCGACCCACGATGGCACCGAGGACGCCGCCGACCACCGCGCCGGTGCGCGAGTTGTCGCGGGCGTTGTAGGCCCGGACGATCGTCTCGACCGTGCCGCAGTCGTAGCAGCGCGCGGGCTCCGTGTACGGCGCCGGCTCGTACTGGGCGTAGCGACGCGTCGTGGGCTGGGTGGCGCAGGCGGACAGCACGGCGGCCGACAGCAGGCCGAGGGCCAGGGCAGGGCGGGGCATGAAACGGGCGGTCGTCATGAGGGGTCTCCCGGGGCGGACGTGGGCGGAACGCTAGTGGGCGCGAACTGAACCGAAGCCGTCGGCGTCGCGGTCGTCGTGACGCGGCTTACACTGTCGCGATGATGCCAGTCCCCGCCGTCGCCGAGGCCCCGGAGCCGTCCATCCGTCCCGTCGAAGCCTCGTCCCTGACGCCGCCGCCCGGTGCCCCCGTCGACCCGCGTTTCGCGGGCATCGATCGCCTCTACGGCGCAGGCACCGTGGCCCGTCTCGCCACGAAGCACGTGGCCGTCGTCGGCCTGGGCGGCGTCGGCTCGTGGGCCGCGGAGGCGTTGGTGCGCAGCGGCGTCGGTCGCCTCACCCTGATCGACGCCGACGACCTGTGCGTCTCGAACACCAACCGCCAGCTGCACGCGCTCGAAGGCGAATACGGCCGCAACAAGGCCGAGGTCCTGGCGGAGCGTTTCCGTCGCATCAACCCGGCGCTCGATGTCCGCGCCGTGGCGGATTTCGTGACGCCCGCGAACCTCGCCGATCGCCTCGATGACGGGTTCGACCTCGTGCTGGACGCCTTCGACAGCTTCCGCGCGAAGGTGGAGACGATCGCGTTCTGCCGTCGTCGCAAGCAGCCCATCGTCGTGGTCGGGTCGGCGGGAGGACGCCTCGATCCGACGCTCGTCCGGGTCCGCGACCTCTCCCGCACGGAGCACGACGCGCTGCTCGCGCTGGTGCGCAAGAAACTGCGCGGCGAGTTCCACTTCCCGAAGAACAAGGACCGCTATTTCGGGGTTCCCGCCGTGTATTCGCTGGAGAACGTGCGCTACCCCCAAGCCGACGGCAGCGTCTGTGGCCTCCGCCCGGCGCTGGACCGGGACGCGGCGCTGAAGCTCGACTGCGGCCTGGGGCTGGGCGCGGCGACCCACCTGACCGGCACCTTCGCCTTCGTGGCCGCAGGCAAGGCCCTCGAGATCCTGCTGAAGAAAGCGGACTGACGCGCGCCGCCCCGCGTGCGGCGCGCCTCCGGCGGGATGCCGGGATCCCTGCGGCGGTTCAGGCGCCGAACAGCGCTTCCGCGTTGCGGACGGTCGCCTCGGCGATGACCGATTCGTCGACCCCGCGCAGCCGCGCCACTTCGCGCAGCACGTCCACGAGGAAGGCCGGCTCGTTGCGCCCGCCGCGACGCGAGGCGTCGGGCTGGTCCGGGCTGTCGGTCTCGATCAGCAGGTGCTCGATCGGCATGGCGGCGACCGTGCGGCGCAGACGCTGCGCGCGCTCGAAGGTCACCGGTCCGCCGATGCCCAGCGCGAAGCCGAGGCGGAACAGCTGCGCGGCCTGCTCCTCGCTGCCCGACCAGCTGTGCACCACGCCGCGCAGCCCGCCGACGCGGCGGATCGTCGCGATGACTTCGTCCACGGCGCGACGCGCGTGCAGGACGACCGGGAGGGCGAAATCGCGCGCGATCTCGAGCTGGCGCACGAAGTAGCGCCGCTGCGCCTCCGCATCGAGGCCCGGGACGAAGAAATCCAGCCCGCATTCGCCGACGGCCGCGGGTTTCTCGCGCTCGATCCACGCCGGCAGCGCCTCCAGATGTTCGGGGCGATGCGCGTCGAGGAACATCGGATGCAGCCCATAGGCCGCCTTCAGGCCTGGCCGAAGCGCGCACGTCGCCCGGAGCGCGGGCCAGGTGCGGAAGGCCACGGCAGGCACCAGCTGGCGGGCGACGCCCACGGCTTCCGCGCGCGCGATCACGGCCTCGCGGTCGGCGTCGAATTCCGGCGCATCGAGGTGGCTGTGGCTGTCGTAGAGCTCCACTCAGCCCTCGCGGCGCACCTGGTCGCGCGGCAGGTCGATCACCCCGGGCTCGCGTGGCGCCGCCGGCGCAGCCACCTCGGGCTCGCCCCGCTTCTTCCACTGCGAAAGAATCAGTGTCGCGAGGCCGAAAAGGATTTCGTCGGCGAACGGAAACGGGTCGGGCAGGATCAGGGTGATGACGAAGAGGGCGAGGGTGCCGAGGAAGAGCCACCTGAAGCGCAGCGTGGCGGCGAACTGCAGCAGGGGGCCGATCAGGAACGAGCGCATGGCGGTGCTCCGGTGGTCACGGGACGCCACGATACCGCTCCCGGCTGAAGACAACGGTTGACATTTTCGGCGCCCGTTCAGTTTCGCCGGCGCACTTTTGGCGCACCGCGCAGATGCGCATTCACGACGGGGAACGCCATGAACAACAAGACCCTCATCGCCATCGGTGTCGTGCTCGCGGCCGGCGCGGCCGTCGGGGCGTACAACGTGTTCGGCCCCACCTATGCGGACGTGGTTTCGGCCGATCCGGTCACGGTGAAGGAGCCGATCATGGCCAACGTCCTGGCCTCGACCCCGATCAAGGAAACCGTCACCGGCTCCCGCCAGGTGTGTGAGGACCGCGTGGTCGAGCGCCGCGCCCCGGAGCGCTACGGCAACAAGGATGGCGCCGTGGTCGGCGCGCTCGTCGGCGGCCTGCTGGGCAACCAGGTCGGCGGCGGCAGCGGTCGGACGGCGGCCACCGTGGCCGGCGCCGTGGCTGGCGGCTACGCCGGTCGGGAGATCGACCGGAACCACACCGGCGGCAAGCGTTACACCGAAACCGTGCAGGATTGCCGGACCGTCAGCGAGCCACGCGAAGAGGTGGTCGGTTACGACGTTCAGTACGCGCTGGACGGCGAGGTGAAGAGCCTGCGCTTGGACCAGAAGCCCGGCGAGACGATCCAGCTGGGCGAGCGCGACAAGATCATCGGCTATGACGTGCGCTGGACCTACGAGGGCCAGAGCGGCACCGTCCGGACGGTCGAAAAGCCCGGTGATCGGCTGCCGATCAAGGATGGCGTGATTGTCGTCACGGGCCCCGCCCCGGTGGTCGACACGAACAGCTGACGAGCCGGCCGGCCGGCGGTCGGTGCGCCCGAGCTGGGCTACAATCCGAGGGTCCTGAAGAGGCCGGTTTTCCGGCCTCTTCCCTTTCCGAGCGAGCCCCCGCCATGCCCTTGAACCCGACCGATCTGTTCGACATCCGTTCGCTGCTCTCCGAAGAGGAGCGCGCCGTCCAGGACGTCGTCGCCCGCTTCACCGACGAGAAGGTGATTCCGATCATCGGCGACTGCTTCGACCAGGGCCGCTTCCCGAAGGAGCTGGTGCCCGAGATCGCGTCGATGGGCCTGCTGGGCTCGTCGCTGCCGGAGCAGTACGGCTGCGCCGGCCTCAATGCCGTCAGCTACGGCCTGATCTGCCAGGAGCTCGAGCGCGGCGATTCCGGCATCCGCAGCTTCGTCTCGGTGCAGAGCTCGCTGTGCATGTACCCGATCTACGCCTACGGCAGCGAAGAGCAGCGCCAGCGCTACCTGCCCGGCATGGCGAAGGCCGAGATCATCGGCTGCTTCGGCCTGACCGAACCGCACGGCGGCTCCGACCCGGCCAACATGAAGACCACCGCCAAGAAGGACGGCGGCGACTGGGTGATCAACGGCGCGAAGATGTGGATCACCAACGGCAACCTGGCGCACATCGCCATCGTCTGGGCGCAGACCGACGACGGCATCCAGGGCTTCATCGTGCCCACGGATACGAAGGGGTTCACCGCGCAGGAGATCCACCGCAAGATGAGCCTGCGCGCCTCGGTCACCAGCGCGCTGTTCTTCGACAACGTCCGCATCCCGGACAGCCAGCGCCTGCCGAACGTGAAGGGCCTGAAGGGGCCGCTGGGCTGCCTGACGCAGGCCCGCTACGGCATCACCTGGGGGCCGATCGGCGCCGCGCAGGCCTGCCTGACGGAAGTCGTGAACTACACGAAGGAGCGCATCCTGTTCGGCCGCCCCGTCTCGGCGAACCAGGCCGCGCAGGTCAAGATGGCCGACATGGCCCGTCGCATCACGCTGGCGCAGCTGCTCTCGCTGCAGCTCGGCCGCCTGAAGGACGCCGGCACCATGCAGCCCACGCAGGTCAGCTTGGCGAAGTGGAACAACGTGCGCATGGCGATCGACATCGCCCGCGAGGCGCGCGACCTGCTCGGCGGCTCGGGCATCACCACCGAGTAC
>ERZ1066122.1837-NODE-1837-length-15634-cov-30.964311_pt1 | contig 15634 bp, 15 predicted proteins | sample MGYA00382769_ERZ1066122 | MGnify/ENA primary metagenome ERZ1066122 (study PRJEB33369, sample SAMEA5778352) | biofilm metagenome | biome: Industrial cooling water; feature: Water cooling tower basin; material: Biofilm | place: United Arab Emirates | collected...
TCAGATACACGCGCATGCCGGCCAGCCAGGCCAGCAGGATGCCGATGGCGAACACATGGGCTTCGGACATGAAGGGCGACCTCCGTGAGCGAGGGTGGGCCGGGGCGGGCGGGTGCCCGCGGGGTGCCGGCGGCGGCGGACAGGCCACTTCCGCCGGGGCGGCGGAAGCGCATGCGCAGCGTGAACTGGAGCGGCGGCAGTTGCCGCACCGGTCACTGTATCGGATCACCGCGCTTGACGCAGGCGCAGCCCGGTCGCTATACCGGCCCGGCCATGAGCGACCAGCAGACCCGATCCCGGCGCCGCCAAGGCCGCAGCCGAACCCCGCCCGATACCGTCGTCGCCCCTCCGGTCGCGGGGGACGCCACCGGACACGTTCCGTCCGCCGGCGCCGGCGGGTCGCCGCCCGGCTCCATCGGGGATGCGCCCGAAGGCCGGGCGTCCGAGGCGGACAGCCAGGCGGACCACCGTGACATCGACGCGGACACCGTCAGCGGCACCCGGCCCGCTCAGGGCCCCGTCGCCGCCGGCACGTCGCCGGCGGCGGACATCGAGCCCGCGTTCGATCAGCCTGCCTTGGACGAGCCTGCTCTCGACGAATCTGCTCTCGACATGCCTGCTTTCGACAAGCCTGCTCTCGACAGGCGCGTCCTCGACGAGCCTCTTCCGGGCCAGGCCGATGCGGCCAGGCCTGAAGCGATCCGGCGTTCCCGCGACGGCGGCGAGGGCCGCGAGATCCCCTGGCACCTGCGTCCCTGGAGGGACGAGGATGGGCCGCCGTCGGGCGCCGGACAGACCCCGGCCGCCGGCGACGGAGGCCACGGCGGCGACGGCCGCGGCCATCCGGCATGGCCACCCGAGGTCCAGCCGCATCATCACGCCTGGGTGTACGCGATCGCCGCGCTGTTCCTGCTGTCGCTGGCCTTCGGGGCCTGGGGGCTGTGGACGGTGTTCCGGCCGATCGAGAGTCTGGGCGGTGACCTGCGCGCGCAGAACGAGCGCTACAAGCAGGAGGTCTCCACCCTGCGCCGCTCCGACCAGATCAGCCGCGAGGCCAACCGCGACCTGCAGCGCACCCTGGCCGAACGCGACGAGGAAATCGCCGGCCTGCGCGCCGACGTGGCCTTCTACGAGCGTTTCGTCGGCGCCACCGGGCAGCGCCGCGGCCTCAGCGTGCACGAGCTGAAGCTGCAGCCCGAGCGCGACGACGCCTGGCGCTTCGTCGCCACCCTCACCCAGAACCTCAACCGCGGCGCGATCAACAGCGGCCGGCTCACGGTGTCGGTGGAGGGCATGCGCGAGGGCCGTCTGCAGCGCCTGGCCTGGTCGGAGCTGCGCCAGCAGACCGCCGAACCCGGGCTGGACTACTCCTTCAAGTACTTCCAGCAGGTGGAAGGCAATCTCATCCTGCCGGCCGGATTCGAGCCGCTGCGGCTCACGGTGCGGCTGGTGCCCGAGGGGGGGAGTGCGGTGGAACAGTCCTTCCCGTGGGCCGATGTGGCCGCCGCGCAGCGGGCGCCGGAGGGCGGCCTGCGCTGAATCCGGTCCGCGGCGGCCCGCCGCGCGGCTTGAACCGTCATCCGCGCGCCGTCATCCTGTGGCGATGGACATCACCGACACCGCATCGCCCGTCGACAGCGCCGCTCCGCCGCAGCCCATCGACTTCACCGCCGCCGCCGCGGCCAAGGTGGCCGAGCTGATCCGCGAGGAGGGCAATCCCGCGCTCAAGCTGCGGGTGTACATCCAGGGCGGCGGGTGTTCCGGGTTCCAGTACGGGTTCGAATTCGACGAGGCCCAGAACGAGGACGACCTGGCGGTCAGCACGGATCAGGTCACGCTGCTGGTCGACCCGCTGAGCCTGCAGTATCTGGTCGGCGCCCAGGTCGACTACACCGAAAGCCTGCATGGAGCGCAGTTCGTGATCCGCAACCCCAACGCCAAGACCACCTGCGGCTGCGGCAGCAGCTTCAGCGCGTGAGCCGCGCGCCCGTCGCGCCGCCGGCGCCGCAGTTCGCGTTCGTCGCGGGTGCGCTGGACCGCGCGGATGCGCTGCGCGACCACCCCGAGACCCTGCGCGGCTACTGGCCCCATGCCCGGGTGCTGATGATCGACGCCGACGGCCGCACCCGCGCCACCGGCGGCGTGGATGGCGGCCTGCTCGCGCTGCAGGGGCAGGTGCTGGTCGACACGCCCGAACACGCGGCCGAACACGCGGTCTTTCTGGGCATGGCCGGCGACCGGGCGTGGTTCGCCCTGCCGGCCGACGCCCTGGCCACCGCCTCCGCCGAGGCGCGCGCCACCTGGGAGGCCGCGCAGCCCATCGATCTGCGGGCCGCCGCCGCGGTCTGGCCGGCGGCCGACGCCACCACCTTCGCACAGGCCCGCGCGGTGCTGCACTGGCGCGCGCGCCACCGCTACTGCCCGAGCTGCGCCGGCGCGCTGCGTTACGGCCGCGGGGGCTGGCTGGGGCACTGCGAGGGCTGCGGCCTGGACCATTACCCGCGCACCGACCCCGCGGTGATCGTCGCCATCACCGACGGCGAGCGTCTGCTGCTCGGCCGTCAGGCCAGCTGGCCGGCGCGGCGCTATTCCACCCTGGCCGGTTTCGTCGAACCCGGCGAAACCCTCGAACAGGCCATCGCCCGCGAGGTGATGGAAGAGTCCGGCGTGCGCGTGCGCCGCAGCCGCTATCTGGGCTCGCAGCCGTGGCCGTTCCCGTCGTCGCTGATGCTCGGCTTCGTGGCCGAGGCCGAGCCGGACGCGCCGCAGGCCGACCAGGAGCTGGAGGACGTGCGCTGGTTCCATCGCGACGATGTCGGCGCCGCGCTGCGCGGCGAGACCGTCGACGACGGCCTGCTGCTGTCGCCGTCGGTGTCGATCTCGCGCTGGCTGATCGAGGCCTGGTACGCCGGGGTCGCGGTCGACGGCTGAGCGCGGCCCGCTCCGCATGCGACCCGTGTGGGTCATGCGGATCGACGAAGGCCGCATGGCCGGGCCGCACGGCTTGGCCGCATTGTCCAAGTCGTATTGTCCAAGTCGGATTGTCCGGGCCGCATTCTCGGGCCGCCTCCGCCAGTCGCCCGCACCGGCGTCGCGGTCTACACTCCGCGGATGGCTTCCACCCTGATCGCCGTCATCACGGCCCTGCTGCTGGGTCATCTGTTCCCGGCGGCTGCGCGCACGCTGCGCAACCACGCCTGGTTCGCCGCGTGGATGCGCTGGCTGGGCGCGCGCTTCGCCGACCCGCACAGCCTGTGGCGCGGACGCTGGGGCGTGCTGATCGCGGTACTGCCGCCGCTGGCCGCGGTCGCGGCCCTGCAATATCTGCTGCATTCGCCGCTGGCCGGGGTGCTGGGGCTGATTTTCGCCGTCGCCGTGCTGTTCTACGCCTGGGGTCCGCGCGACCTCGACCAGGACGTGGCCGATGTGGCCGATGCCGACAGCGTGGACGCCCGGCGTGCCGCCGCGGCGCGGCTGGGCGTGGCCGATGGCCGCAGCGAGGGTGGGCCTGCGATCGGCGCGGTGTTCCGCAGCGCGCTGCGGCGGTGGTTCGGCCCGCTGCTGTGGTTCCTGCTGCTGGGTGCGGCCGGGGCGCTGCTGTACCGGCTGCTCGCGCTTGCGGCCGAAGGCGTGCCGCGGCCCCGGGGCGGCGATGCCGATGTCCACGACGCCGGTGTCCATGGCGATGCATCGCCCGTCCACGACGACGGCCGCGATGACGTCCTCACGTTGCCGGCCGCGACCCGCGACGGTGCGCGTGCCCTGCTGGCGCTGCTGGAATGGCCGGTGGCGCAGCTGATGACCTTTTCCCTGGCGCTGGTGGGCAATTTCGACACCGTGGTCGGCGCGTGGAAGGACGCCGGCGGCACCGCACTGCAGCGCGAGATCGCCTTCCTCGATGCCGCTGCCCGCGCCAGCGTGCGCAGCGAGATCGCCGAAGAGGCGCGCGAGTGGATCGACGAGGGCGACAGCCCGGGCGCGGCCTGGGCGCGTCTGGGCGAACTGCCCGAACTGCGCGATGCGATGAGCCTGGTCTGGCGCATCCTGCTGCTGTGGCTGGCGGTGCTGGCCCTGTTCGTGATCGCGGGCTGGGTGGGCTGAGCGCGCGGCCAGCCGCGTCGCCCCGTCATATCGTTCGAGCGGATCGTCCCCGTCACATCGCCGCCTCACATCCCCTCGTCACATCACCCCGTCACATCCCCCGTCACATCGCCCGGCCTGCGACCGTCCAGGCCATTACCGCCGCGTCTTCACCCGGATCCGACCCGATGGTCTACGCACCGCCCCGCGCCACCACGACGGCCGCGTCGCTCGCCCCCACGCGCGCCGACGAACGCATCGACAGCCTCGACATCCTCCGCGGCGTGGCCCTGTTCGGCATCCTGCTGATGAACATCGAGAGCTTCGTCGGCCCCGGGCTGCTCGGCATCACCGGCGTCGACCCGACGCTGCAGGGCGCCGATCGTGCGGTCGACGCGGTCATCTACGTGCTGGTGCAGGGCAAGTTCTACGCGATCTTCTCGCTGCTGTTCGGCATGGGCTTCGCGCTGATGCAGCAGCGTGCACGGGCCGCCGGACGCATGGCGGACGCGGGTTTCCTGCCGCTCTACCTGCGCAGGCTGGCGGCGCTGCTGGTGATCGGCCTCGCCCATGCCCTGCTGCTGTGGTCCGGCGACATCCTCGTCACCTATGCCCTGGTCGCGCTGCCGATGGCGCTGCTGCTGCGCGATGCGCCGACGGGCCTGCTGCCCTGGCTTGCGGCCGGGCTGCTGCTGCTCGCCCCGGCGCTGATGTTCGGCTTCGGCCTGCTCGGCTGGCTCAGCCTGCAGGTGCCTGAGGCCGCCGACGCGATGCGCGCCGATCTGGCGCAGTACGCCGCACAGGTGCAGGCGATGGTGGCGGCCGAGCGCGCCGCGCATGGTCCGTCCGGCGGCTACCTGCAGCAGGTGGCGCAGCGCGTGGACGACTTCGTGTTCATGCTGGACGGGCTGATCGTGCTGTTCTGGCAGGTGCTGGGCCTGTTCCTGCTGGGCGCCTGGTATGCGCGCAGCGGCGCGATCGGCGACCCGCAGTCGTGGCCGCGCTTCCACGCCGCGATGCGCTGGGGCGCGCTGCCGCTGGGCGCGGCGGCGATGTGGCTGTCCTGGCGCCTCGCGCCGACGCTGGCGTTCGACCGCATGGATCTGGAGACGGGCCTGGCCGGCGCGCTGCAGTTGATCGCCGGCCCGCTGATGGGCCTGGGCTATGTGTCCTGGATGCTGCGTGCGCTGCCGGCGCTGCGCTGGGCGGCGCCGGCCGGCCGGATGGCGCTGACCAACTACCTGATGCAGTCGCTGGTCTGCACGCTGGTCTTCTACGGCTACGGGCTGGGCCGGTTCGAGCAGTTGCCGCGGGCGTGGCAGCCGCTGTTCGTGCTGGTGGTGTTCCTGGTGCAGCTCGCGGCCAGCCGCTGGTGGCTGGCGCGGTTCCGTTTCGGCCCGATGGAGTGGCTCTGGCGCGGGGCGACCTACGGACGGCTGCCGGCGCTGCGGCATCCCGCGGGCTGATCGCGGTCGCGGTCGCGTGCGGTGGGCCGGCGGCTGCGTACCGCTGTGTCGCGCGTGTCGGCGTGGGGTCGCGCGGCAGGCGCGCGCGGCTTCGTGCGATGCTTGAAGGCCCCACGCTGCGCTGCGCCGTTTCCACGATGTCCACCCCCGCTTCCGGGCCTGCCCCCGACCCCGCGACCGACCCCGCTCTCCAACCCGTCGCTCCCGCCTCTTCGCGCGCCGCCACGTCTCCGGCCGATGCGCATTCCGACGCGCTCCCCGGCACGCCCGTCGATGTCCTGATCGTCGGCGGCGGCGTGGTCGGGCTGGCCACCGCGCTCGCGCTGGCCGAGGCCGGGCGCAGCGTGCGCGTCATCGAGGCCGGCGCGGTGGGCCGCGGGGCCTCGCACGGCAACTGCGGCACCATCACGCCCAGCCATGCGCCGCCGCTGGCCGCACCGGGCACGGTGCGGCAGGCGATGAAATGGCTGCTGACGCCCGACGCGCCGCTCTACGTCCACCCCGGCCTGGACCCGATGCTCTGGCGCTGGCTCTTCGCCTTCGCCCGGCGCTGCAACCTGCGCGACTGGGAAGCCAGCGCGCGCGCCAAGTCGGCGCTGCTCAACGACTCCCGTGTGCGTCTGCCGGAGTGGATCGCGCGCCATGGCCTGGCCTGCGACTTCGTGGAAGCCGGCGAGGACTACGTGTTCCGCACCGACGAAGCGCTGCAGCACGAGCTGGCCGAGCTGCCGCTGCTGCGCGAGCTGGGCATCGCGGCCGAAGTCTTCGACGGCCCCGCCTACGAGGCCGCGGAGCCGGCGGTGAAGCCCGACGTGGCGGGGGCGATCCGCTTCACCGGCGACGCCGCGCTGCGCCCGGACCGCTACGTCGCCGAGCTGGCGCGCGCGCTGCGCGCCTGCGGCGGCGAGCTCGTCGAGCACTGTGCGCTGCATGCCGTGCGCGAGGGCCGTGACGGCGTGGAGGCCGACACCGCGCGCGGCACGCTGCGCGCCGGCCACGTGGTGCTGGCCACCGGCGCCTGGAGCCCGCGGCTGGCGCGCGCGGTGGGCCTGCCGTGGATGCGCAAGGTCATCCAGCCCGGCAAGGGCTATTCGATCACCTACGACCCGCCGGAGATCGTGCCGAAGCGCCCGCTGGTGCTGCGCGAACGCTCGGTGTGCGTGAGCCATTGGCCGCAGGGCTACCGCCTGGGCAGCACGATGGAGTTCTCCGGCTACGACGACAGCCTCAACCCGCGTCGGCTCGCCGCGCTCGAGCGCGGTGCGCGCGAGTACCTGCACGCGCCCTACACCGAAGGCGTGCGCGAGCGCTGGTGCGGCTGGCGGCCGATGAGCCGCGACGATGTGCCGCTGATCGGCCTCGCGCCCGAGCGCCGGCGCACCTGGCTGGCCACCGGCCACGGCATGATGGGTGTGGGCATGAGCACCGGCACCGGGCAGCTGGTCGCCGATCTGATCGCCGGCTGCGCGCCTGCGGTCGACCCCGCGCCGTTCGACCCGGCACGGTTCGCGTGAGCATGCCTCTGGTGAACATCTCTCTCGTGGGCATGCATCGCGTGGGCGCGCATCGCGTGACCATGCATCGCATGTGCCTGACGCGCCTCGCCAGCCCGCGCGCAGCCGTGCCGCGCATTGCCCCCTCTTGGAGAACGACGGCATGACCCCTGTGCCCCGGGACACCCGCAACGCGCTGATGCGCCGCGACTTCGACCTGGTGGTGATCGGCGGCGGCTCCGGTGGCCTCGCTGGTGCGTTCCGCGCCGCGGAACACGGCGCCCGCGTCGCGCTGCTGGAGCCCGGCGCGCTCGGCGGCACCTGCGTCAATGCAGGCTGCGTGCCGAAGAAGGCGATGTGGCTGGCGGCCGAACTCGGCCGGCGCCTGTGCATCGCCGGCGATCTGGGCTTCGTTTCGGCGCAGGCGGAGCAGGGCCGGCACGGGGATGAGGGCGAAGCCGCCACGCCGGTTCCGCTGCCTGCCGCGCGCCTGGACTGGCCCACCTTTCTTGTCCACCGCCAGCGCTACATCAGCGCGATCCACGGCATCTACGCCAGACGCCTGGACGACGCCGGCATCGCGGTGATTCCGAGCCGTGGCCGGCTGCTGGACGCACGCACCGTGGCCTGCGACGACGGCGAGACCCTGCATGCGGAACGGGTGCTGATCGCCACCGGCGGCCACCCGTTCCGGCCGGACATTCCCGGTGCCGGCCTGGGCGGTGTGTCCGACGACTTCTTCCACTGGACTGCCGCGCCGCCGCGGGTGGCGATCGTCGGCGGCGGCTACATCGGCGTGGAGCTGGCCGGCCTGCTGCAGGCGCTGGGCAGCCGGGTGGAGATGTTCGTCCGCGGGCCGCGGCTGCTGCCGGAGTTCGACGCCGACGTGATCGAGCAGCTGGCCGAGGACTACCGCCAGTCCGGCGTGCGCGTGCATGCCGGGACCGATGTCGAGGCGCTGGAAGGGCACGACGGCGGTGTGGTGGTGCACACCGCCGACGGCGCGCGCAGCGAGCGCTTCGACGCGCTGCTGTTCGCCACCGGGCGCCGGCCCAACACCGCCGGGTTGGGTCTGGAGGATGTCGGCGTGTCGCTCGACCGCCGCGGCCATATCGTGGTCGACGACGGCAACGCCACCTCGGTGGACGGCGTGTTCGCGGTCGGCGATGTCGCCACCGAGCCCGCGCTCACCCCGGTCGCCATCGCCGCCGCGCGCCGGCTGATGGATCGCCTCTATGCCGGGCGCGACCGCAGACTCTCGCGCAGCGACATCCCCACCGTGGTGTTCTCGCACCCGCCGCTCGCCCAGGTCGGCCTGACCGAAGCCGAGGCCCGCGCCCGTCACGGCGACGACGTGCATGTGCTGCAGACACGCTTCCGGCCGATGCTGCATTCGCTGGCCGACGACCACCAGCGCAGCCTGTTCAAACTGGTCTGCACCGGCCCGGAGCGGCGCGTGGTCGGCGTGCACCTGCTGGGCGAGGGCGCCGACGAGATCCTGCAGGGCTTCGCCGTCGCCGTGCGCCTGGGTGTGACCCTGCAGGACTTCCAGGACACCGTGGCCATCCACCCCACCAGTGCGGAAGAAGTGGTGTTGATGCGCTGAGCGGGCCGAGCCGAGCAGGGTGTGCCGAGCGCACCGTGCCGAGCGCGCCGGGCTGAACTGAACGGACCGAGCCGCCGTCCCCCCACATGCAGCGGGTTTGATCGTGGTCAAGCCGCCGCCGCGACGTACGCGCAGACTGCAGGCTCCGGATCGCCCGCGAGGTGAACGTCATGCAACAGAACGTCGGAACCGTGGACAAGATCGTCCGCATCGTCGTCGGCCTGGCCCTGCTGAGCCTGCTGTACTTCGTGCAGCCGCCCATGAACTACCTCGGCCTGATCGGCCTGGTGCCGCTGCTGACCGCGCTCACCGGCCGGTGTTTCCTGTACCGGCTGATCGGGGTGAACACCTGCAAGGCCGCGACCTGAGCGTCGGCGCGCTGCGCGGCGTGCGAGGCTGCGCTGCGTGAACGATGCGCAGCCTCCGACGGTGGAAACGCCGCCTGAGGCTGCGCCCGCGCCGATCAGTCCGCGTCGGGCACGAACACCATCGTCCAGTTGGTTTCCCAGCTGGCGCCGCCGTCGGGGGAGAACGCCTGCTCCCAGGTCGGGTGCGCGCCCGGGTTGACCTTCCACAGGAAGCGCACCTTGATCGGGCGACCGTCCAGCGTGTCGTCGGCCAGGAACGTGCCGACGCCGTCGGAAAACCCGCCGACCACCGGCGTATCCAGATGATGCGGCGCGCGTCCGTCCAGCCACCAGATGGCCCAGACCTGCGTCTGCGGGTCATAGCTGCGCAGCGCCACCGCACGCACGTCGCCATCGGGGAAGTGCAGCAGGTTGTCTTCGAGATTGCCGAAGCCGCCGAGGATCTTGTGCGTGGACGAGGTGCCTTCGAACGCGGTCCATTCGGTGCAGCCCTGCAGACGCGCATTGAGCCGCCGGTGCGACACGCGCCAGCGGCCGATGATGAAGTCGAAGTGGTCCGGGGCGATGACGTGGGACATGCGCAGGCCTTTGGGTGCGGGGATGTGTGTGGGCCGCAGCGTGTGCGGCGTGGAGCCAACATCCCGAACGCTTGCACGCCGCGATGTCGCAGGTCAAACCCGAAGGCCGCGGAGAGTGTCGGCATGGAGTCCGACGCGCGGATCGCGTGCGGAGCGGGCTGCGCGTGTCGGCGATGCGCCGGCCCGGGTTGCTAGACTCGAACGATGCATGTCCACACGCTCCACCCCGGCACCGTCCCCCTGCTGGTCAGCCTGCCGCACGACGGCAGCGAGATTCCCGACGCGCTCGCGGCACGCATGACCCCCGAGGCGCGACGCGCGCCGGACACCGACTGGCACGTGGCGCGGCTGTATGCCTTCGCCCGTGAGATGGGCGCCTCGGTCCTGGTGCCGCGGTTCTCGCGCTATGTGGTCGACCTGAACCGGCCGCCGGACGACGTGTCGCTGTACCCGGGGCAGAACACCACCGGCCTGTGCCCGGCGGTCCGCTTCGACGGCGAGCCGGTGTATCTGCCCGGGCAGGCGCCGTCCGCGGACGAGGTCGCCGAGCGGGTCGAGACCTGTTGGCGGCCCTACCACGACGCCCTGCGCGGCGAACTCGACCGGCTGCGCGCGGCGCACGGCCGGGCGCTGCTCTGGGAAGGGCATTCGATCCGCGGCGAATGCCCGTTCCTGTTCGCGGGCCGGCTGCCGGATCTGAATCTGGGCACCGCTTCCGGGGCCAGCTGCGCGCCCGGGCTGCAGGCGCGGTTGGAGGCGACCCTCGCGGCGCAGGCCGACTACGACTGGGTCGCCAACGGCCGGTTCAAGGGCGGCTACATCACCCGGCACTACGGCGATCCGGCGGCCGGCATCGACGCGGTGCAGCTGGAGATCAGCCAGCGCACCTACATGGACGAGGCCAGCTTCGCCTGGGACGCGGATCGCGCCGGCCGCCTGCAGCCCCTGCTGCAGCGGTTGCTGGCGGCCGGGCTGTCCGCGTGATGCGCCGCGCGGCGCCGGGTGGGGAGCCGCGCAGCGGTGCGATGGAGCGGCCGATGTCGGCCCACGGCCCGCACCGCCCCCCGATGTGCGTTTTTCGACACGCTGCTAGACTGCCGTCACATTCCATCCCCCGAGACGCCAATGACCGAAGTCGGCGGCCTGTCCCCCATGTTCATCGCGGCCGTTGCTGCGGCCGTGCTTCTGCTTCTCCTGGTCTGGGTAGTGCTGCGCAGGCGCCGCGGCATCGCATCACCCCGACGCGAACGGACCGAACCCGGCCTGGCGGCGCGGATCGATCTGGCCCCGTACATCGGCGACTGGCACCGGCCCGAGGCTGCGGCCCTGGCCGGGCAGCTGCGTGCGCTGGGCTTCGACGAGGTGGGCCGTTTCGCGGTGCCGCAGATGGCGCCGATGCGCCTGTGGGCCGGCACCCAGGCCGAAACCGGTTTCGCCGCGGTGGTCTACGACCATCCCGAACTGCCGCCGTTCTTCGACCTGGTGCGCGCCTATCTGGACGGCAGCAGCTGCACGGTGACCAGCAGCGCCCTGCACGACCCGGCCAACCTGCCGCCCGGCAACGTGTGCGTGGCCGACCCGCGGCTCACGCCCGAGGACGCCTTCGACGCCCTGCTGGCGCAGCCCCTGGACGGCTCGCCGCTGAAGGTGGATGCCGGCAATTTCGCGGCCGTGTTCACCGCGCAGTACGCGCGCTCGATGGACTACATCCTGTCCCGGCCCGCGCCCGACGCGGCCAAGATGCGCGAGGTCGGGGCGAAGATGGCCGACCTCACCGGCACGCCCGTGCCCGAGCTGGACGATGGCCTGATGCGCCAGGCGGTGGATCTGGAGCGGCAGTCGCGGCTGGCCGCGCTGGAGCAGGCGATCGGCGAGCGTCTGGTCGAATCCGGTGAAGTGGATGCCCAGTCGTGGCGCATGCTGCAGCCCTCGGCGCTGTGCGTCCACGACCTGCTCACGGCCGAGGAAGCTGCCGTGCTGATCGTGCGCGGCAGCACCGACCCCGCCGCGGCACGCGCGGCGGCGGATGCGGCGCTGGCCATGGGCCTGCCGCCGATCGACACCGCCGAAGCCATGCTCGCGGGCCTGCCCGAAGGCGTCCGCCCGCAGCTGATCGGCGAAGTGGACCATCCGCTCTACGCCCAGGTCTACGCGCCGGCGGCGTGACGACAGTTCCGCTGGCCTGAGCCGGCGTGACGTCGATGGCTGCGCGGCCTGTTCAGACCGTCCAGGCCGCCTGCAGCGGCGCGCCGTCGGCCCAGCGCGCCCGCCCCGCCAGGGCCGTGAGCTCGATCAGCACGGCGCCGCCGACCAGCTCGGCGCCCAGCACATCGACCAGGCCGCGCGCCGCGGCCAGCGTGCCGCCGGTGGCCAGCACATCGTCGACCAGCAGCACCCGCGCACCGCGGGGCAGGGCCTCGGCCTGGATTTCCAGTGCGTCTTGCCCGTATTCCAGCGCATAGCTGCGGCGCAGCGTGCGCCCGGGCAGCTTGCCCGGCTTGCGCACCGGCACGAAGCCCGCGCCCAGCGCCCGCGCCAGCGGCGCGCCCAGGATGAAACCGCGCGCCTCCACCGCGACCACCGCCTGCACGCCGGCTCCGCGCCACGGCGCCGCCAGCGCATCGACCGCCTCGGCGAACCCCTCGGCGCTGGACAGCAGCGGCATGATGTCCTTGAACACGATGCCGGGCTTCGGGAAATCGGCCACGTCGCGGACGTGGGCGGACCAGGCGGGCGGGGCAGCGGCGAGGGACGGGTGGTCGGACATGGCGCGTTCCGGCGGGAGAGTGGCCCGGCATCATGCCGCAAGCGGCGCCGCGGAGTGCCGGGTGTCTGGATGGAGGATCCGGATGGATTGCCGACGGCGCGTGGCGTTGCAATGATGCCCGCGCTGGCGATGAGGACCGGCATGAAGGCGGGGAGGCGTCATGTGGAGCAAGGTCGGGCGCTTGTTCGCGGGCTGGTTCGCGGGGACACCCGGCGACGCGTCGGGGCATCCGCGGACCCGGGGCGGGACAGGGCGCGCGAAGGCCTCCGCCCGGGTTTCCGCGCTGCTGGAGGCGCCCGCGGCCGTGGACATGGTCTGGTTCGACGGGACCCGCCTGCCCATTCCGGACTGGGCCGCGATCGATGCCGGCGGCGCTCCGGATGGCGATGCCGAGACCCGCGACGGCTTGCGTACGGCGGCGGCCGGGCACTGGCTGCAGGCCATGGCCGAGGCGCTGCCGGACGGCGAGCGCCCGTATCGGGTGCATGCCTCGGCGGATTTCCTGCTGCTGTCGGCGCTTGGCGACCGCGAAGTGGAGCTGCTGCTGCAGTTCTGCCAGGCCGCGCGTCGCCGCATCCTGCGCCAGCTGGGTGATGCCGCCACGGCGCGTACGGGAGGCCGGCACGTGCTGCTGGTCTTTGCCGATGAAGACGGCTACTACGATTATGTCTCGCATTTCCATCCGGACGACGGCGGCGAATACGCGCGCTCCTCCGGCATGTTCATCCACGACGGCTACGGGCATTTCGCGCTCTATGCGGGCGAAATGGAATCCATGCAGCCGGTCATCGTCCACGAGCTGACGCACTGCCTGCTGGCGCATCTGCCCATTCCCGCCTGGCTCAACGAGGGGATGGCGGTGAACATCGAGCAGGCGTTCTTCCCGTGGCTGGCCCATCCCGGGCACCTGCTCTACCACCCGGAGGAGCTGCCGCGGAAGCACCTCGCGTTCTGGAACGCGGACACCGTGCAGGAATTCTGGTCGGGCAAGTCCTTCCTGCGCGTCGACGACGGCAATGAGCTGTCCTACGACCTGGCCAAGCGCCTGGTCGCGCGCCTCGCGCAGCACGATGCGCCGTTCCGCGCTTTCCTGCGCAACGCGCACAAGGCCGACGGCGGTGCCGGCGCCGAGGCGACGCTCGGCATCGCGCTCGAGACCCTGTTGGTTCCGATGCTGGGCGAAGGCGACTGGCGGCCCCGGCCCGGCGCATGGCGGGACGGCACCGAAGGCGGGCATTTCGCGCCGCCGCCTCGCGTCGGCTGACCCGGCGGGCGCCTCAAACCCGCAGCGCCGCCTGCACCATCAGCGCCGCCACGCAGCCGATCCCCACCAGCCAGGCCAGCGAACGCAGCTTGTCGAGGTTGGCGAGGTAGAACACGCCATGCAGCACGCGCACCACGACGAAGGCGATGGCCAGGCCGGCGATGCGTTCGGGGTCCACGCCGGCAGCCTGCGCCATCAGCACGCCGGCGGCGAACGGCGCGAAGGCCTCGAAGGCGTTCTGATGGGCGGCATTGCCGCGGCGCACCCGCGGATGGGTCTGGGCGGCCAGCCAGCCGCGCGGGTCGCGGTTGTCCATGCCCTTCACCGCGGTCTTGGCGATCAGCACCCACAGATAGGGCAGGGCGGCGGCGATCAGGATGCACCAGTAGGGAAGGGTCATGGCGGGCTCACGAAGGGGGACCGGGCCAGCATAGCGGACGCCGTCGCACGGGCCCGTTCCTGCGCGCGGGCACGCCCCCGGCGCCGCCGCGCCGAGGCGCGTGATGATGTCGCGCGTGGAGCGCTGCGCGGCACCGCTGCGACGGCTCCCGAGAGGCCGTCGCGGAGCTGCGCTCCGCTGTACAGCAAGGCGCCGTTGCTTACAGCGCGTAGCCGAACTGCTGCCGGAACTGCTCGGAGAATTCCTCGTAGTCGAAGCGCTGGTTCTGGGTGCCGGGGTGTTCCACCTTCAGCGCGCCCATCAGGTTGCCGATGCGGCCGATGGTCGGCCAGTCGTAGCCCTTCTCGATGCCGAAGATCAGGCCGGCGCGGAAGGCGTCGCCGCAACCGGTGGGGTCGGTGACCCGGCGCTCGTGCGCCGGCGGGACGTGATGGCTGGTGCCGTCTGCGTGGATGGTCGCGCCGCGCGGGCCCTGGGTGGTGATGTAGGCCTTGACCTTGCCGGCGATGGTCGTCTCGTCCCAGCCGGTGCGCTCCTGCAGCAGGTTGGACTCGTAGTCGTTCACGGTGACGTAGTCGGCCTGCTCGATGAACGCGCGCAGCTCCTCGCCGTTGAACAGCGGCATGGCCTGGCCGGGGTCGAAGATGAACGGGATGCCCAGCTCGGCGAATTCCCTGGCGTTCTGCAGCATGCCCTCGCGGCCGTCCGGGCTGACGATGCCGAAGGTGACGCCCGGGACGTTCTTCACGTGGTTCTCGAAGCTGCGCATCATCGCGCCGGGATGGAAGGCGGTGATCTGGTTGTTGTCGTGGTCGGTGGTGATGAAGGCCTGGGGCGTGAACAGCTCCGGGATCTCCTTCACCTGGTCCAGCGGGATGTCCATTTCCGCGAACCACTCGCGGTAGGGGCCGAAATCGCCGCCCACGGTGGCCATCGGGATCGGATCGCCGCCGAGCAGCTTCAGGTTGTAGGCGATATTGCCGGCGCAGCCGCCGAACTCGCGGCGCATCCGCGGCACCAGGAACGAGACGTTCAGGATGTGGACCTTGTCCGGCAGGATGTGGTTCTTGAACTGGTCCGGGAAGACCATGATGGTGTCGTAGGCCAGGGAACCGCAGATCAGGGCTGCCATGTCGGGGTTGTCCGTTCGCGTGGAGGCGGGCCGGGCATGCCCGGCGAGGGCGCACAGGGTACCGGCTGTGTCGTGCGGAGGCCAGAACGGCGGGCCTCCGGGCGGGGTGGACGATGCCGGCCGACGAGGCGCGCCGGCATTGATGGCGGGTGTGGCCGGACAGGCCTGCAGGGCCGCTTCCGGCCGTCGCCGGGCACCCGCGCGTGGCCGGGAGGCGCGCGCGGACGGAAAAAACCGCGCCGGCGCGCGGAAACGGGGCCGCAGGCCCGGTTTCCCCTCTGTTTTTTGCTACGCTTACGCGTTACGCGTCTCCCGTGCACGCGCCGGTTTCGCGGCCCCCGATCTTCCGGGCCGTCGCGCGGCGCTCCATCCGACTGCTCGCGCGTCCCGCCGCCTCCGGTTCCGCACCGGTCCGGCCCACGGTCTTCCCCCTCCGTTTCGCTCCCACCGGCACGCTTTCGATGTTCAAAAAGTTTCGCG
>ERZ1066122.1839-NODE-1839-length-15622-cov-36.518340_pt1 | contig 15622 bp, 8 predicted proteins | sample MGYA00382769_ERZ1066122 | MGnify/ENA primary metagenome ERZ1066122 (study PRJEB33369, sample SAMEA5778352) | biofilm metagenome | biome: Industrial cooling water; feature: Water cooling tower basin; material: Biofilm | place: United Arab Emirates | collected...
TTCAGCCGCCTGGCGCGGAGCGTTCCGCTCCTCTGAAATGTGGGTAATGCATAGCTCCCAGACTTGGGAGGGGGTGGCGAGCGAGGCACGAGCCAGCCGGGGGTGAGGGCTGCTGTTGCTGGCAGCCGGTAGCCGGAAGCTGGTAGCCGACAGCCGACAGCCGACAGCCGACAGCCGGGCTGGCTCGCTTCCTGCCCGCACGGCGTGCTGACGTAGCTGAGTTCCACCACGCCGCTCTCCTCAGCCCATGCCCGACCCGGCGTACCCGGCAGCCCGCGCCCTGGCCGCCACGGTGGAGGCGCACTTCGCGCAGCGGTTCGCCGCCTCTGCAGTGGGCGAGGCCGCCCCGCTGCCGCTGCCCGACGCGGCCGCCATCGAGGCGATCATCGACGCCAGCTTCTGGGCGAGCCTGCGCCGCGAGGAGGGCCGCGCGCCGCGCATCTCGCTGGCACTGCTGCCCCCCGAGTGCGCCGGGCGGCCGCTGCGCTTCGCGCACCCGCTGCCGCTGACGCCGGGCGCGCTGACGAAGCTGGCGCCCGCGGTGGAGCGGCCCGGCATCCACCTGGGCGTCTGGCGCGAGCAGGGGGAGCTGTGCGTCTGGGGTGCCACGCGCGGCATCCCACCGCACTGCTTCGTGCTGCAGGTCATCGAGCCGGGGCTGCTGGTGGTGAAGCACCGACGCGCGGAGGAGTTCGGCAAGTTCGCCAACGTGGTGGTGCTGCAGGGTGACCAGGTCAAGCTCGTGGACGAGGACGGCGGCAGCCTGGCGGACTGCCCCGCCCTGGTGCGCGCGCTGCTCGGCTTCGGCACGCCCGACGCCGGGCGCGGCACGGTCGACGTGCTCGTGCAGTTGGCGGTCTCCATGCGGGCGCACGGGCATGGTGGCACGCTGCTCGTGGTCCCGGCGGACGGCGAGGCCTGGCGCGAGTCGATCGTACACCCGATCCCCTACGCGGTGATGCCCGCCTTCAGCGGGCTCGCGGAGCGCCTCGCGCAGAGCCACGCCGGCTCGCCGCCGGCGCCCTGGCCGGACGCGCTGCAGCGCGCCGTCGACGCGGTGGCCGGCCTGACCGCCGTCGACGGCGCGACGGTGATGAACGAGCGCTTCGAGCTGCTGGCCTTCGGTGCCAAGATCGGCCGCCGCCGCGAGCGCACGGCGGTCGAGCAGATGGTGGTCACGGAGCCGGTCGTCGGCAGCCAGCCGGTGCGCGTGCACCCGACGCTCGTCGGCGGGACCCGCCACCTCTCGGCGGCGCAGTTCGTCCACGACCAGCCGGAGGCGCTCGCGCTGGTCGCCTCGCAGGACGGGCGCTTCACCGTCTTCGCCTGGTCGCCCTGTGCCGAGGTCGTGCACGCCCACCGCGTCGACGCCCTCCTGCTTTGAAGGGAAACAGGGGTCGGGGGGTCAGGGGTCGGGGATCAGGGGGAACTGCAACGTCAACCGCGAGCTGAGTTGGAGTTGATGTGTCTCCCGACCCCCGACCGCTTGTTCGTCGGCCGCTCGGTGCCTACCTTCTTCGGTCCCTGCGTTTCCCCTCACCCGACCGACCATGCGCACACGCCTTCCGTTCGTCAGACTCGGCGCGCTCTGCCTGGCGCTCGTCGCGCCCGCCCCGCTCGTCGCGCAGAGCGGCGCGCCCGGCCCCGGCGCGTCTGCCGTGCCGGCCGCCGCGCGCGCCGACACCGCCCGGCCCACCAAGTGGGACGTCTCCGTGGCGCACGGCCCGGCGAAGACGCTGGAGTTCAGCACCGACGAGGGCACCTGGCTGTCGCTGGACGTCAGCCCCGACGGCCAGCAGATCGCCTTCGACCTGCTGGGCGACGTCTACCTGCTGCCGATCGCCGGCGGCGAGGCGCGCCTGCTGCTCGGCGGCGGCGCCTACGAGACGCAGCCGCGCTTCTCGCCGGACGGGAAGCGGCTGGCCTTCACCAGCGACCGTGACGGCACCGACAACCTCTGGGTGGTGAACCTGGACGGCACGGGCCTGAAGCAGGTGACCAAGGAGAAGGAGCGGCAGGTCAACTCCGCGGCCTGGGCGCCGGACGGGCAGGCGCTGGTGGGGCGCAAGCACTACCGCAACACCCGCTCACTGGGCGCCGGCGAACAGTGGCTCTTCCACCTGGGCGGCGGCGAGGGGCTGCAGCTCACCGCGCGCCGCAACTGGGAGCAGAACGCCGGCGAGCCGGTGCTCTCGCCCGACGGGCGCTACCTCTACTACAGCGAAGACGTCTCGCCCGGCGGCGGCTTCCAGTACAACCGCGACCCGCACGGCAGCGTCTACGTCATCCAGCGGCTGGACCGGCAGACGGGCGAGAAGGAGACCTTCCTGCGCGGCGCCGGCGGCGCCGTGCGCCCCACCCCCTCGCCGGACGGCAAGACGCTCGCCTTCGTGCGCCGCGTGGGGCTGAAGACGACGCTCTTCACGCACGACCTGGCCAGCGGCCGCGAGAAGCTGCTCTGGGACGGCCTCAGCCACGACCAGCAGGAGGCGTGGGCGATCTTCGGCACCTACCCCACCATGGCCTGGACGCCGGACGGCAGGAGCCTGGTGCTCTGGGCGCAGGGCAAGCTCTGGCGCGTGGACGCCGCCAGCGGCGCGCCCACGCCCATCCCCTTCCGCGCGCAGGTGAAGCAGACGATCACCGAGGCGCTGCGCTTCCCGCAGGCTGTGGCGCCGGACTCGTTCGACGTCAAGATGCTGCGCTCGGTGAGCGTCGCGCCCGACGGCCGCAGCGTCGTCTTCCAGGCGCTCGGCAAGCTGTGGCTGCGCGAGCTGCCCGACGGCCGCCCGCGCCGGCTGACGCGCGACGAGAGCCACTTCGAGTTCTTCCCCGCCTGGTCGGCGGACGGGCGGCGGCTGGTCTACACCACCTGGCACGACCGCGAGCTGGGCAGCATCCGCGTCGTCAACCGCGACGGCTCCGGCGCGCGCACGCTGACGCGCCAACCCGGGCACTACGTGGAGCCGCAGTTCTCGCAGGACGGGCAGAAGATCGTCTTCCGCCGCGTGGGCACCGACGGGCTGCGCAGCGAGCTGTTCACCCGCGAGCCGGGCGTCTACTGGCTGCCCGCCAGCGGCGGCGAGGCGCAGAAGATCACCACGAGCGGCACGCAGCCACGCTTCAACCGGAAGGGCGACCGTGTCTACCTGGTGACCGCCGAGCCGAGCCGGGCGCCGGGCGAGCCGGGGCGCGTGGGGCTGGCCAGCGTCAACCTCAGCGGCGGCGACCGCATCCTGCACCTCGTCTCGGACAACGCCGGGCAGATCGTGCTCTCGCCCGACGAGCGCTTCGTCGCCTGGACCGAGCGCTTCCAGGCCTACGTGGCGCCCTTCGCGCTCACCGGGCAGACGGTGACGCTGGCGCCGAAGAGCAGCGCCTACCCGGTGCAGCAGGTCACGCGCGACGCCGGCGTCAACCTGCACTGGTCGCCGGACGGCCGGCGGCTGTACTGGTCGCTGGGGCCGGAGCTGTTCCAGCGCGAGCTGGGCCGCACCTTCGCCTGGGCCGCCGAGGGCGCGGCCGCCGACACCACACCCGTCCGGCCCGACAGCACCGGCGTCTTCATCGGCTTCCGCCTGCCCGGCGACCGGCCCGCCGGCACGGTGGCGCTGGTGGGCGGCACGGTGATCTCCATGAAGGGCGAGGAGGTGATCCCCGACGCCACCGTGCTGGTGCAGGGCAACCGCATCACCGCCGTCGGCCCGGCGGCCAGCGTGGCGGTGCCGGTGGGCGCCACCCGCGTGGACGTGGCGGGCAAGTTCCTGATGCCCGGCCTGGTGGACGTGCACGCGCACACCCCCGTCGGCGGCCACGGGCTGACGCCGCAGGCCAACTGGAGCTACCTGGCCAACCTGGCCTTCGGCGTCACCACCATGCACGACCCGAGCAACAACACCGAGATGGTCTTCGCCGGCTCGGAGCTGCTCAAGGCCGGGCGCACGCTGGGCCCGCGGCTCTACTCGACGGGCACCATCCTGTACGGCGCCGAGGGCGGCGCCCGCGCGCAGGTCAACAACCTGGACGACGCGCTCGGCCACCTGCGCCGCCTCAAGGCCGTCGGCGCCTTCAGCGTCAAGAGCTACAACCAGCCGCGGCGCGACGCGCGCCAGCAGATCGTGGAGGCCGCGCGCCGGCTCGGCATGATGGTGGTGCCCGAGGGCGGCAGCACCTACCACTGGAACATGACGCACGTGCTCGACGGCCACACCGGCATGGAGCACAACATCCCGGTGGCGCCGCTCTACAACGACGCGCTCTCGCTGATCGCCGCCAGCCAGACGGGCTACACGCCCACGCTGATCGTCAACTACGGCGGCCTCTCGGGCGAGTACTACTGGTACCAGGAGAGCAACGTCTGGGAGAACGACCGGCTGCTGCGCTTCACCCCGCGTGACGTGGTGGAGCCGCGCTCGCGCCGCCGCGCCATGGCCGCCACGGACGACTACTACTACGTGGAGGTCTCCAAGGCCGCCAAGACGCTGCTCGACCACGGCGGCAAGGTGCAGCTCGGCGCGCACGGGCAGTTGCAGGGGCTCGGCGCCCACTGGGAGCTGTGGATGCTCGGCCAGGGCGGGATGACCCCGCACCAGGCGCTGCGCGCCGCCACCCTGCACGGCGCCCAGTACCTGGGCCTCGACGGGGACCTCGGCTCCATCGAGCCCGGCAAACTCGCCGACCTGCTGGTGCTCGACCGCAACCCGCTGGAGAACCTGCGCCACAGCGAGAGCGTGCGGCAGGTGATGCTCAACGGCCGCCTCTACGACGCCTGGACGCTGGCGCAGCAGGGCGCGCACCCCGCGCCCGCGCCACACCCCTTCTGGCGCGACATCGAGACGTCGCAGGCGCAGACCATGACGGAGGGGGCGCTGCACGGGCACTGAACCCCGGCGGTCGGCGGTCGGCTCCGGCAGAACCCCTCCGCACCAGCGCGGTGCGGAGGGGTTCTGCCGTTGAAGGGGCCGCCACCGACAGCCAACACACACCGGGCACCGGATGGCGCTATTGCATCATCCTCCCGTGGCACCAGAACAGATCCTGCGCACGGTGACGCAGCTCGTCCTGCCGCTGGCGCCAGTCCGGAAGTGCACGGTCCAGGAGGCGCGAGAACTCGAGGCCGTGGTGCGGCTCCACCAGGTGCCCCAGCTCGTGGACGATCACGTAATCGGCCAGGCGGACCGGGAGCTGCAGCAGGCGCCAGTTGAAGAATACCGCACTGCTACGCCCGCACGAGCCCCAGCGGAAGCCCAGATCCCGCACCTCGACCCGCGCCGGCGCCGCGCCGATGCGGCGGGCATCCCACCGCACGCGGTCGCGGAGCCACTCCCGCCCGGCTTCGATGTACCAGCGCCGGAAGTGCTCGCTGGCCGTGCCCTGCGCGTCGCGTCGCAGCAGGAAGCGCGTGCCCTCCAGCCGGAGCGGCACGTCCTGCTCCGCTACCAGTTTCAGGGGGTAGGGGCGGCCGAGAAAGCTGAAGCTCTCGCCGCTGACGAACTCCGGTTCGCGCACGCGCGCCGTCAGCGCTCGCTTCTCGGCCAGCTTGCGGTGCACCCAGAGCAACCGGGAGTGCGTCCAGCGCTGCAGTTCCTCCTCGTCCACCCGCTCCGGCGCATGGAGGATCAGCTCACCGCCGCGATCGACGGTGAGGCCGAGGGTGGTGCGGCGTGCGCTCCGCCGCACGAGAAAGCGCAGGCCACCCACCTCCAGCGTCGTGCTCATGGCCGGGCGAGGCTCTCGTGGTTCTCCTTCGCCAGCGCCACCAGCCGCTGCGCCAGCTCGCGCTCGCTGCCGGGTGGGCAGACGCCCGCCTCGTCCAGGTCGCGCACCAGCCGACGGGTCAGCGTTTCGCGAAGATCGGGGCGTTTCCAGAAGCCGACCTTCCGCAGCTCGGGGCGAATGCGTTCCACCACCTCCAGCGCCGTCGCGATCACTGCCCGGCGCTCCGCCTCCGTCAGCGCGCGGTTGCCGTCGCACGCCTCCAGCAGCAGGCGAACGAAGGGCACCTGCACCTGCGGGTCGAGGTCGGGGAAGTCGTTGCGATCGCCCTGGCGCAGCTCGTCCACGAAGCGCCTCAGCTCGCGCTCCAGCGCCTCCCAGTCGTCCTTGAAGCGCTGGAGGATCTCCTCCAGCTTCTCGCTCATCTTCCGGGCGTACGCCGGATTGCGGCTGGAGAGGCCGACGATGTGGAAGCGCGCGGCGTGCTGCATGTGCGCGGCGCGCGCCCGGCTGCTCCCCTCCGCCTGCAGCACCTGCTCGAACTCGGCGTCGGTGATCTGCGTCGGCGGGATCTTCGGGTCCACGCCGCGCGCGGAGACGTGGGCGTGGATCAGTGCCTTCACCTTTTCCGCCACGCCCAGCAGGTTCAGCGCCGGGTCGCGGTACAGGTTGGCCGCCACCTTGTTGATGAAGCCGAGCAGCTTGGCGTCGCGAAAGACGTCGCCCGGCACCTCCGGCCGGTGCTCCAGCAGGTTCAGCGTCTCGTAGAAGAGGCGCAGCCGGTTGATGAAGTCGGCGCGCACGCGCAGGTCCTCCAGCAGCTGCACGCAGGCAGCGACCTGCGCCTGCAGGTCGGCGACGCCGCGGTCGGTGAACACCGCCACCGCGCGAGCCCGCCGGTCGAGCAGCTTCGGGAGCTCCACCTGCAGGTCGATGAAGGTGTCGCGCACGTCGTCGGCGTCGTAGTCGCCCAGCGCCTCGTTCAGGTGGCGGGCGACGCCGATGTAGTCCACCACGTAGCCGCTGCGTTTGCGGCCGTGGGTGCGGTTCACGCGGGCAACGGCCTGCAGCAACTCGTGAGCGACCAGCTTGCGGTCCAGGTAGAGCACCTGCTCCACCGGCGCATCGAAGCCCGTCAGCAACATGTTGGTGACGACCAGGATGGCCAGCGGATCGGTCTTGTCCGTCTTCTCCGCGGCGAAGCGGCACTTGAAGCGCTGGATGTGGTCGTCCTGCCGGGCGCGCTCCGTCCACCCGCGCCACGACTCCGGGTCGTTGTGGTCGCCGGAGATGACCACCGCGAACCGCAGCGCGCGCAGCCACTCCATCTGCGGGTGCAGCCGGACCAGCCGCTGCTGCGCAGCGCCGAGCCGCTCCACCTCATCGTCCGGCAGCGCGAGCACCGCCTCTGGCAGCGCCTCCAGCTCGGCGACCAGCTCACGCCGTGCCTGCTCCAGCTTCTCGTGATAGGTGACCGCCGCCTCGCGGCTGGTGGCCACCACCTGCGCCTTGAAGCCTTCGTGGAGCACCACGCCGGCATAGTGCCGCAGCATGTCGCGCGCCTTCTGCTCGATCAGCAGCGGCGCGGCCAGCACGTCGCCCGCAGTGCCGTACTTTGCCTTGATGACGGCCAGCTCCTCGGGCGTGTAGTCGCGGAACAGGTCCTCGAAGAGCTGGTCCAGCCCGGGCGCGTCCTTGACCACGCCGTCGGCGGTGCGGCCCTCGTACAGGATTGGCACGGTGGCGCCGTCCAGCTCAGCGTCGCGCAGCAGGTAGCGGTCGATGAAGTCGCCGAAGATCTCGCGCGTTTCGCGCTTCTCCCGGCTCAGGATCGGCGTGCCGGTGAAGCCGATGATGGCGGCATTGGGGAGCGCGCGGCGCAGGTTGCGGTGCAGCGTGCGGGTGTGCGAGCGGTGCGCCTCGTCCACCAGCACCAGGACCTCCGCCGACTCGTTGAGCACCGGGAACTCCTCGACGTGGATGCTCTCCTCCAGCGTGACGGCGCGCTCGGTGACCGGCTCCTCGCGCCCCGGCTTCTTCTCGCGGCGCACGATGGTCATCTGCACCCGCTCGGCCGGGTCGCGCGCCGTGGCGTCCTGGTACTTCTGCAGCATCACGAAGACGATGTCCGGCGTCGGCTCGCGAAGGATGCGCTGCGCGCGCGCCGTGGCCGACTCGCGCGCTGCGACATCGCGCTCGGTGGGGCGCACCGCTTCGCCGCTCAACCGCGCCGTCCGCCGCATCTGCTCCTCCAGGTCGGCGCGGTCGGTGACCACCACCACCTTGTAGCGGTTCAGCCCCGGCGTCATGCGCATCTTCCTCACCAGGAACACCATGCTCAGGCTCTTTCCCGAGCCCTGGGTGTGCCAGACGATGCCGCCGCGCGCGTCGCGCCCCGCCCCCTGCTCTCGGGTGCGGCCCGTCCGCAGCCGCTCCACTGCGGCGTGCACGGCGCGGAACTGCTGGTAGCGCGCCACCACCTTGCGGGTGCGGCCGTCCACCTGCTGAAAGACGGTGAAGTTGCGCACCACGTCCAGCAGGTGCGCCGGGCGCAGTGCTCCGGCCACCAGCAGCTGCTGGCTGCTCAGCGTGGCCCCCGCGCCGGCGTTCACGGCCTGCGCGGCGCCGCGCTGCTCCGGCGTGCGGAAGAAGAGCGGCGTGCCGGCGCGCTCCGTCTGCTCCGGCCCCACCTCGGCGAGCACCGCCGCCGCTTCCTCCAGTACCGGCGCGGGCGCCAGCAGCCCCAGCTCCTCGGCCACCGTGCCCAGCGGCACCGGGCTGGTGTCCGCCCACTCCAGGTACGCCTCCGGCGGCGCGCCGAGCGTGGCGGCGCGCGCCTCGAAGAAGTCGCTGGCCACCAGCAGCTGGTTGGTGTGGAAGAGCCGCTCCACCCCCTCGTCCTCGCCGTACAGCGTGGGGAACAGCTCGCGCCGCTGGTTGGAGTAGCGCAGCAGCTGGTCGATGGCCTGCTGCAGCGGGTTGGCGATGCCCGGGCTCTTGAACTCGGCCACCACCAGCGGGATGCCGTTGACGAAGAGCACCGCGTCCGGGATCACGTGCCCGCGCCCGCTCCCCAGCTCCACCTTGAACTGGTTGATGACCAGAAAATCGTTCTCCGCCCAGCGCGCCGCGTCGTACTCCAGGTAACGCACCGGCTGCGGCCGGCCGCCCTCCCACCCCGGCACCCCGTCCACCACGGTGCCCTCCAGCAGCAGCCGCGTGGCCGACTCGTTGGCCTCCATCAGCCGGTGCCCGGCCGCCTGCTCCAGGTCGCGGATGGCGCGCGCAATGCGCGCCTCGTCCAGCCACGGCCGGCCGTCGCGCAGGTTCAGCCGCCGCAGCGCCGCGGCCAGTCGCTCGCGCAGCAGCACCTCGCGGAAGCTGGCGCGCTCCGTCAGCTCGGGCACGTCGGTGTCGCCCTCCAGCCACCCCCACCCCATCGCCCGCAACTGCTCGCAGAAGGGGCGCTCCACCAGCTCGTACTCCCACTGCACGCTCATTCAGCCCCCATGACGACGGTCTCCGGCACCCGCACCCGGCCGCTCAACAGATCGTGCGACAGCCCGGACTTCAGGTGCTGCAGTTTCGCGAGTTCCGTTGTTTCTGCTCGCAGTTCCTCGTCTGCCACGCCTAAACATTCAGAGATGAGTTCGCGTTCTCCTCTTCCGGGCCAGGGCACAAGGAAAGAGCCGAGTTGCTGATAGTTTAGCCCTTGACGGTTCCCGAAAGTGTTTAGTGCTGCCAATTGCTGCTGTCCGATCGGGGAGGCGAGAACGGCAGCGAGGAACGCCGCATCCGCATCTGTGGCGTTTGGCACACGCAGGATGCATACATGTTGATTGACGTTCGCACTCCCTAGGCCGACTGGCACCGTACAACAACGGCCGATGGAGGCGCCTGTGATATTGAAGAGGACGTCGTGAGCGAAGACCGCACTACGCACCATCTCGAGGTGAACCTGTTCCGGAATGTACGCCACGTCGGTTAGCATCAGCCCTTCGACAGTCACGTTTTGGCTTCGAATAAACGTGACGCCTTCGCTTGCATAAACCTCTTGACCACCACGGGGGGTGACACCGCTACCGATGTATCTGCAAATACGTTCCAAGGTTGGAACTTCCCACTCCTTTGGGATCCGCCCCAGCACCGAATCCTTGAACTGCTCCGGGTGCGCCACCGGGTCGCGCAGGTCGCCGTTCTCGTCCAGGCCGCGGGTGAGCAGGTCGTGCAACAGCCCGGCGCGCACCTGCCGCAGCTTGGCGATCACCGCCTCGGTGGCGGCAATCGCCTCGTCCACCGTGTCCAGCACCGCCGCAATGCGGCGCTGCTCGGCCGGGTCGATGCGCGGGATATGGAAGCGCGAGAAGAACTCCGGCTGCACGCGCTGCTGCCCCGCCGAGCCACCCATGAAGGCCACGGCGCGGGTACGGGTGGGCGGTGCCTGCAGCCAGTGGAAGAGGAAGCGCGCGTCGTTGTCACCACGCGCGCGGAGCACGTGGAACTCCGTGCTGCCGAAGCCGACGCCGTTGGTCAGCCCCGTGGCGTGCGCACCCTTCCCGTTCTCCATGCACGGCGTGATCTTGGCGAAGAGCACGTCCCCTTCGGCAAAGGGCGTGTAGCCAACGCAGACCTCCCGCAGCGGGCGCGCCTGCCGGCCAACCCACTGGCCGGTGTCAGTCACGTCGGCCATCGGGATGAACGACACGGGGCTGTCCTCCCCCAGCCCGCGCAGATCGACGCGCGGGTTCACCTCCGCGATGTCGGAGAGCGGCTGCGTGGCTGCGGTGCTCATGCGTAGCTCACCTCCCCCAGCAGGTGTCCGAGCCGCTGCTCCACGCCGCCGCGCTCACGGCGCAGGTCGCTCAGCGTCACCCGGTACTTGTCCCAGATGCGCTCCACCGCCTGCACCAGCGCCTGGCGGCGGGCGGCGAAGGCGGTGTCCAGCCCGGCGCGCACGTCCTGCGCGAAGAGGTCCAGCACCAGCGTTTTCCGCTCCTCCTCGCCCAGCGCGGCGCAGCGCTGCTGCAGCTCCTGCACGAAGGCGCGGGTCAATTCCCGGTACTGCGCACGCGCCGCGGCCAGGTCGGCCTTGAGCTGCTCGTACGGCGCCAGGTCCGCCTCCAGCGCGTCAATACGCAGCAGCGCCGGGAGCAGCGCGGCGCGCAGCTCGGCGGCGGCGCGGCGTTGCTCGTCGGTGGCGCGCGGCCGGGCAGCGGCGCGCTCCAGCTTGGGCAGCTCGCGTAGCGGGGCGCGCTGCTCCGCCCGGATCTCGCGGAGCTGGCGCTCCAGCTCGCGCGCGTAGTTCCACCCGGTCAGCTCTTCCTCGTCGGCGTCCTCGGGCGGGTTGCGCTGCTCGAACGCCTCCTTCTCGCCCTTAAGCCGGGCGACCTCGGCGCGGGTGGCGGCAATGCGCTCCAGGTAGTCGGGCATCAGGCGGCGCACCAGCTTGTGCGCGTAGGGGTCGAAGGCGGGGCCGGCGCCCTCGTCGTCGTCCACCGCGTCGGCGATGGCGTCCACCCAGCCGTCGATCACCCCGCCAAAGCCGTGCTCCAGCAGCGTCTTCAGGTCTGGCAGCGTGGCCGTCCACCAGGTGGCGACCACGCCGGCCAGCTTGAAGCGGTCCAGCGCGCCGAGCGGCAGCAGTGCGGCCACGAAGCTGTCGAGGAACTCGGCGCGCACCGCGTTCAGGTCGCGGCGGGCGGGGAGCTCCGCCAGCCGGGGGGCGTGCGCGGCCCACCAGGCGGCCAGGGCACAGCCGAGCGCGCCGGCGCGGGCACGCACCCCGGCGTCGTCCTCCACGCATGGGCGGAGGGCGGCGCGGTCGGCCAGCGCCGGCGCGAAGTCCAGGTAGGCGGCGTCCGCCGGGCGGGGCGTGAAGGCGTGGGCGGCGTCGAAGCCGAGCGCCTGGCAGAGCGGGCGCAGCGCCTCCACCTCGCCGCATGGCACGCCGCCGCGCAGGTGGGCGCGCACGTCGTGCGGCTCCGGCGGCGGCGAGTTGTCCACGTAGCGGCGGATGTTCAGGTTGAAGTCGTTCTCCGCGCCGGCGATCTCGGCCACCGGCACCCGCCGCGCGTAGCCCGGCACCTCCTCGAAGCGCTCGAAGGTGGAGGCGATCTTCTCCACGTGCTCCGGCAGCAGGTAGTTCTGCGCGCGGCCGGCGTGGAACTCGGCGTCGGCGTTGACGAAGAGCACCTGCCCGCGCCGCTTGGCGGGCTTGTTGGGGTTGAGCGCCGCGCCCGACAGGTTGGGCCGCAGCACCAGGATGCACGCCGGGATGCTGGCGCCGTAGAACAGGTTGGGCGGCAGCGCGATGATGGCCTCGATCAGGTCCTGCTCCAGGAAGCGGCGGCGGATCTCCTTCTCCGCGCCGCCGCGGAAGAGCACGCCGTGCGGCATCACCGTGGCCACCACGCCGTCCTCCCGGCAGACGGCGAGCATGTGCTGCGCGAACATGAGGTCGGCCTTCTTCCCCGTCGTCGGGCACCACCCCCAGCGGAAGCGCTCGGGGTACTCCAGGTCCGCCCTGGTGTAGTTCTGGCTGAACGGCGGGTTGGCGATCACGCGGTGAAAGCGCTCCAGCTCGCCGGCCTCGCGGTGCATGGGCTGCAGCAGCGTGTCCTGCAGCTGGATGTCGGCGCCGGACACGCCGTGCAGCAGCATGTTCAGCCGGCAGATCGACCAGGCCGAGGCGTCGTTGACCTGGCCGCAGAGGCGCAGGTCGCTGGTGTCGCCGCCGGACTGCTCCACGTACTCGCGGCTGATGATCAGCATGCCACCCGAGCCGCAGGTGGGGTCGTAGACGCTCAGCCCCGGCCGCGGCTTCAGCATGCGCACCATCAGCCGGATCACGTCGCGCGGGGTGTAGAAGTCGCCACCCTTCTTCCCCGCCGACTCGGCGAACATGTTGATCAGGAACTCGTACGCCGCGCCCAGCAGGTCGGAGAACTGGAAGTCCTCGTTGCGCAGACGGTAGCGGCTGAAGTGGCGCACCAACTCCTTGCAGGCGTTGTCGGAGACGACGCGCTTGCTCCCCTGGGTGCGCATGAAGCTGATGTGATCCAGCACGTGCTCCAGCGACTCGTTCGCCTCGCTCAGCGCGGCCAGCGCCTTGTCCAGCAGGCTGCCGTACGCCAGGGCGGTGCTGTCGTTGAGCCGCGCCTGCAGGTAGCCCCAGCGTGCGGTCTCCGGGACGAAGAAGTGGTCGTAGAAGTCCGGGTTCTCGCCGTAGCGCTCCACGGCCGCCTCGTGCGCCATTCCCTGCTCCACCTTGCGGCCCACGATGCGCTCGCGCTCGGCGTCGAAGACGTCGGAGGCGCGTTTCAGGAAGAGCAGGCCGAAGATGTAGTCCTTGTAGGTGGCGGCATCCAGCCCCTCGCGGCGCAGGATGTCGGCGGCGGCGTACAGATGGCGTTCCAGCTTGGCGAGCGAGAGCTTGGGCATCAGCGAGCGGGCACGGCGGCACGACCGGGGTGAAGAAGGGCGACTCGGGCCGGGTAGTATCGCGTCCCCGCCCCCGCGCCGACAAGTCGGTGGGGAGCGGGGGCGGGTGCCGTCCGGAGCGGTTCAGATCAGATCGGCGAGGCGCCTGCCCTGGCGGGCGAGCACGCGCAGGATGCCGGGGCCGGTGTCGAGCCTGTGGAGCAGGCCGTCTGCCTCCACCAGAGTGAGGCGCCGTTCGCGGACCGCCCAGATCAGCACGTCCAGCGTGCTGGCCGCGCGCGCGGCGCCGAACTCCAGGCGCGCGGCGCTGAGCACGGCCCGCTCGTCGGAGCCGACCAGGAAGCCACGCGTGGCGGCGAGCGCCAGGACCTCGGCCTCGCCGCGTCCCTGAAAGGCGGCGCGGGCGTCGAAGCGGGCCAGCGCCGCCAGCTCCGCCGGGACGCCGGTGTCGATCGCCTCCACCCCGATCTCGCCCCGGTGGATCGCCTGCCGCACCGCTTCGCTGGCGGGTGGGCGGCGGATCTCGGCCAGCGCCGTGGCCGCGATGGCGACCCGGTGCCGCCGCAGGCCGGTAAGGATGCCGAGTTGCCCGCTACCTCCGAAGGTGATCCCCAGGCACGCGTCGATCAGGAGCGTTCCACCCATTCCCCTTCCTCGGCGGCCGCCCCCAGCAGCAGCTCGTCGGCCGGTTCCACCTCGGCGCCAATGTCCGCCATCTGCTGCCTGAACACCTCCACCTCCACCCCGAGCAGCTCCGCGGCGCGGCCGGTGGTGAGCAGCCCGCGCTGCCAGGCCTTCACCACCAGCTCCTTCAGCCGCGCATCCAGGTCGTACTCGATGCGTAGCGCCAGCCCGAGCACCTCGGCCACGCGGGTGACGGAAAAGTCGAGCTGCCGCACCCTCTCCCACTCGGCGTCGGCAACCAGCCCCAGGTTCTTGAGACGGTAGAGCAGCGCGTGGCGAGACACGCCGAAGTGGTCCATCGCCCGGACGATGTCGGTCGGCGTCAGCCCCCGCACCCGGCCGTCCGTTTCCAGCAGCCCCGCGTTACCCAGGTAGCGCATCACGCTCTCGCGCGGCATCAGGAAGGCGGCGGCAAAGGCGTTGGCCCGCACCTCCTTGAGGTCCTTGGTGAAGCGGCCCGGGCGGTAGCGCTCGGCGTCCGTATCGTCCAGCAGCCAGTGCGCGTACTCGTGCGCTACCGTGAACGCCACCCGGAAGCCGGTCCATAGATCCCGCGACTGGTTGATCCCGATACAGGGCCCCAGCCCGTCGACCTCGAAGTAGACGCCGTCCAGCCCCTCGTCTGCCACGCCCTCCAGCGGCCCGATCCGTACGCCCTGACGCTCCAGCACCTCCAGCGGGTTGCGCAGCGGCTCCACTCCCAGGCCCAGCCGGCGCCGCTCCCGCTCGGCGAGGCCTTCGCCTTCGAGCACGGCCCGCCGCACTCCAGACGGATACCGAAAGCGGTACCCAGGGTGCGTGGCTGCTGGCCGATGGGCCTGCAGCAGCGTCTCCAGCTCTTGCTCCACCCGGCACCGGCGCACGAACCGACGCACCGCCGCGCGGGCCGCCGGCTCGGCGATCCCGTCCTTGCGAAAGAGGATCCGCTCCACCTCGTCCTCGGCCGACGCGCCCAGCAAGGTGGAAACCGGCACCTCGTACAGCCGTGCCAGCCTGTACAGCTCCTCGCTGGTCACCGCGCGCCGCCCCGCCTCCATCTCGGAGACGGTAGGCCGATGCACCCCCAACCGCCGCGCGACCTCGGCCTGCGTGAGCCCGAGCGCCTGACGTGTATCCCGCAGACGCGTGGCGAGCTGCTCCCGTGTGATTTCCACTGTCGCTCCTCTCCGGGGCTCCTCCTCCCGCCTTGACCCTAAGGTAAGAATTGCTTACCATCCGTCAAGTGGTAAGCGATTCTTACCAACGCCCCGCGGTGGGTGGCCCTTGAACGCTGGACCGGACGCGCGCGATGCTGCCGCCGCAACCAAGCCGGGACCTGATCGCTCGTACCTGGGAGCGCGGCCCTAATGCGCCAACGATTCAGCGTTGGGCCGCACGCATCGCGGAGCTCAGGCGGCCGCAGGTGCGCCTGCTCAATGTCGCGGTAGCCCTCGACCGAGGCGACCTGCCGCTGCTGGAGCAGTACGGGTACGCCTCCTTCCCGCCGGTGGCGACCGACCACCGGGTTCTCACCCTGTCGCAAGGAGTTGACGATGAATCCCACGAAGCCGCCTTCCCCGGGCCCGCACGGGCCGCCCCCCTGGGTGCCGGGGCCGCCGCCGCACGTTCCGCCGCCGCGGCCGAAGGAGCCGAAGCCGGGGCGGCCACACGGCAGCTGAGCCGACAGCGCTACCACAGCGTCAGTGAGGTGATTGAGGAGGACAGCGCCCCGTTGGCGCTGTACTTCCCTCGTAACTACTCAGCCCACAAGTTGAGGCCAGAGGAGGTTCCCCTGGAAGAGCTG
>ERZ1066122.1842-NODE-1842-length-15588-cov-5.249984_pt1 | contig 15588 bp, 1 predicted proteins | sample MGYA00382769_ERZ1066122 | MGnify/ENA primary metagenome ERZ1066122 (study PRJEB33369, sample SAMEA5778352) | biofilm metagenome | biome: Industrial cooling water; feature: Water cooling tower basin; material: Biofilm | place: United Arab Emirates | collected...
TGGTGAACCAGAGGCTCAAGTGTAGCGGCATGCGGTGGTCGGAATCGGGCGCGGATGCGGTGTGTCACCTGAGGGCGTTGTTTCGAAGCGAGCAGGGCCAGTGGGACGCCTGCTGGTCCTCACTGGCCGCCTAGGATACCGACACTAAAGACGCCTACCCAGCCGTTCTCGTCACTGACCTCCAGGGGACGGCCCAGCGAGTCGTATACCCCCACGCCAGAATCGCCGTCCGCTGTGATGACCAACGTCGGGGCGCCGTAAACTCCGTAGCCGAACGCCGTGACCGCCCCCTGCGCGTCCGCTACCGCCAGATTTCTCCCCTCCGAGTCATAAGTGAACTCTGTCACCGTCGGGTCGCCGGACCCGTCATAAGGTTCGTCCCCGAACCCATCGTCTGCGGATAGCGGGGCGAAGCTCCCAAACGAGAAGAGGGAGAACGCGAGCGGAGCGGCCGCTGGTACGGCGACGGTTGGCGGTGCCAGCACCCGAACGAGGTTCCCCCGTGGGTCGAACTCGTAGCGGAACTCCCGGCCCTCGGCGTCCGTGCTGTGGACGACCTTTTTCAGTTCGTTGAACCCGGTGGTCGTGGTATGGCCAAGCTCGTCGGTCACCGAGGTCCGGTTCCCACGGGCGTCGAACGTACTCGTCGTGGTGTACCCGTTCGCGTCGGTAACGGTGAGCAGGTTGTCAGCTCCGTCGATGGTGTATTCGACCGAGTGCCCGAGTGCGTCGGTCGACCGGAGGATATGTCCGCGGTCATCGTAGACGACGGTGGTGGGGTTCCCGAGTGCGTCGCGGATCACTTCAGTGTTAGCAGCAAGGTCATAAGCGTAGCTTGTCGCCTCGCCGAGTTCGTTCGCCTGGAGGATGAGCCGGCCGTTGTCGTCGTACTCCATCCGCATCGGCGGGGCGGAGGTGAAGCACCCGCACGCGCCCGTCGCGTTGTTGATGTCGACGAGGAAGTGGGGCAAGTCGGCCGAGTACGTGAACTGAGACTTCGTCCCGACCTGGTCGACGATCCCGATCAGGTCCCCGTTCGCGTCGTAGGTGTAGGTAATGTCGTTCCCAGCCGGGTCCGTCACGGCCGTGATGCGGCCCGCGGAGTCGCGGGTGAAGGTGATGGATTCGCCGAGACTGCTGAAGACCCCGTCGCGGGTGAACGTCAGGGTGACGCCGTTGCGATCGGTGATCGTCTGGAGCCCGGTGAACTGCGAGAACTGATACGTATGCCCGTCCTTGGTCGTAAGCCGGTACGCGCTCGGGTTGTAGGCGACGTTGAGACCGGCCAGGTAGTACGAGTCGCCCACCTTGATGAGCGGCAGGTCGATCGACCCGAGCGTGTCGCCGACGCCGGCCAGGGTCTCGAACACGCCCGGGTCGGGCCGGAAGTACGGCTCGTAGTACCCGTCGCCCGGCCCGCCGAGTTCGGTCAGCACGCCGTCGTAAGGCTTCGGCGCGAACGTGAACCCGACCCGCCGTCCATCCGGCGTGTTCACGTACACCCGCGTTCCCTCCTTGAAGGGGAACGCGACGAACGCCCCGAGCAGGGTCTCGGCCGGGTTCACGGGTCGTGTCTCGCGGACCCGCGGGTCGTAGCCGGCTCCGAGCGTCCAGCCGAAGCCGAAGTCGCCGGACTGGTCCGCCTTGAGCGTGTCGTAGACCCGCGTGATCGTGATCGGAATGCCGGCGAGCGGGATCGACAGGTCGGTGAACTCCTGGCGGAAGTTGCCGACCTTGGCCCCACCGGTGAGGCCCACGTCGAGGTCGACGACCGTCTCGCGGAGGTTGACGTCCGTCGCCACGACCCGAATCGTGTACGTGTCGTTGTCGAGCAGCGTCGGGTCAAAAACCGCGAGGACACCGTCGGCGGGAACCTCGGTTCCAGCCGCGATGGTTCGCCAGATGTCGGACCCGTACCGGGAGACTTCCACCCGGTAGCCGTCGAGATTCGCGTCGGTGATGGTGCCGTGGATCTCGGTCAGGTAGCTGACAACCGCGCCGGTTTCTGGCGAGGTGATCGTCACGACTGGTCGATCCGTGTCGCTCGGGTCGAGGACACGCAGCGAGGCCGACCCGCTCCCGAGGTTGCCGGCCGCGTCGGTGGCCGTTGCGGTCAGGCGAATGACGCCGGGGTTCGCGGGGGTGATCGTGGCTTTCCCGAACCCGTCGAGGGTGACAGGCACACCATCCACCGTCAGTGTCAATCCGCCGGCCCCCACGTCGTCTGAGGCGTAGACAGTCACGACGACCGGGTCGCCGGGATTGACGCCGTTGCGGTCGAGACCGATCACGACCGACGGAGCCGTCGTGTCGGCGGCGACCGTGACGACGAACGAGAAGTCGGTGAAGGCTCCCCGTTCGTCCGTGGCCCGCACAATCACGGTGATCGGTCCCTGATCGTCAGAAGCCGTCGGCCAGACCAACCGGCCGGTCGTCGGGTCGATCCTGGCTTCGGTCGGACCGCCCGCGACCGAGAAGCGGACCGCATCCAGTTCGGCGTCGAAGGCAGTGAACTGAGCGAACACCGTTTGTCCGGCGGTGACGGCCGCGGTCGACGGTCCAGAGATCACGGGTGCCGTGTTCGACGCGCGGACTTCGAGGAAGAAGGATTGCCATCCCGCCGCCCCGGTCCGGTCGACGGCTTTCAAGGTGACGAGGTAGGAGCCCGACACGACGCCGGTCGTGTCGGCGGCGACCACGCCGGTGTCCGGATCGATGTCCAGCCACCCTGGGCCGGCGACCACGGAATAGGCCACGGCGTCACCGTCGGCATCCGTCGCGAGCGACGAGTACGAGAACGGCAATCCTCGGGTCGCGAGCAGAGGCGGACGGGTTGTGAACACCGGAGCCCGGTTCGCGGCGGCCAGCGCCGTCACCGCGAACGTCTGAACCGCCGACGCGCCGCCGGCCGACACTTCGAGGACCACGGTGTGCGGCCCGGCTTGATCCGCCCGCGGGGTCCAGGTGATCAGCCCGGTCGTCGAGTCGATCGCCATCCCGTCCGGGGCCGTCGTCAAGGCGTACACGCGCGGGAATCCGACCCCCCCGGCAACGACCGGGAGGTACGCATACTGGTCCCCGGCCTTCACCGAATCCACCGGGGTCGAGGTGATGGCGAGGGCCGCCGACGCAGCCCCGCCGACGGACACCGCAAAGCGCTGCTCGGCTCGACCACCCTGACCATCCGTGACGGCCAAAACGACCGGGTAGACGCCCGGCGCCGCCGAGAACCGGATCTCGCCGGTGGCGGGGTCGAACGTCCCGGCCGGCCCCTGGACCAGTTCAAACGTGAGTGTGTCGCCATCGGCATCGGCCGCCGTCGGCACGTAGACGTACTCGCTCCCGGCCGCCACGACCGTCGGCGGCACCGAGGCGAAGGCCGGAGCCCGATTCGCACCGGATCCCCGCACGGTGATCTGGACGACCTGTGTGGCGACGCCGCCGCGTCCGTCATCGGCGGAGAATTCGACCCGGTGTGTCCCGACCTGATCGGTGGACGGCGTCCACGTGACCGCACCCGTGACTGAATCCACCGTCATCCCGGCCGGACCCGATGCGAGGCGGAACGTGACCGCATCCCCGTCCGCGTCGGTCGCCACGAGGGTGGCATCGAAGAGTCGCCCTTCCGTCGCATCGACTTCCGGAGCCGACGTGAATCGCGGCGCGACGTTGTCCGGGGCCAGGAACCGGACGGTGAAACTGAACCGCTCCCCCCGTGGATCATCGAACGAGGCCCGGACCGTGGAGGTGGCCGCTCCGGCCGCCACCGGTCCGGCAAACGTCAGGTACGGGTCGCCGTCGGGTGTCACCGCTGTCCCGTGCAAGGTCACGTCGGCCGGGTCGAACCCGGCGAACGCGGCCGCCACCGGACCGGTGATCGGGCTGGTTGAGATGTTGGTAAACGCCGCGTCAGCACGAATGGTCCGAGATCGTCGGTCGAAGGTCGTGTCGGTGTAGACAATCGCTCCGAGCGGAGTGATGTCGTCGGACGAGGCGATGTCAAGCGCAGCAGGTCCGCCCGTGAGGCTCAAGGCCGCTGTTGCCGTCTGACCCGACGTGTCCCGGGCGACCGCCGTGAACGTGTTGGCCCCCGCCGCCAGCGTGACGCGGGCGAAGAACCGGCCTGTCGCGTCGACGGCGTCGGCAGGTACTCCATTCACCGTAACGAGGGTCACTCGCCCCGACGGGGTGCCGGCGGCGGCCACCCCGGTGACGACCACAACCGACCCCGCCGGGAACGTCGTTCCCGCCGGCGGGGAGTCGAACGCCACCGTCGGGGGCGCGACCGCCGCCGACCAGAGGACGGTCGAGGAGTCCGTGAACCCGACGACGGTCGCCGTCACCGTGTCGGTCCCGGCCACCGTCCCCGCGTAGCGGAACGTGGCCTTCCCCTGGGCGTCCGTGACGTCGAACCCTGCAGCGCCGTTCGGACCCGTCACGGCGAAGTCGACCCTGACCCCGGCGACCGGGTTCCCCGCCGAATCGACGACTCGTGCCTCGAACGGCACTTCCACCCCGATCGCAGCGGTAGCCGTCTCGGGAAGTAGGGATACGCCAGCAACTGCGGCGATGGGTGCTAGACTCGTGCCGGCCCCGAACGAGTAGGCGTCGAAAGGACCTGCCCCGTAAGCGGTGGCTCCGAAGGGGACGGGACCGGACAGTCGGTGCCGGCCTGCGGAAACCGGCACGGATGCCGCGAAAAAGTCCGAGGTGCCGATGCGAGTGAAGTTGCCGGCTGGGAACGCGACACCATCAATGGTGACCAAACCCACACCGGTCGAAGGAACAACCAAACTTACGTAATGGGTCACGAACGTCGGCTTGTCCGGCGAGGTGATGACGTAGTCAGTCTGGTATTGTTCTGCCGCGGGCGTGATGAGGAAGGAGGGGTCGCCTACCCCGCCCAACGCCTCGTCGTAACCCTGGCTAAACGTGAACTGGCCCACGAGCACGGACGCCGACGCGGTCACCACTGTCGGGGCCGTGGCGAGGAAGTCGTGGAACCCACCGCGGTTCAAGGTCGCGACCAAGACGCCGTCGACGCGAACCTCGGTCCCGTCGGCAGCCGCCACCACGCGGATGTAAGATCCACCGGGTCGACCTGGGGCCGGCACAATTGGATACTCCCTGCCCCAGGTCGAGACCGGAGGGAGCATTTCGACGATGTGGTTGGCCGTGGCGGACCCGAAGGTCGTGAAGGGGTGGGAACCGTAGACCGCAACCGGTTTGTCGGCCGAGACCAGGGTCCCGGTCGGATCGGCACCTGGAGCAAACTGCGCCGCACCCAGGGAATAGACTTGACCGCGGTTCAGGACAAAGCTGTATGGCACACCTACGGGATGACCGAAAATGTCGATCGACGGTGTGATGGTAATCGTGGTGTTGTCTTCGGTCGCCACGATCTGAAATGCGGGCGAATAACCCACGCCGCCGGACTGGCCGCCCGTGAGCACCACGTAGTCCCGGCCCGCCGCGTCGACCGGCAATGCCAAGTACCCTTCGGCGGCGTACGGAGAATAGGTCAGCCCGACAACCGAAACCGGGTCGTAGCTGACGAGATGGACGGCCGCCGCGATGTGCTCACCGATCCACCCCTCCGCGAACGAGGGGATCGCGACCGCCGCTGTCCCACCGGCCGCCACCGAGAAGGAACCGTACCACCCGAGGCTGGGCAAGGAGACGACGCCGGAAGTCGCCGTGTCCGATGACACGTAGAGAATCGGCTCGGCGACGCCGTTGGTGTTGCCGAGGAAGGCCGAGTAAAACACGTGCTGGTTCGGCACCGTGAGCCAGAACTCCGTCCCGACCGTGTCGGGCGGCCCGGCGACCGGGGTGGGCACCGTCTGGACCCGGGCCCGGAACGCCCCGGCGACCCCCTGTTCGTTGGAAAACCCGACGGCCGTGAGTGTGTAGATTCCGTCGGCGGGAAGGACGAACGGCTGGCTGTTGGCCTGAGAGGGGCCCCAGACCAAGGTCCCGTTCGGGTCCGTCACCGTGAACCCCAACCCGCTCGAGTTCCCGAACACGTCGAAAACGACCGGCTCCCCCGCGGTCCCGGCAAAGGTGTACGACACCCGCTGGCCGTAGGTCTCGACCACCCCGACCAAGTCCGTGTCCAGCGCGCCGGGAAGGGTCACCGGGTCCGCGACGGCGACGATGGCGAACCGCAGCGTCCCCTCGTACCCGCTCTGGGCGACGACCGTGTAGACGCCCGTCTGGTCCAGCACGAAGGCGTCCCGGTCGACATCCGCACCTTGCGACCAAGCGAGCGAACCGTCCGGCCGATAGACGGAGTACGACGAGAAGGTGGGGGCAAGCTGGGAGTCGAACATCACCCGGTCGCCCGCCGTTCCGGTGAAGCCGACCGCGGCCTGTTCGCTCTCGCCGTTCGTCACCTCGACCGGCACCCCGTAGCCGACCGCCGGCGGCACGGCCTTCAACAGGAACCGGTAGTCGGTCAGGCCGGGTTGGTAGTCGGGCGTTGGTGGCTCCACGACGACCGTGTACGTCCCCGCCGCGGCCGCGACGATCACGGGAATGTCGCCGGGGGTGGGGCCGGCGACGACCTCGCCGCCGGGGCCCCTGACCGAAAATCGGTGGGCCCGGGTGTCGAAGGTCGGGTCGCGCAAGCGGTCGAGGAAGAACCGGTCCCCCGCCTGGGCCTCGAACGTGTAGGTGTTCTGCTGGCCCGGGACGGCCAAGGATCCCTCAACCACGGTGACGTCGGGCACGATGGGAATGGAAGTCGGCAACGGCACGTCAAGAATCGTGAAAGTGTAACCGACGGTGTTTCCTTGGGACACCGGTCGGGTCAGGGTCAGGATGTACTCCCCGGCCGTGGCGAAGGTGATGCCGCCCGGGTCGCCGAACGACCGGTCGAAGATCCCCCCGTCGGGCCCGACGAGCGCCCACCGGAACTCCGAACTTTCAAACGCCGCGTCGAGGTACAGCCGTTGCCCCGCCGCCGCGACGAACGAGTACGCCGCCGACCCGCCCGCGACCGGGAGCGTGCCGGTTACGGTGTCCCCGATCGCCACCGGGGTGATGACCACCGCGACGGTCTCGAACCGCAGCGAGAACGCGTCGACCCACGTGAGCGGCCCGATTTCCGGGTCGTCGCCCGGCGACCAGTTCGGGTTGCCGGCGGCCGTGACCGTGTAGACCCCGGTCTCGGGCAACGTCATCAGATGGTCTAACGAGTACGGTGCGGGGTAGTCCTCGCCAACAAGATCGACGCCCGACGGCGACCGGAAGGAGAGAACGGCTTGTTGCCCGTTCCAGGGCTGCCCGTTCCAGATCACCCGGACTTGCTGGCCGGCCGTTCCGGCAAAGGTGTAGTCGCTTCGGTCGGCCGGGCCGACGAGGGAGACGGGCGTGTCGGCGAGGAGGGCGCTGGGTACCGGCGGAGTCGCGCCCTCGCGGGTCGGGAGAAACCTATACGAACCCGCCGGCAGGTCGCCGGGCGAGACGTAAAGCGAATAATCCCCGGACTCGGTCAAGGGCACGGTTGCCCGCCCCTCACCCGATCCGGCAAGCCAGGCTCCGGACGGCGCGTAGAGATCCCAGGTGACGCTCGGCGACACGCCCGCCGCCGGGCCGTCGAGGAAGAACCCGTCCGCGCCGGAGGCGGCGAAGGTATAGAGGTGCTCGTCGTCCTCGCCCGCGAAGGTGCCGTCCACGGGGGTGTCCAGGGTGAGACTGAGACCCGTCGGGGCCGCCGGCTCCCAATCGGTCTGGAAGTCGAACGGTCCGGACTCGCCCGGAACGGGGATCACCGTGAGCACGTACGTGGCCCCGGCGGACAGCCGCCGAGTAACGGCCCCGGCCGCCGGGTCCCGGTCGAATACGACCCGGCCGCTCGGCCCCGTGAGCACCCACCGGGCCGCCACCCCGTTCGGACCCACCGGGTCGAACCGGATCCGGTCGTTGGCCGCGGCGTCGAACGTGAAGGCCGCGCCGGCGGCCGGGATCGAGCCCGTCACGGTGGTGCCGAGCGTGATCGGGACCGGCACGAGTTCCTGCACCCGGAACCCGTACGACACGGGGTCGCCGAACGGGCTCGTGACGGTCAGCAGGTACGCCCCGTCGAGTGGAGCGGTGACGACCCGGTCATACTGCTGGTTCCACACCACCGTCCCGCCGGCCGGGTCGGTCAGCCGCCACTCGACGTCGAAGTTGTCGGGGTCCGCGTCGAGGAAGATCGTCTTGCCCGCCGTCGTGGTGAACGTGAACACGCCCGCGTCGCCGGGTCCGGTGAGATTCCCCGTGACCAGGTCGCCGAAGGCGATCGGCGTCGGGTCGGGGTCGGCGATCCCCTCGGGGGCCGGGCTGCCGGCGGCGAGGTTGAAGAGCGACGACGACGCCTGCGGGCCGCCCGAGTTCCACCAGTGGTTGTTGCGGCCGTTCGAGTAGGTGAAGACTTGCTTCGTCGTGCGGTCGACGACCCACAGTTCGCTGCCGCCGCCGGGGTTGAGGGCGACCCCGCTCGGGTCGCCGTTGCGCGCGTCGAGCTGCCAGCCGTTGGACCCGCCGAGGGCGTTGCCGTTGACGTCGTAGGCGAACACCCGGCCGACCGAGCCGTCGTCGGTCACAAAGACGTTCCAGCCGTCGGTCGCCAGCCCGGACGGGTTCGTGTTCGAGGAGTGCAGGGCGAACGAGCCCGCCGGTTCGAGCCCGCCGGACCGGACCATCGCCCCCTTCTCGAAGCGGAATACCCGCAGGGCGTTCGTGGACGCGTCGCGGCCGACGATCCAGATGTCGGTGCCGCTGGTGGCGATGTCGCGGGCGTCCGTGACGCCCCAGGCTCGCCAGCGACCCCGCTCGCTCCCGTCCGCATCAGCAACGGTGACCCACGTCGTGCCGTCCGACATCGCGGTGACGACCCAGGTCGATGTCCCGGCGGCGTTCGCCGTCACCCCAACGGGAGTGCCCGTCGGGCCCGGCACGACTGAGGTCCCGAGCAGCGTTCCGCCAGACGTGTAGCGGGAGCCCTGCCCCGGCCCGACCACGAAGAATTTGGGGGCCGCTTCACTTGACGGCGCGGCGACCGTGACCGTGAACGCCGGCGACGTCTGAACCGGGCACTCGCCCGCGAAGGTGTAGTTGCGGAAGACGCCCGAACCGGCCAGGGACGCGGCGACCAGTTGCCCGTCAACGTTGCCGTTGTTGAACGTGACGGCGGCGCGTGGGGCGAACAGGGTGCCCGTCACCCCAACGGAGTTGACCGTGAGGCTCGTATAGTTCGCGAAGTTGAACAGGACGTGGTTGCGGTCGACTCCGTTGTTCAGGAAGAACCCGAAGTTCTGCAGTGTCCCAGACGTGCCCGTCACGTTGACAAGCACCGTCGTCCCGGCCGGAGCGTTGATCGTGAAGCTCGACGCGGCCGACAGTTTCGCCCCGTCGACATTGAACACCACCAAACCGGACGCCGTCGTGGTGAGCGTGATGGCCCAGCGGGAGTCGGTCGGGGTATAAGTCGTCGAGCCGGTGGCCGTCAGCGCCGCCCACGCATCGGCACGGCCGCGGAGCCAGGTCCCGGCGGCCGTGAAGTCGACAACCGATTCCTTCCGAACCGCGCCCTGAGCCAGCGTCGTGTTCGCCGAGACGGTACGGGTCGAACTGTAAGTTGCGTTGTCGTTGTAGACCTGCCCGCCGGTCAGGGTCAGCGAGCCGCCTGCGACGAGATTGTCGCGGGAGCCGTTGGAAGCCGGCAGATCCTGGCCGATCGAGAAGTTCGAGAGGTTGACGGTCCCGCCTGCCGCGTACCGGCCCTTCGTGTCCGGCGTGCCGGACGCATTGCCGAGCACGAACACGTTGTACGGAGCCGCGATCCCGAGCGGTCCGAAGCCGGCCTGCTCCGCCGTGAACGAGTAGGAACCCGCAGACAGCACGGTGCCCGTGTAGTCGAACCGCCAGGTGCCGTCGCCGCCCACGATCACTGTGCCGACCGTTCCGACGCCCTGCCGGGAGATCGTCAGCGTCGCTCCGGGCTGGCCGGTCCCATAAACAACCACCGATGTGTCCGAGGTGGTCGCGGCTCCCGACGTGATCGCACTCGCCCGGCTCACGCCCGTGATGACCGGAGCCGTCGAGGGGTAGCACCCGAGATCCGGGGCAGCGGAATTCACGGTCACCGGGAAGGTGACGATCGAGGTTCCGCTGTCGTCGTCCTGAACGGTGACAGTCACCGTGTACGTCCCGGCCGTCGCGTAGGTGTGCGACCCGCTCACGGTCCCCGTCGTGACCTTCCCCGCCGCGCCGTTGACGACCGAGAGGGTTCCCGCGCCGATGGAAGAACCGTCGCCCCAGTCGATGGTGGCCGTGAACGTCTCCTGGGTGCCGGCGAGAACGGACGTGAAGCCGGCATCGGTAAAAGTCGCCGCCGTCACGCTCAGCACGGACCCGGCCGTCGTGGTCTGCGCCGCGGCCGGGGTCGCGATCGGAGCGGCGTTCGCCACGCCCGCCGTCAGTGCTCGGGTGACGGACAGGCCGTAGCGGTCGGTGATCGTCAGCGACACCGGCCAGGCGGTGTTGTCCGGGTAGACGTGCGACGCCGAAACGACACCAACGCCGTTGGCGAACGTCACGCCCGCCGAGGTCGTTATTCCATCTCCCCAGACGACGGAAGCGGTGAACGTGTCCACCGGGTCGGGATCGGTGAACCCGGCGGTCACCGTCAGAGACTGGCCTTCGATGCCGGACACGTCCGGTGCGGACGTGACCGACGGGGCCGTCGCCGCGACGTGAATGACGAACGTGCGAGTCTGCGTCCCGCCATCGTCGTCATGGACCGTGACGGTGACGGTGTAGTTCCCGGGCGTGGTGTAAGTGTGCGATCCGGAGACGCTTCCGGTGGTTGGGGTTCCCGCCGCGCCGTTGACGACCGACAGGGTGCCGGCTCCGACCGCCGACCCGTCGCCCCAGTCGATCGTGGCAGTGAAGTTCTCGGATGTCCCGGCCAGTGTCGAAGTGAAGCCGGAATCGGTGAACGTCGCGGCCGTCAGCGAGACGACCTCGCCGGGTCGAACCGTCCGGTCGACCGCCAGCGTCACGATCGGAGCGACGTTGGTGATCGTTGCCGTTGCGGAACGGGTCCCGACCCGACCGCCGGCATCGGTCGCCGTGATGGTGACGGAATAGGGGCCGTTATCGGCGTAAGTGTGGGATGCGGTGATGGTTCGCACGCCCTCGACGATGGTCACCACCCCGCTCGTCACGGCCCCGTCGCCCCAGTTCACCGAAGCGGTCAGCGTCCCCGTCGAGTCTTGCGAATAGACCGGTACCGCGAGGGAAACGGTGGAGCCCTCGGCCGTCGGCGGAAGGGAGAACGTGCCGACGACCGGGGGGTCGCTTGCCGCCGGCCCCGCCGTGAACACCAGATCGTCGAAGTCCCCATCCCCGCCGAACGGCCCGTCTTCGGCACCGTACTGCACCCAACCGCCCGCGAGGTCGGTTCGTGCAAAGTGGTTGGTGCCGGCATCCGGGTTTGCCGCCGCCGGGCTGAGCCAGACCGTCACGTCCGGGTTCGAGATCAGCGGCGCGGGGGCGTCCAGCAAGTCGGCGGTCGATGCGTCGCGGACCAGGTAGAACCCGACGAACGTCCCGGCCGGGAGGTCGACCCACGTCGCCGCGCCCGGGTCCGAACCTTGCGGGAAGAGAATCCCGCGTTGTGTGAAGTACAGCACCTTCCCGAGGTAGGCGGAGTCGCCCGGCGCAACCCCGGCCACCGTGCCGGTCGCGTCTTGGGCAACAAAATACCCCAGTTCGTTGTTGAGTCCGGTCGCTTCGCCGATCAGGTCGAAGCGGACCCGGACCGTGTCGCCCGGATTGCCCGGCACCCACCAGACGCCGGAATTTCCGACTGTCGCGCGGGCGACGACCGTGAAGGACGCGGTGTGGGTTCCGCCGTCGTCATCGGTGACGGTGACCGAGGCGGTGTACACGCCCGGGGTCGCGTAGTTCGGACGTCCGTACACTGTAGCCGTCGTCGGCGTGCCCGATCCGCCATTCGAGACGACCACCCGGCCGAACGGCGTCGGCGAGCCGTCGCCCCAGTCGATCGTCGCCAAAAACGTTTCGCGGGTGCGGTAGTCCGGTAGCGTGAAGCCGGGGTCGGAGAAGGTCGCCACCACGACTTCCGGCCCGTACCGGGCGTCGACGACCAGGTCCGAGGCCGTCACCGTCGGCGCGACGTTCGCGATCGTGGCGGTGGCGTCCCGGAAGTCGGCCGCACCCGACGCGGCCCGCACGATCACGCGGACGGGATACGTGCCGTTGTCCGCATAAGTGTGCGTCGCCGTGACCGTTCCGACCCCGCTCGCGAACGTCACGACCCCCGCGGTGGTGGTCCCGTCCCCCCAGTCCACGGTCGCGGTGTATGGACCGCCGGCATCCGGGTCCGAGAACGAACCATTCAGCGTGATGGACGTGCCCTCGGTGCCGGTCAGCGCTGTTAGCGGAAGAATCCGTGGGGCTGCGTCGAGTACCCCGCCTGTTGCCGTCAAAGGCGTGCGAACGCCGCTGGCCACTCCGACGGCGACGTCGGCGACCGCATCCCCGGCGGTCAGCGGCGCAATGGCGATGGAAGCCGCTCCGCCATTTGGAGCGAGAGAGTACGTGGAGCGAGTGAATCCGCCGGCCCCGTCGCCCGCGAAGAGGATCACCGATCCGCCGTCCGCCACGACGACGTCCGTCTTGCCGTCCCCGTCAACATCACCGGCGGCGACGCCGGCCGCGCTAGCGAACGGACCGGCGAGCGCCACGGGGTCGAAGCCGTCGGCAAACTGAGCGACCGGATTCACGGCGACGTTGTCGATCGACGCCGTCGAGGTCGAGCCGGGCTTGTTGCCGACGAGATCGAAGTAGACCGTCGCACGCGTTCCGGGTGCGAGCCCCGAAATGTCGACGATGGCGTGCCGGCCATCGAACTGGACGCCGGGCGCGAGGTTGACCCGCCCGCCGGGATTCAAGTTCAGGAACGAACTGCCATCGGCCCGGAATGTGGCAACGAGCGGGTTGCACCCATCGTCGAGGATCGAGACCTCAAACGCCTCTGGTGGAACGCCGGCCGGGGATTCGAGGGCGAGCCCCGTCACGTCGAACGTCAAGGTCGCCGGCCCGGTCGGAACGACGAACGACTGTCGCAGGCTCGACAGCAGTGAAGTTGAGTGCTCGCGGAATTGAGCGAAGCCGCTGGCCGACACCGTGCCCGACTCGACGGTCCACCCGGTCAGCCCCTGAGCGAAGTCGCCGTTGGAGAGGACCGTTTGGGGTGCCGGGTCAGGCCGGTTAGTCAGCACCGTGACCCGGTCCGTGCCGGCCACGACGAGGTCGAGTTCGCCATCGCCGTTCACGTCCGCCGCCGCGAGACCGGTCACGACCCCGAGGCCCGTTGCGGTCGCGCCGGGCGCGGCCGTGAAGGTGCCGTCCGCGTTGCCCCGAAACACGGTCACCGTGCCGTCTTGATGCCCGACCGCGACGTCCGGAGCCGCATCGCCCACCAGTTGCGCGGTCACCGCCGCCACGGGCGTCGTCCCGCCGGACGGCAGCCGGACCGGGGCCGTGAATCCGCCGGCCGGGTCGATACGGGAAGTCCCTGCAGCGAAGTCGCCCGCGGTCCCCAGCGGGATCGCGACGGCGTGGACGAACCGTCCGGCCCCATCCCCGCGAGCGACGACGATGCCATCCGGTGTTTGCGCGACGAGGTCGGGGAACGGGTCGATGTCAAAGTGGGCGAAGGCGAAGCCGGTGACGGCGGTCGTGCCGAGGTCCGAGGTCGCGACCGGTCCCCAGGTGCCGGCTCCCGTGTTCAACGCGGTCGTCACCGTGCCGTTCGGCAGCAACGCGGCGATGTCCGCCCGGCCGTCGGCGTTCAGGTCCGGCAGCAAGACGGACTTCGGCGCAGACAGCGTCGCGAACAGTTCGGCCGGCGGGGAAGCGAGCGCCGGGACGACGCGGTCTTCCAGCCGGAGCATGTCCAGTTTCGACTTGCGGGCGGGCGGACGGGCGACGGCGGACCGGTACAGCCAGCGACGGAAGCGCATCATGAGCGAACGACCCCGGGACGGCGGAGCGGGAGATTCGATACAACCATCACAGTCGAAACAGAGTGACAGTGTCCGGACCGCGCGGGTTCGGGTCAAGCCGCAAAAATGTGAATTCGGCAAGAAGACCGACCCCCAAGTCGAACGTCAGCGGCTTCTGCCAGCCCGAAATCGGACGAGCGGATGAGGCGACCCGTTCGTACACCAACGTCTGACGCTTTGACCTTGTCAGGCATTCCGGATGCACTGGGTCCCGTCCCTGCTCTCAGCGCGTTGACCGACGATTTGGCCGGCTCGGACCCGACGTGGGTGTGGTGGCCGGGATCTTTGAAGCGGATCGATGTTCAGGCCGGTGAAGTCACTCCGATCACAGAGTATAAGTTCTTCGTGATCGGGAAGTGGGGTCAACTCCGTTCGGAGGCAGGCTGATGCGCGTGTCTGTCGAAGATCTGGCCCATTGGACGGTCGGGAACGGGGCACGTTTTCAGTCGATGATCCACACCCTGGTCAGGGCCGTCGCGCACGCCGAAGGAATCGCCCCTCAGCAGATCCACTCCGACCACCGGGTGAACGTGCCCGACGGCGGACGGGACATCGTGATCGAAGCTGGCGGACGGGGGAATAGTTTTCTGTCGATCCGCCCAGCGATCTGGTCGGTGAAATCGGGACGAGACGAAGGTGCTGACCAATCCGCGTTGCGACGCGAGATTTTGGAGCAATCACGTGCGGACCACCCGGAAGTTCGGGCCGCACTCGCCCGTGGCGAGGCGTACGTTTGGTGTGCGGCCTGTGCCGCATCTCAGGACAACCGGACGGCGATGGCAGAGGCCGCCCGGTCGATCGAGGCTGAGTTGGGGGTGGAGCGGGGGCTGATCGAGTTCCGCTGGGTCGACCAGATTGCGGACGCGCTGAACCGGCATCCGAACGTGATCGCCGTCCACCTGCCCGAAGTGGCAGATCGGTTCGACGGGGTGCTGACGGTGCACGAGTGGCAGCGCGACAGACACGGTTTCCACAACAGTTGGGCCGGATTCGGTGATCGGGAACAACTGGTCCGCCGTGTGGCCGAACATCTCCTCGGGACAGAGGAGCCGAACGTCCTGCATTTGGCGGGGCTGTCCGGAATCGGGAAAACCCGCACCGTTCTCCACGCTTGCCAGACGATTCCCAAACTGGCTGGGGTGTTGTACCTGCAGGGCTACGCGGACCTGACACGTCGATTCCACCGCTACCTCGATGAAGAAGGGAGGCACGTCCTGCTCGTCGTCGACGAGGTGAGTTTGGAGCAGTTCGAGACGCTGTCCTCCCGGTTCCGCGAGGCCGCTGGCCGTCTGCGGGTGGTGACGATCGGCCCGGCCGACCGGAATTCGTATTCGCTGCCCGGCATGGTGCTGGTTCCCGAACCTGTTGCCGGGTCGCAGGTGCTCGCGGTGCTTCGGGCAAACTCGCAAGACCTTCCGGACGACCTGCTGGTCAGCATCGCAGCCATGGCCGGGCACGACTTGCGCCTCGCCCTGCTGCTGGTTCGCGCCTCCGAACGATCGGG
>ERZ1066122.1844-NODE-1844-length-15549-cov-41.709694_pt1 | contig 15549 bp, 17 predicted proteins | sample MGYA00382769_ERZ1066122 | MGnify/ENA primary metagenome ERZ1066122 (study PRJEB33369, sample SAMEA5778352) | biofilm metagenome | biome: Industrial cooling water; feature: Water cooling tower basin; material: Biofilm | place: United Arab Emirates | collected...
GCCGCGCTCGAGCTGGGACGACTACGACAAGGCGCTGATCTCGGCGGGCGGTGGCGTCTATCCGCGCTCGGCCAAGCACATCCCCGTGAGTCCTGAAGTGCGCGCCGCCTTGGGCATCGAGGGCGACGCCGAGCAGATGACGCCGGCCCAGCTGATGAACGCGATCCTCAAGGCGCCGGTGGACCTGCTGTGGAACGGCGGCATCGGCACCTACGTCAAGGCCAGCACCGAGACGCACGCCGACGCCGGCGACCGCGCCAACAACGGCCTGCGCGTGAACGGCAACGAGCTGCGCTGCAAGGTGGTGGGCGAGGGCGGCAACCTCGGCATGACGCAGCGCGGCCGCATCGAGGCCGCGCTGAACGGCGTGCTGCTCAACACCGACTTCATCGACAACTCGGCCGGCGTCGACACCTCGGACCACGAAGTCAACATCAAGATCCTGCTCGGGGCCGTCATGGCCCGCGGCGGTCTCACGCTCGAGCAGCGCAACACGCTGCTCGCCGAGATGACCGACGAAGTCGGCGCCCTCGTGCTCAACGACAACTACCGGCAGAACCAGGCCATCAGCCTGATGGAGCGCATGAGCGTCGCGCGGTTGGGCAGCTTCCAGCACCTGATCCGCACGCTGGAGTCCCAGGGGCTGCTCGACCGCGCCATCGAATTCCTGCCTTCGGACGCCGAGTTCAGCGACCGCCGGTCGCGCGGCCTCGGCCTGACGCGGCCCGAGCTGTCGATCCTGCTCAGCTACGACAAGATCGTGATCTTCAACCAGCTGCTGGAAAGCGACGTGCCGGAGGATCCCCACCTGTCACGCGAGCTGCAGCGCTACTTCCCGAAGCCCCTGCAGGAGCGCTACGCGGCGGACATGGAGGGCCACCGCCTGCGCCGCGAGATCATCGCCACCGCGGTCACGAACTCGATGGTGAACCGCATGGGCGCGACGTTCGTGCTGCGGATGCAGGAGGACACCGGCGAGCAGCCGGCGCAGATCGCCAAGGCCTACACCAGCGCGCGGGAAATCCTCGACGCCCGCGGATGGTGGTCGGCGATCGACGCGGCCGACCTCGCGGTGCCGGAGTCCGCGCAGATCGACGCCCTGATGGCGATCTGGCACCTGCTGCGCCAGTACACGCGCTGGCTGCTGAACCTGCCGGGCGAACAGCTGGCCATCGCCGCCGTCGTCGAGCGCTACGCCGCGCCGCTGGCCGAGCTCCGCGCCGTGATCGCCGATGTGCTGCCCGCCGAGGCCCGCGCGCAGTACGACGCCAGCCGAGACGCTTGGACGCGCCGCGGCTTCGACGCAGGCCTCGCTGCCGATTTCGCGGCGCTGCCCTTCCTTGCCTATGGCCTCGACGTCGCCCGCATCGCGCTCGATCGACGGCTGCCCGTGGGCGACGTCGCCGCGGTGTACTTCCAGCTCAGCGATGCGCTGCATACGAAGTGGCTGATGGATCAGGTCGAGCAGCTGCCGGTCGAGGGCCGCTGGCACGCGCAAGCGCGCGGTGCGCTGCGCGACGAGCTGCAGCAGCAGCAGAGCGTGCTGGTGGGCCACGTGCTCAACACCGCGCCATCGGGCGGCAAGCCCGCCGGCGCGGTGGCGGCCTGGCTCGCGCGCGAAGACTCCACGCTGCGATACACGCTCGCGATGTTCGCCGACATGCGCAACCTGCGCGGCATGGACTACGCGACGCTGCTGGTCGCGGTGCGGCGTCTCGGCCAGATCGCCGCGGCCGGCAGCCACGCGGCGAGCCACTGACCGCGGCCATGGCGCGCATCGCCATCCTCGCCAGCCCCACGCCGGAGGCGGAAGCGGCCCGCATCGCCCTTGCCGGGCGACACGCAACCTGCGCCCCGGCCGACGCCGAGGTGCTGGTGGCGCTCGGCGGCGACGGGTTCATGCTGCAGACGCTGCACCGGTACGCCCCGCTTCGCGTGCCCGTGTATGGCATGAAGCTCGGCACGGTGGGGTTCCTGATGAACCAGCACCGCCCGGACGGCCTGCTCGAACGCATCGCCGGCGCGCGGCCCACCGTGCTGCGGCCGCTCGAGATGGTGGCGACGACCGAGGGTGGGCAGACCATCGCGTCGCTGGCGTACAACGAGGTGTCGCTGCTGCGACAGACGCGACAGGCGGCGCATCTGCGGATCGCCATCAACGGTCGTCGGAAGCTCGACGAGCTGGTCTGCGATGGCGCGCTGGTGGCGACCCCGGCGGGGTCCACGGCCTACAACTATTCCGCCCATGGCCCGATCCTTCCGCTCGGCTCCGATGTCATCGCGCTGACGCCGATCGCCGCGTTCCGGCCCCGCCGTTGGCGCGGCGCGCTGCTGCGCGCCGACGCCGAGGTGGGGATCGAGGTGCTCGACCCCTTAAAGCGCCCCGTGAGCGCGACGGCCGACTCCCACGAGGTCCGCAATGTGGTCGAGGTGCGCGTCCGAGAGTCGGGCACGCAAACGGTGACCCTGCTGTTCGACCCCGAGCACGACCTCGCCGAACGCATCCTCGACGAGCAGTTCGAAGGCTGATGCGGCCGCTCGTCGTCGCCATCACCGCCCGCGCGCTGTTCGACCTCGAGGACGGCCACGCGCTGTTCGAGCGCGAAGGGCTTCCGGCCTATGCCGCCTACCAGCGCGAGCGCGAGAACGAACCGCTGCAGCCCGGCATCGCCTTCCCGTTGGTTCGCAAGCTGCTGGCGCTGAACGCGCTGCTGCCCGCCGACGTGCCGCCAGTCGAGGTGATCCTGCTGTCGCGCAACTCCGCCGATACCGGCCTGCGCATCTTCAACGCCATCGAGCACTACGGCCTCGGCATCGTGCGCGCGGTGTTCACCAGCGGCGCCGACACGCACCCGTACATCCGGCCGTTCGGCGCGCAGCTTTTCCTGAGCGCGAACCCGGCCAGCGTGCGCAGCGCGCTCGAGCACGGCGTGGCCGCCGCCACGATCCTCCCCACGGGCCTGCCGCCGCTGGATCGCCATCCGCAGCTGCGCATCGCCTTCGACGGCGACGCGGTGATCTTTGGCGACGAGAGCGAACGGGTGTCGCAGGAGGGCGGCCTGCAGGCCTTCCACGACCATGAGTCCGAGCGAGCGCTGGAGCCGCTGTCGGGCGGACCGTTCCGCGGCTTCCTTTCCGCCTTGCACACGCTGCAGCAGGCGCTGCCGGCCGACGACCCGCCGATCCGCATCGCGCTCGTCACCGCACGCTCCGCCCCCGCGCACAAGCGCGTGATCCTGACGCTGCGCGAGTGGGGCATCCGCCTCGACGAAGCGCTGTTCCTCGGCGGCCGACCGAAAGGGCCGTTCCTCGACACCTTCGGCGCCGACATCTTCTTCGACGACTCGATGCACAACATCGAGAGCGCGATGCAGCACGTGGCCGCCGGGCACGTGCCGCACGGGGTGTCGAACGAGTGAGCGCGACGCCGCCCGGCGTCGCCGGCGCGAGCGGGGTGCGACCGCCGCCCAACGCGGCCGCGATCTTCCGCACCTTCCTGTGGCTGGGGCTGACCGGCTTTGGCGGCCCGATGGCGCATCTGGCCATGTTCCGCCGCGCCTTCTTCGAACAGCGCGGATGGGTCAGCGCCGAACGCTATGACGCGCTCGTCGCGCTGGCCCAGCTGGTGCCGGGTCCTGCCAGCAGCCAGATCGGCTTCGCGCTCGGCCTGCACTGGGCCGGGTGGCGCGGGGCGCTGGCCGCCTTCGCCGGGTTCACGCTGCCGTCGGCGCTGCTGATGACCGCCCTCGGGATGGGGCTGGCGACTTCGAACGATCCGCGTCTTGCCTCGATCCTGCGCGGGCTGATGCTCGTCGCGGTCGCCGTCGTCGCCCATGCGATCGCTTCGATGGCGCGCCCGATCGGCCTCCAGCCCCTGCCGTTGTTCGCGGCTGCGGGCGTCGCGCTGGTGGCCGTGCTGGCGCCCTCCGGCGTCGCGGTGTGGCTGGCCCTGCTCGCCGCAGCGGCGCTCGGGGCACTGCTGCCGAACGCGATCGCGGTGAAACGCAGCGAGGTGGCGTGGCCGACCGCGCATCGACGCGCGTCGCGCGTGGCGCTGATGCTGGTCGCGGCGCTCCTGCTGATCAGCGTCGCGCTGACGAGCAGCGGCCCTGGGCAGGCAGTGCTCGCGGTCGCGGCGGCGCAGCTGCAGGCCGGCGCTCTGGTGTTTGGCGGCGGGCACGTGGTGCTGCCGCTCTTGCAGCACGGCGTCGTCGAACCGGGCTGGGTCAGCGCCGAGGCCTTCGCCAGCGGCTACGGCGCCGCACAGGCACTGCCCGGCCCGATGTTCGCGCTGTCGGCCTACCTCGGCGCTGTGGCGCAGCGTGGCCCGCTCGCGCCGCTGTCGGCGGGGCTGTCGCTGCTGGCGATCTTCCTTCCCGGCTTCGCGTTCATCGTGGCGGCGCAGGCGCACGCCGCCGCGCTGTTCGCGCACCGTCGCGGCCTGGCCGCGCTCACTATGGTCAACGGCGCGGTGCTCGGCCTGCTCGCGGCGGCTTGGATCTCGCTGGCGCGCGACGTCGGGCTAGTGCCGAGTGACGCGCCGGTGCTCGTCATTGCCTTCGCGATGCTGTTCGCGCTCCGGCGCGGCGCGCTGTGGGCCGTGCTGCTGTGCGTTGGTTACGCGCTCTGCGTCTGATCGACAACGGTCATGCGCCCATGCAGGGCAAGCGCCAGCGCCGTCAGCGCCGCGCCACCCAGGAACGCCGCGAGCCCGCCGCGCCATTCCCAAAGGCCCGCGGCCAGCAGCGCGCCGATGACGCCGCCGAGCCCGGACGAGAACCCGTACAGCAGGCCCTGGCCGGCGCTCGCCTCGGCGCCGGGAAACAGCGCGGCCATCCGCTGCATCAGGCAGGCGTGGAACAGCGCGAAACCCAGCGCGTGCGTGAGCTGCGCGGCGAGCATCAGCGGCATCGAGCCGGCGAACAGCGCCACCAGCGCCCAGCGCAGCACGGTGATGCCGAGGCATGCGGCCATCAGCCGGGCGACGCCGAAACGCCGGATCAGCCCCGGCGCGGCCCAGAACAGCGCGATCTCGGCCAGCACGCCCGCCACCCACAGCAGCCCGACGGCGAGGCCGCCGTGGCCGTTCGCCTGCAGGTGCAGGGTGTAGAACACATAGAACGCGCCGAAGCCGGACTGCACGAGCAGGGCGAGCAGCAGCAGAGGCCGCGCACCGGGGCGACGCCACAGCGAACGCATCGCGACGCGGGTTGGCGACGCCCGATCGCCTGCGGGTGATCTGAGTCGGTAGGGCCACGCCGCCCAGATCATCAGCGCGAACCAGGGCAGGGTGGCCCACACGAAAAACGCTTCGCCCCACGCGTCGAGCAGCGCGCCGTAGGTGCCGGCGACGACAAGGAAGCCCACCGAGCCCCAGACGCGCAGCCGCCCGTAGCGCTCGGGCTCGCCGGCGATCGCGGCGAGCGTCATCGCTTCGAACTGCGGCATCACCGCGTTGTAGAACGCGCCGAAGAACAGCATGGCGGCGAACAGCTGCGGCACGGTCGACACCGCACCGAACGACGCGAAGCCCAGCGCGGCGAGCACGCAGCCGCCAACCAGCCAGCGTCCCGGATTCGCACTGCGTGCCACGAGTCGCGACCAGAGCGGCGGCGCGACGATGCGCGAGCCGTACCAGAGCCCGAGCATGCCGCCCGCGACGAGGCCGCTGAAGCCGAGGTGGTCGACGAAGCGCGCGACGTACGGCGTGTAGGCGCCGAGTGCGGCGTAGAAGCAGAAGTAGAAGACGGCGAAGTGCCGGAGCGGCAGGGTCATCGGGGGGCGCGGCGCATCGTCGGTGGCGGGTCGCGGATCGCGACGCCGGGATTCTCGCATCGAGGCGCGGGCTTGCCCCAGCGCGCCTGCGCGTTGGATCGCGGACCTGCCGAACCCGTCAACCCACCCGGCTTGCCACGATTCGATATTTCCAGAATACTAGAATCATGAAAGCCGACGCCGCGCTCGACGCGCTCCACGCCCTCGCACACCCCACGCGCCTCGCGGCCTTCCGCACGCTGGTGCAGGCCGGCGGCGAGGGCCTGGCGGTCGGCGCGCTCCGTGACGCGCTCGACGTGCCGCCCGCCACGCTGAGCGCGCACCTCAACGTGCTGCGCGGCGCCGGGCTCGTGCTCGACGAGCGCGAAGGCCGGGTGATCCGTCTGCGCGCGAACTACGCGCGGATGAACGGGCTGATCGCCTACCTCACCGAGAACTGCTGCGTCGGCCAAGCCGCCTGTGGCCCCTCGACGTCGTGCGTGCCGAAGCGGCCCGCGTCCAAAACCTCCACCCGAATGGCATCCGTCCGGTCATGAAAAAGCGCGTCCTGTTCGTCTGCGTCGAGAACGCCAACCGCAGCCAGATGGCCGAAGCCTTCGCGCGCCTCCACGGCGGGAACGCCGTCGAGGCGCTGAGCGCCGGCTCTAAGCCCTCCGGCGTCATTAACCCGAAGGCGATCCGGTTCATGGCCGAGCTGGGCTACGACCTCGCGCGCCACGACTCGAAGTCGCTGGACGAGATCGACGGCGAGTTCGACGCCGTGATCACCATGGGCTGCGGCGACAGCTGCCCGTGGATCCCAGCGAAGCGCCGCGAGGACTGGGGCCTCCCCGATCCGAAGCACATGGACGACGCCGACTACCGCGCGGTACGCGACGACATCTCGGCGCGGGTGAAAGCGCTGCTCGACTCGCTGTGAGCGCGCTCCGGACGCGGCTCGTCGCCGAGTTCGTCGGCACGGCCCTGCTGCTGGCCTGCGTGGTCGGCTCGGGCGTCATGGGCGTGGCGTTGGCGGACGGCAACGACGCCGTCGCGCTGCTCGCCAACGCCGGCGCGACCGCCGGCATTCTCTACGTGCTGATCGTCGGCCTCGGCCCGATCTCGGGCGCGCACTTCAATCCCGCGGTGACGCTGGTGATGGCGCTGCGCGGCGAGCTGCGCGCGCGCGAGGCGGCGGCCTACGTGGCTGTGCAGATCGTCGGCGCGGTGGCCGGCGTCGTGCTGGCGCACGCCATGTTCGACCTCGCGCTGCTGCAGCCCGGCACGCGCGTTCGAACCGGCCTGTCGCAGTGGCTCAGCGAAGGCGTTGCGACCTTCGGCCTGCTGCTGACGATCCTGCTCGGCGCAAGGCATCGGCCTGCGGCGCTGCCCGCGCTGGTGGCGTCGTACATTTTCGCGGCGTACTGGTTCACCGCCAGCACCTCGTTCGCGAACCCGGCAGTGACCCTGGCCCGTTCGCTCACGCAGACGTTTGCCGGCATCCGCCCGGACGACGTCGCCGCGTTCGTCGTCGCGCAGCTTGCCGGCGCGCTGCTGGCGATGGGTGCGGCGCGCCTGCTGCTGGGAGCGCGATCAGCTCGCGGGGCTGAGTCCGAGCGATAGCACGAGGTCGTCGCGCCACGCCTTCAGCGCTTCAAGCGCCGCCATATGGCCGACCGCCTCCGCGCGCGCCACGGCCTCCGGCCACTCGGCTTCGAACGCCGCCAGCGTGCCGTCGGCGCGCGGGTCGGGGTCGAGCAGGCGCTCGCGCCGCCACGCGTTCCACGCCTTAGCCTGTTCGTCGTCGAGGGACTCGGGCCAGTTCCGCGCCTGGTAGCGGAACAGCAGGGTCTTCAGGCGATCGTCCTGCAGCTGGCTTGCGAAGCGCGGCAGCGTCGACGGATCCGTCGTGCGGATGCGTGGGAACAGCCGGCGATCGGCGTCGCCGATGAAGCCGCCGTACAGATCGCCGTCGGCGTCAGTGACGCCGAAGTCGCGCGATTCCGCGAACAGCGCGACGCAGCGGGCGATGAAGTCGGGGTGCGCGGCCAGCCACCCAGCGCGCTCGTGCGCCCTCGCTGCGTCGAGCCGCAGGCTCTCCAGCTCCGCCGGACGCACGTGGGCCAGCGGAATCACGGCGGGGCAGCGGTTGGTGTGGATCTCCTTCAGCGGCAGGCGCTGGACGCCCTCGGGGAGCTGCGCGCGCGGCGTGTACAGCCGGGCCTTCAGCGCCGCGTCGTCTAGCTCGGTAAACACCCGAGGGTCGGTGCCAAGGTCGAACGCGATCACGCGGGTTCCGATCAGCGGATGCACGGCGATCGGCGCAACGAGCGCCGCGTGGCGCTGCTCGGCGGGGAAGCGGCCGGAGACGTGCAGCAGGGGCGTGTGGCTGACGAGGTCGCACAGGCCGCGCACGGTCTTCTTGTCGCGCAGCTTCAGCACGTAGTCCCAGAAGCGCGGCTGGACGTCCTTGAGCTTGCGCGCCAGCGCGATCAGCGCCCGCACGTCGCTGAGCGCCTCATGGGCCATGCCGTCCCGCGCGCCGTTCGCCGCTGCGAGGTCTTCGAGCCGGAAGCTCGCATGTCCGTCCTCGCGCAGCGGCCATTCGAGGCCCTCGGGCCTGAGTGCGCGGGCGAGGCGCAGCACGTCGAGCAGGTCCCAGCGGCTGTTGCCGTTGCGCCACTCGCGCTCATACGCGTCGTAGAAGTTGCGGTACAGCCCGAAGCGGATGAACTCGTCGTCGAAGCGCAGGCTGTTGTAGCCCACCGCGCAGGTGCCGGGCTCGGCCATCTGTTCGTGTACGCGGGCGAAGAACTCGGCCTCGATGAGCCCTTCCGCCTTCGCGCGCTGCGGCGTGATCCCGGTGATCGCCGTGGCAATCGGGGAGGGCAGCACATCTTCAGCGGGCTGGCAGAACAGCGAAATCGGCGCATCGACCTCGCGCAGGTCGTCGTCGGTGCGGATCGCGGCGAACTGCGCGATGCGCGCGCGCCGCGGGTCGCGACCAAAGGTCTCGAGGTCGTACCAGAGGAAGCTCAACGCGCCGCCTCCAGCCAATCGCTCGGCAGCGGCGCCAGCTCGACGGCGATCCGCGCGTCGACGGCGGCGAGGTCCACCTGCGCCAGATCGTCGACGCCGCGCGTGGCGTCGACGAGCAGGGCGCGCTGCCATCGCCCGCGCTCGAAGGCGACGGCGTAGGGCGTGCGCGTGAAGCTGACCATCGAGTAGCGCGGCACGAAGCGGCCGGGATGCCGTTCGGCCAGCCGCAGTTCGAGCGCACGCTGCAGGCGCCACGCCGGATCGTCGACGGAATCGCGCATTTCCACGTAGTTCTCCAGCGCCATGGCCTGGATGGCCTCGGCGTTCGGCTTGCGCTCGGCCTCGAAGGCGGCGAACGCTTCAGCGCGATCGGCGTGCCGCGCGAGCAGCCGGTCGAGTGCGGCGACGTCCTCGAACGCGCAGTTCATGCCCTGGCCGTGGAAGGGCACCATCGCGTGCGCGGCGTCGCCCATCAGCACCGCGCGGCCGTCGAGGTGCCAGTGCCGCAGGCGGAGCGTGGCGAGGCTGCTGGTGGGGTGGCTGATCCAGCCCTCCTCGAAGGCCGGCATCAGCGCCAGCGCGTCGGGGAAGGTCGACTGGAAGAACGCTCGCGCCTGCGCTGCCGTCTCGATGTCCTCGAAGTTCGGCATCCGGCCCTTGTGCGGCAGGAACAGCGTCGCGGTGAACGTGCCCTCGGTGTTCGGCAGCGCGATCAGCATGAAGCCGCCGCGCGGCCAGATGTGCAGGGCGTCGCGCTCGATGCGGAAGCCGCCGCCCGGCGCGGGCGGGATTTCGAGCTCCTTGTAGCCGTGATCGAGCGGCGCCGTCTCGGGATGCAGATCGGCGTGGCCCTGCATGGCGTTGCGCAGCGCGCTGCCGGCACCGTCGGCGCCCAGCAGCGCGTCGAAGTCGATCCAGCGCATGCGGCGGTCGCGGTCGTCGATGATCTCGGCGCGCTTGGCGTCGAAGTCGACCAGCCCCAGCCGATGGTGGAAGTGCACCTGCGCGCCCGCGGCTTCGGCGGCGTCGAGCAGCAGGTGGTTGAGCCGGCCGCGATGCACCGACCAGATGCATTCCGCGTCGCTGCGGCCATACGGCAGGAAGCTCGGTTCCGCGCCCAGCGGATGAACCTGCCGCCCGCGCATCGCGACGGCGCGCTTCAGCACCGCCTCGCCGAGCCCGGCGTCCTCGAGCACGGACAGGCCGCGCCGCGCGAGCGCGAGATTGATCGACCGACCGCCTTCGTAGCCGCGCAGGCGCTGGTCCGGTCGGCGCTCGAACACGTCGACGCGATGCCCACGGCGCGCCAGCAGCAGGGCCAGCAGCGCGCCGGCGAGGCCGGCGCCGACGATCACATGGCGACGCTCGCTCATGCGGCGGCCATCCAGCGCCGCACCTCACGCGCAAACGCCAGCACGTCGGTGAAGCGGACGTACAGCGGCGCGGGACTGATGCGGATGACGTCAGGCTCGCGCCAGTCGCCGAGCACGCCGTTCGCGGCGAGGTGCTCGAACAGCGCGCGGCCCTGCGCCCGACCGCCGCGCACGCGCAGCGAAAGTTGGCAGCCGCGCTGCGCGGGGTCGCGCGGCGTCAGGACCTCGATGGCCGCGCCAAGGTGCGCGTCGACCAGCGCTTCGAGATAGCCGGTGAGGCGCAGCGACTTCGCGCGCAGCGCCGGCATCGTCGCCGCGTCGAACAGCGCCAGCGACGCGCGGATCGGCGCCATCGCAAGGATCGGCGGGTTGCTCATCTGCCACCCGTCGGCGCCGGCCTCCGGCTCGAAGGCCGGGCCCATCAGGAAGCGCGTGTCGGCGCGATGCCCCCACCAGCCCGCCAGTCGCGGCAGGTCGGTGCGGCGCGCGTGGCGCTCGTGCACGAAGGCGCCGGCCACCGCGCCGGGACCGCTGTTGAGGTATTTGTAGGTGCACCACGCGGCGAAGTCCGCACCGCTGTCGTGCAATGCGATCGGCAAATTGCCGGCCGCGTGCGCGAGGTCGAAGCCGACCGCGCAGCCCTGCGCCTTCGCCAGCCGCGCCACGGCCGCGAGGTCGAAGGCCTGCCCGGTGCGGTACTGCACGCCCGGCCACAGCACCAGCGCGATGCGCGGGCCGTGCTCGGCCAGCGCGCGCTCGATGGCCGCGAGCGAGATCACGCCGTTGGGCTCGTCGGCCTCCAGTTCGATCAGGTCGGTGGCGGGATCGAAGCCGTGGAAGCGGATCTGCGACTCGACCGCGTGGCGGTCCGACGGGAACGCGCCTGCCTCGATCAGGATCGCGGGCCGCTCGCGCGTGGGCCGGTAGAAGCTCGCCATCAGCAGGTGCAGGTTGACGGTGAGGGTGTTCATCACCGTCACTTCGATCGGCAGCGCACCGACCACGCGCGCCATCGGCTCGCGCAAGCTTGCGTGGTAGTGCATCCACGGGCGCTCCCCGCGGAAGTGGCCCTCGACGGCCTGCGTGGCCCAGCTCGTCAGCTCGTCGGCCACCGCGGCGGCGGCGGCCTTCGGCTGCAGGCCCAGCGAATTGCCGACGAAGTAGTGCAGGTCGCGGCCGTCGTGCTGCGGGAACAGGAAGTCGCCGCGGAATCGCGCCAGCGGATCGGCGGCGTCCTGCGCCAAGGCCCAGGCGTCGCGGTCGAGGGAAAGGTCCATGGAAAGCGCCGTCAGGGGAACGCCGTCACGCTGCCAGCCACGCAGCGAAGGCGAAGTAGACCGGAATGCCGATCGCGAGGTTGAAGGGGAAAGTGATGCCGAGCGCGGCGGTGATGCAGCGCCCGACGTTCGCTTCCGGCAGCGAGGCGCGCACCGACGCGGGTGCGGCGATGTACGACGCGCTCGCCGTCATCGTGCCGAACACCGCCGCGCCCGCGGGCGAAAGCCCGGCCCAATGGCCCAGCGCGGTGCCCAGCAGGCCGTGCGCCAGCGGCAGCGCGATGCCGTACGCCGCCAGTCGGAAGGCGCCGCGACGAAGGCCGCGGAGCTGCGCCGCCGCGACCATCCCCATGTCGAGCATGAACAGCATCAGCATCCCTTGGAACAGCTGGCCGTACATCAGGTTGACGGCCGCCGTGCCCTCCTTCGTCGCGATCGCGCCGATGGCCATGCCGCCGATCAGCAGCAGCGCCGTCTTGCCCACCAGCACCTCGCGCACGCTGTGCCACGGGAGTCCGCCCTCGCGCTTGGCCAGCGTCAGCCCGAGCAGGATGGCGGGAATTTCCAGCGCGACGACCAGAGCCACGAGGATGCCCTCGGGCGCTTGGCCGCTGCGCTCGCCGAACTGCTGCGCGGCGATGAAGGTCACCGCCGACACCGAGCCGAAGTGCGCCGCGATGGCGCCGGCGTCGAGGCGCCCGTCGCGCAGCCACACCCGCGCGAGGGCGTAGGCCGATGCGCAGGTCACGAGGCCCGCCACCAGCGTGACGCCGAGCAGCAGCGCCACCTCCCCGAACGAGGTCGTGCGCAGCGCCACGCCGCCCTTCAGGCCGATGGCGAGCAGCAGGAAGATCGACAGGTAGGTCTGGATCGCCGGCGGGATCGCGAGGTCGCTGCGCAGCGCGCGCGCGATCAGGCCCAGCGCGAAGGCCAGCACGACGGGAGAGAGCAGGTTGCTGGCGAGCAGTTCGGGCGAAAGCGTCACGTGGGCCCGACCGCGTAGCGCGCCGGCGCGGCGTTGACGTGCCCGCACTGGCCACAGGTGCGATTCGCGATCGAGCGGTAGTAGCGGTCGAACACCGCGCCGAACTGCGTTTCGATGTTCTCCAGCGCGAAGAACTCCTCGTACACCGGGTGGTTGCACGCAGCGCAATACCAGCGCAGCCCATCCTTCTCGCCGGCGATGCGCCTGCGCTCGATGACGAGGCCGACCGATCCCGCCTTGCGCTGCGGCGAGTGCGGCACGCGCGGCGGCAGGTAGAAGCACTCGCCGGCGCGGATCGGGATGTCGCGCACGCGGCCGTCCTCCTGCACGCGCAGCGTCATCTCGCCCTCGAGCTGCTGGAACCACTCGGGGCCGTCTTCGATGTGGAAGTCGTCGCGCTCGTTCGGGCCGCCGACGATCATGACGTTGTAGTCGCCGTCGACGATGCACTTGTTGCCGACCGGGGGTTGGAGCAGGTGCCGATGCTCGTCGATCCACGCCTGCAGGTTGAACGCGCCGCCGAGGCGCGCCGGGGCACCGCCGCTCACGCCAGCACCTCGCGCTTCTGCAGCCGGCCGATGGCCTCGGCGTAGGTTGGCTCGAGCGCTTCCGAGCTCCGCACGTCCATCGCCAGCTCGCGCACGCGGCCGTCGTGCAGGCTGTACACCCAGCCGTGCACCGAGAGGTTCTGGCCGCGCGCCCAGGCGTCCTGCACCACGTTCGTCAGGCACACGTTGCGGGTCTGCTCGATGACGTTCAGCTCGCAAAGGCGCGCATGGCGCAGCGAATCGAGCTCGCACTGGGCGAGGCTGCCGGCGTGCTTGTCGGCGACGTCGCCGACGTGGCGGATCCAGTTGTCGGCGAGGCCCACGCGCTGCCCGGTGAGCGCCGCATGCACGCCGCCGCAGCCGTAGTGGCCGACGACGAGAATGCAGCGCACCTTCAGCACGTCGACGGCGTACTGGATCACCGACAGGCAGTTCAGGTCGGTGTGCACGACGACGTTGGCGATGTTGCGGTGGACGAAGACCTCGCCGGGCATCAGGCCACAGATCTGGTTGGCCGGCACGCGCGAATCCGAGCAGCCGATCCACAGGTACTCGGGCGCCTGCTGGCGCGACAGGCGCTTGAAGAAATCGGGGTCCTCGGCCCTGATCCGTGCGGCCCACTCGCGATTGCTCTGGATCAGGTGGCCGGGCATGGCGATCGCGCGAGGGACGACAGCGCAAGCGTAGCCGCTCGGGGCCACCCCGGGACAGGCCCACGTGGCGCTGCGGCGGTCAGGCCTGGCAGCGCGGGCACCAGTAGAGTCGGCGGCCATTCGCTTCCTGTCGTTCGATCGTCGTCCCGCAGGCGAAACAGTCTTCGCCCTCGCGATCGAACACGTGGAAGCGGAAGCGTCCGCCCTCGCCGTAGCGCCCGCCGCGTCCGCGGCTCCGATAGCTCAGCCGCGGAATGCGCAGGCAGGCATCGGCCAGTCGATGGCGCTCGACATCGTCGAGGTCCTTCGGTCGCCGCGTCGCGAGGAGGCCGGCGTCGAACAGGATCTCGGCGCGCAGGTAGTTGCCAAGGCCCCCGAGGAAGGCCTGGTCGAGCAGCAGGGCGCCGAGCTGCCGGCCGGCGAAACGGCGATCATCGAGGCGCGCGAGCACGTCCGCGGGCGTGGTTCGTGCATCGAGGACATCGGGGCCGATCCGTGCGAGGAAGGGGTGGGCGGCCACGGCGGCCGCGTCGAGCAGCGCGATGTCGGATGCCGAATACAGCAGCAGCGCTTTGCGCTCGGTCTCCAGCACCACCCGCAGGCTGCGCGTCGTCTCCGGCCGCTCGCCCGCCTTGGCCACCTTCCACACGCCGTACAGCTGGTTGTGGGAGTACAGCGTCAGGCCGCCGTCGAAGCGGGTCAGCAGCGCCTTGCCGCGCGGCGTGATGTCGACGACGCGCTGGCCGACGAGGCCGCGGGCGCGTCGCGCCAGCGCCGGCAGGTTGAGCTCGACGTGGCGCAGCGGTTCGCCCAGCACGGCCTTGGCGAGCTGATCGGCGGCGCGGCGGATCTCGGGACCCTCAGGCATGGGTGGCGGGCAGGCGCGGCGGCACCTGCTGGATCTCGTGGTATTCGAAGCCGACGTCGCGCGGGCCGTATCGGGCAACGCGCGACGTCACGCCGGGGCCGGGGCCATTGCGGGTCAGGAAGTAGAGCGTTACGACCGCCCCGATGTGCAGGTCGAAGCGCGCGGGGCGCATCAGCGCGCACCCGCCCACCGAGAGGTCGAGCACCGCCGTGCGCCAGCCTCGCTCATCGCGCGCAATCAGCACCTCGGCGGCGAAGGGCAGGCGGTCGTTGTCGCGCCGGTTGCCCTCGTCCATCGCGCCGTCGTCCGCCGCGCCGCTCATCGGTGCGGCACCTCGAGCGCCCGCATCATCTGCGGCACGATTTCATCGTCGTGATCCCCCTCAGGGGGGACGAGATCGTCGAGCAGGATCCCCCAGCCCGCCACGTCGTCGTCGTCCAAGCCATCCAGCGCCCGGAACTCCGCATCCATCAGCGCCGCGCGCGCGGTGTCCTCGCTGTCGTAGACAAGGGTCTGTCCATCGCAGTCCAGGATGTCGGCAACGCCGGACTCGCGCACCTGCAGCCGCGCCCACACGAGCATCCGGGCCGGACAGGCCACCCACCACGCGGTCTCGACCACGGGGCTGCGCCCGTCGTCGGCGTCTTCTTGCTCGGCCTCGATCCGCCTGTGCATGGTGTCCTCCCTCTCGATCGGCCTTACGCCCGGAGCGCGATCAGCGCCGCGCTCGCCACGAGCGCGATCGATGCGATCCAACCGCTCAGCATTCCCCAGAAGCCGAAGAAGCGCATGTCGCGATCAGCGTGCGGCGCGTAGCCGCGCTTCATCAGCCACCAGCTGTACCCCCACTGGCCGTCGTCGGTGTCCGGCTCGAACGGCCACCCGCGGTCGCGGTGGTGGCGATGCGCCAGCAGGCGGAAACCGATATGCGCCGGCCCGGCGGAACCGGCCACGCCGAGCATCAGGAACAGCAGGAAATCCTCCACGTCAGCCCTCCGTCAGAACGTCGCCAGGCCCGGCGCGCGCGGGTAGGGGATGGCGTCGCGGATGTT
>ERZ1066122.1846-NODE-1846-length-15538-cov-9.947749_pt1 | contig 15538 bp, 17 predicted proteins | sample MGYA00382769_ERZ1066122 | MGnify/ENA primary metagenome ERZ1066122 (study PRJEB33369, sample SAMEA5778352) | biofilm metagenome | biome: Industrial cooling water; feature: Water cooling tower basin; material: Biofilm | place: United Arab Emirates | collected...
ATTTCCGCAAGCTCGGCGGCAATGTCGGCGTGGCCGGCATGATCGTGAACAAGGATGACGGCACCGGCGAAGCAAAGGCCTTTGCTGAAGCCGTCGGCATCCCGGTGCTCTGCGCGATCCCGGCGCACGAAGACATTCGCCGCAAATCCGCCAACTACCAGATCATCGGCCGCCCGGACGGCCAATGGGGTCCGCTGTTCGCCGAGCTCGCCGCCAATGTGCAGAGCGCGCCGCCGCTCCAGCCGCGTCCGCTGGACCAGGACGGGCTGCTCGGCCTGTTCAAGCCCGAGGAGACGGGCGGCAACGTCACGCTGCTGCCGGCCACCCAGGCCGATATGCGCGGCGGCAGCTACGAGCCGAAGCCGTCCCTCGAAGTGATCTACGACGCGGTCTAGGCCATGACGGACTACGCCCCCTCTGAGCGCGAGCGCGACCGGATCGAGACCGAGGTCGCATTGAGCGAGGCGAGCGGCTGCCATGCCGGCGCGGAGAAGCTTCACGCCCAGGCCCAGGCGGCCGGCAAGGCCGATCTGCTCGAGACCTATGCCCGGGATTACCCGAAAGGTCCCCACGATCAGCCGCAAAGCATGTGCCCGGCGTTCGGCTCGCTCAGGGTCGGCCTCCGGATGCGGCGCACGGCGACGGTGCTGTCGGGATCGGCCTGTTGCGTTTACGGGCTCACCTTCACGTCGCATTTCTACGGTGCCCGCCGGACCGTCGGCTACGTCCCGTTCAACTCCGAGACGCTCGTCACCGGCAAGCTGTTCGAGGACATCCGCGAGGCCGTCCACAAGCTCGCCGATCCGGCGCTCTATGACACCATCATCGTCACCAATCTGTGCGTTCCGACCGCCTCGGGTGTGCCGCTGCAGCTGCTGCCCAAGGACATCAACGGCGTGCGGGTGATCGGCATCGACGTGCCGGGTTTTGGCGTCCCGACCCATGCCGAGGCGAAGGATGTGCTGGCCGGCGCCATGCTCGCCTATGCCCGCAAGGAAGCGGAGGCAGGGCCGGTCCAGGCCCCACGCGAGCGCGCCCAGCTGCCGACGGTGACCCTGCTCGGGGAGATGTTCCCGGCCGATCCGGTCGGCATCGGCATGATGCTCGCGCCGCTCGGCCTTGCCGCTGGCCCGGTCGTGCCGACGCGCGAATGGCGCGAACTCTATGCTGCGCTCGATTGCGCTGCGGTCGCCGCCATCCATCCCTTCTACACCGCGTCGATGCGCGAGTTCGAGGCAGCGGGGCGACCGATCATCGGTTCGGCCCCGGTCGGCGTCGACGGCACCGCGGCCTGGCTGGACGCAATCGGCGCCGCCTGTGGCGTGGCGGCGGAAAAGGTCGCCCAGGCCAAGAACATGTTCCTGCCGGCGATCCGGGGGGCTTTGTCGGCCAAGCCGATCAAGGGCCGGATCACCGTGTCCGGCTATGAAGGATCGGAGCTGCTGGTCGCGCGGCTGCTCGTCGAAAGCGGCGCCGAAGTGCCTTATGTCGGCACCGCCTGCCCGCGGACGGCGATGTCGGATCCGGACCGCGAATGGCTGGAAGCGCGCGGCACCCACATCCAGTACCGCGCCAGCCTGGAACAGGATATTGCCGCGGTCGAGGAATATCGCCCCGATCTGGCGATCGGCACCACGCCCGTCGTCCAGCACGCCAAGTCGAAGGCGTTGCCGGCGCTCTATTTCACGAACCTGATCTCGGCGCGGCCGCTGATGGGCCCGGCGGGAGCTGGCAGCCTTGCAATGGTGGTCAACGCAGCGCTCGGCAACCAGGTGCGGTTCGATCGGATGAAGGCCTTTTTCGGCGATGTCGGGGAAGGCGCCAACGCCGGCGTGTGGGAAACCACCCCGGTCGATCGTCCGGACTTCAAGGCGAAATATGCGGCGAAGCGGCTCGCCGCGGCGAAGGCGCAGGAGGCAATCGGCTCATGACGCTGATCCTCGATCACGATCGGGCCGGCGGCTATTGGGGGGCGGTCTACGCCTTTACCGCGATCAAGGGACTGCAGGTCGTCATCGACGGGCCCGTCGGGTGCGAGAATCTGCCGGTCACGTCGGTGCTCCATTACACCGATGCGCTGCCGCCGCACGAACTGCCGATCGTCGTCACCGGCCTTTCCGAACAGGAACTCGGCCGCGACGGCACCGAAGGCGCGATGAAGCGCGCATGGAGCACGCTCGATCCTGATCTGCCGTCGGTGGTCGTGACCGGCTCGATCGCCGAGATGATCGGCGGCGGCGTCACGCCGGAGGGGACGTCGATCCAGCGTTTCCTGCCGCGCACCATCGACGAGGATCAGTGGCAATCGGCGGACCGGGCGCTTGCCTGGCTGTGGACCCAGTTCGGGCCGAAGAAGATGCCGGGGCCGAAGAAGCTGAAGGAAGGCGAAAAGCCCAAGGTCAACATCATCGGCCCGATGTACGGCACGTTCAACATGCCGTCCGATCTGGCGGAGATTCGCCGGCTGGTCGAAGGCATCGGCGCCGAAGTGAACATGGTGTTCCCGCTCGGCAGCCATTTGGCCGACATCCGCAAGCTCGCGGACGCCTCGGTCAATATCTGCATGTACCGGGAATTCGGCCGGAAGCTGTGCGAGGAGCTGGAGCGTCCCTATCTGCAGGCGCCGATCGGGCTGAGTTCCACCACTGCCTTTCTCGAGACGCTCGGCGAGCTGCTCGGCCTCGATCCGCAGCCGTTCATCACCCGCGAAAAGCACACCACGATCAAGCCGCTCTGGGATTTGTGGCGGTCGGTGACCCAGGATTTCTTCGGCACGGCCAATTTCGGGATCGTCGCCAACGAAACCTATGCCCGCGGCGTCCGCCACTTCCTCGAAGAGGATATGGGGCTGCCCTGCGCGTTCAGCTTCTGGCGGACGGCAGGGGTCAAGCCCGACAATGAAGCGGTGCGCGAGGCCATCAAGACCACGCCGCCGCTGATCCTGTTCGGCAGCTACAATGAGCGCATGTACATGGCCGAGTGCGGAGCACGCGGCATGTACATCCCTGCCAGCTTCCCGGGCGCCGTGATCCGCCGCCACACCGGCACGCCGTTCATGGGCTATGCCGGCTGCACCTATCTGGTCCAGGAAGTGTGCAACGCGCTGTTCGACGCGCTTTTCCACATCCTGCCGCTGTCGACGCAGATGGACGCGGTCGATCCGACGCCGGCGCGCGCCCGCGCGGAGCTGGCCTGGGAGGAAGCGGCGAAGGCCAAGCTCGACGCGATCCTTGAGACTCAGCCGGTGCTGGTGCGCATCTCGGCGGCCAAACGGCTGCGGGACGCCGCCGAGCGCGCGGCGCGCCGGCATGGCGAGCTGGTCGTCACGGCCGAGCGCTTCGCCGACGCGCTGCTCGAGGCGCAGCCGGCATGACCGGCATCACCCATTTCGCCCGGGTTCCCCGGGCTCCGAGATCCGCCCGGCGGTTGGCGCCGTGCGGAGAATGCCCGGTGGCGCTTGCGTCGCTTGGTACCTGGCCGGGCAGATTGGAGACGGAAGCATGAGCGATATAAGAGAGCGAGATGATCGCTTTGGCCCGGGGACGTACATGACCCCGGACGAAGCGAAGGAGTTCCACAAGCTGTTCATGAGCAGCTTCATTCTGTTCACTCTGGTGGCCATCGTCGCGCACATCCTCGCGTGGCTCTGGCGTCCCTGGCTTCCGGGGGCGAACGGCTACACCGATACGGCGATGATCGGGGAGGGCGTGCAGTACGCAGCCACCTTCGTCACCTCGCTGATGGCCTGAGGGAGGACGAGACATGTGGAGAATGTGGCTGATTTTCGACCCGCGTCGCACGCTGGTCGCTCTGTTCACCTTCCTGTTCGTGCTGGCACTGCTGATTCACTTCATCCTGCTCAGCACGGATCGGTTCAACTGGCTGGATGGTCCGCGCCAGGCGGATACCACCGCCGCGGCGGCAACTGCCGCCGCTCCGGGTCAGGCGATGCCCTGACGCGGACGTCGGGGCGGGACGGCGCCCGCCGTCCCGCCTTCGGCGACCGGAACTTCAAAACTAGGAGGCCCGCCGGAAGGCTGGGGAGGGTAAGTCATGGCGCTCTTGAGCTATGAACGAAAGTACAGGGTCCGCGGCGGCACGCTTCTCGGGGGCGACCTGTTCGACTTCTGGGTGGGCCCGTTCTACGTCGGATTCTTCGGGGTCACGACCGCGTTTTTCTCGATCCTCGGCACGGGATTGATCCTCTATGCGGCCTCGCTGGGGCCGACTTGGAACCCGTGGCTGATCTCGATCGAGCCACCCGATCTCAAATATGGCCTTGCGCTCGCGCCGCTGCGCGAAGGCGGGTTCTGGCAGATCATCACATTCTGCGCGATCGGCGCCTTCGTCAGCTGGGCGCTCCGCGAAGTCGAGATCTGCAAGAAGCTCGGCATCGGCTATCACGTGCCGATCGCCTTCGGCTTCGCGATCTTCGCCTATGTGTCGCTGGTCGTGATCCGGCCGCTGCTGCTCGGCGCCTGGGGCCACGGCTTCCCTTATGGCATCTTCAGCCATTTGGACTGGGTCTCGAACACCGGCTATCAGTATCTCCATTTCCACTACAATCCGGCGCATATGCTGGCGGTGTCGTTCTTCTTCACCACCACGCTTGCCCTGGCGCTGCACGGCGGCCTCGTGCTCTCGGCGACCAACGTGCCGAAGGGCGAGACCGTCAAGACGCCGGAATATGAAGATACGTTCTTCCGCGACCTGATCGGCTACTCGATCGGCACCATGGGCATTCACCGCCTTGGCCTGCTGCTCGCGCTCAACGCCGGGTTCTGGAGTGCGGTGTGCATCATTATCTCGGGGCCGTTCTGGACGCGCGGCTGGCCGGAATGGTGGACCTGGTGGCTCAATCTGCCGATCTGGTCCTGAGGAGAAAGCGACATGTCCCGCTTCTATTCCCTCTTCAACGAAATCCAGCTCCGCACGGTGCCCGAATATGGCGTGCCGCTGCCGGCCGGGAATGATCCGCGCATCGGCACCGGTGGCTACAGCTACTGGGCCGGCAAGCTCGGCGCCGCCCAGCTCGGGCCCATTTATCTGGGCAAGTTGGGAGTCGCATCGCTGATCTGCGGCTTCATCGCGATCGAGATCATCGGTCTCAACATGTGGGCGTCGGTCAACTGGGATCCGATCCAGTTCGTCCGCCAGCTGCCCTGGCTCGCGCTCGAGCCGCCGGGGCCCGAATGGGGCTTCACCCCCTTCGTTCCGCTCGCCCAGGGTGGCTGGTGGATCCTCGCCGGCTTCTTCCTGACGGCGGCGATCCTGCTCTGGTGGGCACGCACCTTCATGCGGGCCAAGGCCCTTGGCATGGGCACCCACGTGCCCTGGGCCTTCGCGTCCGCGATCTGGCTCTATCTGGTGCTGGGCTTCATCCGCCCGGGTCTGATGGGCAGCTGGTCGGAAGCAGTGCCGTTCGGCATCTTCCCCCATCTCGATTGGACCGCGGCGTTCTCGATCCGCTACGGCAATCTCTTCTACAACCCGTTCCACTGCCTCTCGATCGTCTTCCTCTACGGGTCGACGCTGCTCTTCGCGATGCACGGAGCAACAATCCTCGCCACGGCCCGCTACGGGGCCGAGCGCGAGATCGAGCAGATCACCGATCGCGGCACCGCGACCGAGCGCGGGGCGCTGTTCTGGCGCTGGACTATGGGCTTCAACGCCAACATGGAATCGATCCATCGCTGGGCCTGGTGGTTCGCGGTGCTGACCACGCTCACGGGCGGGATCGGCATCCTGCTCACCGGCACCGTGGTCGACAATTGGTATCTGTGGGCCATTGAGCATCATTACGCTCCCGCGTATCCGGATCTCGGCACGGTTGATCCGGCGACTCAGGCCCCGCTCGCGGTGACGCAGCCCGCGCCCCCGCCGCCCGCACCGGACGCCGTGCCGGCACCGGTCGTCACTGGAGGCGCGCAATGAACCGCCAACTCGTCATCGCATCCGGCCTGACGGCGCTGGTCGCGCTGTCCGGCTGCGAACTCGGGCCGAAGAAGATCGAGCAGACCGGCTATCGCGGCGCCGGCCTCGCCCAGATCAACGACGTCAGCAGCATGAAAGCCGCCGGCGTGATCCCGCCGCCGCCCTATCCGCTGCCGCCGGACGAAGGGCCGCGGGCTTCCGAGACCTACCAGAATGTGCAGGTGCTCGGAGATCTCTCGGCCGAACGGTTCAACCACCTGATGGCGTCGATCACGCAGTGGGTGTCGCCGGAACAGGGCTGCAACTACTGCCACAATCCGGAGAATATGGCCTCGGACGAGGTGTACACCAAGGTTGTCGCCCGGCGGATGCTGCAGATGACCCGGGACATCAACGGCACCTGGTCGACCCATGTTCAGCAGACGGGCGTCACCTGCTATACCTGCCATCGCGGCCAACCGGTGCCGGCCTATGTGTGGGCCAAGCAGGCGCCGGTGCATCCCATGGCGGTGCGCGGGCAGAAGCGCGGGCAGAACACGCCCGATGCCAATGTCGGCTATGCCTCGCTGCCGAACAACGTGTTCGAGGATTATCTCTCGGGCAATCCGAAGTCGGTCCGCGTCGCCTCGGCCAGCGCCTATCCGGGCTGGAACCCCGGCGTCACCACGCGCAGTGCGGAAGACAGCTACGGTATCATGATGCATGTCTCGACCGCGCTCGGGGTCAACTGCACCTATTGCCACAACAGCCAGTCGTTCCGGTCCTGGTCGCTCAGCCGGGCGCAGCGGGCGACGGCCTGGTACGGCATCCGCATGGTCCGGAACATCAACCAGGGCTATATCGACTCGCTGGCTGCCGTCTTCCCTGCCAACCGCAAGGGATCCCAGGGAGATCCGTACAAGGTCAACTGCCTGACCTGCCACCAGGGGCTTGCAAAGCCGCTCGGCGGCCAGAGCATGATCGCCGATTATCCCTATCTCCGGGTCGCCAGCGCGGCCGCGCCGGCCGTGCCGGTCGGGGGTGTTGGCGGCGTTCCCGCGGCGCTCGATCAGCCCGGCGCGATGACCGGCGAGACCCGGCCGCCGGCGGCGCCGCCAGCGGACGCGGCGGGCGCCGCACCCACCAGCTGACGCGTCATCGAGGCGTAGGCCTGGGGGCCGCCCGCCGGGGCGGCCCTTTTTTTGTCGAGCGAGCGGGCGCGACCCTCAGGGTCGGCGGGTCGGCGGTGCCTCCGTCGTGCCTTGCGCGTTGTGGCGGGCGCGCTCCTCGTCCAGCTCCCGGCCATGCGGGTTGTCGAGCGGGTGGCGGTTGCGCGGCTTGCGCATGAACCACAGGAAGGCGACCACCGCGATCAGCAGGCCGGCTCCCAGGATCAGCAGATTGTTCGCGGGCAGATATTCGCCGAGATTCATGGTGTGAGCCTTTCCAACAGGCTGGCGGAACGGGCCGTGGCGCGGCGGGTTCCCGTCATTGGGCGGGCGGAATGATCCGGCCCTCTCCGGACCGGGAGACCGATCGCACGGGCGGCAGCTCCGGGCACCGCGACCGGCATGCCGGCGCAATTGGAAACGGGGCCAGGTTTCCCCGGCCCCGTCCTCCCTTGGTCGAGCTCTTCGGTCAGGCGGCGGCGGGCACTCGGCTGAGCGCGCAGCGGCTCCAGCATTCGCTGAGCGCGTCGACCAGCCGGTCGATATCGCCGTCGCTGTGGACCGGGGAAGGGGTGATCCGCAGCCGCTCGGTGCCGCGCGGCACCGTTGGATAGTTGATCGGCTGCACATAGATGCCATGATTGTCGAGCAGCCAGTCGCTGATCTGCTTGCAGTGCTTCGGATCGCCGACCATCACCGGGATGATGTGGCTCGGATTGTCGAGCATCGGGATGCCGACGGCCTTCAGCCGCGCGCGGACCGTGGCGACGCGATCCCGGTGCGCTTCGCGTTCGGCGTTGCTGTCCTTCAGGTGGCGGATGCTGGCGGCAGCGCCGGCGGCAAGGGCCGGGGGGAGGGCCGTCGTGAAGATGAAGCCGGATGCGAAGCTGCGGACGAAATCCACCATCGCGGCCGAACCGGCGATGTATCCGCCCATCACGCCATAGGCCTTGCCGAGCGTCCCTTCGATCACGGTGATCCGGTCCATCAGGCCTTCGCGCTCGGCGACGCCGCCGCCGCGCGGGCCGTACAGGCCCACCGCATGCACCTCGTCGATATAGGACATTGCGCCATGCGCTTCGCAGACCTCGATGATCTCGCGGATCGGCGCAATGTCACCGTCCATCGAATAGACGCTCTCGAAAGCCACCAGCTTCGGCCGGTCGCGCTCGAGCGCGGCGAGGCGGCGGTCGAGATCGCGCCAGTCATTATGGGCGAAGATCTGGCGTTCCGCGCGGCTGTGGCGAATGCCTTCGATCATCGAGGCGTGGTTGCCGGCATCGGACAGCACGACACAGTCCGGCAGCCTCGCTGCAAGCGTACCCAGCGCCGCCCAGTTCGAGACATAGCCCGAGGTGAAGAGCAGCGCGGCTTCCTTGCCGTGAAGATCGGCCAGTTCCGCTTCCAGCAGCGCATGCTGGTGCGTCGTGCCGGAAATGTTGCGGGTGCCCCCTGCGCCCGCGCCGCAGCGGTCGAGCGTCTCGTGCATCGCAGCCAGCACTTTCGGATGCTGGCCCATGCCCAGATAGTCGTTCGAGCACCAGACGGTCACATCGCGCTGACCGCTGCCCAGATGCTGGGTCGCGCGCGGGAAGGCACCCTTGCGGCGCTCGAGCTCGGCGAAGATGCGGTAGCGCCCTTCGTTCCTCAGCGTGTCGAGCTCGGCTCGAAAAAAGGCTTCATAGTCCATAACCGCCTCCCCTTATCTCATTGGGCGCCTGGGTGGGAACCGCCCATCGCCAAAGCGCGCCGTCGCGCAGCGGCAGCGCTACGAAAAGATGCTCCAGGACGCCGAGCGCGGCCAGTGCGAACGACAGGCTCGCCCCGGTCGCGGCGCCACTGCCCGGCGCCATGCCGGCGGCCCGCCAGCCCAGCCAGGCGGCGAGCGCCGTCGTCCCGGCGATCGACAGCGCGAGCGCAATCCCGAACGGGCGCCGTCGGAAATATGTCTTCAGATAGTGCAGATGGGGCGGCAGCAGCTCGTCCGAGAAATTCGGCACGCCCACATGCAGGTTGAGCTTGGTGCTGAGCCGCAGGATGAACAGCAGCGCAAAGGCCTCCGCACCGGTGCGGTTCGGCGCGTCCCAGACCAGCCAGGCCAGCAGCACCAGCGTCGCGGCGAGCGCCAGCTCGTGATGGATGATGGCGGCCGTGCCCTCGGCAAAGCGCCGCCAGCCGCCCGTCGTGCCTGAAGACGGGCCCCGCCGCGGCCCGGCCACTGCACCGGTCAGGAAGGAAAGCTCGTGCCAGCCCCAGATTGCGAGCGCGCCGGCAAAGGACGCATAGGCGCCCCAGGGTGCCGTGCTGTGGCTGGAGACAAGGATTGCCGCGAGACCGATCAGTCCGGCCGCGCCGCCCAGCACCAGGCTGAGACCGAAGGTCCGCCGCGGCCGGTTGGCCGCCCAGGCGATCAGCCCGGTGCTGGCGAACCACACCAGGATCATCGCGAGCACGGGCCCGACATGATCGGCGAAATTCACCATGCCGGCGCCATCCGGACGGTGGCCGGCAGTTCGTTGCGCTCCGGCCGCATGAAGTACATCCCCGCGATCGCGGCGCCCGCCTGGGCAATGCCGCCCAGCCTGCGCGCCAGCCCGCCAAGGCCGCCGGCCGCCTTGCCGGCCTCGATCAGGAGCGCCGCCTTGCGCAGCTTTTCCATGCGCGCGCGGAAGCGGGGATCGTCGATCGGCAGCGTGACCGGAAAGACCTGGCGGCTGATCTCGGTGGTGATCCGGAAGACCTGGTAATCATACTCGGTCGGATCGACGCCAAGGCCGCGGTGGAAGGCCGGCCGGTTGTGATCGCGGACATACATCGTCGCGAAGACCGAGAGGATGAAAAAGCGGATCCACAGCCGGTTGAGGCCGCGCAGCAGCTTCGGATCGGCGCGCATCAGCAAGGCGAACGCCTCGCCGTGCTTGAACTCGTCGGTGCACCATTGCTCGAACCAATTGAAGATCGGGTGGAACCGATGCTCCGGATTGCGCGCGAGGTGGCGGTAGATGGTGATGTAGCGGGCATAGCCGATCTTCTCCGAGAGATAGACGGCATAGAAGATAAATTTCGGCCGGAAATACGTATATTTCTTGGTTTTGGTGAGGAAGGAGAGGTCGACGCCCAGCCCTTCCTCCTTCAGCGTCTCGTTGATGAAGCCGGCGTGGCGGCTCTCGTCCCGGCTCAGATATTTGAACAGCCGCTTCACGTCCGGGTTCTTCACCCGCTTGGCGATCTCCGCATAGAGGATGCAGCCCGAAAATTCGGAAGTGAGCGAACTGACCAGGAAATCGACAAATTCCCGCCGCAGCTCGGGGTCGAGCGTGGCCAGCATTCCGTCGAAATCCTCGGTCCGGCGGAAATGCCGCTTGTTCGGGTCGGACTCGAAATCCGCCATCAGCGCATCCCACTCGGCGCGCACGGGGCCGACATCGATCCGGTCCAGCGCATCGAAATCGGTGGTGTAGAAGCGCGGCGTCAGCAGCGTGTCGGTCGCCGCGAGCTCAAGGGATTGCTTGCTGGTGCCGATGCGGGCGGGGGCGTTCATCGCAGACTCCCTGGCGTGAAACTGACTTCGTAGAGTTCGGAGAGCTCGAAATTGGCCATGAACTTGGTCCAGGCGCGGCGGAGCGGCCCGGCCAGCTCCACTGTGGCCATCCGCTCGAGCTCGATCTTGGCGCCGAACGGCACCGCGACCGGTGCGCCATGGACGCGCACGCGATCACCCGGGCCGATGGCAACGGCGCCGTCCAGCTCCACATGGGCGTGGAAATGTTCGGCGCTCTGCTCAATCGAGATCCGGCAGGGCGTGTCGAAACTGGCGCGGCGGAACAGCATCAGTTCTGCGCCTCCGGCACCAGCAGCTTCAGGAAAGCGGCGCGGTTGGTGCTGCCGAAGCTGTTCAGCTCGAGCGTGCGCCCGGTCGTCGGATCGACCAGCGTGACGGCGGTATCCTGCCACAGCGTCAGCCGGAACGGCTGGCTGGCGTCGAGCCCGTGCATCCGCCGCTCGCGGGCGAGGCCGCGCATCACGCCGCGGATGAAGCCGCTCCCTTCCTGGCCGATGCGAGCGACCTCGACGCCGCTCTGGGCATCGGTGATCAGCACATCCCCGGCCGCAGTGTCGGCGAAATGAAGCATCCGCTCGCGCACCTTGCCGATGCTCTGCGCCGTGCGGAGCTCGGCTGCGGTGGGCGCCGCCGGCAGGATGTTCGAGCGGACGGAGGCGACCAGGGCGAAGGACGCGACGATCAGCGCGCCGGCAAAGGCGATCGCTGCCGGCGGCACCATATTGTCGTGGCTGTGCCCGTGCCCGCTCATGCCGCCGCTCCCAGCGGTGCGGCTGCCGCCTGCGGGGCAGGGGCGCCGGTCTTGACCGGAGCCGGTTCGGCCTTCGCGATCGGGCTCACCGCGGCTCGCGCCTTGACCAGCAGTTCGGCCACCCGGTCCGCTTCCGGCAGCGCCCGAAGCATCGGCTGCGGGTCCTTCAGCCGCCAGGGACGCGCGTGCGGCCACAGCAGCAGATAGCCGATCCGTCCCTGGTCGATCGCAAGCGCGATATCGCCATGACCGCGGTCCAGCGGGCGGATCTCGGCGCTGGTCATCAGCTTCAGCGGCACGTTGAAGCATGTGGTGAGCGCAACGCCGATGCGCAGCACGATCCGCTTGTTGGTCAGCGTGTAGACGGTCGTTCGCGCGATCGCCCAGGACAGGACGGCAAGCAGCGCGAGGCAGGCGATGCCGGCCAGCGCCGTGATCCCGGCGCCGAGCAGGCTGCCGGTCGCGATCCCGTAGAGAGTGAGCGCCGCGAAATAGGCGGCGATCCACCGGGTGTGGAAGGCGCTGCGGGCGAGCACCCGCCAGTCCGGTGCGCCTTGCCAGAGGATTTCCTCGCCCGGGGGCAGCCGGCCCGGCAGCCCGCGGATCGGCTCGTCTTCATATTCCATCATAGGAACGGCTCCGTGCGGCCCGGCAGGCCATAGAGATAGCCGCCGCCGAAATAGCCCATGATCCGGTCTTCCTCGAGCCGGGTCACCTGGCCCGGCGTCTCGAGCACCGGAATCTGCTCGAACTGGGCGGCCGAGATCGACTCGATCTCAATCACCTTGCGGCGGCGATCGACGTTGGAGAAGCCGACCGGGGCAAGCACCTCGCGCCCGCCCGTGGTCGTCACCTGATAATAGCGCAGGATGCGGTCGGACCGGTCCACCCAGATGTCGGTGACGGTTCCGGCAACCTTCCCGTCCGCGCCGACGATCGGCCAGCCGCGCGGGTCGGGATCCTTGCTGGTGATCGAGAAATGATCGTCCGCGCTCATCGGCACGATGCGCAGCCGGCCTTCCATGTCGAGATCCGGCCAGGGCGAACGCTGCGCGTACGCGGCCGGTCCGATGCCGTCGACCAGCGGATTGCCGGTCGGCTCGTAGGGCGCGCCGCCGAAGCGATCGATCCGCCGCGCGGGCAGTTCCACCGGTTCGCGGCCCTTGGTCGGCTGCGACGCGATGCCGCGGCCGAAGGGCAGGCGGAACTCCTTGTACGTCGAGGCAGTGAGCGGGCCGAAGGCGCTGTCGACGCGCCCGGTCAGCTCGTCCTCGAGCGGATAGCCTTCGCGCCGATCTTCGCGGCGCAGATAATAGACGAGGCCGATGAAGAAGATGACGAACGCGTAGAAGCATAGCTCCGCCACGTCCAGTCGGCCGGCCAGGATCACGCGTGACATCCCATTCTCCTCCTCAGGTCGGGAATTGGCTGAGGCCAAAGGGCGCGCCCGCAGCGCTTTCGCGGCTGCGGCCGGCCAGCGGGCCCAGAACGGCAAGAGTGAACAACAACAACAGGATTTCGAAGCCGTAGACGGCGGCATAGCCGGTCGCCCGATCGGCCAGCGCAGCCCCCAGCCGGCCGGCGGTCGCGCTGGCACCGATCGTGTCGCGGGCGATGCCGCCGGCGGCGATGGCAAGGCCGGTCGCGGTGGCCTGCACCGCGCCCCAGGCGCCGAGGGCGATGCCCGAGCGGCCGTCGCGGGCGAGCGCCATCGCCGCGGTCAGCGTGCCGACCAGGAACAGCCCCGCGCCGAGCCCGATCGCGCACGCGCCCAGATAGAGCAGCCCCGAGGCGTCGAGCGGCGCGGCAAGCATCACCATCGCAAAGGCGAACACGCCGACGACGCCGCCCATTCCGGCGATGCGGTGCGGATTGGCGCCGTCGCCCAGCACCCGCGCGGCGTAGGTGAAGCCGATGAGGTTGCCCATCGCCCAGAGCCCGGTCAGCTCGGTCGTGCCGCCGACGCTCATCCCCAGAATCTCGCCGCCATAGGGCTCGAGCAGGATGTCCTGCATCGAAAAGGCAGCGGCGCCGAGACCCACTGCGACCAGCAGCCGGCGGGCCGTTGCGTCGGCGATGAACTCCCGCCACACCGCACGGAATGGCGGCGGCGGCGCCGCCCGCTCTTCCGCGCTCAGCCGGCGGCGCGGTTCCTGCTTCCACAGGGCGACGAAGTTGAACACGGCAGTCAGCAGGCCGACCCCCTGGATCACCTGGATCATCCGGGTCGGCGTGAAGTCCCGCAGCAGATCGCCGATGGTGAAGGCCGTGGCGACCATGCCGGCCAGCAGCATGACGTACAGGAGCGCGACCGCGCGCGGCCGGCTGTCTTCGGGCGCGAGGTCGGTCGCCAGCGCCAGGCCGGCGGTCTGGGCGGTGTGGAGCCCGGCGCCGGTCATCAGGAAGGCGACGAGCGCCGCCACGGTGCCGATCCCCGCCACGTCCGGCCGCGACATCAGCAGCAGCGCGAACGGCATCAGTGCCAGCCCGCCGAACTGCACGAGCGTGCCCATCCAGATGTACGGCACCCGCCGCCAGCCGAGCACCGACTTGTGATGGTCCGATCGGTGGCCGATCAGCGCGCGCAGCGGCGCGAACAGCAGCGGCAGGGCGATCATCAGCGAAACCAGCCAGGCCGGCACGCCCAGCTCCACGATGATGACGCGGTTGAGCGTGCCGTTGAGCAGCACCATCGTCATGCCGACGCTGATCTGGAACAGCGAGAGGCGCAGCAGCCGGCCGAGCGGCAGCTCTGTGCTCGCCGCATCCGCAAACGGCAGCCACGCCGTCGCGATTTTGCTCCAGTTGGAGAAGATGGGCGCGCGCGAAGCCATCAGATCCGCACCAATTCCATCGCCTGAGAGGTGTAGAAGCCGCTCACCACCCGCTCGGTCCGGCCGATCCGCCAGCCGGGGAGTCCGGCGAGCCGCGCCCGCAGCTTCCTTTCCTCGACCGGCTCGATGAACGGGGCGCGATCCTTGCGCGGAAAGGCGCGGCCGACGGCATGCATCGTCGCGAGAAGCGGCGTGCGCGGCGCGAAGGTGAACACGATCGATCCGCGGGTGCGCGCGGCCAGCGCAGTCAAGACCGCGGCAATGTCCTCGACATTGTAGTGGATGAGCGAATCCATCGCGACGACATGGTCGAAGCTGCCAAGCTCAGGATCGAGCATGTCGCCGGTCCGCCACTCGATGCCGCCATGGCCGGTGAAGGCTGGCGCCCGATCCCGCGCGACGTCGACCAGCCCGCCGGCGATGTCGATCGCGCACACCTGGGCGCCCCGCCATGCCGCCTGCACCGCAAGCGCGCCGGTGCCGCAGCCCGCATCGAGCAGCCGCAGCCGCCGCAGATCCTCCGGCAGCCAGGCAAGCAGCGTGGAGCGCATCCGGTCCCGTCCGGCGCGGACGGTTGCGCGGATGCCCGAGACCTTCGCGTCCGAGGTCAACTGCTCCCACGCCTGGCGCGCGGTGCGGTCGAAGTAAGTTTCCAGCCGCGCGCGCTGACGCTCGTAACGGCCGGTCATGTTGGGTGCGGGAAGCGTCGCCATCATTCGAACCCCAGGAAATCGAAAATGTCGCGATCCTTCATCGGCCGGGCATCGAGCGCGTCGACGCCCGCCCACAGCATGTCGGCCAGCCGCAGATATTCGTTGCGGGCGATCTCCACGTCCGGCGCGTCGTCCATCTCGAACAAGGTGCACTTCTTCAGCCGAGAGCGGCGGATGGCGTCGACATCGTTGAAGTGGGCCAACCGCTTCATGCCCGTTGCGTCGCAGAACCGGTCGATCTCGTCGGTGTCGCGGGAGCGGTTGGCGACGACGCCTGCCACCCGGACGTCGTAATTCTTCGCCTTCGCGTTGATCGCCGCGATGATGCGGTTCATCGCGAAGATCGAATCGAAATCGTTCGCGGTCACCACGAGCGCGCGTTCGGCATGCTGGAGCGGCGCGGCAAAGCCGCCGCACACGACGTCCCCCAACACGTCGAAGATCACCACATCGGTCTCGTCGAGCAGATGGTGCTGCTTCAGCAGCTTGACCGTCTGGCCGACGACGTAGCCGGTGTAGATCTCGGTGGTCGCCGTGCCATTAAAAACGACGCACATCACGCCGTTATAGCCCTCGAACATATAGTCGTCGGGGCG
>ERZ1066122.1847-NODE-1847-length-15528-cov-10.955018_pt1 | contig 15528 bp, 17 predicted proteins | sample MGYA00382769_ERZ1066122 | MGnify/ENA primary metagenome ERZ1066122 (study PRJEB33369, sample SAMEA5778352) | biofilm metagenome | biome: Industrial cooling water; feature: Water cooling tower basin; material: Biofilm | place: United Arab Emirates | collected...
CGACAAGCGTGCTCAGCTTGGCAAAGCCAAAGGTCCGCGGATCGAAATCCGAAGCGAGGATCGCCAGCCGCTGGCCGACCCCGCTCAGCGACACCCAGCCGCCTTCGTCGTCAAGCTGCGAGATCGCCGTGCGGATCAGCGGCACTGCGATGCGGACCGGCCGGACCGCGGCGCCGGGGCGGGGATCGGCCGGGCCACTCGCGTCCGGCGTGGTCGCCTGGGGCAGCAGATTCTCCGTGTAGATGAATCGTCGGCAGGCCTGGCGGAAGCTTTCGGGCGTCTTTTGTTCACCAAAGCCGTAGACGTCCACGCCCTGTTCGCGAATGCGCGCCGCCAGCCGGGTGAAGTCGCTGTCGGACGACACCAGGCAGAAGCCGTCGAACCGCCCGCTGTGCAGCAGATCCATGGCGTCGATGACGAGTGCGATGTCGGACGCGTTCTTGCCCGCAGTATAGGCGAAATTCTGGTGCGGCATGATTGCGTAGGTCGACAGCACATCGGCCCAGCCCCGCAAATGCGTTCCCGAAAAATCGCCGTAGATCCGGCGAACGCTTGCCTCGCCGATCTTCGCGATTTCTTCGAACAGCCCTGCAACGATGCGGGCGGACGCATTGTCCGCATCGATCAGGACGGCAAGGCGCGGCGCGCGGGGATCTGAGCTCATCCCGCTTCAATTGCCGGAGCGCCTGGCGAAAGCAACCGCGCGCGACCCGTGGCCCCTCGCGCGCCACCGGAAACGGCGCCTGTCGACCCGGTCATCGACCTGCCGCTGCCGCCGCAGGTGGGCCCCCTCGGCTCCGGATTTGGTGCGGTCGAGAAGACTCGAACTTCCACGGCCTTTCGGCCACAACGACCTCAACGTTGCGCGTCTACCAGTTCCGCCACGACCGCACTCGAGACTGTTCGCCGGACAGGGCCGGCGCTGGCAAGGTGCGTGCCCCTAGCAGGGGTTCACGCGGACCGCAACACGCTTTCGGACGGGCCGGTTTTCCGCTAGCGCGCGCCGGCCATGGCGGTCCTTCGCACCGATGTCCGCGCCGAATTCGGGCGTATCGCGGCGCTGGCCTGGCCAGTGGTGCTGACCAGCCTCAACTGGACGCTCCTGCACCTGACCGACATCCTGGTCCTCGGCGCTGTCGGCATCGGGGAAGTCGAGGCGATGGGGGCAAGCCGCGCGCTCACCTATGTGGTCGTCGTGATCGGCTGGACGTGGCTGACCGGCGTGCTGGTCTTTGTCTCCCGCGCCGACGGCGCCGCCGATCTGCCGGAGACCGGCCGGCAGTTCCGCGCCGGGCTGCTCTTTGCGGCGCTGCTCGGGCTGGCCATCGCGGCGCCGCTGGGGCTGGCGGCGGCACCGCTCCTCCGCGCGCTCGGCGTCGCGCCGGATATCGCGCCCGCCGCCGCACGGGTTGCCGCCGTGATGGCGCTCGCCAGCCCGTTCCAGATGCTGCTGGCGGCGGCGAGCTTCTTCCTCGAAGGCGTCAGTCGGCCGCAGCGCGTGCTCGCCGTCAACCTCGTCACGCTGCCGATCAATGCCGTTCTGGCCTGGGCCTGGTCGGGCGGACATCTCGGCTTGCCCGCCTGGGGCGCTGTCGGCGCGGCCTGGGCCACCGTCACCGCCTCGGCAATCGGCGCGGCGCTGATGGTGGCGGCGGCGATGCGTCTGCCCCGGGCGGAAGCGCGCGCGCTGCGCACGCTGGCGCCCGCCGCCTGGCGGGACAGTGCCCGGCTGGTGCCGGCGCTTGCCCGCTTCGGCATCGTGCCGGCGCTTGCCTCGGGTCTCGAACTTGGCGGTTTCGCGATCCTCATCGCGCTGTCGACGCAGATCGGCGCTGTCACTGCCCACGCCTTCCAGATTGTCTTCTCCGTCCACAACGTGACGTTCGCGCTGGCGATCGGCGCCGGATCGGCAGCCGGCGTCCGCGTCGGCAATGCGGTGGGTGCCGGCGAGATGCATCTCGTCCGTTTCCGGACCGGCCTTGCCGCGCTGCTTGCCGCCGTCGCCACCGGCGGCGCCGCTTTGCTGATCGCGTTGGCGCCAGCGGCGGTCGCCGGGCTGTTCCCGGCAGAGCCGGCCGTCCGTGCGCTCACCGCGGAGATGCTGCGCAGCTGGGCGCCGTTCATTCTGTTCGACGGCCTCCAGTGCGTGCTGATCTACGCGCTCCGCTCGCTGGGCGATCAGGTCCGCGCGGGAGTGAACGGCATTGTCGCCTATTTCATCGTCACCGGCGGGCTCGGCCACGCGCTGGTGGCAGCGGGGCTGGGGCCCTGGGCACTGGTCTGGGCGTCCGGCCTGGGCATGGTCGCCGCGGCCGTGCTGCACGGCACCCGGCTGCTGCAGATCACCCGCGCCCGGCCGAGAAGCTGAGCTTCAGTTCGGACGCGCCTTTCGGAACATCATATTCGGCCGCGTCGAAGTTCGTGCTCGCCCCCGGCTCCAGCGTCCGCGTCGGCGGCGTGATCATCCAATCATAGACGACGCGGCCCTGCGCATCGTGCAGCTCGGCGCGGATGTCCGGCACCGGCTGGCGCCGGTCGGTCGGGTTGACGATCCGTCCCGTGAGCGCAAACAGCTCGTTCCCGCTCGCCAGCGTCCGCCGCTCCGGCTGGCCCTGGACTTCGAGCAGCAGCGCGACCTGGGCGCCGGTGCCGGCGAAGCCGAGCGCGCCCCGCACCCGCTCGGCGCCAACGAACTGGAGCACGCCGATCGCCAGCAGCAGCACCACGCCCGCGGCAATCGCGGCGATCGTCCAGCGCCGCGCCGGATTGCGTCGCGGCGGCAGATCGTCCGCGGCCGCAATGGGCCCGTAAGCGGGCTCGATCACCGGCTCCGCGATCGTCTGCTCGGCAAAAGCGGGGACAGGGTCGGCAACCGGTTCCGGCTCGGGCGTGGCGGCGACCTCGGGCGGCGCTTCGGCAAGGCCGGCATCTTCTTCCGGCTCTGCCGCCGGCGGCGCGAAGCTGGGCGGGAGCGGTGGCGCGGCGGGTTCCTGGAACCAGCTGTGGCGGCAGTTCGCGCAGCGCACCGACCGCCCGTTCGGCCCGATCGCGCTTTCAGGAACGACGTAGCGCGTCCGGCACTCTGGGCATTGCAGGATCATGTCGACAATCGGCCCCTTTGCGTTCGCCCTTCTAACCACTCCCGAGTCGCCGCTGCAAGCGCGGCGCTTTACGGCGGCGCCGCGGCCATGCCATTGGCTGTGGATTGGCGGATCTGAACGGGCGGAGGCAGGGCGCGCGGTGGCGAGCATCGTGCAATTCGAGAATGTCGGTCTGCGCTACGGAACGGGCGCGGAGACGCTGACCGACGTCAGCTTCAGCCTGGCACCGGGGACCTTTTACTTCCTGACCGGCCCGTCGGGAGCGGGGAAGACGTCCCTCCTGAAGCTGCTGTACCTTGCCCAGCGGCCAAGCCGGGGGCTGATCCGGCTGTTCGGCGAGGACATTGTCACCATGCCGCGCGAGGGTCTGCCGGAACTGCGCCGCCGGATCGGCGTCGTCTTCCAGGATTTCCGGCTGGTTCCGCATCTGTCGGCCTATGACAATATCGCCTTGCCGCTGCGGGTTGCCGGAATCGACGAGAAGGAAATTGCAGCGCCGGTGACCGAGATGCTCGAATGGGTGGGCCTGGCGGACCGGGCGACGGCGCGGCCCGCCACCCTGTCCGGTGGTGAGCAGCAGCGCGTGGCGATCGCCCGTGCGGTCATCGGCCGCCCGGAGATCCTTGTCGCGGACGAGCCGACCGGCAACGTCGATCCGGAAATGGCCGATCGGCTGCTGCACCTGTTCGATGCGCTGAACCGGCTGGGCACCACCGTGGTCGTCGCGACCCACGATCTTCATCTGCTCGCCCGCGTGCCGTCCGCGCAGATCATGCGGCTCGAACGGGGCACGCTCAGCGATCCGACCGGCGCCCTGCGCTTCCCGCCGCGGTCGCTGGCATGATCCCGCCCTTCGGCCTTTCGCCGGCCGACCGGCGGCTGCTCCCCGAAGGCCGCGCTGCCGGCCCGATGCCCTGGGTCATCGCGATCATGATGTTCCTGACGGTGCTCGCCGCCGCGGCCGGAATCGGGCTGACGACGGCGGCGCGCTCGATCGGCGATCAGCTGGCCGGCCGGTTGACCGTGCAGATCGTCGAGGCGGACCGCGTGACGCGCGAGGCGCAGGCGGCGGCGGCGCTCCGCGTTCTTGCCGCCCGACCGGACGTGGCGCGGGCGGCGCGCGTGCCGGACGCGGAAATCGCCCGGCTGCTCGAGCCTTGGCTGGGCGCTGGCGGCCTCGGCCCCGAGCTGCCGGTGCCGGCGCTGATCGACGTCGATCTGGCGGCGCCCGGCAGCGCATCGCTCTCGCGACTCCAGCAGGCCGTGCAGGCGGCCGCACCCTCAGCCCGGATCGATCCTCATGCCCGCTGGCTGGCGCCGCTGGTCCGGTTGATCCGCACGCTCGTCTGGCTGGCCGTGGCGGTGGTGCTGCTGATGGGGATAGCAACCGCCGCCTGCGTCGTGCTGGCGGCACGGGCCGCGCTCAACACCCATGGCGCCACGATCGACGTGCTGCATCTGCTCGGCGCCACCGACCTCCAGATCGCGCGCCTGTTCCAGCGCCGGATCGCGCTCGATGCGCTGTTCGGCGGCGGCCTCGGCTTTGCGGCGGGCGCGCTGGTGCTGCTGCTGCTGGCCGCGCGGATCGGCGCGCTCGGATCGGAGCTGATCGGGTCGGTCCGGCTGGCGCCGTCCGCCTGGCTGGCGCTGCTCGCAGTGCCGGTGGCGGGCGCTCTGCTCGCGACCGTCGCGGCGCGGCTGACGGTGCTCCGCGCGCTGAGACAGAGCCTGTGATCCGTCGCGTCCTTTCGGCCCTGCTGCTGCTCTGGCTGTTCGGCTTCGTCGCCTTCGTGTGGCTGCTGCCGCAGCCGGCGCCGCCGCGCCGCACCGATGCAATCATCGTCCTGACCGGCGGCGCCAAGCGGATCGAGCACGGGCTGGCGCTGATGGGCGCTGGCCAGGCGCGGCGCATGCTGATTTCGGGCGTCGATCCCAGTGTGCGCCCGCGCGACCTGGCCGAGCGCTACGATGCGCCGATGCGCCTCTTCGATTGCTGCATCGATCTCGGCTTCGAGGCGATCGACACCCGGTCCAACGCCGAGGAAGCGGCCGCCTGGGTGAAGAGCGGCGGCTACCGCGACATCCGGCTCGTCACCACCGACTGGCACATGCGCCGTGCCCATTTCGAGCTGCGCCAGGCAATGCCCGCCAATGTCGCCATCGAGCGCGATGCGGTCCGATCCGATCCGGAGCTGATGGTCCTCTTGACGGAATACAACAAATATCTGCTGCGCCGGGGTGCAGCGCTGTTCGGGATCTGATCATGTCGGCGCTGCGATCCTTGCTGTTCATGGCCGTCTTCTACGCCCTGTCCGTGCCGGTGGTGCTGATCTCCCCGCTGTTCGCGGCGATCGGGCGACCCGCCCAGATCCGCTGGACCTATGTGTGGGTTCGCCTCCATCATTGGTGCACGCGCTGGCTGCTCGGCATCCGCTACCGTGTCGAAGGAGCTATGCCTGCCGGGCCAGTGCTCGTCGCGATGAAGCACGAAGCGATGTACGAGACGCTGACCGCCTTTCTTTTCCTCGACCGGCCGGCGCCCGTCTACAAACGGGAGCTGGAACGGATTCCGGTCTGGGGCCGCGTCACCAAGGCCTATGGAGTCGTGATCGTGGACCGCGACGGTGGCGCCGCGGCGCTGCGCCGTTTGCTGAGCGAGGCGCGGACCCTGACGGCCGATGGTCGGCCGATCCTGATCTTCCCGGAAGGAACGCGCGTCCCGCACGGCGAATGCCCGCCGATCAAGGCGGGGATTGCCGGCCTCTACCGGATGCTCAATCTGCCGGTCGTGCCGATCGCGGTCGACAGTGGTCGGCTCTGGCCGCGCGGGCGCTGGATCAAGCGGGCCGGCACTGTGACGTTCCGCATCGGCGAGACCATCCCGCCGGGCCTGCCGCGCGAAGACATGGAGCGGCGGGTGTGGCAAGGGATCAATGCCCTGAACGCGCGCCCGGCTGCCGCCGACCCGGCCTGAGCGCGGCCGCCCGCTGCCGGTCAGTCCGCCGCGATCGCCGCCATCGCCATGTCCGGACGCCCGAGGGCGTCGAGCAGCATCGCGCCTTCCAGCCAGGCGAACAGCCGGGCGGCGGCCGCGGGAAGCCGGTCCACCGGCGCGTCCAGCCGCGCGGTCAGCCAGCCGAGGAACAGGTCGGCGATCCGGCCGGCCACGTCCCGGTGTGGCTGCTCGCCGCGCGAGGCGCCCGCGGCGAGTTCCAGCCAGACGCGGCAATAGGGCGCGATCGCGGGGGACGTCATGCCCTGCCAGACGGCGCGCCGCAGCGCCGCCTCGTTCAGCCGGGTCCCGGCCGGCACCGCCGCGTCCAGGGTCGCTGCCAGCCGCGCCGCCACATGCTCGAGCGTTGCCGCCAGCACATCGTCCTTGTCGTCGAAATAGTAGAGCAGCATTCGGTCGCTGATGCCCGCGGCACCCGCGAGCGTGCGGAGGCGCGCGGCACCGAGCCCGGTTTCGAGCAGATGATCGGCCATGCGTTCGATCGCGGCCGAGCGCCGGGCATCGCGGATGCTCATCCGCACATCCTAGCCGGAAAACAATTGTAGCGAACGCTACATTTCCGTTGTATGTAGCGCGCGCTACACAATGGAGGGCGCGATGACCGGCTTCTGGCGATCATGGCTGAACATCTGGTGCTGGGCGGTCGGCGTGTTCGGGGTGGCGCTGCTGTCCGGCGGCTTTGCGGCCACGTCGGCGCCGCTCGCTGGCCTGTACGGCCTGCTGGGCAATGTGCCGCCGCCGGATTTCGATCCGCCGCTGCGCTTTTCCGCCGCGCTCCTCGGCGCGATCACCATCGGCTGGGCGATCACGCTTCAGGCCGCAATCCGGGCGGCGGTGCTGCTCGGCAGCCCGATCTGGCGCCATCTGACGGTGGCGGTGATCGTCTGGTACGTGCTCGATTCCGCACTGTCGGTCTGGACCGGCTTCGGCCTGAACGCGGTGCCGAACACGGTCTTTCTCGTCACCTATCTGGTGCCCGTCTGGCGAAGCGGCGCTTGGCACGCCGCGCCTGTCCGGGGCTGAGCCGGCGGCGTTTATTCGTGGGCGCGGCCGAAATCGGGCCGGGCATCGTCCTGCCCCTGTTCGATGATGCCGCGGCGGACCGCCCGGGTGCGGCTGAACAGATCGAACAGCGTGTCGCCATCGCCCCACCGGATCGCGCGCTGAAGCGCCGTCAGATCCTCGGTGAAGCGCTGCAGCATCTCCAGCACCGCTTCGCGGTTGGAGAGGAACACGTCCCGCCACATCGTCGGATCGGAGGCGGCGATGCGAGTGAAGTCGCGAAAGCCGCCGGCCGAATATTTGATGACTTCGGACCGCGTGACCGTCTCCAGGTCGGACGCGGTGCCGACGATCGTGTAGGCGATCAGATGCGGCAAATGGCTGGTGACCGCCAGCACCAGGTCATGATGCTCCGGCGTCATCGTCTCGACATCGGCGCCGAGCTGCTCCCAAAACGCCGCGACGCGCGCGGCGGCGGCGCTGTCGCCGCCCTCGACCGGAGTGAGGATGCACCAGCGGCCGTGGAACAGCGTCGCGAAGCCCGCTTCCGGGCCGCTGCGCTCGGTGCCTGCCACCGGATGGCCGGGCACCACCTGGCGGGCAGGAAGCGCGCCCGTCAGCGCCGCCGCGACGCCGGCTTTTGACGAGCCGACGTCGGTCACGATCGCATCTGTCGGCAGCTCGGCTGCAATCTCCGCGGCCACCGCCGCCATCGCGCCCACCGGCACGCACAGGATCACCAGATCGGCATCGGTCACGGCGGCGCCGGCGCTGTCGGCAATGTCGTCGCACAGCTGCAGCCGTTCGGCCGTCTGCCGAACGGCCGGATCGGCGTCATGGCCGGTCAGCCGCACTGTCGGCATATGGGCGCGGACGGCCCGCGCGATCGACGAACCGATCAGGCCGAGGCCGAGGATCGCGACCCGCGCGAACGGCAGCATCAGGCGGCGTCGGCCAGGCGGCGCAGCGCATTGGCGACGCCCTGCGTCTCCGCTTCGGTGCCGATCGAAATGCGCAGCCCGTGGCCGAGACCCTGCCCCGGCAGCCATCGGGTGATGAAGCCCGCCTCCATCAGTCCCTTGTACGCACGCTCCGCGGTCAGCCGCCCCTCGAACAGCACGAGGAGGAAGTTCGCCTTGGACGGCACGGCGCGGATACCGTGATTGCCAAGGCCGGCAATCTCCCCCGCCAGCCACGCGCGCCAGTGTGCATTGTGATCGCGGCTCATCGCCACGAAGGCATCGTCGGCGAGCGCCGCGACGGCCGCATGCTGGCCGGCGATCGTCATGTTGAAGGGCAGGCGGATGCGGTGCATCGCCTGGACGATGTCTGCCGCGGCATAGCCCCAGCCGATCCGTTCCGCCGCCAGGCCGTGGATTTTCGAGAACGTCCGCGTGACCAGGACGTTGGGGGCGTTCGCCGCCAGCACCAGCCCGCCATCGTCCTCGTCCGGCCCCAGATACTCCGCATAGGCGTGATCGAGGACGAGCAGCACGTGCGACGGCAGCCCGGCGTGCAGCCGGGCGATCGCCGCGCGGTCTGCATAGGTGCCGGTCGGGTTGTTCGGGTTTGCGATGTAGACGATCCGCGTCCGATCGGTCACTGCAGCCAGGATCGCGTCGACATCGGTCGCATAGTCCCGGTCCGGCGCCACGACCGGCGTCGCGCCGACGCGGCGGGCGGCGATCTCGTAGACGGCAAAGCCATAGCGCACGAAGATCACTTCGTCGCCGGGGCCGGCAAAGGCACCCGCCGCCAGATGGAGAATCTCGTCCGATCCATTGCCGTAGATGACGCGCGCGGGATCCAGCCCGTATTTGGCGGCGATCGCCTCGCGCACGATCGCGCCGGACGCGTCGGGATAGCGTTCGAGGCTGCCGGCCGCATCGACAAACGCGCGGCGGGCGGCGGCGCTGGTGCCGAGCGGGTTTTCGTTGGACGAAAGCTTGGCGACCTTGCGGCCGTCGTCGGTGGTGGCGCGCCCGGGCACATAGGGCGCGATCGCCATGATCCAGGGCTTGGGTTCGGGGGCAGACATGCGGCCCGTCTAGGCACGGACGGCGCGGCCCGCAACTGCCGCGCCGGTGGCGGAACGGGCGTTGCGCCGGATTCCCACTCATCCTAGAGCAGGCGCGACTCATGACCAATCCAGTCCGCATCGCACCTTCGATCCTGTCTGCCGATTTTGCACGTCTGGGCGAGGAAGTCCGGGCGATCGACGCCGCGGGCGCGGACTGGATTCACGTCGACGTGATGGACGGGCATTTCGTGCCCAATCTCACCATCGGCCCGGCCGTCGTGAAGGCGCTCCGCCCGCACAGCGCAAAGCCGTTCGACGTCCATCTGATGATCGCGCCGGTCGATCCCTTTCTGGAGGCGTTCGCCGAGGCAGGGGCGGACCTGATCACTGTCCATCCGGAAGCAGGGCCGCACCTCCACCGCACCCTCCAGCGGATCAAGGCGCTTGGCAAAAAGGCCGGCGTGTCGCTCAACCCGGCGACGCCGGCCAAGATGCTCGATTACGTGCTCGAAGAGGTCGATCTGGTGCTGGTGATGAGCGTCAATCCCGGCTTCGGCGGGCAGAGCTTCATCGACAGCCAGCTGCGCAAGATCGAGGCAATCCGCAAGCAGATCGACCGGCTTGGCAAAGCGATCGACCTGGAAGTGGACGGCGGCATCGACGCGACGACGGCACCGCGCGCGATCGCTGCCGGCGCCGACGTGCTGGTCGCCGGCACCGCCAGCTTCCGTGGCGGCCCGCCCGCCTATGCCGACAACCTCAAGCGCTTGCGAGGCGGATGACCGAGCACAAGCCCATCACTGCCGCAGCCGATGGAATCGAGCAGGGCAAAAGGCTGATCCGGATCGAGGAGGATCGCGGCCAGTCCCTTGCGCAGCGCCTGGCGAACCGGCTCCATCTTCTCACCTGGCGCACGCCGCTTCACCGGATGCGCCTGAAGGGCCGCTTCCCGCTCAAGCTGCTGGCGGTGCCCGACGATCCGATTTTCGGCGACGCCGAAGCCGGCGCCCAGCTGCTCCAGCGCCGGATCGTCTGGCGCAACGAAGTGATCCCGCTCTCCGAACTCGATTTCGCCCGGCTCGACGGATCGACGGGCCTCAAGACCTATCTTCACAGCTTCGCCTGGCTGCGCGACCTCTCCAGCGCCGCGACCCGAGAGCAGGCGGCGCCGGTCGCCGAAGCGATCATGCGCAAATGGCTGGACGTCCACGGCGAGGCGGTCGGCGGCCCGGCCTGGTCGTGCGATCTCTGGGGCCAACGGATCCTGTACTGGACGGCGCACGCGCCCCTCATCCTGTCGAGCCGCGACCTGGTCTACCGGTCCGCCGTGCTGAACGGGCTCGCGCGCGGCGCCCGCCATATCGAGCAATCCGCCGATCGCGTGCCCGCCGGGCTGGGCCGCGTCGCCGCCTGGGCCGGCGTCATCGCGGCCGGCCTGCTGATCCCCGGCGGCGATCCCCGGCGCATCTTCGGCGAAGCGGGTCTCGCCCGTGCGATCGCGACCGGCTTTTTCGACGAAGGCGGCACGATCTGTCGGTCGCCGGCGCAGCTGCTGGACGCCGTCGCGCTGCTGGCGCTGCTGCGGGCAGCCTATGACGTCCGCCGCCAGCCGGTCCTGCCGCTGATCGAGACCACGCTCGCCCGGGCGGTCGCCGCGCTGCAGGGGGTGACGATGGGCGACGGCGCGCTGGCGAGCTGGCAGGGTGGCCTGCCGGTGCCGGCGGCGCGAGTTGCGGCGGTGATCGAAGGATCGGGCGTCCGTGCGCGCCCGCTCCGCCAGGCGCGGGAATGGGGCTATCAGCGTCTCGCCGGCGGCGCGACGATCGTGACCGTGGATGCGGCGCCGCCTCCGGTGCAGCGGCTTGCCCGCGGCGGTTGCGCCTCCACGCTGGCGTTTGAGATGAGCGATGCCGGCCACCGCCTGATCGTCAGCTGCGGTGGCGCCCGCCATAATGGCGCGACGCTGCCGGACGCGCTGGCGGCCGCGCTCCGGACCACGGCCGCGCATTCGACGCTGGTCCTGAGGGACAGCAACTCCACGGCGATCCATGCCGATGGCAGCCTTGGCCGCGGCGTCGGCGCGGTCGAGATCGAGCGGCAGGAAGTGGAGAGCGGCAGCCGGCTCGAGGCGAGCCATGACGGCTATGTTCGCCGCTTCGGCCTCAGCCATCGGCGGCTGCTGGCGCTGAGCGTCGACGGCCGGGAGCTTCGCGGCGAGGATATGCTGATTCCCGCCGGGCGCCGGCGCAGCCATGCGGCGCCGTTCGCGATCCGCTTCCATCTGGGCCCGGCCGTCGAAGCCACGCTGACGGCGGACGGGCAGGGAGCATTGCTCCGCATCGATGGCGGGCCGCTCTGGCAGATGCGCGTGAAGTCGGCGGCCCTTGCCATCGAGGAGAGCCTCTGGGTCGATGGCGGCGGCCGCGCGCACCCGACCCAGCAGCTCGTTGCCACTGCCGAAGCGCCGGCCGGCGGGGCCAGCGTCACCTGGCTGCTGAAGCGCGCGGGCTGAGCCGGTCCCGGTGGGTGCCCAAGCAGCGGCCGGACCCTTGATCGTGGCGGGTGGGGGTCGGCGGTCGCGGGCCCGGGACTAACGGACCAGCGTCACGAAGCTGAATCCCTCATGATCGACGCGGGCGGTTTCCCGCCAGCCGGTGAAGGGCGGCAGCACCGTGTCGCCCGCCGGCGCGGCGTGGATTTCGGTCAGCTCGATCCGGTCGGCGTGCGGCGCGAACAGCCGATAGATCTCCGCGCCGCCGATCACCGAAACGCGCGGGCCGTCCACCAGCGCCAGTGCCGCTTCCGGGCTGGCGGCCGCCTCGGCCCCCGCCGCCTGCCAGTTGCCGCGGGTCAGCACGATGTGCCGCCGCCCCGGCAGGAGGCCGGGCAGGCTTTCGAACGTCTTGCGGCCCATGATCATCGGTGCGCCGAGCGTCAGCGCCTTGAAGCGTCGCAGATCGGCCGGGAGATGCCAGGGCAACCGGCCTTCGTTACCGATCACGCCGTTCGCGGCGCGGGCGACGACGAGGACGATCTCCGGCCTCACACCGCCACCGGTGCGGCGATATGGGGGTGCGGATCATAGCCGTGGACGGCAACGTCCTCCGGCCGGTGCTCGAAGATGCTGGGCGGCCGGCGGACGAGCTCCAGCCGCGGAAAGGGCCGCGGCGCGCGGGCGAGCTGTTCCTCGACCAGGTGGCCGTGATTGAGATAGACATGCACGTCCGCCCCCATCCAGACGATCTCGCCCGGTTCGAGATCGCATTGGGCAGCGAGCATCCGCAGCAGCAGCGCCGCTTCGAAGATGTTGAAGCCGAAGCCGAGTCCGAGATCGCAGCTGCGCTGGTAGAGGATGCCGGACAGGCGCCCGTCCGCGACATGATATTGGTAGGTCATGTGGCAAGGCGGCAGCGCCATCCGGTCCAGCTCGGCGACGTTCCAGCCGGTGAAGATGTGGCGACGCGACGCCGGGTTCGTCCGCAACCCATCGACCAGCGCCGCAATCTGGTTGACGGAGCCGCCGCGGCCGTCCGGCCAGGCAACCCATTGCTTGCCGTAGACCGGACCCAGATCGCCCCATTGCGCAGCAAAGGCCTGGTCGGCGACGATGCGTGCCTCGAACGCTTCGCGGGAGATCGCGTCGCCGGTCGCGCGGCGGTAGCGGTCGAGCGGCCAATCGGTCCAGATGTGCACGCCCTGCGCGACGAGCGGCCGGATGTTCGTATCGCCGGACAGGAACCAGATCAGCTCCTTCACCGCCGATTTCCAGAAGATCCGTTTCGTCGTCAGCAGCGGCACCGTGCCGTCCGACAGGTCGAAGCGCATCGTGACGCCGAACAGCGATCGGGTGCCGACGCCGGTGCGGTCGACGCGCTCGCTGCCCGTTTCCCACACCTGCCGCATCACTTCCAGATATTGGGTTTCCGGGTGCGTGCTCATCGCCGCGTGCTTTGCGCGAGCGCGCGCGGCGACGCAAGGCGGGGGCGTCGCCAGGGCTGCCGCCGCGGCGTGCCCGCCCCCGGCCGGGGACACGATGTTGCCGCTTGCATGCGCGTCAATGTAATGATGTAACTTAACATCCCGCGTCGACAGAAGATTCGGGAAGCAAAGGAGAGAGGTGCGATGCAGGTCGAAGGATTCCTTGCCCGCCACGAGCGCCACCCGGTCGCCTTGACGGCCGCCGTCGCCCTGAACCTGGCGGCAGTCGGCACGCTGCTGCTGGCGAAGGGCGACTATGTGAAAGTGCCGCCCGACATCATCCAGCTCATCAACGTCACCGAGCCACCGGCACCGGACGTCCGGCCGCGACCGGTTGCGCCGCCGGTTGCGCGGCAGCCCAGCCGGCCGAATCCGGTGATCGAACGGCCGCTGCCGTCGCTCCCGGACGTCGATCTGCCGCGATTTCCGCCGATCGAGCTGACCGGGAGCGATCCCCTGGACGAAGGTGGGTCCGGCCCGGCGGGAAGGGCCGAGGACGACCCGCTGCCGCCGGTGCTGGCCGATGCCGAGGTCGACCCCCGCTATGCCGGCCAGTTCCAGCCCGCTTATCCGGCGCGTCTCGAGCGGCTGGGCATCGAGGGACGGGTGGTGCTGAAAGTGCTGATCGGCGCCGATGGCCGCGTGAAGGACGTCCGCATCCTCTATGCGGACGATGACGGCTTCGCCGACGTGACCGAGCGTCAGGCGCGGAGCCGGTGGCGGTTCCGGCCGGCGACCAGCGACGGCAGGCCGGTCGAGACCTGGAAGCAGCTGACCGTACGGTTCGAGATCGGGCGAGGGTAGCTAGGCCGGGGCGGAGGCCCTACATTGCCCGCGATGTCGCGCCTCCGCCTCTTCAATCCGATCGTCGCGATCAACGATCTCCGCCGCTTCCTTGCGGGCAGGGAGAAGCACGAGGTCGTGTTCGCGTTCCTGGCCGTGGTGGTGACCATCGGCATCATCGCCGCCTTCTACTCGGACACCGGCAATCTCAAGCGGCCGTACAAGCGCGAGATCCAGTATGTCGAGAACTGGCCGGCGGATCGCAGCGACGCCGAGATCATCGCCGCGCAGAAGACGGACGCCGCCAGCAGGGCCAAGCGCGAGGCCGAGGAGCAGAAGCGGCTCGAGGAACGGCGCGCCGCGTTCAAGCGGCTCGATGATGCGCTGAACCGGCTGGGCATTTGACCGACGCGGCGTTCATGGCGGCGGCGCTGGCGCTTGCCGTCCGCGGCCGCGGCCGCACCTATCCCAATCCCAATGTCGGCTGCGTGATCGTGCGCGACGGCCGGGTGCGCGGGCGCGGCTGGACCCAGCCGGGCGGGCGGCCCCATGCCGAAGCGATGGCGCTGGCCGCCGCCGGGCCGGCCGCGCGCGGCGCGACGGCCTATGTGACGCTCGAGCCCTGCGCCCATCTCAGCCCGCGCGGGCCGGCCTGCGCAGATCTGCTGATCGCGGCCGGCGTGGCGCGGGTCGTCGCTGCGCTGACCGATCCGGATCCGCGCACGGCCGGCCAGGGCTTCGCCCGGCTGCGGGCGGCCGGCATCGCCGTGACGGATGGCGTCGGCGGCGACGCTGCCGCAAGGGCCATGGCCGGCTGGCTGACCCGCCAGCGGTTCAGCCGCCCCTTTGTCACGCTGAAGCTCGCGACGTCGCTCGACGGCTGCATCGCGATGGCCGATGGCCGCAGCCGCTGGATCACCGGCGCGCCGGCCCGCGCCCATGCCCATCTGGAGCGCAGCCGCCATGATGCGATCCTGGTCGGCCGCGGGACATGGGAATCGGACGCGCCGCGCCTTGACGTCCGCCTGGACGGGCTCGCGGACCGGGCGCCGCTGCCGGTGATCCTGTCCGCCGGCGGTGGCGTCTGGCCACCGGCGCTGACGCTCCCGGATCCCGCCGGAATCGGCACGCTGCCGGCCGATGATCTGCTGGTCGAAGGCGGGGCAGGCGCCGCTGCCGCCTTTCTTCGCGCGGACCTTGTCGACCGGTTGCTGCTCTACCGCGCGCCGATCGTGATCGGCGGCGGCCGGCCCGCGATCGGTGACATCGGGCTCACCGATCTTGCCGCCGCGCACGGCCGCTGGGCAGCCGTCGATGCGCGAATGCTTGGCAGCGACCGGCTCGACGTCTACGTGCGACGGCGCTGACTTATGTTCACGGGCATCATCACCGACGTCGGGACGATCGAGTCCATCGAGCAGCGGGGCGATCTGCGCGTCCGCATCGCCTGTGGTTACGACATGGACTCGGTCGATCTGGGCGCTTCCATCGCCTGCTCCGGCGTGTGCCTGACCGTGGTCGACAAGGCGCCCGGCTGGTTCAGCGTCGACATCTCGGCGGAAAGCGTGGCCCGCACCGCGCCCGGCCTGTGGACGGCCGGTGCCCGCTTGAACCTCGAGCGGGCGATGAAG
>ERZ1066122.1848-NODE-1848-length-15528-cov-7.261423_pt1 | contig 15528 bp, 14 predicted proteins | sample MGYA00382769_ERZ1066122 | MGnify/ENA primary metagenome ERZ1066122 (study PRJEB33369, sample SAMEA5778352) | biofilm metagenome | biome: Industrial cooling water; feature: Water cooling tower basin; material: Biofilm | place: United Arab Emirates | collected...
GCTCTGGCTCACCGGCATGATCTCCAGCGCATTGATGTTGAGGTGCGGCGGCAGGTTGGCGACGTACCGGACCGTCTCAGCCAGGTCCTCCGCGGTCATCGGGTCCATATTCGCATACAGCTTGTCCGAAGCCTCGCGGTCTCCGCCGTTCCGCACCAGGGTGAACTCCGTCTCCGCCATCCCCGGCTCGATCGAGGTCACCCGCACGCCCGTCCCGGCCAGGTCGCAGCGCAGGTCGAGCGAGAACTGGCGGACGAACGCCTTGGACGCGCCGTACACCGCCCCGCCGCGATACGGGTAAGTCCCCGCGACCGACGCCAGGTTCACCACCGCTCCCCTGCGCTCGATCAGTTTGGGCAGCAGCGCCCGAGTCAGCGCAACCAGTCCGCTGATGTTGGTCTGGATGACGGTCTCCAGCGCCGCCCAGTCGCTGTCCTGCAGGTCGGTCATCGGCGGCGCGAGCCCGGCATTGTTGACCAGCAGGTCGATGTTGCCCCACGGCGCGTTCAGCTCCGCGAGCCGCTGCACCGCCGCGATGTCGCGCATGTCGATCTCGAGCGGCATGAAGGCGTCGCCCAGTTCCTCCTGCAGCGCCCGGAGCCGGTCGCCCCGACGCCCGGTCCCGACCACCCGCCAGCCCTCGCGAGCGAACAGCCGCGCCGTCGCGGCCCCGATCCCGGCGGTCGCTCCGGTCACCAGCAGCGTCTTGGTCATGCAGCGTCCTTCAGGCGGTCCAGGATCCAGTCGGTCGCGCTCGGCCAGTCGTCGATCCGCGCATGGGCGTGCGCGGCCGGCTCCGTCACCGCGGCCAGGCTCGGCTCCGCGACCATGTGCAGGCGGAAGGTGTCCGGGCTGTGCTTCGCGACCGAGGCATGGTGCACCGCCAGGTCGTCCACGAACACGCTCTGGCTGGCGCTGTGCCGCTCGATCAGGCGCTTCAGCGGCTCGCCCTTGCCGCCCCGATTGCACACCACCTCATGATGGATGCCGTGCCGCGCGAGCTGCTCCACGCGCCACGGGTGCGCCTCGTCACCGAGGTTGGTCAGCACCACGATATCCGCTACCTCGCCGATCGTCCCCAGCGCCTCTGCGGCGCCCGGCACCAGCGTTTGGCGGTGCATTTCGGTGCGGAAGAAGTCGGTCAGCAGCGGCCACACCTCCTCGCTCGGCACCGTCTCGCCCGTCGCCTTGCGCTTCAGCGCGCCGGCCATGTCGCCGTCCTCGGGCCGGAACAGCACGTCGCGCTCCTCATCCAGCCATTCGGCGAAGTGGCTGACCATGTGCAGCAGCACTTCGTCGCAATCGGTGATCAACAATGGTCGGTTCATGCCTCGAGAGCGCTCCTTGCCGCGACCAGTTCCTCGGGCTTGCGGCCAATCGCGTGCGCGACGCTCACCAGGTCGGGCTCATGCGCCTCCAGGAAGCTGAGCACCGCTGCCAGCACCGCCGGGTCGGTCGCCCTCGCACGCAAGTCGTCGGGGCTCAGCCCGCTCAAATCGAGCAGCCGCCTGGCGCGCGATTCGTCCGATATGGCGACAGTCAGCGCCTGCAGCGCAACCGTCAGCGGGTCGGCTTCGTTTGGTCTTGTTCTGATCATCGCCTATGATGGTGGTGCGAGCTGGGGAGCGAGACGTTGGCCAAGATCATGGTTGTCGAGGACAACGCGCTCAACATCAAGCTGTTCTGCGACCTGCTCGCCGCGCACGGCCATGACGCGCGCCCCGTGACCGACAGCCGCGAAGCGCTCGCGGCGGCGCAGGAGTTCCGGCCGGACCTCATCATCACCGACATCCAGCTGCCGCACATCAGCGGGTTGGAGCTGATCCGCCAGTTCCGCGAGGACGAGGCGCTGGCGGCCGTGCCGATCATGGCGGTGACCGCCTATGCCGCGGCCGGCGACGACGAACGCATCCGCGCGGCGGGGGCTACCGCTTATGTGTCGAAGCCGATCTCGGTGGTGCGATTCGTGGAGGAGGTGACGGCGCTTCTGGAGCAGAGTGCCCCCGCGAAGGCGGGAGCTTAGGAGGTTGAGCCCAGTGCTCCCGCGAAGGCGGGAGCCTAGACCCAAACACAAGAAAGGGCGCGAAAGCGCCCTCCAGCCGCTGCCGCGGCCATCTTATCCTGGACCCCGGCCTGCGCCGCCCACGAGTCAGCGGCCCAATGGCGCCGCGGCCACACCTTGTCAAGGTCGCGGAGCCGTCACCACCGCCTCACAAGCCTGTCATCTCGCGCACTTAGCCCTTTGGTAACGACCTTGGCTCATCGTCGAGCCGTCAACAGGGGGTGAACGTGTCCGATTCGCTCGACCAGCTCCGCCGCGAACTCGGCGCCCGCCTCGCCGACATCCGCAACCGTGCCGACCGCCTCTCGCCGATGGACATGTACCGCCGCATGGACGCCATCCGCGACGAGGCAGGCCGGGCCGGGCTGACGGCGCTGGAGGGCCTAGCCGGCCGCTCCGCCCAGCTCGCGCTGCTGCCCGGCTGTCGGGTCACCGTGCCCGCGTCGCTGGCCCACGCCGCCGACGCGATCGCCAGCGCCTCTCCGAACGACCGACAGACTATTCTCGCCGCCGTCGCCGTGCGGATGCACTAAGGTCGTTACGGACCCGCTGCGCTTCTTCGGGCATTGAGCGGGCATGCGCGACTTCTCGCAGCTTCTCGATGCTCTGGTCTACACTCGCTCGCGCAATGCCAAGCTCAAGCTGATCGGCGATTACCTCAGGCGCACGCCCGACCCCGATCGCGGCATTGCCCTCGCCGCGCTCACCGGCACCCTCGACATCCCGGCGGTGAAAAGCGCCGTCATCCGCGGCCTCGCCGAGGAACGCGTCGATCCCCTGCTCCTGCGCATGAGCCACAATTACGTCGGCGACCTCGCGGAGACCGTCTCCCTGCTTTGGCCAACGCCCGAGGGAGAGCCGCCCGAGGTCGACGATGGCACCGTCGGCATCGCCGATGCGGTCGCCCGCCTCCGCGCCACTAGCCGCTCCGACGCGCCGGCCGTCCTGGCGTCGATGCTCGACCACCTCGATGCCTCCGGTCGTTTCGCCCTGCTCAAGCTCGCCACCGGCGAGCTGCGCGTCGGCATCAACGCCCGCAATGCCAAGCAGGCCTTCGCCGACGCGTTCGGGGTCGACGTGGAAGCGGTCGAGGAAGTCTGGCACGGCCTCGCTCCGCCCTATCTCGAACTGTTCGCCTGGGGCGAGGGCAGGGGCGAGCAGCCGACCGCGCGCGACGTGCCGGTCTTCCGCCCCTTCATGCTCGCCCACCCGCTGGAGAATGGCGGCGTCGACCTCGCCGACTATGCCGCCGAGTGGAAGTGGGACGGCATCCGCGTCCAGCTGGTGCACGCGGGCGGCGAGACCCGCCTCTACAGCCGCACCGGCGAGGACAGCACCCGCAGCTTCCCCGAGATCGCCGTGGCGTTCGCGACGCCCGGCGTGCTCGACGGCGAGCTGCTGGTCCGCGGCTCCGGCCAGGGCGCGGACGAGCATGGCGGCGAGGCGGCCAGCTTCAATGCGCTCCAGCAGCGCCTCGGCCGCAAGCTCGTCTCCGCCAAACACCAGGAGCAGTATCCCGCCTTCGTCCGCCTCTACGACCTGCTGTTCGACGGCCCCGAGGACCTGCGCGAGCGTCCCTGGGCCGAGCGCCGCCAGCGCCTCGAAGCCTTCATGCCGCAGCTCGATCCGCACCGGTTCGACCTCTCACAGCTGATCGAGGCCGACAGCTTCGCGGCGCTCCAGGAGATCCGCGCCGGCGCCCGCGACGCTTCCATCGAGGGCATGATGCTGAAGCGCCGCGACTCGCCCTATGTCGCCGGCCGCCGCGTCGGCCTTTGGTACAAGTGGAAGCGCGATCCGCTCACCGCCGACTGCGTGATGATGTATGCCCAGCGCGGCTCGGGCAAACGCTCCAGCTACTACAGCGACTTCACCTTCGGCTGCTGGAACGAGGCGGGCGAGTTGCTGCCCGTCGGCAAGGCCTACATGGGCTTCACCGACGAGGAACTGCGCTGGCTCGACCGCTTCGTCCGCAACAACACGGTGCAGCGCTTCGGCCCGGTCCGCGAGGTCGAGAAGACGCTGGTGCTGGAGGTCGCGTTCGACTCCATCCACCTCAGCAAGCGCCACCGCTCCGGCCTCGCCATGCGCTTCCCCCGCATCAGCCGTATCCGCACCGACAAGCCCGCGCATGAGGCGGATCGGATCGAGACGCTGCTCGCGATGGTGACGTAATCCGTACCCCGGCGCAGGCCGGGGTCCAGGAGCCCGCAAGGGCTTAACCTTTCAGATAACCCGGCTCGCGCCGGCCTGGACCCCGGCCTTCGCCGGGGTACTAGGACTGGTGCACCGCCACCTGCCGCCCGCCGGCACTCGCCCGTCCCCGGAACATGCCCGCCGTGGTGAAGCCCCAGGCCGCGTCCCCAGTTCGGGACACGGCGATCAGCCCGCCAGTGCCACCTAGCGCCGCCACGTCCGCCAGCACCGCATCCACTGCCTGCTGCAGCGTCTCGCCCAGCATCCGCATCCGGGCGCCGACCTCGTGCGCCGCCGCGGCCCGGATGAAGAACTCGCCCGATCCCGTCGCGCTCACCGCCGCCGAGCGGTTGTCGGCGTAGGTGCCCGACCCGATGAGCGGGGAGTCCCCGATGCGCCCCCAGCGCTTGGCGGTCAGCCCGCCGGTCGAGGTGGCCGACGCCAAATCGCCGCGCGAGTCCACCGCCACCGCGCCGATCGTCCCGTACTTCACGTCCGCGTCGAAGCCTCCGCCGCTCGCCAGCACCCGCTCCAGCTGCGCGCGCCGCGCCGGGATCTCGAACCAGCTCGGGTCGACCGTCTCCAGCCCCTGCTCGCGGGCGAACTCCTCCGCTCCCTCGAAACTCAGCAGCACGTGCGGGCTCCGCTCCATCACCGCACGCGCGGCACCGATCGGCGAGCGGATGGTCCGCAGCCCCGCGACCGCTCCCGCCGCGCGCGTCCGCCCGTCCATGATCGCCGCATCCAGCTCGATGTGCCCGTCATGGGCGAGCACGCTGCCCCGCCCGGCGTTGAAGCTCGGATCGTCCTCCAGCACCCGCGCCGCCGCCTCCACCGCGTCCAGTGCCGGGCCTCCGCTCGCCAGGATCGCTTCGCCCGCATCCAGCGCCGCATTCAGCCCCGCGCGCCCCGCCGCCTCTTCCTCCGGGCTCAGCCGCAACGCGCCGCACCCGCCATGAATCACTAACTGCCACTTGTTCATGATTGGGCGCATGCCCGGCGGCTTCCGCTTGCGCAACCGACCGCGTCACTCCAACTTGGCGAAACAAGGAGACGCGATGACGCAGCGGAGAGACTGGTTCGCGCCCAAGCGCTACGGCTACGGCGCCGGCTTCCCCATTGCCTGGCAGGGGTGGCTAGTGCTGTCAGTCTACCTTGCCGTCACCATCGGCGGCGCCTTCTACCTCGCCCCACGTCAACCGGCCGCGCTGTTCGTCCTGGTCGTGATCATGTCCCTGGCGCTGCTGCAGATCACCAAGCGCACCACTCGGGGCGGGTGGCAGTGGCGCTGGGGAGAGAAGGACTGAAATGTTCCTGATCGCCGCACCCGCATTCAGCCCCGCGCGTCCAGCCGCATCTTCCTCCGGGCTCCGCCTCGCTTCAACCTGGCGCCGGGAGGACCGGGAATGACCCGCTATCGCATAAGGATGGCGTCAGACCGCTACGGCGACGGCGTCGGCCTGCCCTGGGCTCGGGTGCGCTCAAATGAAGCAGCGCTGCCTGCTCCTGTGGGCTGCCGGCGTGCTGGCCACCCTGACCCTGCTGGCCGCGCCGATGGAGGCGATCCAGCCGCCCGGCCTGGCCCTCGATCCGCTGACCTTCCGCCTTCTATCGCTCGTGAACCCGCTGATCTTGATGACCCTGCTGGTGCCGCTCGGCTGCTTGCAGGCGCCCAAAGTGGGCCTCGATGCGCCGCTCATAGGGGCCCTGCTGCAGGGAGGGCCGGCAGGCGCCGTAGCTCACCGGCAGTTCAAGCCCGCTCTGCTCGTCGCCGTGGCCGCAGCCGGCATCCTCCTGCTTTACGGGTGGATGAGCCAGCAAAGGTTCCGCGGAACGGCGGCGGAAACTTTCGCCATGCCGCTCCTCACTCGCCTGGCCTATGGCGGGGTCGGCGAGGAATTGTTGATGCGGTGGGGTCTGATGACGCTGCTCGTCTGGCTGCTCATGAAGCTGCGCTTGCCGGGCTCGGCGCCCTTCCTTCTCGGGGCCGGGCTGGCCGCACTACTGTTCGCTGCCGGCCACCTGCCCATGCTCTACCTTCTTCTTCCTGAAGCGACGTCGGCGATGGTGCTCGCCGTGCTGCTCGGCAATGCAGTGGCCGGCTTCTTGTTCGGCCTGCTCTATTGGAAGCAAGGCCTTGAAGCAGCGATGCTGGCCCATGCGCTGGCCCATCTGATTGCCTGGACGGCAGGCCTGATCGCCTAGTCTCCGCCGCGCCGCCGCTCCGGTGCCTTGCCGTGCAGCAGCGCGTCGTCGAGCATGCGGGCCAGCCGCAACCCGCCCGCGGTCACCTGCCGCCGCACCACGGGGATGAGCCGCTGCACATCCTCCTCGGTCAGCGTCGGCCGCTCCTTCGGCAGCGGTCCGCATGGATCGTCGAGCAGGCTGGCGTAGGCAAACTCCCGCGCCGCCGCCCAGCTGTCACGGCTCCAGTCCTCGACGCTGCCGCCGGCCAGCTTCGCCTTGTCCTCTGCCGACAACCCGCCGAGTAGCCCGCGCACCCCGGCCGGCGGCGTGGTCACTGCCCGCTCCGGAATCCAGCCGTCCCAGATGCTGTGCAGATTCGCTCGGCCCTCGATGATCCCATAGCGCACCGCCAGATCGTTGCCGCCGCGGTCACCACGGTCACCGCCGTGCATCGGCTGGGCGAGGTCGCCGACGAAGTGCGTGAGGTAGGCGAGCGCCATCACCCGGTCGCGCTTCGGCAGCTTCGTATCCGCGAGCAGGCGTGCGTTGCGCTCGATCTGCGCGGACACGCAATTGCCGTCCTTGCACGCCTCGCGCAAGCTGAACGGCTTGCAGATGTCGACGTTCTGGTAGTGCCAGCTGTTCTGATAGCTGAAGCGGTCGCCCATCGGCTTGATGCAGTCCGCCCAGACGCTCGCGTCCTCGAGCGTCGGCACCGGGCACTCGGGCGTTTCCAGCCGCCAGCTCTCGCGCAGCAGCGCCCGGATCTTAGCCCGAGTCTGCGGCTGCACCTGGTCCATGGCGATGCTCGCCACCAGCCGGTGCGTATAGTCCCAATAAGCTGCGGCAGGCGCAGCGGCGAACAACGCGCAAAGCGCGGCGAGGAGACGGATGATCGGCACGGGCGAACGTTTAGCTGCCACACAACTCAGCGACAATCGCTCGCGAACGGCCCCGGCCAAGCGGCCTAAGCCATGTTGCTCCCGCCGCCGCTCTTGATTTCGGGATCGAGCGGATCGGCGCCGACAAAGTTCAGTTGGTAGAACAGGCTTTGAGGATCGCCTTGGTTCTTGCTGACGAAGGTCAGCTTCTTGGCTTCCGTGGGTGGGACCACTTCGATTTGGTCCGTGTGAATACCGGGTTGTCTCGGGCACGCATTCTGGGCTGCCCAGATCGGGTCTTCGGTGTTGAAGGCGACATCGGCACCGCCGGCGACGGTCAGATGGATGGTCAGTTCGCAAGGCCCGCTGTCCCTGGGCAGATCGACCTTCACGATCTTACCGCTGGGCGGCCCGCCTCGATCGTCAAGCGACCACTCTATCCCGCTACCGTTCGGCTTGCCCTTGCAGTGAAGCTGCAACTTGCCGTTAGTCGGCTTCACCACCGGACCGTTCGTGTTCCCGCCCATTCCATCCTCCCACTTCCGCTTCGTTGATCAGAGTCCGACCAAGGCTCGGCTTCGCCCGTAGGTCGGATGCCTGTAGCCCAAGGCCTGCAGTTCTCGGGCGAGTTCGCCTGCCTGCGTGCGCTCCCCCGCTCCCGCCAGAGCGACCACACGCCACGCAAGCCAGGACGGCTGCATCGGAGGCGGCGGCCAAACGGCAAGAGCCCGCCGGAAAGCCGATACAGCCTCCCGTCGGTCGCCTTCGGCAAGGTGAATGAGGCCCGCTAGCGTTTCGGCCCGAGCGACGATCATCCGGGCGTCGGACTTGCCGGTCCGTCGAAGTTCGGTCGCCCCAAGGCTCCTCAATCGTTGTGCCCGCTCCATGGCCTCGGCAGTGAAGCCTTGCGCAAGGGCAATCTGAACGGTCGCGGTCAGGCAGTCCCGCGGCAGGTCGGCCCGCCAGTCTTCCGACGACTCGTCGCGCTGCGCCAGCCGGCCCGAAATGTCACATCCAAGTTGCGCATAGCGGCGTGCCTGCGCGGCATCACCACGGGCAAGCAGCAGTTCCGCCTTGTCGAGGTAAGCTAGTGCGGCCCAGCCGGCCCATACGGCGTTCTGCGGGTCCGAGCGCATGAGTTGCTCACCCAGTGTCACGGCCATCTGCACGTGCCGGACGGCCTGGTCGATCTGCCCTCGCGACGCGAGCAGGCGACCGGTCACCCGATGAGCGACCATCGCCTGCCTTCGATAATCGGCCCCGCTGTTAGGTGTCGCGATGAGCGGCTCCAGCAGACGTAATTGACGCTGCCGTTGAGCCAGCGCGTCATCCAGGCGGCCGTCGAACTCCAGCGCTTGCGCTAGCCACGAAAGTGACTCGATGCGGCCACTGACGTGATCCGGCTTGCTGGGAGCGCGCGCCAGCAACGCCTCGCCGCTCGCAAGCGCCTCCTGGAACATGCTGACGGCATCGCCAAAGCGCCTCTGCTCCAGGAGCATCACGCCAAGGTTCGTATCCGCATATTTCCGTTCGAGGTGCCACTTCTCGTTGCCGGGATCGAGCGCGACCATCCGCTCCGCCAGCCTCTTGTACTCGCGAAGCAGCGCTTCCGCCCGGCCGGTCTGCCCCCGCCGGAGCGCGATGTCGCCGACCCAGAAGACGTTCTGCGCATGGTCGAACAGGCGCTGCGGATCGTCGGGAGAGCGGCGGAGCATCTCCTCCGTGCCCCTCATCGCTTCTGCATAGCGGCGCATAGCCCCGCCCAGGTCGCCGCGCTGGCTGGCGATCTCGCCCATCAGCGTCAGAGCGCGGGATTGCTGGGCAAGCGCGACGTCCGACAGACTGCCTTCGTCCTGCTTCTCGTAATAAGCGAGCGCCCTCGCGCCCACCGCATCGAGCGCGTCGAGCCTGCCGATAGGCTCCAGCTTGTCCCGTAGGTCACCAAGCATGAAGCCGACCAGCCCCTCCGCCTCGCGCCGCTGGTCTCGCGCTTCGTCGCGCGCCTGAACCGCCGCGATCGCCAGACCCGCCGCGACGACCATTCCCGCGAACGAGCCTCCCGCCACCGCCAGCATGTGCCGATGCCGCCGCTGCGCTTCGCGCTGGACCAGCTCGTCGAGCCCCACGTCCAGCATGCCCGCGACCAGCTTCTGCAGGCCGAGCTGCCGCCCGTCGCGGCTCGGCCGCAGGTCCGCCGCGATCGGCTCCGCCCGCTCGCCGTTCGGCTCGCCATGCTCGTCACACCCTTGCCTCAGGCACAGCGGAAAGCACTCCTCCGCTTCGCGTCCCGGCATCTCCGACGCCCAAGGTTCCCCATCGACCACCGCCGCGAACACTTCGCCGTCGGGGCGCAATTTGCGGAACAGCTGGATCTCGCGGTCCACCCAGCGCGAGGCGACCGCCGCAGGTGAGCAGATCACCACCAGGAAGCGCGAGGCCGCGAGCGCCTGCTGGATGTCCTCGTGCAGGTCGTCGCCCGCGGCCAGGTCGTGCCGGTCGCGGAACACCGGGGCGAGCCGCGCGGGCACCAGGCCGTAAGGCGTTCCCCGACCGACCAGCCGCTTGGGCACCTTGAAGCACTCGATCGCGCTGTGCAGCCAGTCGGCGGTCGCGGCGTCCTTGTGGCTGTAGCTCAGGAAAGCCCAGTAACGCTGGACGAACGCCGGCCGTCGCCCGCGCCGCGAAGGCGTGGCGGTCGGCCGCGACAGGGTCGTCACGTCGTCCATCTCGGTTCCCCCGAGTCTAACCGCGGTTAACTACCACGTTTCGCCGGGCGCGCGAACGGCTACCGCCCAGCGGCTGCCTTGGCGCTGTCATGAGGCTCCTCTATATGGACGCCCATGTCCGCGATCCGCCCCTGGCGCACCATCGAACGCCGCCCGTCCCGCCAGATCATGGTCGGCAACGTTCCGGTCGGCGGCGATGCGCCGATCACCGTCCAGACGATGACCAACACGCCGACGTCGGACGCTGGCGCGACCATCGCCCAGATCCGCCGCTGCGAGGAAGCGGGCGTGGACATCATCCGCGTCTCCTGCCCCGACGTCGAGAGCACTGCGGCGCTGAAGGAGATCGTCCGCGCCGCCAACGTCCCGATCGTCGCCGACATCCACTTCCACTACAAGCGCGCTCTGGAAGCCGCGGACGCCGGCGCCGCGTGTCTCCGCATCAATCCCGGCAACATCGGTTCGAACGATCGCGTCGCCGAGGTCGTCCGCGCCGCCAAGGCCAACGGCTGCGCCATCCGCATCGGCGTCAACGCCGGCAGCCTCGAGAAGCACCTGCTCGAGAAATACGGCGAGCCCTGCCCCGACGCGCTGGTCGAAAGCGCGATGGACCACGTCCGCATCCTCGAGGACCACGGCTTCCGCGACTACAAGATCAGCGTGAAGGCGTCGGACGTCTTCCTGGCCGTCGCCGCCTATACCCAGCTCGCTTCGGAGCTCGACTGCCCCCTCCACCTCGGCATCACCGAAGCCGGCGGCCTCATCGGCGGCACGGTGAAGAGCAGCATCGGCCTCGGCATGCTGCTGTGGAGCGGCATCGGCGACACCATCCGCGTCTCCCTCTCGGCCGAGCCGGAGGAGGAGGTCCGCGTCGGTTACGAGATCCTCAAGAGCCTCGGCATCCGCAATCGCGGCGTCCGCGTCATCTCCTGCCCCAGCTGTGCGCGCCAGGGCTTCGACGTGATCCGCACCGTCGAGAAGCTGGAGGAGCGCCTCCAGCATATCCGCACGCCCATGTCGCTCTCCGTCCTCGGCTGCGTCGTCAACGGCCCCGGCGAGGCGCGCGAGACCGACATCGGCATCACCGGCGGCGGCAACGGCCGCCACATGGTTTATCTCTCCGGCGTCACCGACCACCACGTCCAGGACGAAGGCATGATCGACCACATTGTCCGCCTGGTCGAAGCCAAGGCCGCCGAGATCGAGGCCGCCAACGCTGCCGCCGAGCTGCTGGCGAACGCGAAGGTTCTCGACGCCGCGGAGTAGGGGCGCCGCGTACCACAGAGCCGGTGCAGCGGCTCGCCTCCGTCTACGTCCCCAGTTCGAAGAGGGATCGAACCACCGTACCGTCCAGCGTCGCTCCCGGCGTCGGCATGGTGCTCGCGGGCCGGGTACGCGGCGGGCCGGGCAGGCCGTCGGACATGTCGGCAAGGTCGAGCCTCACGGGCGCAGGCCGCTCGAGCAGGAGGTCGAGCGGAAAGCCGGCGCGATCGAACCCAGAGGCGTAGAAGATCAGCTCGCCCCTCGCAGCCGGCGCGTAGCCGCCGAGATCAAGGCGCTGACCGCCGATCGCCGCCGCCCTGATCGGAGCGCCTGCCGCGACCCGCACTTCCATGATCTGAGCCCCTCGCGGAGACGCAATGCGGATCGTCAGCCGCTGCCTGCCGCCCACCAGCTGCCTGGAGGCATCCGCGACCGGTGCGGGCAGCGGCAGGACTGGAGCAGGCGCCGCAAAGGTCGGCGGCCCGCCCGGTGCGGTGCTGCCGCCGTCCAGCCGCTGTGATCCGGCCGGGATGAACTGCCGCGTCCAGGCGCCAAGCGAGGCATCGTTGGTGATCCACCGCGCCTGCCGCTTGCCGGCATCCAGCTCGTACCGGACCGCCTCCGGGCGCGGCTGCTCGGTCGAAAAGCGCGACTGCAGCGTTCCGGCGGCCAGCGCCAGCACGCCCAGGATAAGCACGGCCGTCGCGGTCTGCCGGGAGCGGAATGCGATCGGCTCCAGAAAGCGCAGCAGGAAGGGCAGCGAGACGAGCACGGCAAGGGCGGTCAAGGCCGTGGGCAGCGCCAGCAGGGGCATGCCGGACAGTCCTTCGAGCCGCGCCATGAACGCCACGATCATGCCGCTCGGAGCGACCAGCGGCGCGACCAGGGCCACGATCAGAACGACGGGCAGGAGCGACAGAACAGGGCGCGCCGGGCCACGAGCCGACAGCACGATCCCTGCTGCCAGCGCCGGAAGCGTGAAGGGATAGGCCATGCCCGGCAGGCTCAACGCCAGCAGCAGCCCGATGAGCGCCAGCGCGGTCGCTGCGCCGATTGCAGCCTCCTGCCCGCCCGCCTTGCGCAGGAGCCAGCCGCCGGGGACCATCGCCACCGCGACGGCCAGGAGGGACAGGCCGGCCACGTACCAGCCGGTGGCGTAGGTACCGATCAGGAGGACGTTCAGGACCGGGTCGACGGCCCGGATCGCAGCCCAGGCCAGCATCGCCGCCGCGCCGCTCAACGCGGCCGTCAGCGGCAGGGCGATCGCCAATCCCACCATCCGCCACGGTCTCGCGCCCTGCCGTGCCGTTCGCCAGCCGAGCACAACGACCATGAGCAGAGACGCCAGAGCCAGCGGAAGCGCCCAGCGATCGCCGAACGTCACCGTGCCGAACGGGGCCAGCGGAAAGAACGACGCGTCCTCCGCTTCGCGAAGGTCCCGGTCGCCCCACGCCCGCGCCATGCCGAGCGCCGACTCGCCGAAGCTCTGCACGCTCCGCGGGTCGAGATTGGCCGGGCTGTCGAGGATCGTATGGTAGTGCTGCGTGTCCCCATGCAGCACGAAGCCGAGCCCCGGCTTGCCGGCGTCGAGATAGTCCTGGAGGTCGCAGGCGTTGCGCATCTCCGGGATGGCGTTGAAGATGGACGTGACGAAGCTGGTTCCGAAGCCTCGCGGCATGGCACCGGCCAGCGCATCGATCAGCGCCGCATTGCCCGGCCCCGTCACGTAGAGCGTGCCCCGCCCGCTGGTACCCATCGCCTCATAGTTCAGGGCGAGCCCGATGTCGCGCATCCACGGATGCTGGGTCGCGAAGGCATGGGCCCCGTGATCGCCCATCTCTTCCGCGTCAGACAGGACCAGGATCACGTCACGGCCGGGCCGCGGTCCTTGAGTCAGTGCCCGAGCCGTCTCCAGAACGGCTGCGACGCAGGCGCCGCAGTCGCCTGCTGCAACCCCGGTGTTGCCGCCGTCGTAATGCGCGTTGAGGAGGATGGCGGGGCCGCCCCGCTCGCCCTCGATCCGGGCCACGACGTTGCGAACCCGGGCCGCGCCGAAGCCGTCCGCGCCCGGGAAGCGGAAGGCGCTGACGGCGTCCTGCACCTGCGGTCGCAGCCCCAGCCTGCGCAGTTGGGTCAGGATATACTCGCGCCCCGCCTCATGCCCGGCCGACCCGATCGGCCGCGGCGCGCGCGTCAGCGCCTCGACGTGCCGCATGGCGCGCTCGGCGGAGAAGACCTCGGCCGGTGCGTTCGCGGGCAGCGCGGTCGGCGGTCGCAGGAACGCCGTGCCGGACAGCACCGCAAGGATGATCGCGATCCCCGCGATTGCCAGCCGGACCAGCGCGGACTTCAAGGGACGATCACCTCTTCGACCGGGCGGCGGATTGCGGGATCGATCGACTCCGCGCGGCCGATGCGGAACAGCAGTTGCGGGTGGCCGCCGACCCCGGCAGCCTCACGCAGCTGGGGCCGCAGGTGATCCGTCTCGACCGGCTGGTTGAGGTAGGCGGAGGTCCATCCGGCCGCGGTCACCCCGAGCAGGATCGACGACAGGGCCAGCCCCGCGTGGAGCCAGTCCTCGGGCCGGTCGTCCGGCGTGGCGATGACGGCGAGGGCCGGGGAATGGCTCGCGATCGCCTCATCGGTGGCCCCCTGGCGGTTCCCCATGTCGAAGGTCCGGATCACCAGTCCGCCCACTGCGGACAGTACGTCGGGCATGCCGAAGGCCGCGCCCGACATGCCGTCGCGGCTCGCGGCCCGGCGGGAATGCACCCAGGACGCCAGTTCCCGGCGAAAGGCGGGGTTGGCGAACTGCGTCCTGTCTCCCTCCGCGACGAGGCCCGCCACCGCGCGCTTCCGCTCGGCACCGGTCACCAGCACAAGCTCGCAGCCTTCGTCCGTAGCTGCACCAGTCAGTTCTTCCGCCAGGCCCTCCGGCAGCTCTTCCTCCGGATAGGGCTTCCGCGTCGTGCGCCGGGCCGTGATCGCGCGAAACCGGGCGACGTCCGTTGGAGAAGGCACGGCCGCACCCCCGAATGCGACCCGCGCAAGCAGGTCCGGGTCGCCGTTCTCGGGCAGCAACGATATCTGCGGCTCATGACCGAAGTAGCGCATCGCCGTGCGCAGGTGCCCAAGCGCTGCGCCGCAGGAGATGACCAGCGCCCGGTCGGTGGGATCGACCACCGGCAGGCACCGCGTCCGGTCGGCGAGCAGATCGACCCCGTCCGGCCGCAGGCGGAACAGCCACGGCTGGGTGTTGTGACCGGACGGCGCCAGGATGGCGTAGCCGATGAGAAAGCGCATCCGCTCTTCGGGCGTACCGGAACGCGGGTAATCGGCCTCGTCGATATGCCACTCGGCGAACGGATCGCTCATGGTGGACCTCCTGGTTTGCAGCTCGGCACCGGGGCGGTTCTTAGCAGCCGGGCGCATCCCCGCCGGACCCGTAAAGCTACCTATCCCGGTCGATCGGACGAGGGCGGCGCACGCAGGAAGCGGGCGACCTCCGCCCACAACCGCTCATCATGACCGACCCAGATGTGCCCGCCCTTGGGGAAGATCACCAGCCGCGAACCGGCTACCTGAGCCGCGATGTCGCGCGCCGTGGCGGCTGTGCCGAACTGGTCGTCCTCAGCCGAGATCACCAGCGTGGGTACCCGAATCTGTCGAAAGTTCATCCGGGCCGGATGACCCGCGAGCCGGGCGTCGTTGAGCATGCCTCGGGACCGGCGCTGCACCGGCATGATCTCCTCGAGGATGCGCTGCGCTCGCCTTTGCTCGGAGGGGGAGGCGTTCCGGACCAGCGCCGGATCGGTCGCCAGCAGGGTGGCGATCATCCGGTCGCGCGCTACTCGAAGCGCGGTCCAGAACAGCAGGTTGGAACCGGTCAGCCGGCGCACGAAGAACTCCTGCGCCCCGCTCATCTCGACCGGGTCGGCGCCGCGGACGTTGGCTGCCGGCACGACCAGGATCAGCGCCGAGCAACGGTCGGGATGGCGCAGCGCGAACTCGGCCGCCGCGAGCGCTCCGGCCGAACCACCGGCCACCGCGATGCGATCAATGCCAAGGTGATCGAGCAGGTCCACCAGCGCATCCGCCTGGTTCGCCGACGAGGGATCGGCGGGAAAGTCGCTCTGCAGATAGCCGAAGCGCGACGGTGCGATGACCTGGAACCCGCGGCGCAGCAGCCCTTCCGTGAAGGTCAGCCCCTGAT
>ERZ1066122.1849-NODE-1849-length-15527-cov-9.276241_pt1 | contig 15527 bp, 14 predicted proteins | sample MGYA00382769_ERZ1066122 | MGnify/ENA primary metagenome ERZ1066122 (study PRJEB33369, sample SAMEA5778352) | biofilm metagenome | biome: Industrial cooling water; feature: Water cooling tower basin; material: Biofilm | place: United Arab Emirates | collected...
TGCTGCGCCAGCTCGAGGCCGAGGGCATGACCCGGCTGCTGGTGCTGCCGCTGTACCCGCAGTACTCGGCCAGCACCTCGGGTTCCGTGCTCGACGCGGTGGCCAAGGAAATCACCGGCTGGCGCCGCACGCCCGACCTGCGCTTCATCGCCGACTACCACGTCGACCCGGCCTGGCTCGACGCGCTCGAGGCCCGCGTGCGCGCGCACTGGGACCTGCACGGCCGCGCCGACCAGCTGGTGATGAGCTTCCACGGCCTGCCCAAGCGCTACGAAAAGGCCGGCGACCCGTACCCGCGCCAGTGCGAGGCCGGCGCGCGCGCCCTGGCCGCGCGCCTGGGCCTGGCCGATAGCGAGTGGCGGCTGACGTTCCAGTCGCGCTTCGGCCGCGAGGAATGGCTGCAGCCCTACACCGACAAGACCCTCGAGGCGATGGCGCGCGAGGGCGTGAAGACCGTGGACGTGATCTGCCCGGGCTTCGCCGCCGACTGCCTGGAAACGCTGGAGGAAATCGCCGTCGAGAACGACGAGGTCTTCCGCGAGGCCGGCGGCCAGGAACTGCGCTACATCAGCGCGCTCAACGACGAGCCCGGCCACGTGGCGGCGCTGTCGGCGCTGGCGCGACGACACCTTCAGGGCTGGCCGCACTGATGCAGGCGCTGCGCCTGGACACCGCCCGCGGCGCGCTGGCGGCGCTGCGCGGTGGCGATCCGGCGGGCCCGAAGCTGCTGTGCCTGCACGGCTGGCTCGACAACGCCGCCAGCTTCCAGCCGCTGATGCCCTGGCTGGCCGGCTTCGACGTGGTGGCGCTGGACCTTCCTGGCCACGGCCATTCCGACCACCGCCCGCCGGGTTGCGACTACGCCTTCGCCGACTGGCTTCACGACGCGCTCGATGCGCTCGACGCCCTGGGCTGGGCGCAGGCCGACCTGCTGGGCCATTCCATGGGCGGCGCCATCGCCAGCTTCGTGGCCGCGGCCGCGCCGGCGCGGGTGCGCCGCCTGGCGCTGGTGGAGGCGCTGGGACCGATCGCCGGCGACCCGGCCAAGGCGGGCGAGCGCCTGCGCGAGGCCGTGCGCGCGCGCCGCGCCAAGACCGAGCGGCCCGCGCGCGTGATCGCCGACGTCGACACCGCCGTGGCCGCGCGCCTGGCCGCCAGCGCGATGGCGCCGGCGGCGGCGCGGCTGATCGTCGAGCGCAATCTGCGCGAGGTGCCAGGCGGCTTCGCCTGGCGCAGCGACCCGCGCCTGACCCTGCCCGGCCACGTGCGCCTGGACGAGACCTCGGTGCAGGCCGTGCTGGCCGGCATCGAAGCCCCGGTGCTGGTGGTGGCGGCCGATCCGTCGCCGCCCTACTTCCCGCCCGAGGTTCGCGAGGCCCGGCTGGCCTGCCTGCGCGATGCGCGCGTGCACGTGCTGCCGGGCGGCCACCACCTGCACATGGAGCAGCCGGACCGGGTGGGGCCGCTGCTGGCGGACTTCCTGCGCGCCTAGCCGCTGGCGGGGCGCAGCGTGAGCGACACGGCGGTGCCGCCGTCGGGCTCGCTGGTGAAGGTGGCCTCCAGCAGGCGCGCGTCCTTGCGCAGGCCCAGCGAGCGCACCGGCGCCTGTTCGATCACCTCGGCCTCGCGCCAGCCGGCCTGGCGCTGCGCGGCCCGGAACCCCTCGAATACCGGGTCGGCGCTGCGCGGACTGTGCAGGCTGAGCGATATCGCGGTGCCCCGGGTGGTCGAGGCCTGCACGCGGGCATCGGCCGGCAGGCGAATGTCGCCGGGAAAGCCCGGCGGCAGCGGCAGGTCGTCGCCGGCGGTGGCGGTGTAGAGGCCGTCCTCGGTTTGCAGGGTGACGATGTTTTCGTCCTGCGACGGCGGTTCGGCCACGTCGGCGACAGGCTCGCCGCTGGCCTCGATGGCGCGCTCGAGCAGGTCGCGCCCCCGCGGCTCGTCGCGCACGCAGCCGGCGGCCAGCAGGGCCAGCAGGAGGGGCAGGGCCATCGGGGTGGAGCGGTCTGCCACGGCGGGCTCCCGCAGGGGGTTTAACCGGTCAAACGCGCCAGCGACGACTTCAAGGCCAGCCCCTCGCCGCGCAGGTATTCACGCTCTTCACGCCAGCGCGGCCAGCGCGCCTCGACCTCGCGCCAGAAGCGCCGCGAGTGGTCGGCGTGCACCAGGTGGCACAGCTCGTGCACCAGCACGTACTCGAAGGCGGTGGGGCGGCCCAGCACCAGGGCGAGGTCGAGCGAGACCGCGTCGGAGGGGCTGAGCGAGCCCCAGATCGAGCTCAGCGGCCGGATGCGCAGGGCCATCGGCGCGCGCGGCAGGCTGGGCAGGTAGCGCGGCAGCCAGGCGCCGAGGTCGGCGCGGGCCTGCTGCAGGTAGAACTCGCGCAGCGCGGCGCGGGCGCGGGCGTCGTCGGCGCGGGCCGGCAGCTGCAGCTCGATGCCGTGTTCGCCCAGGCTGGCGCGGGCATAGCGGCCTTCGCGCCACAGCACGGGCAGGCCCTGGCCGCGCAGCGGCAGGGTGCCGGTCCAGTCGCGGCCGAAGCGTGGCGCGTCGTCGTGGCGCTGGCGGGCCAGTTGCGCGGCCAGCCAGTCGCGGTGCTCGTGCAGGAAGGCCTCGGCGCCGCGCACCGAGGCCACCAGCGGCAGCGTCAGCCGCGCGCCCTTGTCCGAGACGATCAGCCGCAGGCGCCGCGCGCGCCGGTCGCGCACCCAGCGCACCGGCACCTCGCGGCCGTCGGCCAGCGCCAGCGGGCGGATTTCAGGCGTCTGCGGCACTGAACTTCAGCGCGCCGTCGAGCACGGCGAACAGGCGCTTGAGCTCGCCGGCCATCAGCGCGTAGCGGGCGTCGAGTTCGGCGTGCACCCCGTCGGTTTCGGTGCCCTCGAGTTGGTCGACGGCGCCGTCGAGGAACTTGAGCTTGCGCACCACCAGGTCTTCGCCCAGGACGAAGCCGACGTGGTCGTCGAGCACCAGGGCCAGGCGCGTGGCCTGCTTGCCGGCCTCGAGGTGGCGGCGGATCTCGTCGGTCTGCAGCTCGTGGCGGCTGCAGCGCACCACGCCGCCGCCGTCCACGGGGTCCTTGAGTTCGCACTCGTCGCCCAGGGCGAGGCCGCCGGGCAGCGGCTCGCCGGCCAGCCAGCCGGTCATCAGCGCGCGCACCGAGGTCTCGGCGTTGAGCGGCAGTGCCGGGAAGCTACCCAGGGCGTGGCGCAGCTCGGACACCAGGTTCTCGGCGGTCTTGCGCGAGCTGCTGTCCACCGCGATGAAGCCGTGCTCGAGGTCGAGCGTGGCGCTGCAGCGCACCGGGCGCACGAAGGCGCGCGGCAGCAGCTCCATCACCACGTCCTCCTTCAGGCGCTTGCGGGCGCGGCCGCCCAGGCGCCGGCCTTCCTTCTCCTCGATCTCGGCGAGCTTGCGGCCCAGCTGGTCGTTGACCACGGCCGAGGGCAGCAGGCGGTCCTCGCCGCCGAGCGTGACCCAGATGGCGTCGCCGATGCGGTGGCTCATCAGCTCGGCGTCGCGGCCCATCGGCGGGATGAAGCCGCGCGACATCAGCTCGCTGGGGCCGACCGGCTTGAGCCGGCACTCCTCCAGGCGGGCGTCGAGGTCATCGAGGGTCTTGGCGAGCGAGGTGGGGAAGCGGAAAAACGTGAGGTTGCGAAAGAACATCAAAACTCCGGGAAGGGGGACGCATCGTCGCTGGCGAGCCAGGCGCGGGCATCGGGCAGCGGCGCATCGCCGAGGCGGCCGAGCGAGAGGAAGTCGAACAGGTTCGTGTCGGCCAGCTGCGAGGGGCGCACGTCGGCCAGGGCACGGGCGATGGTGTCCACGCGGCCGGGGAACTCGCGGTCCCAGGCGGCCAGCATGCGGCCCACCTGCTTGCGCTGCAGGTTCTCCTGCGAGCCGCAGAGCGTGCAGGGGATGATGGGGAAGGCTTTCCAGTCGGCGTAGGCGATGAGGTCGGCCTCGCGGCAGGTGGCCAGCGGGCGGATCACCACGTGCTCGCCGTCGTCGCTGCGCAGCTTGGGCGGCATGGACGCGAGCTTGGCGTGGAAGAACAGGTTCATGAAGAACGTGGCCACCAGGTCGTCGCGGTGGTGGCCCAGGGCGATCTTGGTGAAGCCCTGCTCCTTGGCGTGCGTGTAGAGCGCGCCGCGGCGCATGCGCGAGCACAGCGAGCACATGGTCTTGCCCTCGGGCACCACGCGCTTGACCACCGAGTAGGTGTCCTGCTCGAGGATGGTGAAGGGCACGCCGATCGCGCGCAGGTAGTCGGGCAGTACGTGCTCCGGGAAGCCGGGCTGCTTCTGGTCGAGGTTCACCGCCACCAGCTCGAAGCGCACCGGCGCCTTCTTCTGCAGCTGCAGCAGGATGTCGAGCATCGTGTAGCTGTCCTTGCCGCCCGACAGGCAGACCATCACCTTGTCGCCGTCCTCGATCATCCCGTAGTCGGCGATGGCCTGGCCCACCTGGCGGCGCAGGCGCTTGGCCAGCTTGGCGCGCTCGTGCGCCAGCTTGCGCGGGTCGGCGGGCGCGGCGGGCCGGATCGGCAGGGGGTCGTTGAGGACGAGGGTCATGGCGCGTGCGGCGGCAGGTGGACGGGTATTTTACGCCCTGGGGTGGGGGTCGCGCCCGGAGGCGCTCCTACAAGGGCGGGCGGCCGGAGTAAGCTGGTGGGGAACCGGGAGCACGCATGGCCACCGAAGACCCTTCCCGCATCGCCGCGCAGCTGGTCGAACTGCGCGTCGAGCATCGCGACCTCGACCAGGCCATCAGCCGCCTGGCGCAGGACCGCGAGGCCGACGAGCTGACGCTCAAGCGCCTGAAGAAGCGCAAGCTGCGCATCAAGGACATGATCACCGCGCTCGAGAGCCGGCTGATTCCCGACCTCGACGCCTGAAGCGCCGGCTCACGCCGGCAGTTCGCCCGCGCCGGCCTTGGCCACCTTGCTCACCGCCTCGGGCGAGAGCTTGGCGATGGTGTGGCGCAGGTCGCGGCCCAGCACCACCTTGGCGTCCTTCTCCCAGGCCATCAGCGGCTCGTCGAAGTCGAGCTTGCCGTTCTCGGCGATCCACACCAGCTTCATCTCGCGCAGCTTCTGGATGAAGCCGCGGAAGAGCGTCTTGTCGAAGAACTCCGGCGCCGCCGGCGCGTAGAGCAGGCTCAGGCGCTGGGCGGTGAGCTGGCAAAGCGTCTCGAGTTCGCCCGAGCTGAGCGTGCGCGGCCCGTTCTTGACCAGGGTGGTGATGGCGATGAAGTAGCGCTCGAAGGCCTGCTGCAGGCTGTGCGAGATGGCGCGCAGGCGGAAGACCTCGTCGGTCTGGCCCGGGCCGCGCGAGATGTAGCCGCCGTCGTCCTCGCTGGCCACCGACAGCAGGCCCTCGGCCACGAACAGGTCCACCGTGGCGCCCAGGCGCTCGGCGAAGCCGTCGGCGTCCCAGGGCAGGAACAGCTCCTCCTGCACGAACGGGTAGATCGTGCGGCCCAGGCGCAGCAGGCCGGCGCGGCTCATGCGGCGGTTGTTCTGGAAGCACAGCGCCACCCAGGCCGCGGCCGCGAACAGGTGCAGCACGTTGTTGCGGAAGTAGCTCTGCAGCACCGCCGTCTCGCCCTCGATGCTGAACACGTCGCCCAGCGGGTGCACGGTGCGGGTGAGCACGCCGATCTTCTCGCCGTAGGCGATCATCTCGGCCGGCTCCATCGCCGTCACCGTGACGCGGTCGGAATACGGCAGCGCCGCCAGCAGCTTCTTCGACAGCGCCAGCTGCGCCAGCAGGTCGGCCTCGGACATGGCGTGCTTGGGCGTGGCCAGCAGGGCCAGGGCCAGCAGGTTCACCGGGTTCACGTCGGCGGCGCGGTTGATGTTGACCTGGATGCGCTGGGCCAGCTCGGCCACGGCCGGGTTGATCCAGGTGGGCTTGTCCTCGGGGTCGGCGTTGCGCTCGCGCCAGTCGGGCGCGTGGCGGGCCAGCACCTCGTCCAGGAAGATCGGCTCGCCGAAGTTCACCGCCACCTTGCCGTAGTGCTGGCGCAGGATGCCGGCGCCGGCCTTGAGCAGGGCCCAGATGGTTTCCTTTTCCTTGGGCTGGCCGGTCAGCTCGTCGAGGTAGCTCTTGCCCTCGATCAGCTTCTCGTAGCCGATGTACACCGGCTGGAACACCACCGGCCGCCGCGGCGCGCGCAGGAAGGCCTTGATGGTCATCACGATCATGCCGCCCTTGGGCTGCAGCAGCCGGCCGGTGCGCGAGCGCCCGCCCTCGATGAAGTACTCGAGCGAGAAGCCCTCGCCCACCAGCTGCGCGACGTATTCGCCCAGCACCGCGGCGTAGAGCGCGTTGCCCTTGATCGAGCGGCGGATGAAGAAGGCGCCGCCGCGGCGCAGGATCGGCCCGATCACCGGCATGTTGAGGTTGATGCCGGCCACGATGTGCGGCGGCACGATGCCGCGCGTGTACAGCAGGTAGCTCAGCAGCAGGTAGTCCATGTGGCTGCGGTGGCAGGGCACGTAGATGACCTCGTGCCCGGGCGCGACCTGCTTGAGCGTGTCGATGTGGTGGACGTTGAGGCCGTCGTAGATGCGGTTCCAGAAGCCGGTGAGCGCGAACGAGGCCGAACGCACCACCGGGTTGGAATAGTCGGCGGCGATTTCCCAGGCGAAGCCGTGCGCCTTCTTCCAGGCGTCGAGGTATTCGGTGCCGTCGCGGCGGGCCTGGTCGGTGATGGCCTTGCGCACCGGCTCGGCGTCGAGCACGCGGTCCACCAGCAGGCGGCGCGTCGACAGGTCGGGGCCGATGACCGCGGCCTTGATGCGCCGGAAGTGCGCGCGCAGCACGCGGCTGACCTTGCGCACCTGGCGCTCGTGCGGGATGTCCTCGCCGAGGATTTCCCACACGCGCACGCTGGGCGAGAACTGCACCACCGTGTCGCGGCCGTTGAGCAGGATGGCCAGCAGGCGGCGGAAGCGGCCCACCAGGGCCCAGTTCTCCGAGAACAGCACCGAGAACCAGCCCGACTGCCGGGCCGGCGCGCGGCCGACGAAGATCGACACCGGCACCAGCTGCACGTCCTGGTCCGGGTACAGGCGGTGCGCCATCAGCAGGCGCGAGAGCGCGTCGGAGTGGCTGCGGTTGCGTGGCCGGCCGAACAGCCCGGCACGGCGGCGGCTGAGCGCGACGTAGGCGCGCTTGCGGCCCAGCGGGTCGCCGGGCAGCGCCGCCAGCGGCGAGGGCAGGCCGGCCTCGCGGCAGGCGCGGTCGAGGATGAGGGTGTTGGACAGGCCGTAGTTCTCGATCACGTAGCAGACCGGCCGGTCGAGCGAGAACGGCGGCACCACCGGCTCGCGGTTGATCTGGATCCAGGGCTTGAGCAGCGCCTCCATCACCCGCGCCCACAGCGGCGGGCGCGCGGTGGCGGGACGGTAGGCGGGCGCCGGGGGCGGCGTGGGCGTGGCGTCCATCAGGGAAAGACTCAGTCGGCCGCGGCGTCCGCGGCCGGGGCGGCCGGCGTCACGGCGGTGGCATGGGCGGCCTCGGCCAGCTCGGCCTCGGCCTGGGCGATGGCGTCGGCGTCGTACCAGCCCTCGCCGACGCGCTGCATGCGCGCCTCGAAGGCCACGTCGCGGCCCAGCAGCGGGTAGGTGACGCGCACCGTGGCCTGGTCGCCGTCGGTGGAAATGAGTTCGGCGCTCATGCCTTCGAGCGAGGCGTCGACATCCAGGCCGTAGGCCTTGGAGGCCTGCTTGAGGCCAGCCAGGGCGATGCCGCCCTTCTCCAGCGCCTCGGTGTAGCCCAGGGCGCGGGCCTGCTCGAGGGTGGGCAGCGCGAGCTCGCGGGCGGTGGCGCTGAGCGCCGCGATCGCCTGGCGGGCCCGGGCGCGGTCGGTGATCAGGGCCGGCTGGGCCCAGTCGAGCAGGGCGTCGGCGACGCTGCGGCCGTGGGCCTTCTGGGCCGCGGCCAGTTCGGTGTTGGCCTCGATGGCGGCGCTGAGGAAGATCGAGGCGGTGGCCTGCATCAGCGGCCACTGCCCGGCGACCTCGGCCTCGAACTGCGCCAGCTTGGGCTCGAGGTCGCGCATCAGCGCGGCTTCGGCGTCGGGCGCGGTGAGGCGGGCCATGATCTCGGCGTACTCGCGGGCGTCCTCGGGGTCGGCCGGCTCGGCTTCGGCCACGCGCTGGGCCCACAGGGCCTCGCTGCGGGCCTGCAGCTCCGGCGGCAGGCTCAGCTTCGACCAGCGCACCAGGTCGTTGTCGCGCAGGGCCTGGGCCTGGGCCTGCACGGCCGCCACCGGGTCGCCCGGCACGGTGGACAGGTCGGCGTCGGGCTCGCGGCGGCAGCCGGCCAGCACGAGCGCGGTCAGCAGCAGGGCGGCCAGGGCCCGGAAGGCGGGTTTGCGGATCATGCGGTGTCGAAGCCGTGGATACGGGCGATGAATCTAGCAGATCGAAGCTTTACGGCCCGTTGGCCGGGCCGGCGGCCTCAGCCGGCCAGGGCCCGGGCGATCTGGGCCTGGATCTGCTCGGCGGCGGCCACCGGGTCGGCGGCCTGGCGGATCGGGCGGCCGACCACGATGTAGTCGGCGCCGTTGGCGAAGGCCTGGGGCACGTCCACGGTGCGCTTCTGGTCGTCCCCGGCCGGGCCGGCCGGGCGGATGCCGGGGCAGACCACCAGGAAGCCCGGGCCCGTGGCCTGGCGGATCAGGCCGGCTTCCTGGCCGGAGGAGATCACGCCGTCGCAGCCGGCGGCGCGGGCGGCCAGGGCGCGCTCGACCACCACGTCCGAAGGCTCACGATCGATGCCCAATTGCCGAAGATCGCTGCGGTCCATGGAGGTGAGCACCGTCACCGCCAGGATGCGAATGTCGCCCTTCTCCTGCGAAGCAGCCTGCATCATGCCGTGATGCTGGCCGTGGATGGTGCAGAAGGACACCGGGTAGCGGCGCAGGCCACGGATGGTGGCGGCCACGGTGGCCGGCACGTCGTGGAACTTCAGGTCCACGAACACCTGCTTGCCGCGGGCGGCCAGGTCCTCGAGCACGCGGAAGTAATCGCCGCTGGTGAGCAGCTCCATGCCGATCTTGTAGAACTGTACCGAGTCGCCCAAGCGCTCGACCCAGGTGCGGGCCTCGGCGGCGGTGGGGACGTCCAGGGCGAAGATCAGGCGGTCGCGGGGCGCGGTCATGGGCTTACTCGGCGTAGTCCAGGGCGTCGTACTTCATGCGCCGGCGCTCGACCTCGGGCAGGCTCCAGGCATTGTTGAACAGCGCCGGCTCCCAGCTGCCGTAGGTCGGGTTGGGCAGCACCCACCAGCGCTCGCCGAACCAGCCCAGGTAGGGCTCGAGCGCGGCCTGGCGGCCGGCGGGGTTGTTGGCCTCGATGGTGACCATGTCGCCGATCTGGTCGCCGAACTGCATCAGTACGCGGTGGGTGCGGCCGACCAGCTGGCGGCGGCAGCCCTTCTCGGCGCCGATCTGCTCGCAGCCCTCGACGAAGTGGCCCAGGCCGAGGAAGCGGGTGTTGTCGTCCACCGGGAAGCCCACGGCGCGCAGGTTGGCCAGGGTGGGCTCGTCCAGGTGCACGGCGCGGTTGGAGACGTAGAAGATGGCGACGCCGCGGGCCGCGGCGGCGCGGGCGAACTCGAGCGCGCCCGGGATGGGCTTGGCCTTTTCCTCGCGCACCCAGGCGTCCCAGCCCGTTTCCTCGTAGACGCCGCCGTCGCGCAGCAGGCGGGCCTGGTAGGGCGAGTTGTCGAGCAGGGTCTCGTCGATGTCGAAGATCACCGCCGGCGGCAGGCCGTCGGGCGGGTTGGCGCGCTCGGAGGGCACCAGCGCGTCCCAGCCGGGGGTCTTGATGGCGCGGTCGAGCTGCGCCAGCGCGGCGCGGTAGGTCTGGCCGGTGGCGAGGCGGTATTCCTCGGCGGCCTGCATCCAGGCCAGGGCATTGAGGTTGTCGTTCGCTGCCGGGGTTTCGACCGCGGCAACCGGCGCGGGCTGCGGTGCGGCCTCGGGCGCCACCCGCGGCGCGGGCGCGCTCTGGCAGCCGGCCAGGGCCAGCACCAGGGCGGAAACAAGAAGGGAACGACGCATCTGCCAACCTCCAACAAGCCGGCCGCGCAGTTTAGGCCAAGAAACGGGGTCAGGTTCACTTATCGCGCCCAACGGTCTGTTGAGCCGTGTACCCCGCCCGCGATAAGTGAACCTGACCCCGTTTCTCAGTCGCCAAAGAGGGCGGCGATGGCGTCCATGTGGGCGCGGCCGCGCTGCTTCTTCTCGGCGGTTTCGCGCTCGGGGTCGGCGCCGTCGCGCAGCAGGTCGCCGGGCGGCAGTTCGTCGAGGAAGCGGCTGGGCAGCAGGTGTTCGACCGCGCCCCAGCGCTTCACCTCGGCGCTGTGGCTCAGGTAGAGCCGCTCCTTGGCGCGGGTGATGCCCACGTACATCAACCGGCGTTCCTCCTCGAGCCCGCCTTCCTCGAGCGCGGCCTCGTGCGGCAGGTTGCCGTCCTCGCAGCCGACCACGAACACGGTGCGGAACTCCAGGCCCTTGGCCGCGTGCAGGCTCATCAGCCGCACCGCGTTGCCCGGCTCGCCGCGGTCGGCGTTCGACAGCAGCGCCAGCTGCGCGGCCAGTTCGCCCGGGCCGCCGCCGCGCGCGCCCTCGAACCACGAGGCGAGTTCCTCCAGGTTGGCCTTGCGGCGCTGGAAGCCGGCCTCGTCCTTGCACTGGCTGCGGATCATGCCCAGCAGGCCGCTGCGCTCGGCCAGCACCGGCACCAGCTCGGCCGGCGTGAGCCGGCGGGCGTCGTCGCGCAGTGAATCGACGATGCGCGAGAACTCGTCCAGGCCCGCCGCCGCGCGCGGCGTGAGCTGCTTGAGGAAGCCAACCTGGCCGGCCGCCCGTGACATCGGCATGCCGGCCGTCTGCGCCATCTGCGCCAGCTTCTCGAGGGTGGTGGCGCCGACCTCGCGCTTGGGCGCGGCGATCGCGCGCAGGAAGGCGGTGTCGTCGTCGGGGTTGGCCAGCACGCGCAGCCAGCTCAGCAAGTCCTTGACCTCGGAGCGGTCGAGGAAGGCCGTGCCGCCGGTGAGGTGGTAGGGGATGCGCAGCAGCTGCAGCGCCTTCTCCAGCGGCCGCGACTGGTGGTTGCCGCGGAACAGGATGGCGAACTCGCCCCAGGGGATTTCCTTGGCCTGGTGCAGGTAGTGGATCTCGGCGGCGACGCGCTCGGCCTCGTGCTCGTTGTTGGTGCAGGCCCAGACGCGCACCGGCTCGCCGTCGCCGTGCTGGCTCCAGAGCTGCTTGAGGTGGGCGTGCGGGTTCTTCGCGATCAGGGTGTTGGCGCAGCGCAGGATGCGGCTGGTGCAGCGGTAGTTCTGCTCGAGCTTGATGACCTTCAGGTTCGGGTAGTCCTGGCCCAGCAGGTCGAGGTTCTCGGGCTGGGCGCCGCGCCAGGCGTAGATGCTCTGGTCGTCGTCGCCCACGCAGGTGATGTTGCCGCGGGTGCCGGCCAGCTGGCGCAGCAGGCGGTACTGGGCGCCGTTGGTGTCCTGGCACTCGTCCACCAGCAGGTAGCGCAGGCGCTCGCGCCAGCCGGCGGCGAGCTCCGGGTCGGCCTCGAGCAGCTGCAGCGGCAGGCGGATCAGGTCGTCGAAATCGACCGCGTTGAAGGCCTGCAGGCGGGCCTGGTAGCGCGCGTAGAGGCTGGCGGCCTCGCTTTCGCGGGCGCTGCGGGCGGCGGCGGCGGCCTGCTCGGGGGTGAGGCCGTTGTTCTTGGCGGTGCTGACCAGGTTCTGCAGCGCGAACAGGGCGTCGTTCTTCAGGCCCGGCGTGGCCAGGTCCTTGATGATGGCCATCTGGTCGTCGGCGTCGAAGATGGAAAAGCCCCGGCGCAGGCCGGCCCGGTCGTGCTCGATCTGCAGGAAGCGCAGGCCCAGCGAGTGGAAGGTGGTGACCGTCAGCCCCTCGGCGGCGTCGCCCTTGATGCGCCTGGCCACGCGCTCGCGCATTTCCTTCGCCGCCTTGTTGGTGAAGGTGATGGCGGCGATGTGCCGGGCCTCGCGGCGGCCGGTGGCCACCAGGTGGGCGATCTTCTCGGTGATCACCCGGGTCTTGCCGCTGCCCGCGCCGGCGAGCACGAGCAGGGGGCCGTCGAGGTATTCGACGGCGGCTTTCTGTTGGGGGTTGAGGCCGTGCATAGGGCCGGGATTGTAGCCTCTCCCCGTAGGAGCGCCTTCAGGCGCGAATCCCTGCTTTGCCGAAGGCAAGCTCAAAAGACTCGCGCCTGAAGGCGCTCCTACAGGGCGGGGTGCGCGGATAGAATGCGGCCATGCTGGAGATCACGCCCACCCTGTCCATCCCCGACGGCGAGCTCGTCGAGCGCTTCGTGCGCTCGGGCGGGCCGGGCGGGCAGAACGTGAACAAGGTTTCCACCGCGGTCGAGCTGCGTTTCGACATCGCCAACTCGCCTTCGCTGCCGGCCGAGGTGAAGGCGCGGCTGCTGGCGCGGCGCGACCGGCGCATCACCGCCGAGGGCGTGCTGGTGCTCAGCGCGCAGCGCTTCCGCACCCAGGACCGCAACCGCGAGGACGCGCGCCAGCGCCTGGTGGCGCTGGTGGCCGCGGCCACCGTGGCGCCGAAGAAGCGCGTGGCCACCAAGCCCACCCGCGGCTCCACCGAACGGCGCCTGGGCGCCAAGCGCGAGCGCGCCTCGGTCAAGCGCCAGCGCAGCGCCGCGGCCTGGGACCGCGAATGACCCCCGTCGTCCCCGAGCTGCCGCCGTCCGCGCCGCGCGTGGGCTCCCGGGCCGGCCGCTGGCTGGGCCGCACCCTGCTGCGCCTGGGCGGCTGGCGCGTGGTGGGCCGGTTCGCCGACGTGCCCAAGATGGTGATCATCGTCGCGCCGCACTCCTCGGGCTGGGACGCGTACTGGGGCCTGGCGGCGAAGCTGGCCATGGGCCTGGACATCGCCTTCATGGCCAAGGCCGAGCTCTTCGGCGGGCCGCTGGGCTGGCTGCTGCGCTGGTTTGGCGGCATCCCGGTGGACCGCAGCTCGCCGGCCGGCGTGGTCGAGCAGTCGGCGGCGCGCGTGCGCGAGAGCGACAACATCTGGTTCCTGCTTGCGCCCGAGGGCACGCGAAAGCGCGTCGAGCGCTGGAAGCCAGGCTTCTGGAAGATCGCGCGGCTCGCGGACGTGCCGGTGTTCTGCGCCGCCTTCCACTACCCGGAAAAGAAGATCGTCCTCGACCAGCTGGTGCAGACCACCGACGACTACGAGGCCGACATGGCGCGCATCCGCGCGCTCTACCGCCCGCACGTCGGCAAGAACCGCGACACGCTCTGACCCCGCTCTGTAGGAGCGCCTTCAGGCGCGAATCTTTTGCTCTGGGGTCCTTGGCACCGGGATCGCCCAGGGCAACGGGCCGCCGCACGAGAAGCCCCCAGTCCGGACACGGCGCAAGTACGTCCATGTAGCCTCGTCGTCGACATCCATGTCTCCGACGGTCCGGCCTGGGGACGTCTCGTGCGACGGACCTTCGCGGGGAACGAGCCCGGCGCGAACAAACCCCCGAGCAAAAGATTCGCGCCTGAAGGCGCTCCTGCGGGGTTGCGGGGGCGTCAGCGTTCGGAGTGGCCGGCGTCGAAGTAGTCGCGGCGCTGGAACAGGCCGGGGCGGACGAGGTCGACGAAGGCGCGGGCCTGCGGGCTGAGGTACTTGCCCTTGCGCATCACCACGCCGTAGCTGCGCGGCGGGAAATAGTCGGCGAGGCTGCGGGCCACCAGCCGCTGCCCGTCGGCCTCGGTGAGGCAGATGCTGGTGACGATCGAGATGCCCAGGCCCATCGCCACGTACTGCTTGATCACTTCCCAGCCGCCCACTTCCAGCGCCACCGTGTAGGGCACGCGGCGCTGCTGGAACACCAGGTCCACCAGCCGGTAGGTGGTCAGGCGCCGGGGCGGCAGGATCAGGCCGTAAGGCGAGAGGTCCTCGAGCTTGAGGCCGGGCTTGTCGGCCAGCGGGTGCCCCGGCGGGCAGATCAGCATCGGGTCGAAGGAATAGACCGGCGCGTAGGCCAGGTCGGTCGGCACGTCCAGCATCGAGCCCACGGCCAGGTCCACGCCGTCCGAGCGCAGCAGGCCCAGGCCGTCCTGGCCGGTGACGTTGTGCAGCACCAGCTGCACCTCCGGGTGGGCGGCCCGGAAGGCCTGCACCAGGGTCGGCAGCAGGTAGAGGATGGTCGAACTGCCGGCCGCCACGTGCAGCTCGCCGGCCTGCAGGCCCTTGATGCGGCTGCGGAATTCCCCCTCCAGCCCGTCCAGGCCCTCGACCAGGGGGCGGGCCAGGTCGTAGAGCACCTGGCCCTCGCGGGTGAGGCTGAAGCGCCGGCCGATGCGCTCGAACAGCGCCACCCCCAGCTCCCGCTCCAGGGCCTGCAGCTGCAGGGTCACGGCCGGCTGGCTGAGGTAGAGCGCCTCGGCCGCCCGGGTCACCGAGCCCAGGCGGGCCACCTGGCAGAAGGCCCGGACGGGCTTGAGGCGGTCGCCCTTGTAATAAAAACGGGGGCTGGTCTCGGCCATAAGTGGCTGTTCCGGCTTTGATATAAGCCAAGCTTATACCAAGTATCAAAACATTTGCTTTGGCAAAGACCCGCCCGCGGGCCTAGCGTCGAACCCGGTCCCGAACTCCGGAGCACGACGATGGCAGGCGACGCGGCACGACTTCTTCTCCCGGTGGAGCTCACCGGTCCCCGGCTGCCCGGCCAGGAAGACCTGCTTGGCCCGGCCGCCCTGGACTTCCTGTGCGAGCTGCACCGCCAGTTCGAGGGCGAGCGCCAGGCCCGCCTGGCCGCCCGCCGCGCCCGCCAGGCCCGTTTCGACGCCGGCGAGTTGCCCGATTTCCGCGCCGACACCCGGGCGATCCGCGAGGGCGACTGGACCGTGGCCCCGGCCCCGGCCGCGCTGCGCGACCGCCGGGTCGAGATCACCGGGCCGGTGGACCCGAAGATGGTGATCAACGCCCTGAACTCGGGCGCCAGCTGCTACATGGCCGACTTCGAGGACTCGACCAGCCCGACCTGGGAAAACCTGCTCACCGGCCAGCGCGCCCTGCGCAAGGCCGTGGCCGGCACCCTCGACTGGATGGCGCCGGACGGCAGCAAGCACTACGTGCTCGACCCGAAGGCCACCACGACCCTGATCGTCCGCCCGCGCGGCTGGCACCTCGACGAGAAGCACCTGCTCATCGACGGCCAGCGCATGTCGGCCAGCCTGTTCGACCTGGGCCTGTTCGCCTTCCACAACGCCGCCGCCCTGCAGGCGCGCGACCGCGGCCCCTACTTCTACCTGCCCAAGCTCGAGTGCATGGAAGAAGCCGCGCTCTGGGAGCAGGTGCTGGCCTTCACCGAGCAGCGCCTGCGCCTGCCGGAGAACAGCATGAAGGTGACGGTGCTGATCGAGACGCTGCCGGCCGCCTTCGAGATGCACGAGATCCTGCACGCGCTGCGCGGCCGCATCGTGGGCCTGAACTGCGGCCGCTGGGAC
>ERZ1066122.1851-NODE-1851-length-15523-cov-7.838311_pt1 | contig 15523 bp, 12 predicted proteins | sample MGYA00382769_ERZ1066122 | MGnify/ENA primary metagenome ERZ1066122 (study PRJEB33369, sample SAMEA5778352) | biofilm metagenome | biome: Industrial cooling water; feature: Water cooling tower basin; material: Biofilm | place: United Arab Emirates | collected...
GCGTTATGTTGGCTAAGTACGATAGTCAGAGGGTGAACGACATAAGAAGCGAGGCCGGCAGATCATTACAGTTACTTTCCCGTCAGCTGGTTTACTACCGCGGCTCAGCCGAAGGCGTCGGAGCAGGTGGCGCGGAGCACCATAGATGCAAGCCCGCAACGTCCGCACAGCGGCTTCCCTGGCCCATTGCCGGAGGGTGAGTTTGCGGGAGAGGGTGCCCGCCGTGGTGCAGCCGTTTTCCGCCGGCGGCTTGTACTCATTGAGCCCCTGCGGCCGGCAGGCCCCGAAAGGGGGGCCTCCGACCTACCCCCGAGCCATCTCCACCGCCTCCGCCACCTCGAACACCGGCCGCTGACACGCGCCTTCAAAACACACGTAAATGGCCGTGCGCCCATCAAGCGCCGTTTTCCCCGCCAGAATGGGCAGCGCATCACTCGGCTCCACGCTGCCCGCCAGCACCGCCCCCGGCAGGAAAAACCGCCCCAGCTCGCGCCGCACCGCGTCGGCTTCCGGCCCCACGACTACGATTTCGGCGCCCGCCGTCAGCAGCTCTTCGTAGAGGGCGGCCCAGTTGGCCAGGAAGTCCGGCTCGCGCTCTACGAGGGGGCGCACGGCGGCCAGCAGTCTGCGCGCGCGGTCGAGGTAGGCACGGTTGGCCGTCAGCAGGCCCACCGTGCGGAGCGCGCGCGCCAGCAGGGAGTTGGAGGCCGGAATCACGTTGTCGAACAGCTCGCGCTTGCGGGCAATCAGCGGCTCGGCGGTGGTGACGTCGGTGTAGAACAGCAGGCCCTCGGGCTGCTCGGGGTCGGCGAAGTGGGTGAGGGCGTAGCGTAGCAGGCCATCGGCGGCGCGCAGCCACTGTACGTCAAACGTGAGCTGGTAGAGCGCGGCGAGGCCATCGGCGCAGGCGGCGTAGTCTTCCAGAAAGCCGGGTTGGGGGGCGCCGCCGGGTTTGAGGTTGCGGCGCAGGCGGTGCATCACTCCATCGCCCATCGGCTTATCTGTCTCATCAGTCCCAACCGTCTCATCGCCCCCGACCACCTCCACCGACTCCACCAAAAACCGCCCAACCCCCACGGCCAGCGCCAGCGCCTCGGCATCGCCGAAGGCGCGGTGGGCGTCGCAGAGGCCGCGCAGGGCGAGGCCGTTCCAGCCGGTCAGGGGCTTGTCGTCGAGGCCGGGACGGGGGCGCGGCTCGCGGGCGCGGCGCAGGTCGGCCCGCCAGCCGGCGGCGCGTTGGGTCAGCTCGTCGAGGGTGAGGCCGTGGCGGGCGGCGAACTGCGCGTCGGCGCCGCGCCGGTGCGGGATGTTGGCGTGGGCTTCCTCCCAGTTGCCTTCCTCGGTGAAGCGGTAGTAGGCCGCCACCAGCCGAAACTCGGTTTCGTCGGGGAAGACCTGCCGTAGCTCATCCCACGTCCAGACGTAAAACTTGCCTTCCTCGCCCTCCGAATCGGCATCGAGCGAGGCGTAGAGGCCGCCGTTCGGGGCCAGCATCTCGCGGCCCAGCCACCCGATGGTGCCCGTGGCGGCGGCGCGCAGCTCAGTGTCGCGGCTCACCTGAAACGCCTCGGCGTAGGCCGTCAGGAGCTGGCCGTTGTCGTAGAGCATCTTCTCGAAGTGCGGCACCAGCCAATCGGCGTCCACCGAGTAGCGCGCCCAGCCGCCGCCCACCTGGTCGTAGAGGCCGCCGCGCGCCATCTCGCGCAGCGTGAGCAGCGTGTGGTCGAGGGCGAGACTGGCGCCCGTGCGGGCGTGGTAGCGCAACAGCCACGCGTAGTGCGCGGGCATCGGAAACTTGGGCGCCCGGTCGGTGCCGCCGCGCGCGCGGTCAAACGTCTCCTGAAACTGAAAAAACGCCTGATTGAGGGCGGCGGCGTTGAGGTCGGTAGGTGATTGTTGATGAAGGCCATACTTCCGCAGCTCATCGGCATTGAGCGCGGCCGTGAACTGGTCAGCCGATTCTTCCAACTGCGCCCGCTGCTCGCGCCACGCCTTTTCGACGCTCCGCAGCAGGTTCACCCACGGAGCGGGGGGCGCGTAGGTGAGGCCGTAAAACGGCCGCGCGTCGGGCGTCAGGAATACGTTGAGCGGCCAGCCGCCGCGTACGCCCATCGCCTGCACGGCGTCCATATAGACGGCATCGACGTCGGGGCGCTCCTCGCGGTCCACCTTGATGCAGATGAAGCGCTCGTTCATCTCGCGCGCCACCTTTTCCTTCTCAAACGACTCGTGCTCCATCACGTGGCACCAGTGGCACGCCGCGTACCCGATGCTCACCAGGATGGGCTTGTCTTCGGCGCGCGCGCGGGCCAGCGCCTCCTCGCCCCACGGGTACCAATTGACGGGGTTGTTGGCGTGCTGGAGCAGGTAGGGGCTTGATTCGGCGGCGAGACGGTTTGACATACTGTCTCTACTCCGTTTTCGGCGTCCGGGGTTTCGCGGCGGGGCGTTTGCTTTTCGGGGCGGGCGCTTCGGCGGGGGGCGGAGCAGGCGGCGCGGCGGGTGCGGGCGCACCGCTCCCGCCCAGTGCCGCCAGCAGCGCCGACACGCCCGCCTTCTTGACGGCCCGCGCGGCGGCGGCCTTCTCGACCGGCGTCGCTACCGGCCCCTGCACCTTCGAGCGGGCTGGTGTGCGCGGCTTGCGCGGCGCGGCGGGCGGTGCCGGAGCAACTACGGGAACCGCCGCCGCCACCGGCTTCGGCACAGCCACGGGAGCGGTTGGCGGGGCCACCGGCTCCGCTACGGGCGGCTGGGGCTTTGGTGCTCGCGCGGGTTTGGCCGCGCGCGGCGGTTTCTCCGTCTTCGCGGGCTGCGGGGTCGGCTCCGGTTTCGCGGGGGATTCGGCGGCGACGGCGGGCCTCACTTGTTGAAGCATCAGCTTTTTGCCGCCGGTGGCTTTGGTCCGCGCGGGTTTCGGCGTCTTGCGACCGGGCGTCGGCTCGGGAGCGAACTCGGCAGCGGGTTCCGGCGCGGCCTCTAGGGCAGCGTCCAGCGCCACTTCTTCGGCCGGCAACAGCTCGACCGGCTCGGCTTCACCCACCGGAGCGGCGGGCACCACCTCGCCGACGGCCAGTTCGGCGGCGGCTTCGGTGGCGGCGGTCAGTTCGGCGGACGATTCGTCCGGCGCTGCGTCATCGGCACTGAAATCGGCGGTGTTGTCGGCGGTTGCGCCGTCGCGGCGGTGCTTGTGGCGGCGTCCGCCGCGCCGGCCGCGCCGCTTTTTCGGGGCGGCGGTTTCCGGCGTTTCGGCGGCGGGGGGCACGAGGGCTTGCGGCTCCGGTAGGGGTTCCGAAGCGGTTTCCGGCGCTGGCGTCAGCGCGTCGGCCGCCACGGGCGCGGGTAGGTCGGCGGTGGTTTCGGGCCGCTCGCGGCGGCCGTCGCGGTCACGCCCGCCCCGGCCGCGCCGGTTGTTGCGTCGGCCGCCCCGGCGTTCCTCGCGCGCCGGGGCGGCGGTGGGTTCAGAGGTTGATTCCGAGGTGATGGTGGTAGAGACTGGTTCGGCCGGCGGCGCTTGCTCCGGCCGCTCGGCGGTGGGCCGGGGCGTCGTCGGCAGCTCCACTTTGATGACCGGCTTGGCGGGTTTCGCCGCTGGTGCCGACCCTTGCACCGCCGCTCGGGCGCGCGGCTGCGTGAGTTGGGCCGTCAGGGCGGCGGTTTCGGCAGCGGTGGGGAACCCCTGCGCCGCCAGCGCGTCGAGCTTGTCGAGGGTAGCGAGCAAAAACTTCTGGTGGGCCTCCCCGGCCGGGTTGGCCGACCGATGCGCCAGCGCGCGGTCGATCTCCTCCCACGCCGTCTGCGCCGCCGCGAACCGTTCATCCAACCACGCCCCCGCGAACTTGCCGACGATGTATTCCTCCGCCAACGCCGACGGATGCAGCATATCGGGCGCGAAAAACCGGTAGTCGCGCAGATCGTCCAGCAGCAGTTCGTAGGCGGGGAAGTAGGCCACGTCGCGCACCAGCTCGGCCAGATGGTGGCAGGCGAGGCGCAGCGTCGCCTTGCTCACGCTCGAGCCTTCGAGCGTTTCCTTGCGGTGCCGCACCGGGCTGACCGTCAGCACCACCCGCAGCCGGGGGTTGAGGCGCAGCAGCCACGAGTGCATCTCGGCAAAGCCCGTCACGATTTGCTGCACACTCAGCAGCATCTTCTGAAACAGGCCGCCCGGCTGCTTGTGGCAGTTGGCCACTACTTCGCCGTCGAGGCGCCACGTCCAGGCGGTACCCATCGTGAGCACCAGCGCGTCGGCCGTCCGCACGAACTCGCGCACTTCGGTCAGCTTTGCGTCGATGACCTCGCGCAGCTCCTCGGTGGTGGCGCCGTGCAACGCCGACGGCGCATCGAACGAATACCAGCGTCCGTCGCGCTCGACGGCGCGCTCAACCAAGTCATACTCATCGTACCCCGCCGCGATAGCCAGCAGCCGACACGCTGCAATCGGGTTCAGCACGGTGCCGAAGGGGTTGTCGAGCACGGGCAGCCGCGCGGCGCGCAGATGGGTGCCCAGCACCCCCGCGAAGCACGAACCCACGGTCAGTAGCCGCGCCGTCGGCGGCAAAAGCGTCGCCTGCCGGGCGACGGTCAACTCAGTCCTGAATGTCATCAACCAAAATCGGTGGCGCGGCACGGCCGAAAAACCATTTTCGGCCAGCGCAGCCGTCAGACAAATGTAGCGACTGCGCTCGCCCCCCGCTCATCCGGGGCTGGAGTTCCGGGCGAGCGCCAATGCAAACGGCCCGGCCGCGCTCAAAGCACGACCGGGCCGTCAACTAATCGAACGAAGCGCGGCAGCCTACTCGGCCACCACCCGGAATTTCACCGGGTGCTTCACGTCCTTGTGTAGATTGAGCGTAGCGGTGTAGTCGCCCAGCTCCTTGATGCCCTCGGGCAGGTCCACGCGCTTGCGGTCCACGTCGAAACCTTTGGCTTTCAGAGCTTCGGCGAGCTGTAGGCTCGTCACGCGGCCGAAGATGCGGCCGTTTTCGCCGGCTTTGGCTTTCAGGTCGAGCGTCAGGTCGCCGATTTTCTCGGCGAGCATTGCCGCGTCGAGGCGCACTTTCTCGGCTTTGTGGGCGGCTTGCTTGGTGTTCTCGGCCACCACTTTCTTGGCCGATTCGGTGGCCATCACGGCCAGCCCCTGCGGCAGCAGGTAGTTGCGGCCGTAGCCGGGACGAACCGTGACGATATCGTTCTTATCGCCGAGGTGCTTGACGTCCTCTTTCAGAATGACTTGCATTGGTATCTGTCGGTTAAATAGGCCGAGGCATCAGAAGCGAAGAAAGAAAATTCCTCATTCCTCATTCCTCATTCCTCATTCTATTTCAGCGCGTCGGCGACGTACGGCAGGATGGCCAGGTGGCGCGCCCGCGCCACGGCCTGCGCCAGCTTACGCTGGTACTTCAGGCTCGTGCCGGTGAGGCGGCGCGGCAGAATGCGGCCCTGCTCATTGAGGAATTTGAGCAGATAGTCGCCGTTCTTGTAGTCGATGTACTTGATGCCCGACTTCTTGAAGCGGCAGTACTTCTTACGCTGATCGGGCTTTTTGCCGTCGGCGTTTTGGGTGCGGTTGTTACGCTCGGGGGTACGCATTGCGGTTCCGGAAACGAAAAAAGGTTAGGCGGCCTCCTCGGCGGGGGCAGCCACTTTATTGAACTCGCCTTTGCGGCGGCGCTCATTGTACACCACGGCGTGCTTGTCGAGCGCCACCGTCAGGAAGCGCAGCACCCGCTCGTCGCGGCGGAAGGCGAGCTCCAGCACGTCAACGGCATTGGTGGCGCCCACGGTGTACTCCAGCAGGAAGTAGTGGCCGGTGCCTTTTTTCTGAATCGGGTACGCCAGTTGGCGCAGACCCATCGACTCCTCGTGGAGGAGTTCGGCGCTGTTTTCCTTCAGCACCTGCTTAAACTTCTCGGCCACCTCCGTCACTTGCGCCTCGCTCAACACGGGCGTCAGGATGAAGATGGTCTCGTACTGCTTAACCTGCATCAGTCGCGGGATTAAGGGTTGGAGTGATTGAAAATTCCGCTCGCGGTCAGGCAAACGGGCCGCAAAGGTACGGCTTTTCAGTGAGTTGAACAAGGCTCAACCAGAGGTTAGAGCCGCAATGCCGCGCCGCCTTGCGTTTAGATGTATTCTAAACAACATTTTCGCGTCACACTTTTGCGTGGAACGCTTTGGAAACGGTTTGTCGGTAAACGTGCGGAGCCTACCTTTGCCCGCCGTTACAGAGTGCGTTTTTGCACTGCCAACGCCCGTCCGTATGACTCCAGCTCGACTTCTGGTCGCCGCGCGAACGTTCTTCCTCGCTGTTTTTTGCGCTTTTCTGACGCTTTCGGCGTACGCGCAGGCCATCCCCACCGATGATGCCACCATCGCGGCCGGTGATGCTCTTTTCAAAGGCAATTGCGCGCAGTGCCACGCCATCAACGACGTGGTGGTCGGCCCCGCGCTCAAAGACGTCCACAAGCGGCAGAAATTGTCGTGGCTGATTCCGTGGATTAAGAACTCGGCGAAAGTCATCGCCTCCGGCGATGCCCACGCCGTCCAGATTTTCAACGAGTACGGCAAGCAGCAGATGCCGTCGTTCGCGCTGTCGGACGCCGAAATCACCTCCATCGTTGCCTGGGTGGCGAAGGAGTCGGCCGCGCCGGCTGCGACCGTAGCCGGTACGCCGAGCGGCAAAGAAGGCGAGCAAGCAACTGGCGGCGGTGCCGCCGTAGGCGAAGGCGCCGGTGAGTACCTCAACGTGCTGCTCATCGCGCTGGTAGTGGTGCTGATCGTGCTGGTGGTCACGCTGCTGATCATCGCCAACATCCTGACTTCGACGCTGAAATCCCGCTCCGACCTCAACGAGGCCGACATCGAGCAGATCAATCAGGAAACCAACTGGGAGAAGATTTACAAGTCGCGCATCGTGCGCGGGTTGGTGGCGCTGATTTTCGTGGTCGTCATCATCGACGTTTCGCTGGATGAGGCGCTCGGCATCGGCATCCAGTCGGGCTACCAGCCTACGCAGCCCATCGCGTTCTCGCACAAGCTGCACGCCGGGGAGCACCAGATCAACTGCGCGTACTGCCATACCTCGGTGTATAAGGGCAAGTCGGCCAACATTCCGTCGGCGAACATCTGTATGAACTGCCACTCGCAAATCAAGACCGAGTCGCCGCAGATTCAGAAGATTTACAAGGCCATCGAGCAGAACAAGCCCATCGAGTGGGTGCGTGTCCACAACCTGCCCGACCTGGCGTACTTCAACCACTCGCAGCACACGGTGGCCGGCGGCCTCCAGTGCCAGCAGTGCCACGGCCCCATCGAGCAGATGGAAGTGGTGTACCAATACTCGCCCCTCACGATGGGCTGGTGCATCAACTGCCACCGCGAATACCCGCTCAAAACGAAGGACAACGGGTACTATACGAAGCTCCAGCAACTCCACGACACCCAGAACGCCGGCGCGGCCTTCACCGTGTCGAGCAACGGCGGTACGGAGTGCTCGAAGTGCCACTACTAAGCCGTTTCACCGCACCCGACCGCCTGGCTGCCCCGTGCGCCGTCCGTCATTCTGCGATCTGACTACCGACACCCTCACGCCAAGATGCAAGAGACCATTAAGTACTGGAAGGGCTACGAAGAGCTCGAGCAAAGCCCGGAGTTCGTCCAGCACGCCCACAATGAGTTTCCGGAGTTTCTGCCCATCGCCGAGAAGAACGAAGCGGGCGGCTCCTCGCGCCGCGATTTCCTGAAGCTGATGGGCTTCGGGCTGTCCGCTGCGACGCTCGCCTCGTGCGAGGCGCCGGTTCGGAAAGCCATTCCGTGGCTGGTGAAGCCCGAGACGGTGGACCCCACCATCTCGAACTACTACGCTTCTACCTACTTCACGGGCAACGAGTACGTCTCGATTCTGGTGAAGAACCGCGACGGGCGCCCGATCAAGATTGAAGGCAACCCGATGTCGCCCGTGACGCGCGGCGGCACCTCGGCCCGCGCGCAGGCGTCGGTGCTGAGCCTCTACGACGAAGCCCGCGCTCGCGGCCCGCTGCAAGGCGGCAAAGCCACCGACTGGAAAGCCGTTGACGCGGCTATCCGTGAGCAACTCGGCGCGACTGGCGGCAAGACGGTGGCCCTCGTGACGGGTACCATCCTCTCGCCGACCACCCAAAAGGCCATCGCCGAGTTCGGCGCGCGCTACGCCGGGTTCCGCCACGTGCAGTACGACGCCAACTCGGCCACCGCGCTCCTGCGGGCCAACGGCGGCGTAGTGCCCGGCTACGACTTCTCGAAAGCCGACGTAGTGGTGAGCATCGACGCCGACTTCCTCGGCACCTGGATTTCGCCCGTCGAATACGCCTGGAGCTGGGCGCAGAAGCGCAAGCTCAAGCGCGAAAGCCCCGCGATGTCGCGCCATTTCCAGTTCGAGCCGACGCTCTCGCTGACCGGCGCCAACGCCGACGTGCGCGCCGCCGTGAAGCCCTCGCAGCTTCGCGCCGTGGCTGCCGCCCTCTACGGCGCCGTGGTGGGTGGGGGAGGAGCCGCCGTGAACCCGGCCGCCGATAAGGCCATCGCCCAAGCAGCTGAAGAGCTGAAAGCCGCCCGTGGCCGCGCCCTCGTGGTCAGCGGCGTCAACGACCTCGCTATCCAAACCCTCGTAGCGGAACTGAACCGCGCCCTCGGCGCCGAAGGCACCACCATCGGCGCCCCAAGCTACGTGCGCCAGGGCGACGACGGCGCGATGCTCGACCTCATCGCGCAGATGAACGCCGGGCGCGTGGGCGCCGTGCTGGTGGCCGGTTGCAACCCCGCCTACGACCACCCGCAAGCCGCCGAGTTCAAGGCCGGACTGGCGCAGGTGGGCCTGAAAGTGTCGTTCGCCGACCGCCTCGACGAAACCGCCAAGCTTTGCGATTTCCTCACGCCCGACGCGCACTACCTCGAGTCGTGGAACGACTTTGAGCCGCGCCGTGGCTCGCTGAGCCTCCAGCAGCCGGCCATCACGCCGCTGTTCAGCACCCGCCAGATGCCCGAGTCGCTGCTGCGCTGGGCCGGCAACAACACGAGCTACTACGACTACCTGCGCGCCAACTGGGCCGGGGTGAACTGGGACCAGGCCGTTCACGACGGCGTGGTCGAAGGCACGGCCGGCAAGCTGACCGCCGCCGCGATGACCAACCCGATGGGCGCCGCCGCTGCCGTGGCCGCCGCCGGGCAGGCCGCCGCCACCGGCGTGGAAGTGGCGGTGTACGAAGCCGTGCAGATGGGCTGGGGCGGCGCCGAAGCCAACAACCCGTGGCTGCAGGAACTGCCCGACCCCATCTCGAAAAACACCTGGGAAAACTACCTCGCCGTTGCGCGCCCGATGCTCAAAACGCTTGGCGTGAGCGAGGGCGGATACGCCACCGTCACGGCCAACGGCAAATCCATCACGCTGCCCGTGCTGGTGCAGCCGGGGATGGAGGCCAACACCGTGGCCGTAGCGATGGGTTACGGCCGCGTGGGCGCCGGTAAAGTAGCCGACAACGCGGGCGTCAACGCCTTCCCGCTGCAAACCGTGGCCGATGGGCTGGTTTCCGGTTACGCCACCGGCGCCAAAGTGGCGAAGGCCGACAAGCCCGCCACCGTCCTGGCCCAAACCCAGACGCACCATACCATTATGGACCGTCTGGTGGTGCAGGAATCGACGCTGGCCAAGTACCGCGAGAACCGCAACGAAGTCACCGAGTACGACAAGCTCGCCACCGCCGACGGCCCGCAGCCCCCGAGCCGCGTGTCGCTCTGGCAAGACTACGCCTACAACAACCACCACTGGGGGATGGTCATCGACCTGAACTCGTGCATCGGCTGCTCGGCCTGCACCGTGGCGTGCTACGCCGAAAACAACGTGGCCGTGGTGGGCAAGCAGGAAGTGGTGAACCGCCGCGAAATGTCGTGGCTCCGCATCGACCGCTACTACACCGCCGTCGATCACGTAGCGAAAGACTACAACACGATGGAAACCGCCGCCGACCAGCCGCAGGTGGTGTTCCAGCCGATGATGTGCCAGCACTGCAACCACGCCCCGTGCGAAACGGTGTGCCCCGTGCTGGCCACGACCCACAGCACCGAAGGTCTCAACCAGATGACCTACAACCGTTGCGTCGGCACGAAGTATTGCGCCAACAACTGCCCCTACAAAGTCCGTCGCTTCAACTGGTTCTCGTACACCGACGACGACCGCTTCGCAACCGCCAACGGCCATATGCGCTCCGACCTCGGGCGGATGGTGCTCAACCCGGACGTGACCGTGCGCGCACGGGGCGTGATGGAAAAGTGCTCGATGTGCGTCCAGCGCATCCAACTCGGCAAGCTCGACGCCAAGAAGGAGAAGCGCCGCCCGAAAGACGGCGAAATCGTGACGGCCTGCGCGCAGGCTTGCCCCACCGAAGCCATCCTCTTCGGCGATATGGCCGACCCCGATTCACGCATCACCAAAGTGCTGAACGAGCAGCACCGCGAGCGGGCCTTCCACGTGCTGGAAGCCCTCAACGTGCAGCCCAACATCACCTACCTGACCAAAATCCGCAACGGCGAAGTCTTCGACCCCATCGTCAAGAAGGGCGAAAAACAACCGGCTTAAATTGGGTTTCTGGTTTCTTGTTCCTGGTTTCTAGTTACTGCTCCGTCTGAACAAGAAACCAGAAACAAGAAACAAGAAACAAGAAACTCCCCCACCGCTATGCACTACGTTTCGCCCCTCCGGCCACCGCTCGTCACCGGCCACCGGACGTACCACGACGTTACGCACGACATCGCGCGGCACGTCGAAAACCCGCCCAACCTGCGCTGGCTCGCCGGGCTGGTGGTCTCGCTCCTGTTCCTGGGCATTTTTATGTTCTCGCTCTACCGGACTCTGTGGTTCGGCATCGGCGAGTGGGGTCTCAACAAGACCGTGGACTGGGGCTGGGACATCACCAACTTCGTGTGGTGGGTCGGTATCGGGCACGCCGGTACGCTGATTTCGGCCGTACTGCTGCTGTTTCGTCAGAAGTGGCGTTCGTCCATCAACCGCGCGGCTGAAGCTATGACCATCTTCGCCGTTATCTGCGCGGCGATGTTCCCGGTTATCCATATGGGCCGCCCGTGGCTGGCCCTGTGGTTCCTGCCGTTCCAGAACACGTACGGCTCGCTGTGGGTCAACTTCAACTCGCCGCTGCTGTGGGACGTGTTCGCCATCTCGACGTACTTCTCCGTCTCGCTCGTGTTCTGGTATCTGGGGCTGATCCCGGACTTCGCTACCATTCGTGACCGCGCCACCGGCCCCATCGCCAAAGTAGCGTACTCGCTCCTGAGCTTCGGCTGGACGGGGTCGGCCAAACACTGGTCGCGTTATGAGTACGTATCGCTGATTCTGGCCGGTATCTCCACGCCGCTCGTACTCTCGGTACACACCATCGTATCGATGGACTTTGCCACGTCGGTCATTCCCGGCTGGCACACTACCATCTTCCCGCCCTACTTCGTGGCGGGCGCCATCTTTTCGGGCTTCGCGATGGTGCTCACGCTGATGATCGTGACGCGCACCACCTTCAAGCTGGAACAGTACATCACGCTCGAGCACATCGAGTCGATGAACATCATCATTATGGTGACCGGCTCCATCGTGGGGGTGGCGTACATCACCGAGTTCTTCATCGCGTGGTACTCGCAGGTGCCCGCCGAGCAGTATTGCTTCATCAACCGCGCGATGGGCCCGTATTGGTGGGCCTACGCCTCGATGATGAGCTGCAACGTGATTTCGCCGCAACTCTTCTGGGTACGGTCGTGGCGCCGCAACATCACCTTCACGTTCGTGATGTCGATCATCGTGAACATCGGGATGTGGTTCGAGCGCTTCGTGATCATCGTCACCTCACTGCACCGCGACTACCTGCCGTCGTCGTGGGTGATGTACTCGCCGACGTGGGTCGAGGTGGGCATCTTCACGGGGACGATGGGCCTGTTTATGACCCTGTTCCTGCTGTTCGCCAAGTTCTTCCCCGTCATCAATATGTTCGAGGTGAAGGCGATTCTGAAATCATCGTCGGAGCCGGGCATCTACGTTGACGAGCACGGCTACGCCATCGGCCACGGCGGCGGCCACGGCGAGGCTACGCCCGCGCGCCACCCGGTCGGCCCGGCCGCCGGAGCCGCCTACCACGCGCCGGACGCTTCTTCTCACTAAGCACCACTCAGCACCCCGCATCCTGCTATGCTGACTCCCACGGTTTCCGCGCCGGATATGGCCCACGCCGCCGAGCACGACCACGCGCACACCGCGCACCCGACCAAGCGCTACCTCCTCGGCATCTTCGACGACCCGGACGTGCTGCTCGACGCTATCGAGCACGTGCGCGGCGCGGGCGTCAAGATTCACGACGTGTACACGCCGTTCCCGATTCACGGCATCGACGATGTGCTCGGCATCGCCCGGACGCGCCTGCCCATCGCGGCGTTTATGTTCGGCTGCTGCGGCTTGTCGCTCGGCTTGTTCCTACAGATTTATACGCTGTGGGCCGACTGGCCGATGATCATCGGCGGCAAGCCGCACTACTCGTTCCCCGCGTTCGTGCCGGTGTGCTTCGAGCTGACGGTGCTGTGTACGGCTTTTGGGATGGTCATTACCTTCTTCCTCGTGAGCGGCCTGCGCCCCCGCGTGAAAACCCAGGTGATGGACCGCCGCTCGACCGACGATAAGTTCGTGATGGCGATTGAGCAAACCGCTTCCACGAACGAGCGCCACATCTCGGATCTGCTCCGCCAACACGGTGCGAGTGAAGTTAACGAAAAGGAAATCGCCGTTAAGCATTAGGGTTTCTGGTTTCTCGTTTCTCGTCGCTTGTTTCTGGCTCGTCATATCAACCAGAAACAAGCAACCAGACACAAGAAACTAAGAAACAAGAAACAGCAAATGATGAAAATCACCACGCTCGGTCTTGTTTTGTTGGGCGCTGCCACGCTCACGAGCTGCCACGATGCCAACGACCCCGGCACCGAGTTCGCGCCGCAGATGTACGACTCCACTCCGCTGGAGCCGCTCCGGCAGGTCGAAGGCGCCAAGAATGCCTTTAACCCGATGGGTATCCACGAGCGGGTGCCGCCGCAAGGCGCCATTCCGCGCGGGAAGCTCGCCTTCTTTACGCACATCGCGCCGGACGACATTGCGCGGGCCGAGCAAACGCTGGTCAACCCGTACGCCGCTACGCCGCAAAACGTGGAGCAAGGCAAAGTGCTCTACCAGCAGTATTGCCAACACTGCCACGGCGAGGCCGGCGACGGCCAGGGGCCGGTGGGTGCCAAATTCAAGGGGGTGCCCAACTACTCGGCGGGTGCCTACAAGACGATGAACGCGGGGCACATCTACCACGTCATCCAGTACGGTAAAGGCCGGATGATGCCGCACGGCTCGCAGGTCAACCCGGAAGAGCGTTGGAAGATTGCCTTGTACGTAGCCAAGCTGCAAAACCCAGAAGGCACCGGCGAGTCCGTTGACGGCGCCTCGACCGGCGGCGGCGCCCCCGCCGACTCAGCCAAAGCCACCGGCATTGCGCCGACACCCGCGCCCGACGGCGCCGGTACGGCCACGGCTCCGGCTGCCGCACCTGCTGCCAACGCCGCTCCGGCTGCCCAAGCCGCTCCGGTAGCCCCCGCTGATACGCGCACACCCGTGCAGCGCGCCACCGATAAGATTCGTCAAACCCACGTTTACTAGAAAGGTCTTAGGTGTTGGGTATCAGGTGTTAGGCGAGCTGCTCCGCACCGTCTTCCATCCCAACACCCATCACCTGACACCCAACACCTCTCCCTATGGCTCACGTCGTCGAGCGGCCCGCTTCTTACGAGGAGCAGCTCGTGCTGCCAAAACGCATCTCGAACCTGTTTCTGCTGATGATCGGCGGCGGCCTCGTGCTGCTCGTGCTCGGCATCGTGCTGAACCTGAATATGGGCCACGAGGCTGCTGCCGCCCACGGCGGTGGGCACGGAGCCGGCCACGGCGGCGGCCACGAGGCCGGTCATCACGCCGTGACGTGGGTCAACCGCCTGTTTGCCAACCTGTGGCTCAACAACGTGTGGTTTACGGGCATCTCCGTCATCGGTGCGTTCTTCGTGGCGCTGCAATACGTGACGAATGCGTACTGGTCGGTGCCGGTGCGCCGGGTGCTCGAATCACTGACGGGCTACCTGCCGGTCGGCGCCGTGCTGATGATCGTCGTGTTCCTGCTCGGCAAGAGCTACCTCTTCCACTGGACGCTGCCGGGGATTATGGACGAAGGCTCGGCCGTGTACGACCCCATCATCGCCGGTAAGAGTGGCTACCTCAACCTGCCGTTCTTCCTGATTCGGATGGTGGTGTATCTGGCCGTGTGGGTGCTGTTCGCCCGCGCGCTCCGCAAGCATTCGACGCTGGAAGACCTGGAAGGCGGCACCGTGCATTACCACCGCTCGATCCGGCTGTCGGCGATTTTCCTGGTGCTCTTCGCCGTCTCGAACTCGATGGCCAACTGGGACTGGCTGATGTCGATCGATACGCACTGGTTCAGCACGATGTACTCGTGGTACGTATTCGCCTCGTGGCTCGTGTCGGGCGTGGCGGCTACCATTCTCATCGCCGTCAACCTCAAACAGGCCGGCTACCTGCGGATTCTGAACGCCAACCACCTCCACGACCTCGGCAAGTTCGCGTTCGGCTTCACGATTTTCTGGACGTACGTGTGGTTCGCGCAGTTTATGCTGATCTGGTACGCCAACCTGCCCGAGGAAGTGGTGTATTTTCAGGAGCGCTGGTTCGGCCACTTCGCACCGCTGTTTTACATCAGCCTGCTCGTCAACTTCGTCACGCCATTCCTGCTGCTGATGACGCGCGACGCCAAGCGCCAGGGCATTATGCTGAAACTGGCGACGGTGGTCATTCTCTCGGGCCACTATATCGACTTCTATATGATGGTGATGCCCGGCACGGTAGGCAACTCGGCCGGTTTCGGGCCGATGGAAATCGGTACGCTGCTATTGTTCCTCGGCCTGTTCCTGACGACGGTGACGCGGATGCTCACGTCGGCGTCGCTGATCCAGCACCGTCATCCGTTCCTGGAAGAGTCGCTGCACCACCACATTTAGGTTTCCAGCGCCGGTTTCCGGCTATACTTCGGCCCGCTCCACCGGTTGGTGGGGCGGGCCGAATTGCGTTCGCACTGATTTAAGCGGTTGGCCTGAAGTTATCGTACATTGGCTTGAGAGCAAGTGATTATGATTGAGCGACTTTGCTTGCGGCTTGTAACTTGTGGCTACCCACTCAGTGCCCGCCGCGATGGCTCGACCCCTATCCTCTTCGACCTTTGCGCCCAATGCCCACTCCCGTATCTGCTGCCCTGCCCACGCTGGTCATCGATTTCGACTCCACGTTTTGCCGCCTCGAAGCGCTTGATGAGCTGGCCACCCTCGCCCTCGCCGACCAGCCCGACGGTGCCGCCCGTCTCGCTCGTCGTCACTGGCGACGATCTCGGCACCATCCTCAAATACG
>ERZ1066122.1853-NODE-1853-length-15501-cov-17.683672_pt1 | contig 15501 bp, 12 predicted proteins | sample MGYA00382769_ERZ1066122 | MGnify/ENA primary metagenome ERZ1066122 (study PRJEB33369, sample SAMEA5778352) | biofilm metagenome | biome: Industrial cooling water; feature: Water cooling tower basin; material: Biofilm | place: United Arab Emirates | collected...
GCCGGGCGCCGGCCGTGGCGGATGCGCCGCAGGCCGATTTCGACGCCGAGTTCTACCTGCTGCAGTACCCGGACATCGCCAGCGCCGGCGTCGATCCGTACGAGCATTACGTCCACCACGGCCGCGCCGAGGGCCGGCACGCGACGCGTCCGCGGCTGGTCATCAGCCCGGGCGGGGTGCCCTTCGACGCCAACCGGGACACCGTGCTCGTGGTCGCCCACGAAGCCTCCCGCACCGGCGCGCCGGTGCTGAGCCTCAACCTGGTCACCGCGCTGGCCCAGCGCTACAACGTGGTCGCGATGCTGCTGGGCGACGGCCCGCTGCTCGAGGAATTCCGCGCCGGCTGCAGCTGGCTGGTGGGCCCGATGGACCTGCGCGGCGCGCCGGTGCGCGCGGCGGTCATCATCGAGCAGCTGCTGGCGCTGCACCAGCCGAAGTTCGCGGTGGTCAACAGCATCGAGTGCCGCATGGTGCTCGAGCCGCTGTCGCGCCGCGGCGTCGCCACCGTGAGCCTGGTGCACGAGTTCGCGGCCTACACCCGGCCGCGGATCGAGTTCCGCAACGCGCTGCACTGGGCCGACCAGACCGTGTTCTCGACGCCGCTGACGCGGGAAAGCGCCTACCTCGAGTTCCCCGACCTGGTGGAGAAGTCGTTCACCGTGATCCCGCAGGGGCGCTGCAAGCTGCCGGAAACCGCGCGCGACGAGGACGCGCGTCGCCGCGAGGATTCGCGCCTGCTGTCGGTGCTGCGCCCGAAAGGCAAGGCCGATGACGACTTCGTCATCCTGGGCGCCGGCTTCGTGCAGCAGCGCAAGGGCGTGGACCTCTTCATCCAGTGCGCCAGCCAGGTGATGGCCTCGGAGCGCGGCAGGCGTTGTCGTTTCGTCTGGATCGGCAGCGGCTACGACCCCGAGCGCGACATGGCCTACTCGGTCTACCTCGCCGACCAGCTGCGTCGTGCCGGCCTGGAGAAGGTGGTGAAGATCATCCCCGAGACCGCCAGCATCGAGACGGCCTACCGCAGCGCCGACGTCCTGCTGCTGAGTTCACGGCTCGACCCGCTGCCCAACGTCGCCATCGACGCGATGGCGCACGGCCTGCCCGTGGTGTGCTTCGACAAGACCACGGGCATCGCCGACGTGCTGGTCGAGGCCGGCCTGCGCGACCCGCTCGTCGCCGGCTACCTCGACACCCACGACATGGCCGCGAAGCTGCTGGACCTGGCCACGTCGTCCGAGCTGCGCCAATCGGTGCGCCAGCGCGTGCAGGAGGTGGTGGAGCGCCGGTTCAACATGGCCACCTACGTCGGCCAGCTGGAGGGCATGGCGCTGGAAATGGTCGGCAAGCTCGCGCGGCGTCCGGTCGAGGCGGCCGAGATCGAGCGCTCCGGGCTGTTCGACGTGGGTTTCCATGGTTCGCGCGATCCCGGCGAATCCTCGCCGGCGAAGGTGATCGAGTTCGACTACCTGCGCACCTGGGCCTGCGGCGTCAGCCGGCGCAAGCCGTTCCCGGGCTTCCACCCGGGCGTCTACCGGGAGCAGCGCGGGCTGGCGCTGGCCGATGATCCGCTGGCGGACTTCATCCGCGCGGGCCAGCCGGCCGGCCCCTGGTTGCTCGAGGTGATCACGGCGGGCGGCGACGAATCGCCGCCGCCCGGCGCCCGCGTTGCGCTGCACGTGCACGTGTACTACCCCGACATGCTGCCGGACGTGCTCCTGCGCATCGCCGCCAACCGCCTGCGGCCCGACCTCTACATCAGCGTGCCAAGCCAGGCCGCGAAGGCGGCGATCGAGCCCCTGCTGGCGAACTACGACGGCAAGGTCGCGCAGGTGCAGGTGGTGCCCAACCGCGGGCGCGACATCGGTCCGTTCCTCACGGCCTTCGGCGCCGACTGGTCCGGGTACGACATCGTCGGCCACCTGCATACGAAGAAATCGCTGGACCTCAGCGACCCCGCCTTCGGTTTCCGCTGGAATGCCTTCCTGATGGACAACCTGCTGGGCCGGCAGCGGCGCATGGCCGACGCGATCGTGGCGCGGATGCTGGCCGACCCGAGCCTGGGACTGGTGTTCCCGGACGACCCAAACGTGGTGGGCTGGACCGGCAACCTGTCGTTCGCGCGGGAGATCGGCGCACGGATGGGGCTGGTCGAGTTCCCGGTCGAGTTCAACTTCCCGGTCGGCACCATGTTCTGGGCCCGACCGGACGCGCTGGCGCCGTTGATGGGCCTCGGCCTGCAGTGGGAAGATTACCCGGAGGAACCGCTGGGCTACGACGGCACCCGGCTGCACGCGATCGAGCGGCTGGTCCCGTTCGTCACCGAGGCCAGCGGTTTCCGCTGCGCGGTGACGCACGTGCCGGGGGTGAGCCGGTGATCGGGGTTTGGTTGGCAGCACCGGGAGGTCGGCGATGAAGTTCACGGTATTCGGCGGTGGCGGCTTCATCGGCTCGGCGATCATCGACCGGCTGCTGGGCGAGGGCCATGCCATCCGGGTGTTCGAGCGGCCGCGGGTGGCGCCCTACCGCGAGTTCGGCCCCGGCGAGCCGGTGGAGTGGGTGACCGGCGACCTGTTGAGCGCGCACGACGTGGCCCACGCCATCGAGGGCTCGGACGCGGTGATCCACCTGGTGTCGACCACCCTGCCCAAGAGCTCGAACGACGACCCGGCCTACGATGTCAGCACCAACGTCATCGCCAGCCTGGGCCTGCTCGAGGCGATGGTGAAGCAGGGCATCCGGCGCATCATCTTCATCTCCTCGGGCGGCACGGTGTACGGCACCCCGCAGTACGTGCCGATCGACGAGCAGCACCCGACCGATCCCGAGGTTTCCTACGGGATCACCAAGCTCACCGTCGAGAAATACCTGCAGCTTTACCAGAAGCTGCACGGCATCCGCGCCACCATCCTGCGCGTAGCCAACCCCTACGGCGAGCGCCAGCGGGTGGAGACGGCGCAGGGTGCGGTCGGCGTGTTCCTGCACCGCGTGCTGTCCGGACAGCCCATCGAGATCTGGGGCGACGGCAGCGTGATGCGCGACTTCGTCTACGTCGGCGACGTGGCCGACGCCTTCGTGCGCGCCACCACCTACACCGGCGACGCCACGGTCTTCAACATCGGCTCGGGCACCGGCACCAGCCTCAACGAGCTGGTGCGCGCCATCGGCGAAGTGACCGGCGCCGAGGTCACCTGCCACTACCTGCCCGGCCGCGCCATCGACGTGCCGGTGAGCGTGCTGGACTGCTCGCGCGCCGGGCGCGAGCTGGGCTGGACCCCGAAGGTGGGGCTGGCCGAGGGACTGGCGCGAACGGTGCAGTGGCTCAGGCAACAGCCGCGCAAGGCTCCCTGACCCTCGTCTCAGGGGCTTTTTTCCCGCCGCAGCACCACGACGTCCTGATGGTTGTCCCAGGCGTGGTCCTCATGGCTGGCCACCACCAGGCCCGCGCGCTGGGCGGCATCCCGGATCCAGTGGCGCGACGACAGCGAGATGCCATAGCCGGGCTGGCCCGGGTATTGGCAATAGCCGTAACCCGTCTGCTGGTACTCGGCGAGGATCGCTCCCTCTTCGTGCAGGGCAAGGCCGTAGTGCGCGCGCTGCGCGAGGAACAGGCGGCCGGCAACGAAAGCCCCGTGCGCCGTCACGACGGCACTGCCTTCGTCGGTGAGGTGCCGGGCAACGAACGCAAAGAAGTCGCGGGTGGCCTGGGCTTCAAGGTGCGTGATCAGGGAACCGACCCAGATCAGGTCAAACCGGCGACCGAAGTCGATGGCGTTGAAGTCCGGCGTGGAGTCTAGCTTGGTGGCGTTGAACTCCCTGGCCGAGAACTGCGCGCCAGGCTCGTCCAGGTCGGCAACGAAGAGTTCAGCCTCCGGATAGGCGGCGCGCAGGTGCCGTGCCACGCGGCCGTGCCCGCACGGAAGGTCGAGGATCGATCGCGGCGGCACCAGCCCGGGGGCTGACTGGATGGCACGCAGGGCATCGGCACCGACGGCAAGGTAGCGAGCGAGGTCGCCGTCCATCATCGTTTCGCCGTCGGAGATCTTCTCGGATACGTGCATTCGCTCACTCCATTCATGCCAAGCGGGTTGGGGGGATCTCACTTTTACACCATCGGCGTTGAGTGGCGCCAATGGCCGACGAAATAACCTACGAAGTGCTGGGGATTTACTCCTGCGCCGAATTGCGCGCGAGGACCACGGAGCCTCGTAGCCGGCCAGGCACTGCACCAGCGCACCGACGCGTGCGTCCTCTGGGTTCTCCCGGGTCGGGAATGACACGGGCACCAGCTGAAGGTCCGACTGGCGAAGCAGATCAGCGCACTTCTCTTCAAGTAGTACGGCACCGTGGACGCCCAGTCGAGACCGGCGGTGATGGTGGGGACACTGCCCTCGACCCGGGGCCGGTTTCAGTCGTTGGCGCAAGGCCTGACTGACGTCTTGTGGAAACGTGGTGGCTGGACTGAAGGTTCATTGACCGTGTTTTCCTGGGGCCTATAGACTCTGGCCGGGCCGGACGCCCATCAAGAAAGGCTCCTTTGTGAACGAACGCTCTCCCGTCGACCACCCGACGACCCTTGTCCTTTTCCTGTTCGCGTCGCTCGCGTTGCTGCTGTTCGGTATGCACGAGCGGATGGGCCCCGAGCTGGCCGACGACGGCGCTTTCTTCCTGCGCTACGCCGAGAACATGGTGGCGGGCGAGTTCTGGGCCTGGAACCTGGGCGAGGCGCCGGTGTGGGGCGCCAGTGCGCCCCTCTACCCGCTGGTGGTCGCCGCGGCGATCCAGCTGGGCCTGGAGCCCATGACGGCGATGGTGGCGACGGGCCTGGCGCTCACTTCGGCGAGCCTGTCCATCATCGGCGTACTGCTGGCCCGCCATTTCGGCCTCGCCGCCGGCATCGCCTTCGTCTGCCTCGCGGCCTTCGACGCCGGCGTGACCTATTACGCCGGCTCCGGCCTCGAAACCCCGGTGACCTTCGCGGTGCTCGCGTTCGCGCTGTGGGCGCTGCTCGAGGGCAAGGGGGCGTGGTGGGTCGGCGTGGCCGCCGGCCTGCTGATGGTCAACAAGCTGGACCTGGTGCCCACCGGCGGACTGCTGCTGTTCGCGATGTGGCTGCGTGACCGTCGTTTCCCGGCCAAGGCCGTGGTCGTGGCAGCCGCGGTGGCCGCCACTTGGTATGCCTTCGCCTGGTTCCATTTCGGCGCGCCGGTGCCGAATTCGTTCCTGACCAAGCTGCTCCACCAGGACGATCTGCCGCGCTCGATCGACTGGACCTGGTTCTCCACGCTTGTGTTCACCACCGGCGCGCGGCCCTGGCTGGCGGCGCTGGTGCTGCTGCTGCCGCTGGCGCGCAGCCGCCTGTTGCTGCCGGTGGCGGCGCTGATGGCCGGCACGCTGGTCACGCACGTGGTTGCCTACAGCCTCAAGTTCCCGTTCGAGCCCTACAACTGGTACGCGATGCCGGCGGTGCTGTGCCTGCTGGTGCTGGCCTCGATCACCATCGGCGGCCTTGCGGCGCGGGTCGCCGCGCTCGCGCCGGCGCGTGGCGGGGTGCTGAAGCTGGCGTCCACTGCCGCCGTCCTTTCCGCCATCGTTTGGTTCAACCTCGACGCCGAACGCAAGGTCACCGCCTTCAACATCGAGTTCACCGCCCTCTACGAGCATGATCGCGCCGAGGCGGGGCGATGGGTGGCCGAGAACACGCCCGAGGACTTCCGCGTCTATACGATGTGGGGGAACCCGGCTTACCACTCGCGCAGGCACGTGTTCGACGGATCCTTCCTGAACCGCAGGCTGGATCATCCGAACCTGGTCGCTCACTTCAAGCCCGAAGTGCTGATCATGCAGAACAACCCGGGCAGCACGCCCAGGGCGCCGGTGTTCGCGAACCATGTCGACGTGGGCTATACGATCGCCAAAGTCTTCGATGAATCGTTCAATGCCGGCCGCGATTACTTCTATGCCGTCCTGGTGCGTGACGACCTGGTGGGACAGGTCCGCGGCATGGATCCGCCGCGTGACCTCATGGAGTTCGTGTCGGGCCAGTCACCGGGCGACCAGTTCGGCGAGATCCGCTACGTTGGCGACCGGGCGCTGTTCGTGCACCCCGGCGCCAGCACCCCGACCGCCTTCGATCTCGACCTGGCGGCCTATGAGGCGGCCACCGGCCGGCGCCAGCTTCGGTTGACGGTATCGGTGGCGCCGCACCTGCCGCCAGAAGCGCTGGCGCGTGGCGGCGGCCGGGTGCGGGCCACCGTGCTGGACGGGGGAACCGTGCTCGCGGTACAGGACGTCGTTTTCGACCAGCCGATGACTCTCGACGTGGCGCCTGCGGACCACCCGCGCCTGCGCGTGTCGATCGACAACGGCGGCAGCCCGGACAGCGACTGGATCAACGTCTACGTCCGATGACTGCGCTGAAAGCGGTCAGCGGAAAACGAATCGCTTGTCCAGGTAGTACTTGGTGCAATAGCCGATGGCCAAGCCGATGACGCCGCCCAGGTAGCGCATGACATCGGTTTTCCAGATCCAGTGGAAGGCCGCCTCGGTGCCCCAGAAGACGGCCGTGGTCGCGATGCCCATCACCGTGTACAGCGCGAAGGTCTTCGCCTCGTGCGCTTTGTCGCGGGTCACGAAGCGGAAGATGAAGGCCTTGTCCAGCACGTATTTCGCGACCAGCCCGGTCGCGGTGCCGGCGAGCACCGAGGCAATGATCGCGAACGGACCGCCGTAGACCGCGACCACGGCCGCCTGGGTGCCGATGTTCACCGCGATCGCCACGATGGCGAAGGCGAGGTAGAGCGCGGGCAGGCGCAGCCGGTTCAGAGCTTGATCCTCCGGAACACGAACTCCGGGATGTGCGTGATCACCCGCATGATCCCCCACCAGAACCCCGGCAGGTAGGCCACCGACTTGCGCTTCGCGACCGCGCGCACGATGCCGCGGGCCACCTGTTCGGGCGTGGCCCACAGCGCGCCTTTCTTGAAGGCCGCGGTCATCGGCGTGTCCACGAAGCCGGGCTTGATGGTCAGCACGTTCACGCCGCTGCCGTTGAGCGCCTGGCGCAGGCCGCTGGTGAAGGCGGTGACCGCGGCCTTGGCGCTGCCGTAGAGGGTGTTGCTGGCGCGGCCGCGGTCGCCGGCCACCGAGCTGATGACCGCCAGCGTGGCCGGCGCCTGCAGGCGCTGGGCCAGCGCGATGCACAGCGCGATCACCGAGGTGCCGTTGGTGGCGAACTCCTTCAGCGAAGTCTCGACCGAGGCACTGCACTCGGCCTGGTCGGGCAGGGTGCCGTGCGCCACCAGCGCCAGGTCGACCGTGCCCAGCGCGGCCCAGGCAGCGTCGAGCATGGCGGCGTGGCCGGCGATGTCGTTGGCGTCGAGCACGTGGGCGTCCACGGTGGCGCCGCGCACGCGCAGGTCGGCCGCGATCGTCTCGAGGCGGTTGGCGTCGCGCGCCACCAGGAACAGGCGGGCGCCGCCTTGTGCGTATTCGCGCGCCGTGGCCTGGGCGATGGCGCTGCTGGCGCCGATGACGAGGATGCGTTGCATGCTTACTCCATGACCCGCCGCCAGAACGACGACGAGAAGGCGGGGTCGAGGTGGGGGATGAATTCTTCCAGGCGCGGCTGGCCGGCGCGGAACATCGCCGGCGACATGCGCGCGTCCTTTGCCGGGTAGAGCGCGCCGCCGGCAGCGGACACGATCGCGTCGAGCCGGTCGAGCAGGGCGAGGGTGGACGGCCCCGCGCGCGGGAAATCCAGCGCCAGCGTGGTGCCGGGCCGCGCGAAGGACATCAGCCCCGGCGCCTCGCGGTCGCCGAATTCCTTCAGCACGGCGAGGAAGGAGCCCTGGCCGCTGCGCGCGATCTCGCCCAGCAGGGCGGCCACCGCGTCGCGCGCGGTCGAAGGCGGCAGCACGCACTGGTGCTGCAGGAAACCGCGCGGTCCGTACATCCGGTTCCAGTCGCGGATGCCGTCCAGCGGGTAGAAGTAGGGCGCGTAATGCTGCACCGACGCGCGCGAGCGCGCCTGCTGGCGCTGGAAGTAGAGCGTGTTGAAGGGCCGCAGCGTCAGCCGGTTCACCAGCGCGAACGGCGGCGTCACCGGCATCGACAGCCCGCGCCCCGGCAAGCGACCGCTGGCGCCGGCCGGCGCGTGGTTGGCGCGCAGGAAGTGGCCGCGGCCCAGCGCCTTGCCGCGCGCCAGGCAGTCGACCCAGGCCACGGTGTATTCGTGCGTGCCGGCCGATTCCGCCGACAGCGCGAAGAAATCGGCCAGGCCCTCGAAGCGCACCGACTCCACCGCCATCCACGGCCCGACCACGCGCTGCAGCTTCAGCTGCAGCCACGACACCACGCCGGTCAGGCCCAGCCCGCCGACGGTTGCGGCGAACAGCGGCTCGCCCGGCCGGACCAACTGCCGGCTGCCGTCGCTGCGCACCAGCTCGAAGGCCAGCACGTGGTCGCCGAAGCTGCCGTTGCGGTGGTGGTTCTTGCCGTGCACGTCGTTGGCGAGGGCGCCGCCGACCGTTGCGAAGCGCGTACCCGGCGTCACCGGCAGGAACCAGCCGCGCGGCAGCACGGCCGAAAGCACCTCGCCCAGCGTGACGCCGGCCTCGCAGGTGATGACGCCGGCCTCGGCGTCGAAATGCAGGAAGTGGTCCAGGCCGCGGGTCAACAGCAGCCGGCCGCCGTCATTGAGGCAGCTGTCGCCGTAGCTGCGGCCCTGGCCATGCGCCAGCAGCGTGCGCTCGCCCACCGGCAGCGCCTCGTCGCGGCGCTGCAGCGCATGCAGCGCTTGGTCCGCGGGGCGGGGCCAGCGGCCCCAGCTTTCGCCCTTGCGCGCCATGCCCGGCCTAGATCGCCGACAGCGCGATCATCGCGCAAAGCAGGCCCACGACCTGGCTGACGCGGTCGGTGACGGCGAACACCACCGGGTCGTCGTCCATGCCGCCGCGGTGCGCCACCACCCAGGTGCGGCTGACCCAGTACAGCACCAGCGGGCACAGCAGCCACAGCACCTGCGGGTGCGTGTACAGCGCGATGCTCTCGGGGCTGTTGATGTACAGCGCCAGCACCAGCACCGCCAGGTAGCCGGCCGAGCCGCCCAGCGACTGCAGCAGCGGCAGGTCGTCCACGCCGTAGCCGCGGCCGGCGGCGGAGATCTTGCCCTCGGCCAGCATCGCCGCCAGCTCGACGTAGCGCTTGAGCAGGGCCAGGCTCAGGAAGATGAACATCGAGAAGGCCAGCAGCCAGAACGACAGCGCCGCGCCGATCACTGCGGTGCCGCCGATGATGCGCAGGGTGTACAGCATCGCCAGCAGCATCACGTCGAGCATGGCCACGCGCTTGAAGCGCAGCGAATAGCCCAGCGTCAGCAGGTAGTACACGGCCAGCACCGCCGCGAAGCGCGGCTCGGCCCACCAGGCCAGGGCCAGGCCGGCCAGCGCCAGCACCGGCGCCAGCAGCATGCCGGGCAGCAGCGGCAGCGTGCCGGCGGCGAACGGCCGCAGCCGCTTGCGGGGGTGCTGGCGGTCGCTGGGCAGGTCGAGCAGGTCGTTGAGCACGTACACGCCCGAGGCGCACAGGCCGAAGGCCAGGAAGCCGGCCACCGAGGCCAGCACGGACGGCCCGTCGAGGAACCGGTGCGAGGCCAGCAGCGGGATGAACACCAGCAGGTTCTTCAGCCACTGGTGCAGGCGCAGCGCCCGCAGCCAGGGCTTCAGGCCGCCGCCGGTGGACGGCAGGTGGCCCAGCACCTCGCAGCGCTGCGCCGCGGCGCGGGCCAGGCCGTCGCCGGCGTTCACCACCAGGGCGCCGTGGGCGCGGGCCCAGACGGCCAGGTCGACGCGGGCATTGCCGGCGTAATCGAAGCCGCGCTCGCCGAAGCGCGCCACCAGGGCCTCGGCCTTGCCGTGGCCGGACAGGTTGCGCTGGCCGTCGCTGGCGACGACCTCGTCGAAGCAGCCCAGGTGCGCGGCCACCGGCCGGGCCAGGGTGTCATCGGAGGCGGTGCACAGCACGCGCCGGCGCCCGGGCTGTTCGCGCAGCAGGGCCAGCACGCGCTCGTCGTAGGGCAGGTGGGCCGGGTCGAGCGTGACCCGCGAGGCGATCTCGCGCTTGAGCCGCGCCTTGCCGCCCAGCAGCCAGAACGGCAGCGCCAGGATCAGCCAGGGCCGGCTGGCCAGCAGGGCCAGGGTCGATTCCAGCAGCAGGTCGGAACGCAGCAGCGTGCCGTCGAGGTCGATGCAGAGCGGGCGGGACGGGGCGTCGTGGGGGGCTGCCATCGAGTCAGGGGCCGGGATGGGCTTGTGGACGGCCTAGGATGATAGCGGAATCACCGCGCGGACCCGCCCTTTCCGGGGCCCCCGGCCGAAGGGACAGTGTCTTGGGCCGCGCGCCGCGGCTAGACTTGCGGCCTCGAAAACGCGATGGAGCCCGGCCGATGCCTTCCCCCGCTTCCCCCTCGCCCGCGTCCCGCGCCGGCAAGGTCTACCCCTCCGCCGACGAGGCCCTGCGCGGCCTGGTCGCCGACGGCCAGACGCTCGCCGTGGGCGGCTTCGGCCTCTGCGGCATCCCCGAGGCGCTGATCGCCGCGCTGCGCGACTCCGGCGTGAAGGACCTGACCGCGATCTCGAACAACGCCGGCGTGGACGGCTTCGGCCTGGGCCAGCTGCTGGCCACGCGGCAGATCAAGAAGATGATTTCGTCCTACGTGGGCGAGAACAAGGAGTTCGAGCGGCAGTTCCTGGCCGGCGAGCTCGAGCTCGAGTTCAACCCGCAGGGCACGCTGGCCGAGCGCCTGCGCGCCGGCGGCGCCGGCATCCCGGCCTTCTTCACCCGCACCGGCTACGGCACCATCGTCGCCGACGGCAAGGAGACCCGGCAGTTCGACGACGGCCACTGGTACGTGCTCGAGACCGCGCTCAAGGCCGACGTGTCGCTGGTGAAGGCCTGGAAGGCCGACCGCGCCGGCAACCTGGTGTTCCGCAAGACCGCGCGCAACTTCAACCCGGCCTGCGCCATGGCCGGCAAGGTCTGCGTGGCCGAGGTCGAGGAACTGGTGGAGGTGGGCGCGATCGATCCCGACCACGTGCACCTGCCGGGCATCTACGTCGACCGCATCGTGGTCAACCCCACCCCCGAGAAGCGCATCGAGCAGCGCACCGTGCGAGGAGCGAAGTAATGGCCTGGAACCGCGACGAGATGGCGGCCCGCGCCGCGCGCGAGCTCACCGACGGCGCCTACGTGAACCTGGGCATCGGCCTGCCGACCCTGGTGGCCAACCACATCCCCGAGGGCATGGACGTGTGGCTGCAGTCCGAGAACGGCCTGCTGGGCATCGGCCCGTTCCCGGCCGAGGACGAGGTGGACGCCGACCTGATCAATGCCGGCAAGCAAACGGTGACGGCCCGCGCCGGCGCCAGCTACTTTGGCAGCCACGATTCCTTCGCCATGATCCGCGGCGGCCACATCGACCTGGCCATCCTGGGCGCGATGGAAGTCACCGCCAGCGGCGACCTCGCCAACTGGATGGTGCCGGGCAAGATGGTCAAGGGCATGGGCGGCGCGATGGACCTGGTGGCCGGCGTGAAGCGCGTGGTGGTGCTGATGGAGCACACCACCAAGGCCGGCGAGCCCAAGATCCTGCCCAAGTGCACGCTGCCGCTGACCGGCGTGGGCGTGGTCAACCGCATCATCACCGAGCTGGCCGTGATGGACGTCACCGCCGACGGCCTGGCCCTGGTGGAAATGGCGCCGGGCGTGACCGAGGACGAGCTGCGGGCCAAGACCGGCGTGCCGTTCCGCCGCGCGGCCTGAAGCGCCCACGGGCCGGGCGCCGGCCCGTACGGCGCCCCCGAGAAAAATCGGCGCTGGCCTCGCGCGGCCGGCGCCGGTAAATTCCGTGGTACCGGCGGGGAGCCGGCTTTCCTCGGGGATTCCATGCAAGACCAAGACCTTGGCGCGGCCTCGCCGGCCGCCGCCAGCGACCTGCCTCCGCCCGTGCCGACGCCGCCGCCCGCCCCGGAGCCGCCGCCGATCCCGGGTCCCGTGCGGCATCCGCTGCAGTTCACCGGCAACGCCCGCGAGTTCTTCGGCATCTGGTTCGTGAACCTGGTGCTGTCGGTGCTGACCCTGGGCATCTATTCCGCCTGGGCCAAGGTGCGCACCGAGCGCTACTTCTACGGCAATACGCGCCTGGCCGGCGCGCCGTTCGAGTACCTCGCCGATCCGATCGCCATCCTCAAGGGCCGCCTGATTGCCTACGTGGTGGTGATCGGCCTCGGCCTGTCGGCGCACTTCCAGGTGTGGGTGGTCTACATCCCGCTGATCCTGTTCGTGCTGGCGGTGTTCCCGTGGCTGATCCAGCGCACGCTGCGCTTCCGCGCCCGCTACTCGGCCTGGCGCGGGCTGCGTTTCCGCTTCGTCGAGGGCGTGTACGAGGCCTACGTGAACTTCATGTTCCGGCCGGCGCTGCAGATCATCACCGCCTACATGGTGCTGCCGTGGGTGCGCATGCACCAGCACGACTACACCGTCACCGGCCACCGCTTCGGCGGCAAGCGCTTCCGCTACCAGGGCGACCTGGGCACCTATTACATCCCGTTCCTGATCAGCATCGGGCTGGGCTTCGGCGCCTACATCCTGCTGATGGTGCTGATCTTCGGCATGGCCTTCGCCGCCGCGGCGCTGTCGGGTGGCAGCGGGTCGGGCGGCAACCCGCCGACCGGGGTGATGGTCGGCATCATCGCGCCGATGGTGGTGGTCTACCTGGCCCTGCTGGCGCTGCCGATCTACCTGCGCACCAAGTACATCAACCTGATGTGGCGCTATTCGAGCCTGGCGGGCCACCGCTTCGAGAGCACGCTGCGCGCGCGCGACATGATCTGGATCTACTTCAGCAACGGCGTGGCGATCGTGCTCAGCGTCGGCCTGCTGGTGCCCTGGGCCATGGTGCGCATCGCCCGCTACCGCGCGGCGCATTTCGCGCTGCTGGCCGACGGCGACCTCGACACCTTCGTGGCCGAATCCGAGCGCAACGAGGGCGCGGCCGGCTCCGAGCTCACCGACGCGCTCGACATGGACGTGGACATCGGCATTTGAACGCGATCGACGCCACCTGGTACGACGGCCGCGGCAGCCGCGCGCGCGCGGCCCGCATCAGCGAACCCGCGCCCGGCACCGTGCGGCTCGAATCCGAGGGCATGGTGCTGGAGTTCGCCGCCGCCGAACTGCGGCTCAGCCCGCGCCTGGGCCGGATGCCGCGCACGCTGCGGCTGCCGGGCGAAGGCCACCTCGAGCTCGCCGACACGCCGGCGCTGGAGGCCTGGCTGGGCGGGCGCGACAAGGTCGAGGGCTGGGCCGACTGGCTGGAGCGGCGCCGCAGCGCGGCGATCGGCGCGGGCGTGGGCACGGTGCTGGCGGTGGTCGGCTTCTTCCAGTTCGGCCTGCCGTGGATGGCGGACCGGCTGGCGCCGGCGGTGCCGGCGGCGATCGAACGCTCGGTCAGCACGCAGGCCATGGCGCTGCTCGACCGCACCCACCTCGCGCCCACGCGCCTGCCCTCGGCGCGCCGCACGGCGCTGCAGGCGAAGTTCGACGCGCTGGTCGAAGGCCTGCCGCGGGAACGCGACCTCCGGCTGGAGTTCCGCAGCGCGCCCAAGATCGGCGCCAATGCCTTCGTGCTGCCCGACGGCCTGGTGGTGATGACCGACGAGCTGGTGGCGTTGGCGGAGACCGACGACCAACTGCTGGCGGTGCTGGCGCACGAGGCCGCCCACCACGAGCAGCGCCACGGCATGCGCCGCGCGCTGCAGAGTTCGGCGGTGGTGGTGGTGGCGGGCTTCCTGTTCGGCGACCTGTCTGGCACCGGCTCGCTGTCGGTGTCGATCCCGGTGATCCTGCTCGAGAGCGGGTTCTCGCGCGAGTTCGAGCGCCAGGCTGACGCCTACGCGTTCGACCTGTTGGCCCGGAAGGGCCGCTCGCCGGGCGACTTCGCCGAGATCATGAAGAAGCTGTCGGACTCGCACGGCGGCAGCGACCGCGACACGGGCCCGGTGGGCTACCTGTCCACGCACCCGCCCAGCGCCGAGCGCATCGAGGCGGCGCGCGCAGCCGCCCGGGCCAGCGGCCACGACGTTCGCTCGGATGAGGCGGACGACGCGGGCGCAGGGCAGGACGCGAAGGACACCAAGGACGCGCGCGACATCCAGGGCGCGAAGGGCGCCGAGGCCACGCCGCCGCCCGCAAACGAAAACGCCGACGCGGGCTGAGCCGCGTCGGCGTCGTCGTCACCCGCCGGCCGAAGCCGGCGGTGTCGGCTTGGTTCAGAGCGCGGCCTCGAGCTCCGGCACGATCTGGAACAGGTCGCCGACCAGGCCGAAATCGGCGATCTCGAAGATCGGCGCCTCGGCGTCCTTGTTGATGGCGACGATGGTGCCGGCGTCCTTGATGCCGGTGAGGTGCTGGATGGCGCCCGAGATGCCGATGGCGACGTACAGCTCCGGCGCGATGATCTTGCCGGTCTGGCCCACCTGCAGTTCGTTCGGCACGTAGCCCGCATCCACCGCGGCGCGCGAGGCGCCCACGGCCGCGCCCAGCTTGTCGGCCAGCGAGTAGATGATCTTGAAGGCGTCGGCGGAGCCCAGCGCGCGGCCGCCCGAGACCACCTTGCCGGCGCCCTGCAGGTCGGGGCGGTCGGACTTGCCCTGCTGCAGCGACACGAAGCGGGTGTGCGCGGGCAGCGCCGCGTCCACCGTGGCGGCTTCCACCGCGCCGCTGCCGCCGTTCGCCGCCGCCGGCCACGAGGCCGTGCGCACGGTGCCGACCACGGCCATCGAGGCCGGCGCCTCGACGGTGATGATGGCGTTGCCGGCGTAGATCGGGCGCTTGAACACGTGGCTCGATTCCACCGCCATGATGTCGCTGACCTGGGCCACGCCCAGCAGGGCCGCGACGCAGGGCATCAGGTCCTTGCCGAAGGTGGTGGACGGGCCGAGCACGTGGCTGTAGCCGGCCGCGAGCTTCGCGACCTGCGGCGCCAGCACCTGGGCGATCGGGTTGGCGTTGGCGGCATTGGCGACGGTGATCACCTTGGCCACGCCGGCGATCTTCGCGGCTTCGGCGGCGATGGCGTCGGGCGCGTCGGCCAGCACCACCACGTGGATCTCGCCGCCGATGGCCGCGGCGCAGCTGACGCAGCGCGCGGTGGAGGAATTCAGCTGGCCGCCGAGGTGTTCGGCGACGATCAGGATCTTGCTCATCGTTAGGGTCTCCTTACACCAGGCCCTTGGCCTTGAGCGCCGAAACCAGCTCGGCGACGTCCCTCACCATCACGCCCTTGCTGCGCTTGGCCGGCGGGGCGTAGTGGCTGGTCTTGAGATGGTCGCCGCTCTCGACGCCGAGGTCGGCGAAGGCGAGGGTTTCCATCGGCTTGGACTTGGCCTTCATGATGTCGGGCAGCTTGATGAAGCGCGGCTCGTTCAGGCGCAGGTCGGTGGTGAT